>VFSW01000414.1_pt1 | contig 62076 bp, 63 predicted proteins | sample 5358111 | NCBI WGS metagenome assembly VFSW01 (sample SAMN11554181, study PRJNA540505) | mine drainage metagenome | isolation source: sediment from site ElyBrook_90M | place: USA: Ely Copper Mine, Vershire, VT | collected 2017
GTTTGTCTTGCGAAACTGAGCCAGTGGCTTCTAGGTTATCTCGGCGCACGAGCCCACGATCTCAAGCTCTCGAACCACAGCGCAACCAGCCCTGCTCCACCAGTGACTATAGCAAAGTACTCGATCAACGCCAAATTCCCAGACGGAATGGCGACAATGACAAGATATGCAAACAAAATCGAGATCATGACTGCGTAAGCAAGAAGTCTTGGTATAAGTAAAGATCCAACAGCAAGAAACGGCTTGACCACATCTACCTTGACTTCTTTGAGGAGTGAGTATGTTCCATCTTCGTTTTGCTTGACTAGCCCGAGTTCTAGGAGCCTTTCAAGGTGATATTTTGCAAGAGTTGGAGAAGAGAATTTGAGTTCTCTTTGGAGTTCTCTCACACCTACTGATTCGTTTCTGCGTTTCAGGAGAATGTACATGTACACCTTGAGTACGTTTCCTTTGAGCGCAAGGTTCGGGTCTTTACCTGGAGTGGGTTCCAATGACGGCTCGGCCAGTGGCTTCGCTCAATACGGAAATAACGTTTCTCTAATTGGCACATGTATAGGATATCCAGATCTGATATCTATATTCAATGGATATTTCGTGGGCCTTTTCCTAGTGAATCTAGCCTGTACAAGGACTTTTTCCAGCCTGAAAAGATTGTTCCATTAAGAACATGCGGTTCCAATCACTCTCCAACACGGAGTCGAATGACAAACAAATGAGCTACCAAAAAACAATGATAGGCGCAGTAATCGGGGCGATCGTAGCAATCGGCCTGATTCTAGGAGGAGTCTACGCCTTCTCTGGCGGGAACTTCCTAGGCCTCACAACAACCACAATCGGCGGAACGACTAATAACACCCTGAGCAGCGGGCTTGGGACACTCCAGATCTCGATGCAGGATCCCCCCCAAGTGCCTCCAGAAGTCACAGCAGTCTACATCAACTACAGCTCGATCCAAGTCCACGTCGCAAACGCAGGCAACCAATCGGGTTGGTACAACGTAACGAGTTCAGGCACAGCCAACCTCACATCACTGATTGCAAACAGCAAGCTGCTGGGTTCAGCAAAGCTTCCTAGCGGAACATACAACATTGTCAGATTCAATGTCACCTCCGCACTCGTGACTGTAGGCGGAACGAACTACACTGCCACAGTGCCAAGCGGAAAGGTTCAAGCAGTACTGACAGGAGGAGTTGATGTAAAGCAAGGACAGACATCGTCTTTACTCATTGCCATCAGTCCAAAGGTCACTGGCAACACGAACTCTGGATACATACTCGTCCCATCTGCAAACGCGCAACCAACTAATCTGTCAAACAGCGCAACCAGCACTAGCACGACTGCAACTACGAGCAGCACTTAGAGGATCTGAAAGGAGATTGCAAACGCGTGTCCTCCCAATCAGATTTTGATAAAACATTGAATGTGAAAGCGAGGTAGAGCAAAACATTGGTGGAAAAGCAATTTGACGAGATAGTCTTTCAGAGCGTAGACGGAGCTCTAGGTATTCTGGGTTCCGACGGAAAGAGCGTAATTTTATGGCTGTGGGAATCAAAGCGTAATATGTCAAGGGAACTGATTCCCTCACACATTGGAGAATTTTCCAAATTGCTCAACGAGACGTTTGGAGCAGGTACGCGGATCATAGAAAAGCACATCGTCGGCGAAATTGAGAGATCATTTGGACTGAGTGATGGTATTGCTACCATGTCAGATGCAATCCAGATTGCAAAACAAAAATTCGCACCATATGAGTGACAAATAGTATCCTAGTTCTTTGCCACTCTTGGAGTGCTTAACTCGATCTAGCCATCTCCTCGACTTGTTTCAAGACCTTCAGCGCCCTTAAAGTTATTATCTTGCTAGGCTTGCCGACTTTTTCCAGTCCAAAGGGAATCGCTGGGAAAGGCTCGTACGGAACAGAAAGACTGTAGGAGGTCTCTGGAAGATCTTGCGAAAGGTCAGGATGCAAAGCATCCAGCACCCACCTTCCATCAGATCCTCGTTTCTCTCGAAGAACTTCGAGCGCGAAATTCAATCTTGGGTCATTCCCATACCCAAGCGAAGTAAGAACTTCAAGGCCGACGAGCAAGTCGTAGTAGTAATGAACTGGATAATGAAACCTGAACCAAGGTGAATACATTCGAGCACCCTCTCTGAAGAGCTTGCGTTCGAGATAAAACTCGGCGCCGCGTTCAACGCTTTTCTTGATTCCTTTGTTCCACTTATTCTTCGGGAGCACTGATAAGGCGCTGAGAGGCTCCCAACAATCCAGCGTCCCCTTACTTGATTCAAAGCAGTGCCATCCACCATCATCCCTTTGCTCGTGAACCATCCAATCCAGGGCCCTGCGCACATGATGTTGTTCAATCGTAACCCGCAAGTATGAATGTGCGGGCGAGATTGGACGTCTTGCAAAGGTGAAAGCTTTCCTTATGCTTGAGATATCGAGCGCTAAGTAGTTTGCAAGTTTTCAATATTTTGCTATTCTTTGCAGTCAGACCAAGATCGATCAGAACCAAGAATTTCCATACAGTTGTGACGTATTTCGGCCTGTTCAGAAGAACGTAGTTGTGCCAGTAACCATGAAATCTTCCACCGAAACCCGGGAGTTGCTCTCTGAGTATCTTCGCGGCCCAGCCTTTTTTCGATATTTCGGAATACGCCCTTTGAACATCCTCATCTTGGAAGGGTCTATCAAGAATTTCAGTCAAGGTTCGATATCGAATGGCTGGCTGGCCACTGTCAAGCAGCCATTTCAACACAGATTGCATTTTGGAAAGCCCCTGCAAAACTTGTTCATTTGCTTTCTTCTATGTAACTTGCGATTTGCTCTTCAATCCCCAGCCAGTAGCTTTCTCAGGTATTATGACAAGTATCGGGGACTCGCCTTCTCCCCAAGGATTGTCACGGTAATACTGAAACTTCTCAAACAGAATCTTGAGCAGTCGAAGATACTCCTTCCCCCTTTCATATATTGTACACTTGCCCTGGATCATTAGGCCTCTGTTCGGATGATATTCATCAACGAGAAAACAGACCTTGGGATTTTCCTTGAGGTTCTTCATTTTCTTTTCGCGGTATTCTATTGCGATTACCGGGTTTTGACCGTCGAGTGCATAGATCACAGGAGTGACGTGTGGCATGCCCTCCTTTGAGGAAGTGCCTAGCCTGCAAAGCTCGTGCTCTTTTAGAAAGTTCAACTGAGTATTGTTTAGGACTGACAAGGCAGACCTTCTACCAAGTAGATCCATTAAAGTCTTCATTTCTTTTGTTAGCTAGTTTCAAATAACTTTCTCAACCTAGACCACGTCCACCTTTAGAGTGGTAAGCCATAGCCTGAAAGTAAGAGACCTAAAGAACACCGCAATGTGAGACGCAAATTGTGCATCTTTCCGAGAAATCCCAAACAGCACAAAATCGAGCTAAGTAAAAAACGCATTTACTATGCCATAAAAGTTGATGCTTTCTAGAATTGGCGCCTTGATCCAGTCCTTACTTCACCTTCTGAAAAAAGGGAATGTCATAAGTAGAAGTGAAAGCAATGGCTTTGGACTCATCCAATTCATGGTCGAACCCTGGTGTATAAAAGGGACTGAACAAAAACGTAACCAAAAATGAATTTTTTTCGCGAGACAATGTATCTACAGGTTACCATTTGGTAGAGTTTTTGCTTAGAATCCGAACAGATGCTCACTCTTTAGAATATCGGGAAGGATGCCTCTAATCTATTCGAAAGAGAGTGCCCAGATTTTAACGCCCCGATTTCACACTGGAGTACATTGCGATCCTCCTTAAGCTCTTACGATTCACAAAGAAACAAAAGAAAGCTTAGTTCCTAAAATTCAATTATTGCAGAAAGAAATTTCTGCTATTGTGGATTCTTCGATGCTTGCGAGCTGATTTGGACCGTTTCGGGAGGCTTTGTAAAGAGCCTTGCCCCAAACTTTCTCCTCGAAGCAAACTCTATCATCGCGACAGACCCGAATGCGTACAAAGCTCCTGCAAGCAGGTCAATCAAGTAGTGCTGGCCGAGATAAATTGTTGAAAAGAGCACACCCGTAGTAATAGGAATCACGATCCAGCCCAGCTTGTGTCTTGATCTAGTCATGAAAAAGCAAAATAGCATGACGTATGCCCCGTGAAGGCTCGGGAACGCTGCATACTTGTCAGATTCAATCAATCTGGTAATCTGAGCTAGCCATGAGACGAAAGGAGCCGTGGGTCCAGTCGTCGTACCAAACGCGTTGACCGCCGCGCCGCTGTACCATGGAGGCGCAGTTGGCATAAGGACGAATGTGACAAGTGCAAGATACGATGTGAGTATGATGGAATAGGCGTACTTGTTGTAATTCTTCCTGTCTGTATACCACAAATACACTGCTGCGACGATGATTAATGGAAAGTGCAAAGCGTAGAGGATAGATGCAACAGTTGTGAGAGCAGGGGAAAGAAGCGCCGACTGGACTGCACCCGTGAGATTAAAGCCCCATATCGCGGCGTCGTACCCGCGGAGCGAGACAATGTTCCCTGACTCGGCAAGTATGCCAGCGACTCCCTGGAGAGCTTCATATGAGAGTAAAAGCACAAGGAAAGGCGTCCAATTCTTCACAAATTCCCTTGACCTGCCAAGATAGAAAACCACTGGTAGAGCTACTAGGGAATAGAGTCCGAGTGAAAATTGAAACAGGATGCCATACCGCAGATATGTTGCGATAAGTAGCACCACGTAAGCTGAGACCATCATCCAGTAGAGGTTTCCAACGATACTCTGCTGGATCTTGAAATTAGCCAACTCATCCTCTCCATATCAAGAAGCTTTGACAATCGGCCAAATTGAAGGCTTATTTGAATTGTGTCTTTTGAACAAGCTCTGGTTCAAAAAACGCTCGTTGTTCAACATATAGAACACGGGTAATCTAAATGACGCGGTGCCTGAATCCAGATCTTAACTACTTGATAGAATATAGGATGAGCGCCCCGAAGCCGAATGGAATTATCGAAACAATGAATGGGAGGACAGGAGACCCAGAAGAATACAGAAAGCCCGCAAACACCTGAGAGGGCAGCGAGACAAGGGAAGGAAGTATGCTAAACATCGCGAGTATCTTGCCCCTGTTTTCCTGCGCAATAGATTCCGCCTGAATTGTTGAAAGAGATGGAGTTTGCAGAGCTGTTGTCACGGCGCCTGTCACTCCCCATTCAAGCAGCTCATCCATCGTCTTTGCCTGAGTGAACATCATGTTGCTAACAGGCGCCGCAACAGAGGCGACGAGTATGCTCTTTCGCGCTCCTAGCCTCCTGACCAAGAACACGACTGCAACTAGGAGAACGACGGTTGTGAGACCAGCAAGATCGACAACAATACTGTACGCCACCGGGCTGATCCGCAGATAATCCACCACGTAAACCGAAGCATATGGCGCTGTGAGTCCTGTCCCGATTCCTGCAAGCGTGACGTAGAGTAGCAGTCTCTTAACCAGATTGTCTGCCCTTCTCGCCGCGCCTATTCCAGATGCGAACGAGTCCTTAAGATAGGACAAGAATGACTTTTTTGCTCCTGGCGAGGCAAAGTATGTCTCCCCGAGCTCCCTTGATCTCAATGCGACTGCGATGACACCAAAAAGCGCGCTCCCAAGATAGGCAAACTTGATCCCATAAAGTATGCCATAATTGCTCATTAGAAGACCACCAATCGTCGGGGCAAACACCGAGGGAACCGTGTTTATCGCGCTAAAGACAGAGAATCCGCGAATCCTATCGCTTGGCTCTATGCTGTCCATCATCACTGCGTTGAACGCCGGCGTGTAGACGCTTGCAATTGAAGCAAGTGTGAGCGGAACTAGTATCAGGAAAATATTGTTGATCGCGAAGTAGATGAGCGTGCTCGCGACAGATACCCAGCTGAACAAGATAATCACCCGCCGCCTTCCCCACATGTCCGCAACATAGCCCCCAACAAGCAATGCGAGGACTGTCACTCCCGTGCCATAAGCGGCGAGAAGTCCAATAAGGAGAGGCGAAGCCCCGAGCGCCGCGAAGTAAAGATACTGGTAGGGATTTGCCATTACTGAGCCGACAGACCACAGTGCCGATGTCGAGGTGAGAATCCATGCGTTGCGAGGGAGAGTGAAAAAACTCTGCAACCTAGTTGGGAAACTATCTCTGTACTCCAAATTGCTCGCCTCTTTAGATCGAGAAGGATTCGGCTCTCGACTCTGTCAAGATACCTTTTTCAGCTGGAACAAACTCTGATCTAATGTCTAAATAAACTGGATAGCTGCAGGTAAGAGTGAAAGACGGATTTGTGGAAGCTTCTTGAGATAGAGAATCAGCCAACCCTCTCAAAAGATGCCGCTCTCATCATCTCTCTTTCAACGACAAATCCTCAGTTCCTGATTTTGTATTCGCAGGCAAGAGAATTAGCCAACTTTCTCCTTGCCAAGATGGAATTCAAGAGATTTGCTTCACTTTATTGCTCGGCGCTACCGGCAGCGATCAGCGTCTCTAAGGATGGTGTTGCAGATCTAGCTGGCGTTCACTTTTACCATGTGAAGGGTAAAAAAGACATAGTCCTTCTAGCAGGATTTGGCTCTCCAGTGGGCGACGAATACGAATTCGGCGCGGAGGTTCTCTCATATGCAAAGAGTCTCGGAATAAGTGAAGTAATTTCAATCGGCGCCCGATGGACAGAGGAACCCGTTCCTCCTCTTGAGACTCCGAAGGTTCGTGGTTTTGCAACGGACGAGGGAGGAACCAAATGGCTTGAGGCAAACGGGGTGAGCCTTCTCAAAAACGAGCCCGCATACTACTTTGCGAACACTGTGATTGCGATGACCCAGGTTTACGGATTGAGGGGCTGCAAACTTTCAGTGGATCACGGAGAACCCAGGCCACATCCAAGATCTCTTATGGCATTGCTCCAAGTTCTGACAAAGAAGCTAGATTTCGAAATTGATACATCAGAACTCGAATCCAAGGCGAGAGAACTTGCGGAAACAATACGCACCTCTGGACTTGAGAGAGGAGGAATCGCAGAAGCCGGGCAGGGAGAACGAGCGGACAAGCGGGAAGACATTTACCGCTGATCACAGCGAGATTGAACCAAAATCAAGAATGCAAAAATTCTAGATGCGTAACTGAAGGCTCACAAGTGAGCCGTGTTCAGGCGAGGCATGGGCACTTATATAGTGTCAATCCAAGGTTGCGGATGCCATTCAGAAATTGATTATTTCTCGAACGCCTTTCAGAATGCCCTTGGGCGGCGGGGGCACAGATCTACCCTCATATTATACTCAATACGGTGGATTCTTCATTTCGGGCGCCATAAACAAGTACATGTACATCGCCCTCAACAAGCGGTTCGAACCAGGTCTAAGGATAAGTTACTCCCAGACTGAAATAGAGGATAACCCAGACTCGATAAAGCACCCTTCTGTGAGAGAGGCTCTCAAGCTCGTTGGGATAAGGGAAGGGATAGAGATCGTATCAATTGCAGACGCACCAGCTTCGACGGGGCTCGGTTCCTCTGGAAGTTTCACTGTGGGGATTCTCAACGCGCTCTATGCGTACGAACGAATCACAAAAACTCCGCATGAAGTCGCAGAGGAAGCGTGCGACATTGCCATAAACAGATTGCATGAGCCCTCAGGAAAGCAGGATGAGTTTGTGGCAAGCTTTGGAGGTGTGAGGGCGTACTACGTGGGAAAGGATGGAAATGTGAGAGTTGAAGATATGAGGTTACGCGATGAAGTGATCGCGGAGCTTGAGAGCAACATATTGATGTTTTACACGGGGATAAAGAGGAGCTCTGGTGAGGTACTTGGAAGGCAGCAAAAACACGTCGCAAACCAGAACGCGAACGCAGTTGAGAAGATGCATGCGATCAAGAAGATAGGAGAGGAAAGCAAGAGAGCTCTTGAAATCGGAGATCTTACACGGTTCGGTGAGCTGCTTCATGAGCACTGGGTGACAAAGCGAGGCGTCACCGATAACATGAGTTCCGACAGCATAGACAGGTGGTACGATATTGCGAGGGAAAATGGAGCAATCGGCGGGAAAATCATGGGCGCAGGTGGGGGAGGCTTTCTAATGCTGTACTGCGACGACGGACGCCAGAATCTTCGCTCTCTTCTTTCAAAGGAGGGGCTTGTCGAGTACCGATTCAGATTTGATTTCGAAGGAAGCAAGGTAGTGTACAATATCTAACGATGCAGGCAGTGATACTCGCCGGCGGGTTGGGGACTAGGCTTCGTCCTCTAACTGAAAGCGTTCCAAAGCCCATGATAGAAGTCAGCGGAAAACCGTTTCTTGAATACGAGATAAACCTCCTGAAGAAAGCAGGGATGAGCGATTTCGTACTCTGCGTTGGGTATAAAGCCAATGTCGTGAAGGATCATTTTGGCGACGGGAGGAAATTTGGCGTGAACATTTCCTACAGTCTGGAGGAAGAAGAGCTCCTTGGTCCTACAGGCGCATTGAAAAATGCAGAACCACTCTTGGAAGATATATTTCTTGTGACATATGGAGATGGCTATCTTCTGATGGACTACAAGCGAGCATGGGATTTCTTCTTCAAAGAAAACAAACTCGGAATGATGGTTGTCTACGAGAACCACAACAAATATGGGAAGAGCGACCTCGTCGTTAAGGATGGCTATGTCGTCAAGTATGACAAGAAACGCCAGAGCCCTGACATGATTTGGATAAACTTTGGTGTCACATTCTTGAGAAAAAAAGGACTCAGTTTCATTCCTCAAGGTCGTGCGTGCGGTGAAGAGGAGTTTTACAACGAATTGATTTCTAGGAAGGAGTTGCTAGCCTTTGAAACAAGAGGAAGGTTCTACGAAATAGGGACACCTGCGGCTCTAACTGAGTTTGAGACCTTTATTTCAGGCAACCGTAGAAATCTCTCTTGAAAGTTATAATCTTTGACTAATTTGAACCTAAAACCATCTCATGATGCTGCGTCGGAAGATCGAAAAATCATGCGAACTCTGCAATTCATCGGGCAAGATGACATGAAGCAAAAGATTGACTGCTGAAAATTCCTAATCGATCCCAATTTTCATGTACAAATCTTCCATACAAAGCAGGCAAAAGTGATAAGAGAGAGTTCTGACGGTAGAAATAGCTTGGTGTGGGAGTGAGAGTAAGGTGACGTTGCTGCCAACCGATCTGCAACCCTATGGATCAATCATACTATTGGGATTCCTAGCTTTTGATGGGTTTCTTCTGGGTATCGCTGCAAAGAAAGCGGTGGTCTCAGTAATACTGGTCGTTGCTGCATTAATGCTAGCGACATTCGTTGGGCTGAGCATTCCATTCTTGAACTCAAGTGAAATAATTACGCAGGTTATGAATTTTGTAACATCGCAAGTAAAGAGTGGAGGTTCTAGTTTCTTTACGCTTCCAGTGTTTTGGATGATAGGTTTTGCAGTAGGCTTGTGGAAGGGATAGCTATCCTCGATCCAACGGCCTAAACTATCCTCTTTTTGTACACGAGATTGTCGACAAACTACTACTCGAATTCTACTGTGTAGGTGACAGTGAACTCTCAACCTGCCGGGCATACCGGCCTTGAGTCGCATTGCTTGTGCTCGCGGATTTTTTAATCTGAAATACTGCTATCTCTTTACAGCGTCGCTGTGAACAAAAACAGATAAACTGTTCGTGCAGGCGGTTCGACGGCCTTGGAAATTGCCTGGAAATCAAGAATCCGGATCTGGTTCGTAACGAAATTCTCGAATGCAAACACTCCGACTTGCATGGCTGCTATGTCACGACGAAAGCGAAGGACGATAATTTCAGCATTCTGTATGATTTTTTCAATACAATTATGCTACTTCTGACCCAATATCACGGGCACAGATTTTGGATCAAAATGACTATGGATATTCAGGAATCGTCAAATAAGTCAGATCTCATCTCACTCAGGTGTTCCAGATATAGGTGCGTTGTATAGATTCGAGTATCAGTCAACGAGGATGTGTCGAGAGACTCTTCACAATAGAGTTGACAGAATGGACAATTATTGGCAAGTTGGACTAGTCGTTTGTTACATTTGATGGTGAGTATTTCTTTAGACAAAATCTTTGTCGCATACATGAATGTCGTCTGTGTATTAGGCGGTTATCAATTGGCAGACCGTAACAATCTTAGAGATCTTTCTCAGGTAATTATTCAAGAATAATCTAGGCGAAGTCAGATGACTTTGAAAAAATGCGGAAAAGAATGATGCGCGAAGAATTCTTTGAGATACAACACCGGATGTAAAAAGCCTGTGAAAACTAGTAGCTGTTTCACACCACGGGGAGCCCAAAGAATATCAAAGAACATCTAACCTTTCTTCCACGCTTTTGCGCGCTTGCAGAAGGCTTCGATTTCATCTTGCGTTCGGGGGCAGTGCTTGTAGTGCATAACAACCTCCCGGATTACTTCCTCGATGGGAGTAGGAGGGCCAGGACAGACAGAGTCAAGTTGTGATCTGACTTCAGCTAGAGGTTGCCAGATTTCTGAGGGAATACGAAGGGGCACACTGCTTGTTGGCATGGGGTTTGTTAGACTCTGCCTCCTATTATGCTTGGTGCAAGGACTTTTCTAATGCGAGTCGCTTGTCGCAATAACCGCAGAGAGCCTGATCTAGATTACGTCTTTGGCAGATACGCTTCTAGGTCGTCCTTTGCGCATCATGTCAGTCGAGGTGACTATTCCGACAAGCTTGCCATTTTCATCAAGGACTGTAAGTTTTGAAATGTTCTGTTTTGACATGATCTCAGATGCTTCTTCTAGGGATGTATTTGGTTTCGTTGCGACTACTGGCTTTGACATGATCTTGCTCACAGAAATCTTCTGAGGATCAAATTTCTTCATCACTGATTCCCTCAGAATGTCACCTTTCGTAATTACACCAACAACATCATTCTTGTCCATAACCACGACGCATCCGATGTCATGTTCCATTATTTTTCTTGCAGCATCGAATGCTGATGCTGAGATTTCGATTGTCACGACCTTTCGCGACATTACATCGCTCACCTCTTTGGATCTAGCCAAGTTCGTGCAGAATCTGCTTCTCTGTTTTCCTAATTAAAACTAGCGCCCGTTGACGATCTTTATTATGCACCCAAGCCTTGCACTCGGCGGAACTCCATTGACACACTCTAGGAAATTGTGCCTTGGAACACGCTTGACAACTAATTGTTCCTTGATATCCAATCTTGCTTGGGGAAGCCAAGGACAACGAGATTCCACACAAACAAGGTCAGGACAAGTCGTTAGACTAAGATGCCATATTCAAATTAACCTCCATGTTGCAAAACGTCATTTCTCAGGTACGTGTCTTTCAAGCTCTTTGGTGTAGCTGCGGTATGCCACGATCAAGTCTTTTGCTGAATCGATGGCTTTTTCGACAGCTTCTAAATAGTGATCTAACGCTGTGCTTGAGTCTTGGCGCTTGGTAAATTCGCCACTTTTTTCCTTGAGCGCGCCTATCGAAGTGTCAAGATGGGATTCTTGCGATGCGACTTTGAGTTTGAGCTTTTCGAGTCTTGCTTTTGAAGGCAATTACATTCATCATTAAGTTGTGGAAAGAGCACTCCTAATCAAAAGTTTCGCTTTTTGGTTCCTTAAAGCCTCACAATCATGGGAATCCCGGTAGGGGATGCTTCTTCGTCTCGTATTGGACCAGATAGGCCAATCAGGTAATCAAGACATGACTTGCAGAGGAAGCTTGCAATTCCTCCCAGAATGAATCTGAGTATGCAAGAGAATGGAAGATGAAAAGCTTCTAATGAGACACAAAGAGAGGTCCATCCATGAGCCAATTCCCGATAAGCCCTCTGAATTCTGCCCTGATCATCTGGGACATGCAGTATGGAATAGCCTCCAGAGCATTCAACCTCAAGGAGATTTCTGATAGGATTAATCTGCTAAAGGACACAGCCCACGGGTCTGGAGTGCCCGTAATCTATAGCCAGCAGACAAAACTCCCATACCAGTATATGAGCAAATTTCAAATGCTCTCGTTGCAGAAGAGAGGACACGATCCAAAGACTTCAAATCACATGGCTCCAAACACGCATGAGTGGGAAATAATCACAGAACTCGCTCCCAGCATGCAAGATTTGGTTATTCAGAAGCACACGCCTGACTTTTTCATCGGAACTAATCTGAACCAAATTCTCAGGGCAAGGGGGATCGAGACGCCGATTATTACTGGAGTGAGCACTGAAGTTGGGATTGAAGCGACTGCTAGGCATGCAGCGTATCTTGGCTACCTCCCAGTCGTGGTTGAGGACGCTGTTGGAAGCGCGGACAGAGAAATGCATGAGGCCTCTCTTACGATCATGCGAAAGATGTTTGAGCTGCGAAGCACTGATGACGTTGCTCAGAGCCTGAAGAAGAGGTAATTCCTACCAGAGCCAGCGAATCTGGCTCAATAGTAAAATATATCCCGTAGCCAATATTTTCTCACCATCAGAGCAGCCGTGGCGAGAAAGAGTCCAAAATCAAGAAAGAAACCGAAGACGAAGAAGCAGAGCGGAAAGGCCAGAAAGGCACCCATCCTATCTATGGCAGACACTTATGGCTCTTGGCTAGCAAAAGAGGTTGGAAAAGGAAGGCATCATGCAGTTTCGAAGCAAGTTTCTTCGACTGTGTCGGCTGACACATTCCAAGAATGGATGAAGAAGCAACCCGTGAAAGAGATCGTCGAAAGCAGTGAGCCTGTCAGAGTCTCCAACACCTATGATGATTGGATGGTAAAGCAGGTAGCTGAGCGGCAAGCTCAGCCAGAAGTCCAAACCACGCAGATTCAGACAGTCGAAGATACGACCACAGATATCGTTGTTAAACCTGCGTCGAACCTTGTGAATCCTGAAAGACCCAAGGAAGAAGGCACTAGGTGAGATCTTTACATTGAGTCGAATGCCCCGACGACTCGGAGCTCTGAAAGATTCTTCCTAGGGACAGGGCCAGTTGTATCAGGGTTCAACATTTTAACCAAGACGCATGCGGGTAGCAAACTCTGGATATGGAAGGCTCAGCCGGCGGGTTACGCAAGGCGATAACGCTTCGCTACGCGGTCGCACTATACGTAAGTTCTGTTCTTGGATCTGGAGTCCTTGTCCTTCCGGGCCTCGCCGCTCAGATTGCAGGGCCTAGCTCGCTTGTCGCTTGGATAATACTCTCTTTTGCAAGCTATCCATTTGCCTACACTTTCGGTTCGCTTTCCGCGCGTAACCCGGAATCTGGAGGCGTCTATTCGTTTTCAAAAGAAGGTCTGGGTCAGAACGTGGCCACGATGACTGGTTGGCTTTTTGCGTTGTGGTTTGCGACTGGTGCTCCCGCCGTTACGCTGATTGCAGCTTCATATCTCGCATATGCGTTTCCGCTAACACGTATCGAGACCTTTGTTGTTGCCGGATTGATAATTTTCACAGCACTAGTTGTGAACTACAGCGGAATAATTGTCAGCAGCAAGGTTCAGTTTGCAATCATACTCTCAATAGTGGGACTGCTTGTCTCCGCAGTCGTGTTTTCAATCCATTCTGTGAAAATTGAGAACTTTGCTCCATTCTTCCCAAAGGGGCTTTTTCCGATTGGAGTTTCGGCTGCCTTGATATTTTGGTCCTATCTCGGGTACGAAAACGTATCAAACGTAGCAGAAGAGTTCAAGGATCCGAAACGCGATTTCCATCGTGCCATAATCCTGAGTGTAATCACAGTAAGCATTCTATATTTTTCTGTAGCATTTGTGACTGTCGGGACGCGCGCATATACTGCGGGAGGGAGTGTCGCACCATTTGCTGCGATTCTTTCTAACGCGATTGGGATCTATGGCGCTGCTGGAACAGCGATTCTTGCCGTGTTCATTATATTCGGGACTGTCAATGCCTATTTGACCGGAATGTCCAGAGTAGTCTACGCAGTCGCAAGAGACGGAGGATTCCCAAAAGCTATTGCCAAGCTTGACAAGAAAACTGGAGCTCCACGTCGCAGCCTCGTAATGATTTGTTCTCTATCGCTTCTCATGATCATTGTCTTTTATTTCTTGAATGTTGATCTTGAGACAGCACTTCTCATACCAAGTGGCGCAGCGATTTTGGTCTATGTCATAGGATCTCTATCAGGCATCAGGTTACTTCGAGAAAGAGGGATAAAGAAACTACTCCCATGGGTCTCGCTGGGCACCTCCCTCTTGATACTTCCTTTTGTTGGCATCTTACTTCTAGCGAGCTTTGCGTTTGGTGCTGCAGGCCTGATTTATGGCATGATGTCCAGGCACATCAGGACACGAAATGATCAAGTCGACAAACATCAAGTTTAGAATATCACGATTCGTAGGAACACGCTCTAAAATTTGGCTCTGTATGAAACACATATTGTTCCAGTGCTATTGATGGATTCTAGAACCGATTTATCAAGCAAGCTGTTCCTTATCCCGAGTAATGAGCCAATTCATAAGTAGAGGATATGCAATGGCTTTGGAGAGCTAGATACAGGAATTACAACGAAACATGCAGAAGTTACAATTCATCCAATTCTTCAATTGAATCAATACAGGATGCCCAATAACAGTGGCTTTCAATACAATTCTTGTTTTGCTCCCTAGCTTTATATTTTCTCCCCCCTAGCTCGATTTTCACCGGCGCGCGCGTGAATCTCATTATGGCTAAAGGATCCACAAAGAAACAATGGAATCTATGTAGCTGTCTTTCTTTGATATTCAGCTTCAAGTGTACTGTTGAAAATATCCATCTCTCCTGAGAAGACTCTTTTGACGAAATGTCTTACAATCGGAGAAAAGAGGTTTGTAAGAAAATCCTTGGGTTCTATCACTGAATGATAGAACAGAGTCGTCGTTCCATTTTCCTCAGGGCGTAACAGATATTCAGATCTTGCACTTGCAGCCTTTCCAACATACTGCGCACTCCACCTCTCTGGCCTCTCAAGAGTTACTCTGACTTCAAACTTCATTTTTCGAAAGTACATCATCTCCTCATCCTGCAAAACCACTTCCTTCGCAGTCTTTGAGATGATCTTCCTATTCTTCAATGGTTTCACGAGCTTGGCATCATCTGGTGAAAGATCAGTCCACCAATCGAAAACAAACTCCCTTTTCGCTTTGATTTTGCGTGTAATGTAGATTTCAAAAACCATGGTTAATCAACAAACAACCTTTCTCGCAATTCGTCTATTGCTAGCTCAGACCTTTTTGTTGCAAGGCGTTCACTTTCCTCACAAAGGAATCTGCAACATCACTGCTAGAAAGAGAATTGCTGCCATCAATCCCAAACTCGTAAATGAAATTACCCTGCTTTTCCTGCGCAGGGCTTTGAGCTCTTCGAACTTTTTCTCTCTTGCAAATCGCGTCGTCCTTCGGCCGAAGTAGATGTTGTTTCCGTAGATCATCGCTATGAGGATTCCAACAAGTATCACTTTTGTCAAAAGGTACAATCCGTCTGTAGTTGTGAACAATGAGCTCATCGAGGGGAGATACCATGTCACATTGTATATCCCGGTGAGAACCAATATTGCCAAGACAATGTTTGTCATCCTGCCAAACTCCTTGGCTATCTTACCGACTATCAGAGTACGTTCGGATTCCTCTTTCCCCATATGATAAGAAACTGGAACAACGACAAGCCACATGAAGAAAGATCCTCCTACGAAAATAACCGCAGTGAAAAGATGGACCCAAAGGATGGCTACTTGGAACAAGGACAATGTAATGACCACTGCTGATAGTCGTACTCTTTTGTGTGTTTACGTGGACATTTGGATGCGCAGGTTTGCTCTCAACCAAAAGAGATATGGGAAAGCTCGCGACATCGATCTCTCGAGGTAATCATTTTGATCCGTAAAATCAGCTCAATTGCAGTCGTGGTAAAGGACGAGAAGAAGGCGAAGGAATGGTATCGCGATAAGCTCGGATTTGAAGTCAGATCTGAATCTGGCCACTGGATAACCGTGGCTCCCAAGGGGTCCAGAGGACTAGTGATTCACCTTTGCAAGACAAGACCGCTTGAGAAAGGCAACACAGGCATTCTTTTCACGGTTGCCAACTTGAACAGGACTTACTCAGAACTTAGAAAGAAAGGAGTAAAGTTCGAAACGAAACCAAGAGATGACGGTTGGGGAGCGTATGCAATGATGAAAGATCCCGACGGAAATGTTTTCTGGCTCATGGAATGAAAGATAAACCATTTGGCCTATATCGTCAATTCTTGCCGCGGAGTGTTAACATCGAAAGTTTTCTTCCAAAAGCGGAGCTCGGTCAACTAGGTAGAAGCAGCCGCTGAAAGACGTGTGTTGATTCTGAGCTCGTTTTGACGTGCACTCTTTAGGAATCAACAGGGACTTTTCCCAGGCCGAATTCCTCATGCAGCGCCAAGACTGCTTTGGCGCGATCTCTCTCTTTGATCGCAAATGAAATGTTGATCTCTGACGAACCTTGTGCTATCATCCTGATGTTGATTCCCTGCCTTGCGACAGTGCTGAAGACACGTCCTGCAATCCCAGGAGTTCCGATCATTCCTCTGCCGAGCACAGCCACGATTGAAACATCGTCCTCGCAATCTATCTTGCTAAATTTTGAATTGGCTCCAGAAGTGTACGATTTCTCCTCGGCTTGCGCAGTGTGGACTTTCTCTGTGGCATCAACATTTTCAAGAAGCAATTGTGACCTGAATGCGCGCAGGACCTTAGATAGAGATCCCTTTCTTATGACGAGCGATACGTTGTTTTCCGAGACTGACTGCGACATCATCATAATACCGACATCGAGGTCTTTCAGAATCTCGAAAATCCTCACTGCAGTCCCCGGCTGCCCAACTATGCTCTGACCACTTATCGCCACTATCGCAAGTCCTGTCAGTGAACCGACTGACTTGACACCGCTTTTTGAGGAGCCATTCACGATTTTCCCCTGAGAAAGTATGAGAGTTCCCTCCAGCTCTGGACGGAACGTGTTCTTGATTCGCACAGGGATCTCTCTCTCAGCCACAGGTTCAAGAGCCCTTGGTTGCATCGCCTTTGCTCCAAACGCGCTCATCTCCATTGCCTCAAGGTAAGTGATCTGCTTTAGTATCCTAGCGTCTTTGACAATCTTAGGGTCGGCCGTGAGTATTCCATCCACGTCAGTCCAGAGTATGACTTCGTCAGCCTCAATGGCGGCGCCTATCAACGTCGCAGTATAATCTGAACCTCCTCTGCCAAGTGTGATAACTTCATGAGTATCCAATGTCTCAGCAATGTAACCCGTCACGACAGGAGTGATCCCATTTTCAATTAGGGGAAGGAGATTTGACTTGAGGCGTTCTTGGGTAAATGACCTGATGGGTTCGGCGGAACCAAAGTTCTCATCTGTGATAATGCCAACTTCTCCCCCGGTAAGAAACTTTGTTTTGATGCCAGAGCTCGCGAGAACCCTGTCCATGATGAATGTGGATAGCCTCTCACCAAACGAGAGGATGAAGTCAAGCGATCGAGGGCTCAAATCGTGGAGGAGCGAGATTCCCAAAAGTGCTCTGTCGATTTCCTCAAACCTCTCCTGCGCCCATACACGAGTTCGCTCCCTTAGAGCATAGTCCCCCACCGTTTCATCTAGCGCAAGCTCATGCGAATAACGTATCTCAGAAATTATCTTCTTTGCCTCATCTATCTTCCCAGCCTTTGCGAGATCAATAGCCCTGACTAGATGATCCGTGGTTTCTCCCTGTGCAGAGCAGATTACGACGCAAGAATTATCCTTTGCATATGACGCGACGATTGCGGCAGACTGGGAAATCTCCTTCGGGCCTCTCAGCGAGGAGCCACCAAACTTCATTACGAATTTCTTGTCGCGAGTTTGGTTCACTGCTTTCTAAACCTCCCACTAAGAACTTCGATTGAATTCTTGAAAGTACTGATTAGATGGCACGCTTGTACGAGCCAAGCACTTTGAGCTCAAGCGTCTGCGACTCGAGATCCTCGATAGCCTGCCTGCATCTCTCTTCTTTCACATGCCCCTCAAAATCCACGTAGAAATAATACTCCCAGGGCTTTGATTTGATCGGGCGCGACTCGATTCTTGAGAGATTGATACCTCGAAAGGAAAGGACGCTTAGAGCTCTCACAAGCGAACCAGGAGCATGTTTTGTTGAGAAAATCACCGATGTCTTGTCGCTGCCCGTTGATTCGGATGGCATACTGGAAGCATCTCGCGCACTGACAATCACGACAAAGCGAGTCTTGTTTGAGTGGTCGTCTTCTATACTCGTCTTCGCCAGTTTCATCCCATAGATCTCGCATGCGAGCTCACTTGCCACAGCCGCAGTATCGAAAAGATTCTGATCTCTGATTATCTTCACCGCCCCTGCGGTGTCGTAGACAGCAATTTCTTCCCATTGATGCGCATCAAGATACTCTCTGCACTGGGCAAGGGCCTGGGGATGAGAAATCACCTTCTTGATGTACTTGAAATCAGCTTCTCTATGTATCACAAGGGCGTGTCGAATCGGGACGACAGTTTCTCCGATAATCTTCACATCCTTTGAAAGAAGTAAGTCGAATGTCTCTCCGACACTTCCCGCGATACTATTCTCAATCGGGACGACAGCGTAATTCGGCTTTGAAGGATTTGTCTCTGGGTTAGAGCAAAGCTCAGAGAACACCCTCTGGAGCGTGGTTAGTGGAATGACCTCCTTTACGGTATCTCGTCCGAAGAAAGAGTAAACAGCGCTTTGACTATAAGCGCCGAGCTCTCCCTGAAACGCAATTAGTGTTTTCTTCAGTTCAAGCTTGCCATGACTCAAACTCAAATCGTCGCAGACAACCTCTTTCTGAGTCTTTCTTTGATCTGCCCGAGCCGCCCACCAGAGAAAAGCAAATCCCTCTCTTCCTCATTCATCATAATCTTAGCCTCGCATGTTCCATCTGCTTTCCTCACCACGAGATTTGAAAGGTCTATCTCCAGCTTGTCTCCAAGATCAAACTCTGAAGTACTTACGACACGCACGACGCAAAAGCCATTATTAATTGAGTTCCTAAAGAAGATGTCAGGGAAAGATTCGGCAACAACCGCTCTAACGTCGTTGTACTGGATTGCGTATACCGCCTGCTCACGGCTTGAACCGCAACCAAAATTCTTACCCGCCAAGACGACGTTGTCCTTATCAGGGTTGCTTCTGCATGTCTTCACAAATGTCGGGCTGTAACGCTCAAACGCGTAATCGGCGAAGAACTTTTTGTCCCAAGCTTCTTGGAGCAAATAGGCTGGTATTATGTAATCTGTGTTGATATCATCACCGAATTTGATGGTAACTCTGCCTGAAATTATCGATGACATTAGTTGTAGTATCTCCTTGGATCCACGATCTTTCCTTCTATCGCAGTAGCTGCGGCAGTTGCTGGTGAAGCGAGATAGATGAATGCGTCCGGGGATCCCATCCTTCCCCTGTAGTTTCTGTTCGACGTGCTGACGCAGCGATCTCCTGGAGAGAGCACGCCCATGTGCTTCCCAAAGCAAGGGCCGCAGTTCGAGGACTCGATGTTTGCCCCTGCGTCTGCGAATATCTTGAGAATTCCCTCTGACATTGCCCAGTTATAGACAAGTCTTGAGGCCGGAATCACGATCAGGTTCACATTCTTGCTCACCCTGCGCCCTTTCAGAATCCGCGCCGCCTCCAGAAGATCTGTGTGCCGAGCATTAGTGCAAGAGCCGATGAATACGACGTTCACTTCGTCGTTCATCTCGCTTGCGGGTTTCACGTTGGCTGGAGAGTGTGGAAGTGCGACCTGTGGGTCAATTGTTCCAGCCTCAATCCTCATCATTGCCGAGTACTCCGCGTTTCCGTCGCTTCGAGTAAGGTTCACTTTTCTCATGCTCTGCTCAAGTTCTGCGCCTAACTCCCCGTGACGGCGAACGATGTCTTCCATGAAATCAAAAGTAATCTGATCAGGGTTCACTATCGCAGTGCGGGCGCTCATTTCGACCGACATGTTACATATCGTAAAGCGCCCATCCATCCCCATTTTCCTGATCGTGTCTCCAGAGTACTCTGCGACATGCTTTGAGCAACCACCTTCTTTGAGAGTTCCTAGTATGTGCAAAATCAAGTCCTTCGCGCACGAGCCCTGTTTGAAGTCTCCGTTGATCTCGAACTTGTAACTCTCTGGGACAAAGAAATCATAAATTTCGCCCATCGCAAGTGCGTATTCTGCCTCAGTCGTACCAATCCCAAAACCTAGAGCACCTATGGCTCCAACTGTGTCTGTGTGACTGTCCGTCGCGACGCAAATTTCACCCGGACGCACAAAGCCTTCCTCAGTGACGACTGTATGCTCGATGCCATCGCCTTCCTTATACATCCTGATGCCCTGATCGTTAGCAAAGGACTTCATTAAGTTGATTCCTTTAGCAACCATCACCGAGCATGATGGTACAGTATGATCTGGAATAAAACATACCCTTGTCGGGTCGAATACCTTCCTTGGAATCATCCTCTTCTTTTTCTCGGAGACCTCGCCGAATATTGGATCGAAATCATCCTTGAAATTTGCGATGGCTGGCGGGCCTATTACCTCGTTGAAGTACAGCTTATCGATCGGAAGAACGCCAACCAACTCTCCAGCGTTAACTTTCTTTCCCACCGCCCTTGAAACGATCTTTTCGACAATTGTCTGTCCGCCCAAGTCTAGCATCTCCCAGAATATTTCTCGCTGAGTGCAACCTTCCAGTCGGGAATCGCATAACGCTCTGACCTGCTCCTGAAAATCAACTTGTACCTGTATCCGTCGATAAGTGACTTTATGCTCGCGTCCAGCACATCATCCGATACTGCGATGGTGGCCCATGATTGGGGTGCACCCTCTTCTGTGAACTCTGTTCTTGCTCGGGCCCCTGCCGCCGTACCGTTTAGGGAGTCGACGATGTTGAGTGAATAGCTTACCAGTCTGAGCGATTTGAGTTCTGGGAATTCTGGATCAAGAGCTTCTCTGAGTGCCAGATCTATTGCGTGAATCGGGCCGACCCCTTTCGCGCTTGCAGACACCTTTTTCTCCTTCTCTCCCTCTGCTATCCTGACCTCAACGGTCCCACTCACCTCGGGTGCGCCATTGACAGTCCTCGATGTGCTAGTCTCCCAACGAGTGACTTGGAAAGGACGAATGTCCGAACCTATAGTTTCCAGAATCAAGAGGTGCACACTTGCCTTTGCATCATCAAATTTGTAACCGAAAGCTTCGAGCTCACGCATCCTAGCGAGCACTTTTCGCGCGACAACATCTCTATCTTTTGCATATAGTCCAAGTTGCCACATCTCAGCCAGAACCAAGGAGGCATCGTCCATCCCCATCTTCCTTGAGTTCCCGACTAATGTCGGATTCACAACTTCGTAACTCTCTGGGCTTCTCTCGACCTGCCGAATGTGAGCTGGTTCTGTGTGTGCAAAAGCCCTCTCACTTACGAACGGTTGCTGTGGATACGAAAATCCAGTGGCTACTGCAACTCTCTCCGAAAGAGCTTTGAGCCCAAGGAGCTGCTTTTCTCTTGGCGCGTTTGTGTTCAGGCAGTTATATCCAAGTCTCAAGATTAGTAAAGGAAGAATCTCACAGAGATTTGTATTCCCAGCCCTCTCTCCGATTCCATTTATAGTGCCATACAAATGCCTGGCTCCTCCCCAGACTGCAGAAAGAGTGTTTGCGACAGCGAGTCCGCAGTCGTTGTGAGCATGAATGCCTATCACGACATCCCTTTTTGATGAAAAGTGAGCCCCAATGAGCTCGGTGGCTTTTTTAACTTCCTCAGGTAATGAAGCTCCCCTTGAATCGCAGAGAACTAGCTTTGAGGCTCCGGCTTCAACTGCGCTCTCAAGCACCGAAAGTGCATATGCTGTGTCCTCATTGAATCCGTCGAAGAAGTGCTGAGCATCAAAGAAAACGGTTTTGCCCATTTTCCTGAAATTGGAGACTCGATCGCGCACTAGCTTCAGATTCTCTTCAAGCACCCCCGGATTCTTTGGGGAATGAAGTTTCAGATTTGATGAGGAACTATTTGCACGCAGTGTTACGTTCCTGACTAATTCAGGAATCGAAACCGTGCTCTCATCTGAGATAAACAAAACGACCTGCGATGTATTTCTCTTGAGCGCGGAGGCAAGTTGCCTTAGGTACTCAGTCTCCTTCGTGTTCCCCTCAGGAACACGAGATTCGATAAAGGCTATACCAAGGGAGTCTAGCTGACTTGCGATAGCGAGTTTCTCACCAACCGCGAACGAAACACCAAAAGTTCTTTCTCTGAGAGTGCCATCCATAATCTCGAGTTGGGATCTAGGCTCGCTTTGTGATGATATAGCTTTCAAGCCACGTCGCCCTCTTCCGAGTAACTCACTTCTTTCTCGATGACTTTGTGGAGCGCTTCGAATTTTTCCGCTTCGCCTTGGAAGCTATTGTTTTTGCTCCGGTTTGCAGCCTTGACCAGCTGACTGTCTTCCTTGGGTTCGAGTCCTCTGGGAACATCATGGCACGTAGCCTTCTTCCAACCTGTTCTATTTGGTGGCCCTCGAGTTCATCAAGGTACTTTTCGAAGGCCTTTTGTCCTTCCCTTTGATAGGTAGAGACCCAGCTCTGGGCAAAGACTCCGGATTGGATCTCATCGAGCGCCTTGCGCATTCTTTCTTTTGTGTCCTCATTTATCACCCTTCCACCTATAGTTAGTCCTCCGAACCTTGCGGTTTCACTCACTCCGCGATACATCCCAGTGATTCCGTAACGCTGGATCAAATCGACGATGAGTTTCAACTCGTGGAGGCATTCGAAGTAAGCAATCTCTGGCTGGTATCCCCTTTCAGTAAGCACCTCGAACGCCGTACGAATCAATCTGTCAACTCCCCCGCAAAGATCAACCTGTTCTCCGAACCAGTCGCTTTCGGTTTCCTCCTTGAATGTTGTCTTGATTACACCTGCCCTAGTACTTCCTATCCCTTTCGCGAGTTCAAGCGTCCTATGCCAAGCTCTGCCTGTAGCGTCCTGGTGAACCGCTATGAGGGACGGCGTCCCGAATCCTTGAAGGAAAACTTCTCTGACTCTCTGGCCCGGCGCTTTGGGCGCGATCATAAATACATCAACTTCTTTTGGAGGCTTGATCCATCCCCAGTGAACTGCGGCCCCATGTGAAAAGCTCAATCCCTTTCCTTTCGTTACATGGGGAGCAATCTCTTCGTAAACTTGTGTCTGAACCATGTCGGGAGTCAAGACATGGATAATGTCCGCATGCTTCGCAGCTTCTGCGATCTCCATCACCTTGTGTCCATCGCTCTTGGCTAGGTTCCACGAATTTCCTCCCTTTCGCAACCCAACGACCACTTTGTAACCAGAGTCTGCTAGGTTACTTGCCTGCGCCCTTCCCTGGATTCCGTAGCCGAGAACTGCAATAGTCTCGTTCTTTCGAACATCCGATGTTTTCACGTCCGAATCGTATAGGACGCGAGCTGTTGCTTCACTCCCTGTCACTTGACTCATTTTCTCACTTTAACCTTGGCATCAATAAACTCGGGTTACCCAGTCGTCATGACCAAATGTCTTCTTCCCCATGACGAGAGAGTTATAGGCTTCGCTCAATCTGCGCGTCATGATTCCAACACTTCCTGAAGCGACTGATTTTCTATCTACTGAAATGACTGGTGCGATTCCAGCAGCTGTACCAGTCAGAAATAACTCATCGGCCGTGTAAAGCTCCGCTCTCATGATATCCCTCTCAACCACTTCGAAGCCTAGTTTTCCTGCGAGCTCTATCACAGTGTTTCTGGTTATTCCTTCTAGTATTGAGGAACTCAGAGTGGGAGTGTAGAGCATTCCCCTTTTGACGACAAAGATGTTCTCACCAGAACCTTCAGAGACCTTGCCTGTTGAGTTTAGCATTATTGCCTCGTCAAACCCGTTCTTACCTGCCTCGCGCTTTGCGAACACCGAATTCACATAATTCCCGCATATCTTCGCCATCGGCGGGGTGACAGCATCATGGAGCCTAGTCCACGAGGAGATGCATACATCCAGCCCTGGCTTTGAAAAATAGTGCTTGAATGGGAAAGCCACGATCGCAGCTTGAACAGGATATCCAAGGAAGCTCAAATCTATTCCTGAAAATCCCACGAAAACGATTGGTCTGATGTAGCAGTCTTCCTTGATCTGGTTTGCTCTGAGGAGCTCCAGACATGCATGTTCCAATTCCACTGAACTGTATGGGGATTCGATGTCGCAGATATTGGCGGACTGTTGTAGCCTCTCGAAATGTTCCTTCATTCTGAAGACCAGGAGATTTTCATCGGTGCCGTAGCCCCTCAGTCCTTCAAAGACGCCCGTCCCGTAATGGAGCGCGTGGGTCATCACAGGCACCTTCGCCTCATCCCATGGAACCGTCGCGCCATTCATCCAAATGAAATCGGTCTTTTGGATCTCACTCTGCGAAGCGCTTGGATTCTTACCTGGCACTTGTTCCATCTCGACTACCATTATGGCATGGCATCCTCCTTGATCGTCCTAATGTGTTCGATGCTTTCTTCATATTTATTATCATTATTATCTTGCATCGATCGAAGTTCTTTACATACAGCGCGCGCTACCTCCTGCGTGCCAGAACGCCCTCCGATGTCTGGGGTCTTGATACCGGAAGAGCCTACAGATGAAACTGATAACTCGAGTGCCTCGGCTGCAACACCACAGTTCTTGTCCTTTCTGGTGGCAGCGAGATAATCCAGCATCAACTTGACTGTGAATATCATTGAGAGCGGGTTCGCGATCCCTTTTCCTGCAATGTCTGGAGCACAGCCGTGAACAGGTTCAAAGAGTGCGAAACTCTCCCCAATGTTTGCAGAGGAGGCCAATCCCAATCCGCCAACCACTTGGGAGGCTTCGTCTGAAAGTATGTCGCCGTACATGTTTGACGTGACTATCACGTCATAGACTTCAGGGTTTCTCACCAGGTTCATCGCTGCAGTGTCGACGTACATCGAGGAGAATTTCACAGATGGAAAATCTTTGGCTACGGAAGCGCATGACCTAAGAAAGAGTCCATCTGTTTTCTTCAATACATTCGATTTCTGGACGCAAACAACATCTGGAGAGCGTCCACTTATCGATCTGGAAAGTGCGAGTTCGAAGGCGTATTTCGCGATCCTCTTGCTGGCTCTCTCGGTAATTACCTTCAGTGCGGTCGCCTTTCTTCCTTCATCTTCTTCAAGTTCTCTCCCGATGTAGATGTCCTCTGTATTCTCTCTGACTATAACAAGGTCAACACCGGAGAACTTGCTTTCGATGAATGGATAATTCTTAGCTGGCCTGACATTTGCGTAAAGATCAAGCTCCTGCCTAATTTTCACTATCGTGTCATTAGCGGATTCCCCGACAGGGGCCTTGAGGCAGACGTCCGACTCTCTGATAACATTGAAACTCTCTCTGGGGAGCGCACTCCCGGTATCCCTGAGCGTGCGATCGCCAACAGAAGCTGGCAGGAAATCAAATTTCAATCCATAATACTCAGAGAGATTGTCAAGCACCAATCTCCCAGCAGCCAGGATCTCAGGGCCGATTCCGTCTCCTTCGATGTAAGAAACCCGGTAAGCTCTGTTTGTCATCTATCCTATTCCACTTTCAATTTCGGTGGGTTTGATTCAGCACCTTGTGAAGATCTCGACCTTCGCAACATGATCTCATTAATCCCACTGATCATTGCGTCAACGCTTGCCATCACGATGTCCTGCCCCGTCGAAGAAGCCGAGCTGACGTTCCCTGAGTCATCCTCCACCTTGATTAAGACCTCGGCTTCCGCATTCGTCCCGCCAGTAATCGCCTCAAGTCTATACTCTCTCAGGGTAACTTTCGTGAACTTGTCGGTTACTTGTTGAATCGCTCTGAGCACCGCGTCCACTGGTCCTACTCCAGTCTCAGAGACTGTGATAGTTTGCCCATCTCCAACCTTGAGTCTGACAGATGCGGTAGGAACTGTGTTGATCCCTGTCACCACGGCAAGATCTGTCAGTTTGAAGTATGGGTTCCGCTTCTCAAGGCCGATTACTTCTCTTGCGATTCTGTCAAGATCAGCATCGGTCACAGTTCGACCAGTGTCTCCGATTTCCTTGACTCTGTGGACAATGCGTTTTACTTCATCCCTTGAAACTTCAATTCCTAGAGCTTTTAACTGTGCAGTAATGCCATGGCTCCCTGCATGCTTTCCTGCCTGGATTCTCCTTCTTGCGCCAACAAGCTCTGGTTCCATTGGCTCATACGTGGCAGGCATGCTCAGAACTCCGTGCGTATGTATTCCCGATTCATGCCCGAACGCATTTTCACCTATGATTGCTTTGTTTGGTTGGACTAGAATCCGTGTGGCTCTTGCAACGAGCCTAGATGTTTCGTAAAGCAGTCTGGCATCGACACCAACTTCAAGATTGTAAAGCCGCGTCGCCGCCATAACAAATTCTTCAAGTGAAGCATTCCCTGCCCTCTCTCCCAGCCCATTTATCGTGCAGTGTGCTTGATCCGCCCCAGCGAGAACACCCGCTAGGCTGTTCGAGACCGCAAGCCCGTAATCATCATGGCAATGGACGCTGATTGGTATCTTCACAATCGACTTGATGTACCTGATCAGCTCAGTGAACCTTTCAGGAGTCATTGTCCCTACAGTGTCGGGAACATCTATCCTTTCTGCACCTGCGTTCTCCACGGCCTGAAGCACTTGTGTGAGGAACACTCGGTCACTTCGGGTAGCGTCTTCCGCAGAAAACTCCACTCTTATCCCGTGAGCGCGAGCGTATTCCACCCCTCTCACAGCAGTTTCAAGTGCTTGTTTTTTCGTAAGCTTCAGTTTGTACTGGAGGTGTAAGTCAGATGTCGCAATGAAAAGATGCGCATACTTGATGTCGCATGAAATTAGAGAATCCACGTCTGCAACGTCTACTCTCGAAAGAGCACAGACCTGCGAGGTGAGGCCGAGCCTGTTAATAGCTCTGACGGAAGCAAGCTCACCTTCCGAGACAACTGGAAAGCCAGCTTCAATTACATCAACTCCGAGCCTGTCAAGCGCCTTTGCGATTTCCACCTTGTCTTCAACGGTGAGCGAAACTCCTGGAGTCTGCTCCCCGTCGCGTAGTGTCGTGTCGAAGATCCTGATTCTTCTCTTGCCAGAACTCATGACCATCATAACCCTCTTCTGAGCGCTGTGAGGCCAGTCCTCACCACTTCAATTACTATTGCTGATTTCGAGGCTTCTGAGATGAAGCTTTCTATCCGTGCAGGGGTGGAGCAGAACTCTACGACGAGCGAGTTGTGTGTCATGTCAACTGCCTTCGCGCCGAGAGCATTAGAAAGGTCCAGGATTGCGTTCTTGCCTCTCGTACTCTTCGTCTCGAACTTAACCAGTGCAAGCTCTCGCACTACGGCGTCGGCGTGGGTCACCACACCAACATCGATTACGTCTATCATTTTTCGAAGCTGCTTCACCAAGAGCTCGAGAGCCGTTTCATCACCAGAAGGAACGATTGTCATCCTCGCTAGATCGGGAGATGAGGTCCGGCCAATTGATATGCTTGTTATGTTGAATCCCTTTGCGCGGAACATCCCTGAGATCCTATGAAGAACGCCTCTTTGGTTTTCGACAATGGCATATACTATCTTGTCGGCTTCTCTATGGCGCGCAGCAAGAATAATCTCGTCGCTTCCGGCCTGCGCCGCAACAGCGATTGGGTCTGCTGAAGCCGCTGAAGGAGATGCACTCATGCGATAATCATATCCTTTAGAGCAGTTCCGGGGACAACGAAGGGGAAGACATCTTCTTCAGGAGAAATTGGAACATCAATCACTGTTGCAATATCGCTTCGAAGCCCGAGCTTGACAGCTTTTCCGACTTCGTCAATTGACTGTGCGCGAAGCCCTTGAGCCCTATACGATTCAGCAAGTTTCACAAAGTCAGGAATGCTGTAAAGCTTGACCCCGTGATATCTCCGCCCATAAAATAGCCTTTGCCACTGCGCGACCATTCCTAGCATACCATTATTGATTACCAGAACAATTACAGGTATATTGTCAAGCACTGCAGTAGCAAGCGCTGCTTCAGTCATATTGAAACTCCCGTCTCCAGCAATGTCAAGAACCGGTTTGCTGGGAGACGCAACCTTGGCGCCTATTGCGGCAGGAAAGCCAAAACCCATCGTGCCGAGACCAGTTGAACTATAGAAAGTGCCCGGCTGGATTACGTCAAAATGGAGGGAGGCCCACATCTGACATTGACCAACTTCAGTGGTAACAAGCGCCTCTGGAGGAAGCACCTCCCTAAGTTTCTTTAGGATGCTTATCGCAGAAAGTTTCGCCATATCGACCTTGAACTCGCTCCTGCAGATTTCCTTCACCTCATTGAAGCGCTTGTTCCACTTTCCAAGATCATTCATTCTAGCTCTTCTCTTGAGCGACTCAATGATCGCGCGAAGAGAGGCTCTCACATCTCCGACTATTCCAAGGTCGACTGTCTTGTTCTTGTTGATCTCTGATGGATCTATGTCGATGTGAATTATCTTGGAATTGGGCACAAAATCGGAGACTTTTCCGGTGGACCTGTCAGAAAAACGTGTCCCCACCGCCAGCAAAACGTCAGCTTCTAGTATCAGCTTGTTTGCCTCGACGTGTCCATGCATTCCTATCGGCCCAAGCGCGAGAGGATGAGTCTCGTTGAAAACGCCCTTTCCCTTGAAAGTTGTCGCAACGGGGGACATTAGCATCTCAGCTAGAGTCTGGAGCTCCGAAAACGCACCTGAGATTGCGACGCCGCCCCCTGCAAGAATCATCGGCCTCTCTGCAGACAGAATCTCATCAACTGCCTTCTCGATCTTGGTCGGATCCGGTTCTATTATGGGCTCGTAACCGCGAATGGCAACAGATTGGGGAAACTCAATTTCTCCCTCTGCTGTCTGGATGTCTTTTGGAATGTCGATTAGCACTGGACCAGGCCTTCCAGAGCTAGCAATGTAAAACGCCTTTTTGACCATTTGTGGGATCTCTGATGGTTTCATCGGTTGAAATGAGTACTTTGTAACCGGTGTTGACACACCAATAATATCGCATTCTTGGAATGCATCCTTCCCGATTGTGGTTGACGCAACTTGGCCTGTGATTGCGACCATCGGAATGGAGTCCATGTAAGCTGTTGCGATGCCTGTTACGAGGTTTGTCGCACCAGGACCTGAAGTCGCGACGCATACTCCCGGCCTTCTGGACACGCGCGCGAAGCCGTCTGCCATGTGAGCGGCGAGCTGTTCATGTCTCACCAGTATATGCCTGATCTCGGAGTTGTATAACTCGTCGTAGATTGGGAGGTTGGCACCTCCGGGCATTCCGAACAGAACTTTTACTCCTTCGTTCTGAAGCTGTTTTATCAGTGATTTCGATCCAGATAGCTTTACCACTTGAATTCACCTATTATTCCGCTACAATTTCCCCAGCGAATTTCTTTGAAGTACAGACTTCCAAAGAACGCTGGGTTATGCCACAATCAACGGCAAGCCCAAGAACAGGGACACCTCCCGGTGAAGGAGTAGTCCGAAGACAGAGACTGAAAAGGCAACACAGTGCTTGCCGGGCATTTCTTAGCTAGAACGGCCTGGGAAGATGAAATTATTTAAGAATACTGGGACTTCCTTGCGAATATTCAATAAACTGATTCTTCCATGGAATCTTTGATTAGGAGCTACGTTATCCCGGCAATCAGCAATATCTAGAAATCGCGAGATCAGGATTCCAAGACCTTTACAACTCAGGCTCAAGTGCAACTCTTAAAATTGGATTCAGTGATGCAATCCTAGTAAAGAAATTTGAGTTTTGGAAAATCTTCGAGCAGGTCCAGCGCTTTCGGTGGTCAAAAGAAAGAGAGAAGAAAGAAGCAGGAATTCCACAAGCACAAAGTCAAATTGGCAGAGGAGGGAAAGCTTGATTTCGAGGCCTTGAAGGAAAGAGTAGTTCTATCTCTCACTCATCTTGGAAAGCAGCAGTTTTCGCAACAGCCGGGAGGATATGGTTTTGAAAATTGGATGAAGAATTTCAATTTACTGCTCAACGACTTCGAAAAACGTACAGGCGCACAGAACCTTCCGAAAGAGTATTTTGATAAGAGGCAAGAATTCACCTCGGCTCTACAAAAACCTTCAAACGGATCCGAGCTGGATTCCAGTATCTTGAAACTTCAAACAAAGGAAAAAGTCCTCGGGGAAAGGCTTCAAAAGATGGGAGCGAAACTCACTCATGAGCGCGAGAGCACAGATCGCGTGGCCAAGATTGACGCACTGAATGTGGAACGCGCCGAAGAAATAGAGCATCTGCAAGAAGAGAGGAAGAGGCTTGCTGAGAGAAAGAAGGAGGTCGAAGATTCGAAGAGATTCTTCAAGAGGTTGTTTACTGGAAGCAGGGGAAATGGAACCTCAATATCCTCAATCGAAGCAAGGATTCATGAACTTGAAGTCAAGGTAGAGAGTCTTGATCGCAGAATCGCAGAACATCGAGCAAAGCACGATAGCAGCGGGTACAGAGTTCTTACTGAACAAGAGTTGGAACAGGAGTTCCCCAAGCAATACTCAGAGCTTGAGGAGATAAAATCGGAGTTGTCGGAACTTGAGACAAGGAAGATCAATGAATCTGAAAATTCAGAGCTGCGCGAGCATGTGGCAAAATCAATGTCGGAAATAATCTCGAAGATAGAACTTGCCTCCAAAGACAGCGAAGCTGCCTCTCCATCGATTAAGACTTCTGTTTAGAAAGTGGAGAACTAAAAAAAAGTTGCGTAGTAATCCAAGGTTTTGCATTGAATTACTAGCAATCGGTTCGGTAATTCTTGGTGACGTTCGTCTAGGCTTCTTGCGAGGAGCTTTCCGAAGAAACGTCCTCAGTGACTGAGGATGAAGCCTCGGTTGTGGACTCGGCTGATCCAGAACTTGTTCCAGCGCCGACCACTGATGCGCTCGCAAATCTCGGACCTACACGGTCAACTTTGATCTTGACTTTCTGTCCGACCTTTGCACCTTGGACGAAGATCACGAAACCTTGGACTTTTGCGACACCGTCGCCGCGTCTTGAAAGTTCAGTGACTTCTACGTCGTATTCCTTACCTACTTCTACGGGCTTTGGACCCATTGGAGGTCTCCCTCCACCAAATCCGAGCCCTCTACTTCCGTTTCCGCGAGAATCGCGGCTTCTACCGTAGCTCATTATAGATACGCTCGCCTTCACTTTCTTTTGCAATGATTTAAGCTAAGCTACGCAGACTGTCGAAAAGGCCAATTCGGACTAATTAGAGCCTGATTGACCTAGTCATGCCTCTAAATCTTCTTCGCAATGTGTTTTCAGTTTCAATCACACAATACTCACGATTCTGGCTCGACAAGGCGTAAATATCACCTTGGCCAATGGTGTTGGATTGAAAAATGGCATACCGATGCAAAGAGTGTGAACGAACCTTTGAAAACGAAGGGGAAGCGAACACACACGAATTAGAAACAGGCCACAAGGTTGAGCTTCTCGTAGGTTCAACTTACTGGGGCGCGCATCTTCTTGCGCACTAGACGAAACATGTCTTGAGACGCGGGAGAAAGACATCGTGCGTTGCGTCTTCTCCTTCTTCCCTCATTTTTCATGTTTGCAAATTTACCTGATTTTACGGGTTCAATGATTTCCATATTTCTTTGTGGATACTTTGTTCCTTAAGGACTGACACACACATACACGGGTGAAAAAGGGGAGGGTACATCACTATTAAAAGTGGAGGAGCAAAACAAGAATTGTAATGAAAACCGCTTTTGTTGGACATCATGTATTGCTTCAATTACTTCAATTGAGGAATTGTGGCTTTTCTTTGTTTTCATATATGAATTGTATCTAGCTCTCCAAAGCCATGGCTAGAATCCAAAGCCATTGTTTGATACTTCAACTTATTACATTCTCCTTCGAAAAGGAACTTCTCATAGGCTCGTGTTCTGAAAACCGCAAAAATTCATTGTTCAGTATGAGTTCTGTTTGAACTGCGGTTCTTGTTGGAATCAGGTTCGACCACGCTTTGCGCCTGCATCTCGGAAATGGTCTGCTTCAAGGAGTACTTGCGGGCCGCAAAACACCCGACAAGGGAGATAAGAAGAGCTGCTCCCTCCAAGACGTACCAAAAGTAGTATGGAATGTATATCTCTCCGAATTCCAAAGGCACGAGCAGGGGAAAAGTCGGTCCAGTCGCCGCAAAGACGTCGTACGCTATGTGGCTCATTACAGCAATCGGGGCAACAAAAGCAAGCTTGACAATGGTTTGTTTCGCAAGTCCTAGCTTTCTTCCTAATAGTACTAGGGCGATGAGAGAAACCGCCGCGTATAGGATGGAATGATCAGGCCTTCCTATCACAGGAAAATTGAGAGCCGCAAGTATATGGTCTGAATCTATGAGAACCGCAAGCGAACCAGTTAGTAGGCTAAGCTCAAAGTCAAAGAGAGGAAGAGAGGCTAGAAAGCCGAATGCAAAGTGTCCGAATATCTCGATCAAGAGCTTTGAAGGAGAGTACTCGTGTGCATGGATTGCCAGCTCGGGATGGAAGAACCCTATAAGACTGTAGGCAAATGAGAGGGCTGCGTAGAACAGTGCTAGGAGAACTAGCTTTCTGAGCTTGTTGTTCTTGAGAAAGGCAAACAAATAGATATCATCTTCTCACAAGTAGAACCTTTAATGCTCTCTTAGAATAACAATCCACCTTCATTTCATATATCTTGTGAAGCCTAGCTCGATCAAACATGACCGAAAAGGTCAATGAAAACAAACTCTCTTCAGTATAACAATCTGAGAACGTTATCTCGATACTAGTGTGCTTTACATTTGGTCCAGGATTTCAGCGGTAAATGGCAACCTGATAGAAGCAAGGAATCAACCAGCCAAAGGATCAAGGAAACAGTCACCCCTCCAGGCAACTTGAGAAAGAAACTGGTAGAGACTGATCGTTCTATTCAGATGCAGATCGCGAAGCTCGACAAGTCGACTGCTTCTATGGGAGAGAAGGAGAAGCACCTTTTTGCAAAGACAAGCACTGCCTTCCAAAAGCATGATACTTTACAGGCAAAGGCCTACGCAAACGAGCTTGCGGAGCTCAGAAAGGCTATCAAACTTGTGAACAGCGCAAAGCTCGCTCTTGAGAACGTGCAGGTGAGGCTAAGAACAATCACTGACATTGGAGATCTCACAATGACTCTCGTGCCAGTCGGACAGGTCGTCAAATCTGTGAGAAAGACACTCGTTCAAGTAATGCCCTCTGCCAACAGCTCTCTTGGCGACATTGCATCAAGTCTCGATGGACTCATGATGGAAGTGGGGAACGTCCCGGCAATGGGGTTATCCTTTGACACCTCAAGTGAAGAGGCAGAGAAGATCATTGCAGAGGCCTCGGCAGTTGCGGAAACCAAGATGGCATCCACCCTTCCATCGATTCCAGATATCGAACCGAGCACCACTGACACATCAATCTGAACTTGAGCGAGCATACTCAACGTAGGATGAACCCTCACTAGAGTTAAGCGCTACCGCTACTGATAAGACTGCGAACTCTCAACCTCAGGTGATTGGTTGCACTTGGGTCGATGACAATGGCACGCAAAAGCAGGCTGATTTCTGTCAGTCTCGAGGAAGTGGCCCCTCTCAAAGAGGGAAGAGTGGATATTGCTAGGCTAAGATCCGCAGCTGACCAGATAGCGCACCTTGCCGAAAGGGGATTTCGCGTCATTGCAGTGATCGGAGGAGGTAGTCTTGGGGAAGAATATGTAAGAATCTCAAACAAATTCTCAAGTCATTCAAATGAGCTCGAAATCAAAAGCAGAGCAGCCGAAGTCAGCTCCCTTCTGCTCATAACAGCAATTAAAAATTTGAAAATACCAGTCAACGCAGCGCCCATCATTGATACAAGAAGAATAGAGGAATTTCTCGGGAACCATTCGTGGAAGGTTGCTGTCCTTGCCAATCCTGAAGGTAATCGGAGGTCATCGCAGATTGCGATAGAAATAGCGAAAAAATATCACACTGCGATTATTCACATCGCAAATACAAAGCAAGCGATTGATAGGAAGCTCTGAGTCAAGAGTCCTCTTCAAAGACTTCGATGCCGTGACTTTCGTTGATAAGAGGGGTGAACCTCCCTTTGAATGTGGTCGCCCTCACATGAACGCCGTCGATGTAGTGGTAGTTCCCACCGCGAGGTTTGCCAAAAATGATTTTGTGGTATCGGAAGCCGTGTTCCTTGAGCCACTTCTCGGTAACTTTTCTATGTTCTTCGAGACGGGCCGTGAAGAAGCAGATGTAATCCCCCGCATCGTATTTGGAATTAATCCACTCCCTCGCTCCAGGGAGTTCCGTTGCTGTCTTCATTTTCTCTGGGAATTCGTTAGGAACATGTTCACAAATAACGCCGTCTATGTCTACCATGTAGGCTTTTTCTCGCACTTTTCGCATTCTCCGGTGGTTCTTAGATTGGATCAAATTCAGTTCCGAATTAATCGCTTCAATTTTTTGTAGGCTTTAAGTTCATATCACTGATTGATGAGAGCCTTCCCGTTAGAAGCTGCATGCCTGTTCGCGCCGTAACATTCGATCTATGGCTCACTCTTATCTGGGATTCGGAGGAGCTTGAGGAATACAGGCGACTCCGGCGATTGATCAATTTCAACCGCTTTACTGGGAGGATCAACACTCCTTCAAAGGTCGGATTAGGGGATGTCAGACTCGCACTTGAAGAGCTTTCACTTCGCGTGAAAAACCTGTACGAAAATGGACAAGATGTCAGTCCGCCCGAACGCGCAAAGATGCTCTTTCAGATAATGAAAATCAATCTGCCGAAAAAGAATGCCGAACAGATATATGAGAGGGCTGGAAGGATTCTATCAAACTCTGGTTACCTTTCGAAGTTTCCAAATGTGAATCCGGAAGCCAAACCTACGCTTAAGTTGCTCAAAGAAAACTTTCCGGATCTAAAAATAGCGCTTGTCTCGAACGCTGCCAGATCCTCTTCAACTTACAAGCGAATGCTTTCTAATTTCGGAATCGCCAAATATTTTGACGCATACGTGATCTCATGCGAGGTTGGTTACTTGAAACCACGTAAGGAAATCTTCCATAGGGCGCTATCTTTGCTCGGAACAAAGCCACAGGAAACTCTCCATATCGGTGACCTCTTCAGAGCAGATGTAGTGGGGGCTGCAGCTGTTGGGATGCATGCTTGTCTTTACACTGGCCTGTGGCACAAGTACGCTCAGTACATGAACCCTGGGGAGCACATACCCAAAGATTTTCGTGTGAATACAACGCTTGAGGAAATAGAAAGGCTTCAAGATATTGTCCGAGTCGCAGAGAAGATTCCATGACAAACAAAGATTTTGTTCGTAGCTTTTTATGCGAACGCCAATCAGCCTCAAACGCTTACAAGGTAGAAGGATTACAGTATAATTTGTATCTAACTAGAGCCCTGAATGTAAGAGTCTATTTTCTGCTTGAGCATTTCCTTGGGCATTGCGCCGACCAAAACGTCGACTATCTGGCCTTTCTTTGAGACTATCATGGTTGGGATACTCATTATACCGAGCTGCTGTGAGGTCATGGGGTTTTCATCGACATTCACTTTAGCAAAAGTTACTTTGCCCGAATATTCATTTGCCAGCTCGTCGATTATTGGTGCAACCATCCGGCATGGCCCGCACCATGCTGCCCAAAAGTCAGTGAGCATGAGTCCTTCTGATTTCATCTTTGAGTAATAATCTGAGTCGGTCAGGTGCACGGGCTTTGTACTTCCGCTAGTTCCGGTCATCCTGCCTTACCCTTCTAGTCGACCACGGGCATGCTAAGAGTTGATCGTATCGAGGGAATGGATCTTATTCTTGATGTAATAACTCCTTTCAGCCTTTCATTTGTCTCGGCATTGACAATTGCGATAATGTCATACGTACCGTAGCTCGTATGAACCTCTACCACTTCTGGTATCTGTCTGATCGAGGAATAAACTTCTGTTTCCTTGCCTACATCCGCATTCACGAGAACTATCGCTCTTGGCATTTTTAGAACTTCGTCACCCGGCAGATTCCTAAGACTGACCGTTTCAGCCACTAATTAACCATCTCTTGCGGCGCGTTTCCATATTTAACATTAATGAGTGGTTGTAGCATCACAGCTTTGGTTCGAATAAGTTTCTAGGTAATTGGCCTGACTATGAAGAGCGTGCCAGCTTTTCTGTAAGACTATACTTGTTTTGTTCCACAAGAAATTCTGGATTTCTCTTTTCTTACGTACGCAATCAGTTAATAGCGGGCAGATCTCGACCTGTGTTAAGGATTAGTTGTCGGTTGACGATATTTTTGGTACGACGCCCGAAATGATGACTCTCTCATCTAGTGACGCTCTCTGTTAAGAGAAGAAAAGAAGAAACTCCTACAAGCTCTGGCAAACGCAAAAGGAGAACTACAAACAATCGGCGGTAGCAATCCGGATCGTGAAAAAGAGCTTAGGAAAGAAATAGCTAGACTTGAGAGAGAGTTGGCGCTATTCGAACTGCGATAGCACTGGAAGGCACTACTCCAAAAAGTCTGAGAACTTTGAGAGCGCTTTGGAAAAGGCGTTGAGGTCATTCCGAATGATTCCCTGCTGCATGGTTTTGGGATAGCCGCCGCAGAGCTGTGAATTTCTCAAGAGCAACAACTTAATCCGGTCAAGCTGACGCATGTTCATCTCGTCTATCTTCTTTCTATTAAGACGTGGAGATGATATCGTGCGCCGCTTGAAACCATACTCCTTAAGAAGCTGAACATCGCGCTCCTGCAGCTGAGGGATTTTTGAAACTGAACTTTGGGGCAACCGCCTTCGATTCGCGTCCCTCTTGCGGTTAAGTTTGCTCTCACTCTTTTTCAGTGCCAACACCTTCAAAGACTCTCGATTTCTGAGGGGGATATTATATTTGGGATTGAGTCACAAGCTACCTTAGCCCGCTCTGCAACACTTCAGGCACTCTGCTAGGATACTCTAGCTTTTCTGCACCGAGAAAATCTCCGAGCTTTTCGAGACAAAAAGACCTTTCCAAGCAAGGCACATTCAATTTGTTGGCGTGATCATGCTGCTTGGGAGGATGGGTATCGGATTTGCTTATTACCCCCAAGAGTCAGAGTAGTCTCGACCTGATCTTGAGCAGCAACTGGAATGAAAACATTCAGAAGATACGACAAGGAATCATCGAGCTAAAGCAAAGCCTTGAGAGCGCCGAACCAAAAGATAGATTGGATCTGGTCAGTAGGATAATGGATTGCGTTCAGTTCATGAAGCAAAGCAATATTGGCTGGGCCTCTCTTCTCACGAATCCTCAAATGGCAAACGAGCTTGACGAGGAGTCACTCAAAGACATATTTGGAAAATTCCGAAAGGTCACGATTGAGAGAATTGACAACGACGTAGACTCGATAGACAGGTACATGATCAACCTTATCCCAAGGAATCTAGGCTCAGATCCATTAAACTGAAAGTAGCAGCGCGAAAGGAAATCGCTCGTGATTTTGTAACAACACGATTGCCAGTCGAATATTCCTTTGTTTCTTTGTGGATAGCTATTTCATAACCACAATCAGGATGTACTCTAGCGTGAAAAGGGGGGAGGGGGGGTTCATTAAGGAAATTGATGAGAGTCCAAAGCCATTGTTACATCTTCTACTTATGACATTCCCCTTTTTCAAAAGCTGGAATAAGTGCTGGATCAGGCCGATCATTCTAGAAGGCATCAAAATTTGCTGCAAAGTATGTGTTCTGTTTGAATCCTTAATCTTCCAAATCCATGTCAAGCTCTCAGAAAAATCTAACCTAATGTCTTTTGAATCCTAGGCGTCTGGAAAGGGCCGTATTTGAGCTCGTAATGATGAGCGAGACGCAAAATCAAATCTTCTCTAAAAGGGCCGCCCACAATTTGCGCAGCTATAGGTAATCCATCCCGCGAGACTCCAATCGGAACCACGATGGCTGGAACTCCCGAGACGTTGAATGGAAAAGCAAGTCTTGTCAATATCGAGTATACGTTGTATTCTTTTTCTCCGATCTCGATTTCTTTTTCATCCATTTTTGGCGCGACGATGGGTGTGGCTGGTGTGACTATCACGTCAACGCCTCGTAACGTTTGCTGGAATCCCTTCCTCATTGATTCCATTAGCTCTAGGCTCTTGATATATTCGACTGCAGAATAGGATAGGCCGAATTTCAACTTCTCCAAGACATCTGCCCCAATATCTGAAGGCCTGGATTTCATCCACTCTGAGAGAAACGCTGAGGCTTCGCTGAACCTTATCGTTGACCAGATAGATTCAACCCTATTGAACCCGTCGAGTGTTATCTCCTCTGGCACTGCTCCAAGACTCGACAATCGATCTACAAACTTATCGAAAGCCTCTCTCACCTCATCGCTCAAGATGTCCTGAAAATATTCTGACACGACGCCTACACGCATACCGGAAACAGTGTCCTCAAGGGATATTGAGTAATCAGGCACATCTGCCTTAACAGTTGTGGGATCATGTTCATCATACCCCGAGATGGTTTGCAGGACAAAAGCAGCGTCCATGACACTCCTTGTAATCACACCGACGTGATCAAGCGAGCTGCTCAAAGGAATAACGCCATACTTGCTGATCCTCCCAAATGTTGGCTTGAGCCCGACGACGCCGCACAGTGCCGCAGGAATTCTCACTGAACCGCTTGTATCTGTTCCTAGAGCGGCGAAAGCAAGTCCAGCTGCGACAGAAGCTGCCGAACCTCCGCTTGAACCCCCAGGTATTCTCTCAAGATCCCATGGATTCCTTACCGCTCCGTAGAATGGGTTGTTGCTAGTCACTCCTGACGCGAATTCGTGCAGGTTTGCAGTTCCAATGATGACAGAACCGGCTGCCTTGATCTTTCCTATCACCGTCGCATCGTAGCTCGCGACTTGGTTCTCAAGGATCTTCGAACCTGCTGTGCATCTTACATTTTCAATGAAGATGTTGTCCTTGACAGCAATTGGGATACCTTGGAGAGGGCCGATGTATTTGCCCTCGGAGATCAGGCGCTCTGCGGGTTCGGCATCTTTCAGTGCTTGCGAGTGAAGAATCGTAATGAAAGCATTGAGAGAGGGATTTACTCGCTCTATCTCCTTGAGTGTTTCTTCCGTAAGCTTGACGGGAGAAATCTCGCCGCTTCTAATCCTGCGAGAAATTTCATAGATTGTGTAGGAGAGCAGATTCGTCATTGCTTGTTCTCTGGCGTCTATTCAAATCCAGTGCTAGGTATCTAGACCTTTCCGACTTCCCAGACCTTGGCGAACACGTATCTGTAACAAACAAATCCCGCAAGCAGTAGTAAAAGCGATGTGCCGACGACTAGAACAAAGGCTCCTAAAGACAATGACGCTGGGGAGAAGACAATGTCTCTCAAGTCATCAGCCACCTGACTAAGTGGATTGAGAACTATTGCTTGCGCAACACCACTCGGGAAAAAGGAATCAATGACCGAAATGGGATAGAATACGGTGCTCAAGCCAAGGAGGGAGACTTGGACGCCTTCAGCAAATACCCAGTAGCGGTCTCCTCCTTTGGAAAACAGATTGAGCACCGCGGCAATGCCTCCAAGACCCATCGAAACGACGAATATCACGGGCAGCATCGCAAGTGTGGCAAATGATGCTAATTTTGGAATTATTGCCATCGCGACAACGAGCAAAATGGAACCGTAGATCGTGCCGCCAAGACCCGCGGATATGATGTGTGCCCAGGCAATCCCTTCAAGGCTCAGAGGAAGGCTGAGGTAGTATTGGGTGACACCTTCTGTCAAGCCGAGATGAACTCGCCGCCCGACGTCAAGTGCGGCTGCAAACATTCCTGCGACAACAACGCCCGGAGCAAAGAATTGAAAGTAGTTAAAACTCATCATGTTGCTGTAAATTAATCCTGCCACCAACATGTCTGAAACATTGAGTGCTACAAGAGTCGCGATCAGCCACTTTGTCCTAAAGAAATAGGAAAGATCCACTCGAAGAACGCGAAGCATAGCCTGCGTCTGGGTTACGATGATCTCACTCCCTCAACCATTCTTGAGATGAAGAACATTCCTACGAACATGGTTCCGACGCAAAGCGCGATCACAACTGTCGCCGCTAGGGCTGGATTGAGCAGCACTGAGGTATCCAAACTCAAGCCGTAGCGAAAGAGATCTGCTCCATAGGTGAGTGGGTTTGCAAGTGACACATCGCTGTAGCCTTGGCTCATTGAAATTAGAGGATAGTTGACTGTACTGAACCTGATCAGAATTGCACTGAGAGCTGCGACAATGGCGCTATAGATATCAAATGATTTGAATGCAATGACCGAAAGCGAGACCATGAGTCCTGTTATGCCGATTGTTACCAAAGTCAGTATGATCAGCGAGCCGATTAGAGCAATGGGTGTGTACAGGCCTCCGAGCCAAAGAATCACTATAAGAGGAGGCAAGACCCTTGAGAGGTTTACCACAACGCCAAGGCCGATCTGCTCCAAAAAAAGTTCGCTCCTTTTCATTGGGAGGGAAAGCATGTATCTCAATCTGCCCTCGTGAGCGCTCTCTACGAACCTCCTTCCGCTCCATGATGCAACGTTGAATGAGACAAGGATCAAGAGTCCAGTCCCGTAGTAAAAGAGATAATTTGGCAATGAGACTATGAGTTTCGATATCAGGGCACCGTACACGAAGAATTGGAAGGCAAAGTAGACCCAGTGATAGACGACCCATGAGATTGAATCAAATGCCTCTCTCAGGTCAAAAGAGAGAAGCGACATTATTTCTGATCTACTCAGACTCCTCTCGACTCCTCAGTGTACTTTAAGAAAACATCATCGAGTGAAGGCTCGGTCACCTTGATTGATTTTACCTTTGCAAAGTCATGTATCCGATCTGTCATCTTTGGTAGCCAGTCCTCGGACATGCTCACACGCACCCTCACCCTGTTTGTATCAACTACCTTCAAGTCGTCGGTTCCTTCGATTCCCTGGATAAGCTCCAGGACGCGCTGCTCCACAGGAAGAGCAAATTCGAGGTCAACAACATCTCCTCCCCTCACGCTATCCTTGAGATTTCCAAGCGAATCTGTCACGAGGTGCTTGCCTCCTGCGAGTATCGTTATCTTGTCGGCAAGGTACTCTGCTTCTCTCACCTCATTTGTGGCCACTATGACTGTGCTTCCTTCTTCCTTCAGCTCGTGAATCTTGTCCCATATCATTCTCTTTCCATCTAGATCGACCATTGTCGTGGGCTCATCAAATATTGCCAGTTTAGGTTTGTACACGAATAGTTTTGCAACTTCAAGGCGCTTTGCCTGTCCGCCTGACAAGTGCATGAATTTAGTATCTTTCGAACTCCAGAGCTCAAAGTCCTTGAGTGTCTTCTCGACTATTCTCTTTCGCTCCTGGCCATCAACTCCGTACATCGACGCATGGAATGAAAGAATATGGGAGGGCTTGTGTCTCCAAAAGCCTCTAGGATCCTGAAACGAAATGGACGAAACCTGTCTTACTTTCAATGGTTGCTTGATAATGTCATAACCCATCACAAGAGCAGTGCCGCCTGAAGGCTTCAGCACTGTTGAGATTAGATGGAGGAAGGTTGTCTTGCCTGAGCCGTTTGGCCCGAGTAATACGAGTACTTGTCCAGTGCTCACATCGAGGTTCAGGTGATCTAATGCAATCTTTTTCCCGTAGACTTTGGTGAGCTCCCTTGACTCTACCGACCATTCCAAGAACCTTTGATCCTCCAAAAATGAACCAAGCGCGAGATTGTGATTTCTTTGTACGATGGATTACGAGTGGATAGGCGAGTTGCGAGGGGGCTATAAGATTGCCTCCCGTCGTACGCTCACTTTTTGGATTCTATATCGAAGAATAGGACAAAACTGAATTCAATATTCCATTGTTTAAGGTGGACAGGCGTTTCTTTTAGAGACGCGAACACGCACACGGGTGTGAAAAAAGAGTAGACAAGAAAATTGTCAGTTGCAGCAACTGAAAGGAAGAGGCAAGACAATAGTCTAGCGGAAAAATCAATAGGGTTACTGGGCTCTTCAAAAAAGGTTGAGCAGGGAGTTCTTCAAGCTGTCAAAGTAGGGACGTCTTACAGAGAGAATTCCGACTCATAGCCCTAACTCACAGCCCTACATTTCGCTACCGTTTCGCTGAACTTTCTTATCCACAATCACCGCGAGCGCGGCTTTCGTAACCGGACCAGACAGTAAATCTTTCTCTCGCTGCACGGCATTTGAATGAGGCGACTGTTTGGCTCTTTGGGCATCATCTTCAAGCGATTTAGGAGAGCCTTTCATTTCAGGAGGCACTATTCTTTCTTTTCGCGGCTTGATGAATTGGATTCCTATCGCAAGAGCTAGAATCACAAAGCCTATGAGAAACAGATAGAGATGAGGAGCACACATGAACACACCCTCACAAACCGCTTGCCATCCGAAAATATGAATCCATATAGCCTGTACGGAATATACATATTCCGAAAGCAGGAAGGGTACGGACGCAGCTACTAGGGATGCGGAAAGTAAGATTCGCTTGAGTTGCATTATTGCAAATTCTCACTATCGCCAAATAACCATTTCTTGCCTTTAGCATGAATAGGTTTGCGTTGCGTAAGAACCATATGTTGAGACAGAGCCATAGTTGCAATTAGACCTTTCTTCTGTGTAAGAACCGGTGTTCGGCCCTGAGACCTTGAAGTTACCCCCTGGCTTGTCGATTTGGATACTTTGAGTAGGTGTCAGGAACCCTTTCCTTGAAGTCACGGGTCGGAATGAAGTGGGGAGGTAGGCTGAGTAACTCCTCGTACCACTTGGAAGCCAGACTCGTGTCCGCCACCCAAAGCTGGATGGTTAAACGGCCCCAAAGGGACTTTGGCGTGCAAGTGAAACACTAGAAGTCGGTTCACAAGATTTTCATGTGGAAATATCAATGCACCCAATGACAAAAGAGTAAATCACGATGACGAATAGTAAACTGCGTTCGTTAATCAGATCTTCCCTAAATATCTACCAACTAGGCAGTCATGTCAAACAAAGCGAACTTCTTGTTGAGCTCGCGTCACCCAAGCTTAAATCGTATGCCACAAAACAGCTTGACGAGATAAACAAACTGGCGCAATCTCGAAGTGAACAACCTCGTTATCCTCTCGTACTCTATGGCGAGTGCAGAATCCTGACCGCGCGTTTGTACAAAAAGGTCAAATCGTATGTAGTGGCAAAACATACGACATGACCGCGTAAATTCAGATAGACCAGACCTTCTCCAGGAGTGGAATAAAATCACGTCAAGAAGTTACCACAGCAAAGGTGAGGCATCGTACGCAATCGGGGCTCACTTCAGAGACGTACGCGAGCGAGGTTACCCTTTAGGTGAGGAAGAAGTCGAGGCGTTCAACTTATCTCTGAATGATATCAATTCCATTATCAGAGCCGCTGACCTGACCGACCAGGTGACTCATGTTCGAACGGAAGAAGAGAGACTTGCTTTCCTTCAAAACATGAACAAGGAGAACCTGATGATTTTGAGCTCGCTGCAGGGCCTCATTCATAGTATGGTTGACAGAGTCATCGATGGTGAAGAAGTCCAGCATCTGCTGTTAAGTTAGCATTGTCTTCTTGATTTCCTTGATGAAAGATTGGTACTTGGGTTGATGGTGTAGCTAGAAGAGGTTGATCCAGTTAGAGATGTGCTTCAGCCTGCATCTCGTACCCTGGCTTCTGCACGGGAACAGATCGTCAAATCCTTCAGTTCTATCTTTCAGCTTCTCCATCTGCCTCTCCATGACCTTCCACAGCCACGAACCATGCATGTAGGTGTGATGCTTGAGATGGATAAATTCACAAGCCGGAGGATACCAGTCACCCGCATCCGTCCAGACGGGATGGCTGCCATACTTCCTCACCAGATCCTTCAGGAATAGCTCGACAGAAATGGAATTGGGGTTCCAGGCGAAGTACAATCCCAGGATCCTGTTTACAAAAGGCTCGTATGCGACGAAGAGATAAGCTTCTGCACCAGCTACGTTCACTCCCGTCTCGTCGATTGCAAAGATCCTGACGTGCTCCCTTCCCAGCCTGAATAATTTATGCATCTTCTCGTACGAGCCTAGCTCCTGGCACCACTGCCATACTGCGACATAGCTCCTCTTGACGAACGGCTCGATGGCTCTGGAACATGCCATGAAAGACAGCCCCTCGAAAACTAGATAGATGGCGTAGTACACTATTTCCAATGGGGTTCGTTTTCGTTTCACCTACGATCACAAGTGGAAGAGAGCGAGCTCCTCGGCCATAGGCCGTTCGGTTCCAATTCATGCTTAAGTTAACAGCAGAAAGCTAAGATAGCACAAGCTTAATACAGAGTTTTTAGGCACTCAAACAATCATGATTACTGGAGTCGGCTCGGCATCAGTTCTGGTCAATGATGCAAAAAAGTCGGCTGAATGGTATCGAGAGAAACTGGGCTTTGAAATCATTGCAACCGAGGGGCATTCTGTGTTTGTAAAGCCCAAAGGTTCGGATACGCTCCTTCTGCATCTTTGCGGACGATGCGATGCTTGGGAAAATGATCACCCCAGCGGGCGCACGGGGATTTGGCTCCAGTGCGGACAAGTCTCTATGCGGAAGGACGAAAAGAGCGGCCAGCTTATACCCTCGAGCAGGCCTGAAAATGTCGAGAAGACGTATTTGGAGCTTAAGGAAAAAGGAGTAGTGTTTTCAGAAGAATTGACTTCCACGAGCTGGGGTAAGTATGCAATCTTGCGAGATCTTGACGGTAACGAGTTTGAAATTTCGTAATGTCTAGTCACAAAAATAGCTCACCAATATCGCCATCCACAAGAATAAGAGACACCCAGTTCGAACTTGAATGAGTTGAAATAGGGTTATGGCTTCCAAGAAATGCCCGATGTGCGGAACTATGAATGACCAAAACGCGCAGTCGTGTAAGTATTGTGGTTATCTCTTTGAAAATCTAAGCAACCCTGGAGTTAAGACTTCCAGTAGCAGCAGCTATTTCCCCTCTGCGCAGGAGAAGGAGCAACAACCACCTTCGAATAGCAACATCTTTCCACCACCTTCCGCTTCTGATACATTTGGAATACCACAATCGTCAACAACTTTCACTGGCTCTCCGCTTTTCGTGGTCTCAAGGTCATTGCTTGCATCGATCGCTCCGGCGATAATCTATCTTGTTTTCATCTCCTCTTTCACTACGATTACAAATTTCGATCCCTTCTCCATAGTCCTGCTCGCAGTTTTCATTCTGGTCGCGATTCTGCCTGTTCTATTCACTCCTAGAAAGTACGAGTTCTACGATGGTTTGCTTCGGATCCACAAGATTATCGGTGGCGATTCTGAGATTCCATACTCAGACATGGCGATTTACGATTATTCAATTGGAAGGAGGCCAAGGATATTGCTCTCGGTAGCGGGACGACGAGGTCCTCTAGTAATTCCTGGAAACCCGATGAACAAAGAACTCGGCGAAGATCTAAACCAGTTTCTCAGTAAGAAGCTAAAGAAGTACACTCCGCAATCCGGAAACCAGCAACAATCGGCTGGTTCTTCAGATACAGATGCCGAGATGAATGCCGATGACGATGTGGATACTACTAAAGTGTGAACATCCAAACAATGAGCTAAACGCAAAACTGGTGGAAGAAAAAGAATGAGCCAAGAAGCTACATGAACCCGAAGTGGAGATCATATCCTATGACATGCTCAAAGCTAACTGTGGCAAGATAAACCAGTAGAAGAGCTTTCTATAGGAATTGACCTCAGGCACCATATGATTCTCATTTTAGGAAATCCCGTGCACCCTGTAGTAGAAAACAACTTCTTCAGAAGGCATAACTATGTGGCATTGTACGCAAAGAGGAAGAAGTGATTTTGTCAATTGGTTTCTGAGAAAACATTGCACTTTCAGGGAAAGAACAGAGATCTGAATCAGCTCTCTAGCCAAATAGTTCAACAGCTGCAGGCAGAGGGATACAAAACACAGAACACAACCGCGCCACTCGGACTAATCATTCAGGCACAAAAGGCTGGAATCTTGCGCGACATAATTGCAGCCGACAGAGCTTTTACAATAATAATCGCGGGAGAGTCAAATGACTTTACGATCCACATCGGGATAGGAAAGTTCATCCAGAATCTTGCCGTCGCAGCGGTGGAAACCCTGTTACTTACGGAGCTCTTCTTGGCTGTCGATATTCCTGAAATGCTGTGGACGCGCCATGTCGAAGGCGAGCTCGTGAAGCAGATAACTCAGATAGTTGGATAAAGATGAGTCACGCCGATACCAAGATACCTTGATTTGAGTGAGGCAAGCTGCAGCAGAGCACCTGTAGTTCGACTGCTGAAAACCTCATTCATCCCTACTTTTGAATTGCGTGTCTAGCAAGCGGTTAAAAGAAGCTAACAGCAGAATCTTGCTCTGAAAAGAGCAAGAAATCTTTCCAAGGTTTGTGTCCTTTGTGAACCATACTTTTGTGTTCGCTCACTAAATCCGTTCTGTCCTTCTAACAAGGTAACAAAGGTTATTGCCTAGGAATGCACAATCCTATTTTCTCGTCAGCGAAGAGCAGGAGAGCAAAGTGAAATCAGAACTCAAAACAGATGCAAATCCAAAATCAAGATTTGGAAAGTTTAGGTATCTTCTACTTCCTGTTTCTTTGGTTTCCATCGTTGATGGATTAATGAAACTCTGGAAGCACTTTTTCTCTAAATGGAGATTTGTCCCTCTGGATTATCTTGTGGGGGCAGGTGCCGTCTTTGTTGGACTGCTCTCGATAATTATCTTGGTGAAACCATTCAAATCAAGAGCAGCGGCAGTTGCTTCTCTTGTGTTTGTAATTGTCTCGATTGATAAGATAATCACAGACTTCCGGGATCCCTTAGACATGCTTCTCAGCCTGATTGCGATAGGGCTTTGTTCATTCGTAATCTGGGCATCTGTAAGATAGGTAATAGCAATCGTCGTGCTAGGCCAGCAAGACCTGGCTCTTTGCTAATTCTATCGCCTGAACAATATCAAACTGATCTGTCAAAGAGAGGTTGCAATAGAGCCCGATTTCGCTCACAATTTCCCTTTCGAGGATCTTTGCTCCATTTCCAAAAGTCCCCTCAAGACATGCTTTGAATATTCTGGGATTTGCAAGTATTTCGCTTCTACTCTGATGATAGATGTAACTCAATCTCCAGTAGGCAAGTCGCCTAAAATTCTTTCCAAATTCATCGAGAGCTCGGTCGACGCAGCCCAAGATAGCTTCCAATCCGTCTTGATTGGTCGTAAGTTCCACCAGAACACAAAATGATTGCTTCCTTGCATATAGGTTCATTTTCCTTAATCACAAATGAGACCGAAATTTGGAGCGAAAAACTATGAAAAACAAGTTGCCGTATCCCTCGAGAGATTGAATTGTACCTTTCCAAAACGGCAAGATTCACCGAGTTTTGATTCTAAAGTTACACAAGGGATTTAGACTCTGGATACCCTAATTGTGGTGGAATTCCTCGTCGTGAATGAAATGGTAGACTACATCGGCGTGACTCTAGATCTAATTGGGTTCTTTCTAATTCTTGGCATTGGATTCTACGCCGTAAGGTTGGTTGGATCTTTCAAAAGAGGATCTTTGGAGCGAGGCTGGCGCTATATCACAATTGCTGCGCTATTCCTTGTAATAGCTCAGATCTCCTATCTATTCATGGCGGTTGTGCCGGAATACTCAACCCTGGCAATCAACGCAGGAATCGTCTTTGATATACTTGGCAGTCTATTTCTTCTCATAGGCCTGAGGGCGCATTTCAACGTCTGGCATGTGAATGAGACGACTGAAACGTCATCTGCTACGCATAATGTTTAGAGCAACTCTATAGATCGCTGGCTCAAATTGCATGGCGATAGAGTTGTCCAGTCTACCAAAGCAAAACACAATCAAGGAGGAACTTATTCGTCTCTATCTTGGTTGCATAGGTCAGGCATTGGATGTATATGGAGCTGGGGTCAAGTCAGTTGTTTTCTGGAAATTTGAGAAAATGAGCGGCGTTTCAAGAAACGAAATCTACCTTTATCCGGAGCAATTCGTCGACACCATACGATCGATATTCGGCGCTGGTGTGAGCTCGATCGAGAAGGCCATGATCAGGGAGATCAAAGAGTCTTCAGGCATCTCTTATATCGATCCTTCCAACCTCCCAACCGCCTTGAGACAGCTTAGGAGCTATTTCAGCGCCAAGGTCAATGAAACGCTTTGATGAATCTTGATTAGGATGGCCCTTTTGTGTGAGGCGCCTTGCATTGATTTTGTCTGAAGGCCTATGAAATCACATTCAAGCTCTCTCACAAATCCTCTTATTCTTGCATTGATTCAGCTCTAGCTCAAGTCTCCCTATGTCAATGAAACAGGTTTTCGAATATATCGATTCTGACAAAGAAAGTGCAATCGAAATGCTGAGTAAGCTGGTCAGCCAGCCCAGCGTCGCAGCAACCGGTGAGGGAATCCAAGAGTGCTCTAAGCTTGTTGTGAAGCTTTTAGAAGAACTCGGAGCAAGTCCAAAGATCCATTATATTGGGAAAGGTAGCCCCGTAGTCAGTGGAGAGATAAGGAGTAGAAAGAATCCTGGAAAGACAATCTTGTTTTACAATCATTATGATGTACAACCTCCTGAACCCTTGGAGCTGTGGGAAACTCCGCCCTTTACTCCGACAATCAAAGACGGCAAGATGTATGGGCGAGGCGTGTCAGATGACAAAGGAGAACTCGTCGGCCGCCTTAAACTCACTGAAGCATTCCTGAAGACTTGGAATGATGTCCCGTGTAATTTCAAATTTCTCTTCGAAGGAGAAGAAGAAGTGGGAAGCATTCACCTTCATGAATATCTAAAAAAGTACCCAGGTATTTTCAAGGCCGATGCTGTCATTTGGGAATTCGGCGGGGTTGATCCAAAGGAGCGCCCTCAGGTAGTCCTCGGAGTCAAAGGAATCCTCTATGTACAGCTTACTTCAAAAGTTGCAAAGCGAGATGCTCACTCCTCACTCGGCGCAATAGTCGAGAATCCAGCTTGGAGACTCGTTGGCGCCTTGAATACTTTGAAGAAGGGAGATGAGATCCTCATTCCTGGGTGGTATGATGACGTGAGAAAATTCACAAGAGAAGAGCTTGAATTGATAAGAAAGGCTCCATACGATGCTCAATCTATCAAGAAGTACCTTGGGATAAAGAGCTTCATCAAAGATATGAAAATCGAAGAGGCAAAGAAAGCTCTTGTGGGCAAGCCAACTTGCACAATATGTGGCCTCAATTCCGGGTATACCGGTGCAGGCTCAAAGACCGTGCTTCCAAGTAAAGCATTCGCAAAGATCGACTTTAGGCTAGTGCCGGATCAAGATCCTGATGATCTCGTGATGAAGCTGAGGAGACATCTTGCAAAACATGGGTACAAAGATGTCAAAATCACGTATTCAGAAGGGGAAAGGGCGAAGAGAACCTCTCCACGGGAACCCATAGCCCTCGCGGCCAAGGATGCTGCGCAGCAAGTCTATTCGACTACTCCAATCGTAGAAATTTCATCTGCAGGCACCGGACCGATGTATCTCTTCAAGGCGCCTTGTGTTGCGATAGGAGGCGGGCACGCGTTTTCTAATGCCCATGCCCCGAATGAGAACAAGCGGCTCGAGTTCGTGGTCAAAGGGATGAAATGGGTCGCTGACACGGTAAACAGATTTGCAGAGACGGCTTAGCTGGCATCGATCCTCAAAAAGCTGCATTGACAATCGTGAAAGGAATTAATTAACAGAACTCAACTAGCCCCTCCATAACACGTCGCATGTTCTGAGCATTTGGCATTAGCAGCTTTGACTAATCTATTCTCCAAGGCTCACTTCGCTCTCCACCGACAGAGACTGAATCAGGATCATATCTCGAATCATGGGGAAAATCAAATGCGTTCGAAGTAAAAGCAAAATTCTATCTCTACAGGCGTCTGTTCTATGGTTTGAACAGTAGAATACCGATGAGTCCGTTACTGTTCTAAAGCGTTTAGTTTTGTATCATTGGTAACATAACATCAGCCCATGAGCTCCACGAGAAACGTCGCAGTCGCGGGGGTGGCCGCCATAGTGGTAGCCATCGTGCTGATAGCTGCGATCATATTCATACCAGGCTCGAATCTACTCGGCCAAAAGACAGGAAATGCTGGGACTCTCTCGGTGATGATGACTGATCCACCCACAGTTCCTTCAGGAGTGTCTGATGTCTATATCACATACAACAAAGTCGGAATACACGTGAGCAATGCAGGCAACAACTCAGACTGGACCATTCTGACTGAGACAGGACAGATTGATCTAATGCAGACTCTCAACGTCTCGCAGACAATCGCATTCGGCAAAGTTCCTGCTGGGACGTTCAATGCGATCGGATTTAACATAAGTTTAGCGACAGTCACATACAACAACGTGAACTATACTGCAGACTTGGTCTACGGGCAGAACAGATTATTCATTCCAATTCTAGGAGGAATCAGCACCACGGCAACAACTCAATCAGCAGTTCTTATTGATATGACTCCGAAGGTTCTGCTTCTTGGAAGCCCCACGAATCCAACATTCGCATTCCTTCCACAAGCAAGAGCATATGTGGTTCCTTCGCAATCGATCCCTGCTCAATCTCACACCATAGGCGGGAGACAAAGTCTCAATGGAAATTCATGGTGGACACAGATGATGGGAGGTTCGCATTTTGCAATCACTAAGTTGCAGCTCGCTCCGACATCGCTCAACATAACCGTCACAAACACGGGCAGCTCTTCCATTGACTTTGTAATGGCGGCGGTGACAGCTGGGACTTCAATCTCAGGGGGATCGTCACCACCACTCGCAGTTTCTGCTGTGTATGCAGTGGAACAGAATGCAAGTCTCGCCCTCCTGAGCGGTTCGACCAAGGCTCAGGCGTCGCAGGCGTACCAAGAGATCGCAGCTGGAGGATATCTTCTAGCTCCGGGAGCATCGGTAACTTTCTACTACTCCGGTCAGATCCAGACAGGGTTGTTGCATCTCTCGATCCTGCAAACGCCACAGCCAATCGCTTCGGGAATTAACTATATCGTGACCCTGTTCGGCAACGACAGGATTGCTCAAGCGGGAATAACAGCCAGTTAAGCAAGTACTGAAAAGCCATACAATGGAAATGTGGGAAGGATTCCCACTTTCTTTTTCTTACTAGACTGTTCAAATAGGACAGAAACTGTTCTCAGCACAGAGTTTCAAATTTGCAACATACAACATTTAACATGAAAGCGTCAAGAAGATAGAGTTGAGAGCTGAATGTCCGCTGAGGTTAACAAGGATCTTTGGCAGTACTGGTTTCCTCGAAAGGAAGGAACCATTGAGTTCGAAATACCAAAGCTCGAACAACTCTTGGCAAAGAGGGATGGAACAATTCGCATCCTCGATCTGGGATGTGGAACGGGAAGGCACGTGCTTTACTTTGCAAGAAGAAAGAAGTTCGAAGTCTATGGATTCGACATGTCCCCGTATGGAATCAATACTGCAAAGGAAGCACTCGCAAAGGAAGGTCTGACTGCGGACCTCCGAGTCCATGATATGACCTCACGTTTTGACTATCCAGACCTATTCTTCGACGCCGTAATTTCAACGCGAGTGATAGGGCATGCCTACACTGCTCAAGTCAGGCAAATCGCAACTGAAATCAAAAGAATATTGAAAGCAGGTGGTTATTTGTATCTGCAGGTCCCATCGGATGAATGGGAAAGGAAACTCATTGAGGAAAAAGGTGGCGAATCAAAAGTGAAATTCGTGGAACCAATGACACACATCCCCTCGGAAGGGGAGGAAAAAGGTGTGCCTCATCACCACTTCAATAAGGAAGAACTCCTAGAATTGTTCCCAAACTTTACGGTTCTAGACATCCATTCCGCGACAGATCACTATGGTGGCTACTGTTTTCTCTCCCAAAAGTCAGTTTCATTGTAATAACGGATGAATCGTCAAGAGTTTTATTCATTCTGGTCAGGCTGCTTTGATCAGCATTTCACTTAGCCTAAGGCATTGCGTTTTTGTATGATAATAACCAATGCTCAATCGTCAGGGCCTACCGAACCGCTCCATTATAGGTGGATGCAAGATGTTGAAATTCGGCGAAGACTTGTGTTCTGCTACCATAATTGGCAGGCTGGGTATAAGAGGCGAAAGCATCGGTATAGAATGGAATGACGTTCGTGGCTCCGATGTGGATTGCGAAATAGTACAGGACTTGGATCCAGTATGCGTCAAGAGATGCTCTGTCTTGACTGAAGACTATTGACGGCGTGTCGGTGCTCCAGGCTTCTGCAATCCAGATGTGTTTTGTACTTCCCACTTGAGAGATGTAGTAAAGAGTATTTGCAAAATCATTAGATCCATAAATGTCATAGCCTATGAAAGTTATGTTTGAAACTGCGGAAACTCCTTTCAGGAAATTCACGTAAAATTGCTGGTTAGACGCCCCTGAACTTATTGAAATGCCAACCTTCGTGCTGGGAGAGACTGAAAGGACTGCGTTTGCGAGGGTCTGGGCGAGGTCGGTCCATACCGTCGAGTTCTGAAACTGGGGATTCGTCTTGGAATCTGAGACCATTGGGACGTACCACCCTGGCTCCTTGATCACAATGTAGAAATCAGGATGATACTTTCCGGCAAGTGTTTCTACTCTTCCCGGCCAAGCCTGCATATACTGGGACCATGTCAAAGGATGCTGTCTGTAGTACTCTGAGCTCGCGTCGGCGATGATCAGGCATTTGCCCGCCGAACGAATTTGGTTCACGAAGCCGGACAACTCATTCTGCGCGGTCAGATTACCCAATAGCCAAGCATCGTAGCCTACATCTATTCTCACGCAGCTCGCTCCGCTTTGGAGTAGCATATTCAGGTCGTCTTGGATGGCGCTTTGAGGTGTGTTCTCCAAGTTGTCGTAGCTTGCACTGTTAAATTGGATTGACCAACCAATGCTCACATTGCCGTTTATAGGCTTCCACGCACTTGCCTCTTGAGCAAGCCAGCTACATGTTATTCCACTGACTTCATTGCTCGGGTCAGTGCAACCAGGAATCGATTGCGTCTGTAATTTTGTTTTTGGATTAAGGAGTCTTGGCAGAACGAGCGAAGAGGAAATAATTATGATGGCAATCAGGATGATGGTAATGCTCCACTTGAATCTGCGCATAATTGAGTATAAAAAAACCCCGTCTATAAGAGAACTGAGCCTCGCGCCTTTTGCAGAGTCTTACAATGAAGATTCGATAAGTTTTGGATTTGTTGAGAGATAAGGGCTTCCGCATTCCCTAGCTAGCTCTATCCTTATCTCTTATATCCAGTTATTGCATTTCATTTCGCTCAACTGCTTGGCGGGCAAATGTCATTAACAATCTAGATATCCTGTCTTTCGCTTGGGCCCATACTAAGAAGAAAGCACCAACATCCACGCGAGCCTAATCTTGTGCAAAAAGCTAATTCTTATTTTGCACTTTCAAATGTTCCGATAAGAATTCTATTGCGCTGGAGTATCCTTCGATTCTATCTTTAATTTTATGCAGTCCATGGCCCTCACCTTCAAATTTCATGAGATGTACTTCCCGCCCGAGCTTTCTCATCGTTTCAACTATCTGTTCAGCTTCTCCCAAAGGAACACGCGGATCGTTAGTACCATGTATTACAAAAAGTGGTGCTCTTATTTTCTCAGCGTTGTTGACTGGAGATATACGTGAGAGGAATTCGCCATCCTTGTCAGGGTCGCCGTATTCAGCCATCCGAAGTTTCCTTCTCCAAGGCCCTGTATTGCGCAGAAAAGTAACAAAGTTCGCTATGCCGACTATATCGACTCCCGCCGCCCAGAGGTCTGGATTTGAGTACAAGCAGCCGAGGACCATGAACCCTCCGTAGCTTCCGCCCCAGGCCGCAATGCGAGTAAAATCGATTTTCTCTGAAATCTCTTTGTTCGCTCTGAGGCTTGAAACAAAACTTTCTACGTCTTTCACAGTGTTCATCCTGTTGTAGACATCGTCAAGATGAGTAAATGTCCTGCCATATCCAGTGCTTCCTCTAAAATTTGGAACGCCGACTGCGATTCCGAGATGCAGAAAATATTGTATCAGAGGGTTGAAAGCAGGTCGGAATTGCGACTCTGGTCCACCGTGCAAGTAGACCAAGAGAGGGAAGGCTTCTTTCTGGCTTGCCTTGGGAAGAAAGACGTATGATGCTATTTGCAGCTCATCGAATGATTTGTACTGGAAGAGTTTAGGCTCAACAAAGGAGTCTTCTGATATTCCTGATGTTGAGACACGTGTTATCCTTCTCAGGAACGACTCGTGAGTGTCATATGTCCAGATATCTGTGTTCAGAGAACCAGAAGCAAGAGTAAAAACAATCTTCGTTGAATCTGGCGACCAAGCTAGATCAGTGACAACTCCTGAGGGAATGTTAATCCTTCGAGGAATGGAATCCATTCTTAGAGCATCAAGTATGAGAAGCTCGGAGTATCCGTTTCTGTTTAAAGTGAAAGCGATTTGCCTCCCGTCGCTACTCTGCGCTAGGAGTTCTGCTTCGCAACCATCTTCTGAATTGATGTACTCGATTTCATGTTTTGACAAGCTGATTTTTGCAAGTGCCGTGAATTCCCTTCCCAAATCTGATACACAGTAAATGGCCTCACCTGAATGATCAAAAGTCACGTAATCAAACACTGCATCGCTTTCATGTTGGATCACTTGTTCCGTTCTAAGACTGCCCAAGTCTAAGAGAGACAGTTCGTGGTTAAAGGGCGCGTAGAGCGTTTTGATGAGCATCTTGTCTCCTCTAGGTGACCACTCGATTGGAATGTTGGTTTCATTGTTCTTGTAAACGAGCTCTCCAGAGTTCGTATCACTTTCAATCTCTTGAATGTAGACGTCAAAAAATCTCTGATCCCTCAAATTGGAAGAATAAGTGACTTGGTTGTAAGTCTGCGAAAAGCTGCCCCAATTATGGATCACGCTAGGACTGTCAGTGAGCTTGTAAAGAGTCTCACCCCTGTTTTCCATGATGTTTATTTGGTACCTTTCGTTTCCACCTTGATCCATGCCATAAGCAATGAGGTCGCGTGTTTTGGCATAGTCCACAAACCCAGCTCTCTCATCATCAAGCGAAAGCAGTTGCATAGCTCTATCCTCTTGTGGTTCTGCTTCGATCATCCATACCTGCGGAACACCTGTGATATTGGCAAGGAATGCTACGTACTTATTGTCTGGAGAGAATTTCGGGGAAGATATTGTTCTGATGTTGAGATATCTTCGCAGATTGTAGAGGACCCTGTTGCGGGATGATGATTGCTTCATCTAGATTTATCCGTGATTGGATTCAAGGCAAGGTACTTATCTGTTCCATTACTTGGTCTAGCCTCTTCCGGAAAAAACGGGCCAATTTCCTAGAAACTCACCATTCTTCATTTAGGATTAGAAATGAAATTTGGCACTCGGTTTTTCTCTGCTAAACTCTTATCTACATCGCTGACTCACAAATTAGCGAGACACAGAATCTTTTCTAGTCTTTGAGTGAGTTTCTCGAAATGGCAAAAGAGTCGCATCATCACAGCAAGGAAGATAGGCAATTTGTAAGAGGTATTAGCGGCGAGTACAATCTAAAGGCGGAACTTGCTAGACTTAGGTCTCTACCCAGAGTTGTAAAAGGGGAAGAACTCAAGTTTTTTGACGGACCTCAGGTTTTTAGCAAACACTACATCGAGCCAGTAGATGGACTTGGCCAGACAATGCACATCCATGTAGAAGAGTACGCGCCCGGAGGGAAGTCGCAAAAGCATGGTCACGTAAACGAAGCTGCATTCTATATCTTGGATGGAAAGGGATACGACATTCACGACGGAGTTCGGTATGAGTGGCAAGCTGGAGATGTTGCAATAGTTCCCAATAATTGTGTTCACCAACACAACAATGCTGATCCGTACAAGCCCGCAAGAGCGCTAGTGATCAAATCGAAGCCGATGTACATGTTCATGAACATGCTATTCCAAAAGACAGTGATTCCAAGACCGACCGAACCAACTGAACATGGTAAAGGATTCTCGCCCCGAATCGATGCAGAAACAGAAGATGTGGAGGCGCTTGAGTAAAGATGACATGGAGCGAATCAAAAGAATGGTTGCAAGGAGACGATTCTTCTTCATTTTATCAAAATGCCCTCATTGACGCTGCGCAGAGGCCGAAAGATAAAGGTAAGTGGAAATCTGTGATAAGACCTTGGGAGATGCCATGGGAGATGGCTCCTCAGGGTATTCTCAAGCATCTTTTGAATTCTGAAATGAAAACGCAAATGGAGACTATCGATGCTTACATGCAGATCATTCCACCGGCAAGTCGTTCAGGTAAGCATAGACACCTAGCCGAAGAGTGCTTGTATGTTCTTGGGGGCAAGGGATTTGATTTGCATGTAGATTGCGATGTTGAAATCACCGACCGCTACCACTGGGTTCCGCAAGAAGAAGTCAAGCGCTTTGAGTGGAAAGCAGGCGATGTTGTGTACATACCTCCAAACACAATCCACCAACATTTCAACGCTGACCCAGATAGAACGACGCGAATCATCTCTGCGACAAACAGAATCTACAAGTTCTGCGGCTTGAATGATTTGGAGCAAATAGAAAACGCCCCTGAGTATGTTGAGGGAATGGTTCTCGACCCAGAAAAGGTCAAGGCCTTGATAGGGAGAAAAGCAAGGCCTCTTCTCAAGGCAAAGCCTTGATCAGATTAGCGCCTAATTGATTCTTGTAGTCATCCCCAGAGAATGTTAGAAATATTGGCCACACACACAATAGTTTCTAGTCCATCGTTGGCTCTATCTGACCGGTCTCGATATACTTGGATGTAGTTCTCATTCTTCTGTACTTCTCGCCTGTTTCTAGGTATCTGCCTTCCATTGCGAGCTTCGCTGCCTCCGCCCATTCTTTCGGCCAGAATCCTAGTTCGTACCCATACCAGGGAGAACGAGGAGTGAGCTTTGGCAGTCCTAATTCTTCCCACATTTCTTTGGCGTGCAGCATCAAATCTTTGGTCGGCAGGGCTACAGGAGGAAAGCCCCACTTGAGAGTAGCATCAATCAAAAGTCTCGAACCTCCCTGACCATCAGGGAAATCGCGCTCCTTGTAAGAGGCTTCTCCAGGGGCAGAGGATGGATCTAGTCCACAATTCTTTCCTCGTTGAATCTCGACATCTCTATGTGGTTGGACTCTGAAACTGATAGCCCACAATATGCTGAAGAAATCATTGATGTTGATGTCGTCATCGACTGCTATGATCCACTTGAACATTTTTCGGTTGAATGCTGCAGCGGTATGAAGTGCTTGCCACGCTTCGCCTGGCTTTGGTTTGCGAAGAGAAATTATTGCGATTTCTTCGCAACCTCCTTCCTCTGCTATATTCAGACCATGGAAACTTGGAACTTTGGCAGCGAGTTCGTGGCGTAGAGGACCTTCGCGCCCAAATTTCCTGATCATCGAACTCTCGCTCGGAGGCATCTCACTTATGAAAACCTGGAATATCGGGCTTCTCCGATGAGTAATCGCTGTAATGTCGAAGATGAATTTGTAGTCAGCGGGACCTGCGTGTCCTGAGAACTCCCCAAAAGGACCTTCCATTTCTAGTATATCAGTTCGGATCATCCCCTCGATTGCTATCTCAGCGGTTGCAGGGATCAACATGTCAACTGTTTCCGCTTTCACAAGCTCAAGCGGTCTACCATTTAGCGCACCAGAGATCACGTACTCTGATTGATCAAGCTTACTCACACTGCATAGCGAAAGGGCGGGGTCAGGAGATACGATTAGAACTCCAGGCAAAGGTTCGCCTCTTTCGCGAGCTTTGAACCAGTGCACTCTTCCGTCATGGCCAGAGGAGATGTGCAGGCCCAGTCTATCAGGAGCTTTGACTTGGGATCGATAAGTTCCGGCGTTATACACTCCTGTCTCTGGATCTCTCGTAATCCAAATTGGAGCACTGAAATATGCCGCTGGATCGGTACCGGGATTCACGACTGGAACGGGAAGTTCATCCACACCTCCAGTCTTCCTGAGATCATCGCCTTTCATGAGTACTTCTTTTACTGGAGCCTTTGATCGATCAACAACGACAGGCTCAATGGGATGGGAAATAGCCTCTTCCCATTTCTTTTCCACCTCTTCTGGAGTCTCAACGCCTAAAGCTGCGGCATAAACACGGCGGGAGGCGCCAACAATGCTGACAGCAACCTTTGCATCAAAATTTCTTCCACGGGAGTCTGTGACATTTTCGAATAGCCATCCCTTTCGTTGGTCTTCGTTCAGGCCTTGAAATTGCCATCTGACTAGAGGGCCGATTTCGGTGTCTTTGTTCACGCGCCTTGCGACACGAATCAACAGGTTTAGGCGTTCAAGTTCTTTCAGGTACTCTCTGACATCTCTATATGGCACTAACATTTCCTCCAATATTAAAAAAACAGGTTTCTTTGAATGAGTTCACTCGAAGTGAGCTATATTACAATTATCCCTGGGCAAAGAGAGTCGAGAAGTTCACAATACTCTCCTTTTGAAATCCTCTGAGTTGTCGCTTGATTGTTTTTCATTGATGAGGCATTCAGCTGCGGCATTGCAGAATTGAGCTGAAAGAGCATAGCGCATATCCGCATATGCAGACTATCGAAGTTGTGTAATCACATCTACCAGTGCAGGCATCTTGTCCATTTCAACAACTCTCAGGGCTTTTGTTAGGGCTGAGTCTAATTCATCAGGTTTCTCTATAGGTCCCTCTCCGTACACGCCTTGAGATCTTGCAAGTCCTGCAAAATCTACGTGTGGATCTGAGATGTCGCCGCCATTATGGAATGCTGCTTCTGCATCTCGACCTCTGTATTGAGCTATGAGTTTGTTATGCTCTGCATCATTGTAATATGACCTATTGTTGAACATGACTACAAGAAGAGGTATGCGATAATGAGCTGCTGTCCATAAAGCACTTGAGGTATAGAGCAAATCGCCGTCCGGCTGGAAATCGATGACAATGGGCTTCTTTTCGTTTTTCATTGTCGCAAGCGTAGCTCCAATCGAAGCAGGCAAGCCATACCCGAGTCCAGCTCCTCCACTTCCGCCCAGATAGCAACCTGGCTCCTCCCAGTCCCAGAGTCTTCTTGTCCAACCTCCTAGTGTCCCATTCGCAATTATCCAAGACTTGTTTCTTACAAGCTGCCACACTTCAAGAGCTAGTCTTGCAGGCGAGATGGGTGCTTCGTTCCATCTAGTCTTGGCTTCTTCCATCGAGTGCTCTCTTATTTTCTTGTGGCGTATGCTGGCTGACGCCAGTCTTTCATCTATCGCTTTCTTCTTTGAAGGATCGTTCTTTATCATTTTCTTGCAAAGCTCCGTCAGCTTGGAAAGGACCATAGACGTGTCTGCAAATATTGATAGCTCTGTTGGTACTAGACCTTGATAATCTGCTGCCCAGGACTTTGTTAGAATGTCCTCAAACCCTATCTTCATTACTTTTGTCCCTTGCCTTATGCTCGGCTTGGATTGCCTTGTACTCTTGTCTGTTTCAAGCAAAACACTTGCAATTTTTATCGTATCTAGTGCTAGTATTGAGTCGGCAGTGCCCAGAAGCCCTTTGTCTGGTGCATCAAAAGGATGTGTATTTGGGAAATTAAATCGATCCATTGTGTCGAAAACATAAGCGCCTGTAGTCTCAGCAAGTTCAACCAGTGATCTCACTGAACTGAGATTTCGCCCAACAGTCCCAGCAATAATGAATGGATCTTCCGAATCCAGCATTATTTTTGCGACTTGATCGAGTGACGCTGGATCGACGCTTGGAAACTTGGGAGGGGCATTTCTACTTCTCAATGGGACTTTGCTGTTTGAATTGATTTTTTCCTCTAGATATTCGCTGTCAAAGCAGACAAACACGGGGGCGGTGGGATCTGTGACGGCGAGATTATAAGCACGAATAAAGGATTCTAGGGCGCTTGGTATTGAAGCTGGAAAGTCATCCCATTTGACATAGTTTCTCACGAGCTCATTTGGACTAATTGATGAGTGTATCCAGTCTATCCAAGGTCTACGCTTGTTCGCATCACTTGGACCTGAGGCTCCGAGCACAATGATTGGAACTCTATCACACCATGCATTGTAGATCGCCATTGAAGCATGCTGTAATCCTACCGTGTCATGCACGAGCGCCACCATGGGTCTGCCAGCTGCCTTTGCATAGCCATGAGCTATTGCGACCGCGATTTCTTCATGAGCAACTGAGATGCACTTTGGAGATTGATTATTACCATAGTTAACTAGTGAATCCCATAGTCCTCTGAAAGTTGAGCCGATGTTGGATGCAACATATTCGAGTTCGTATTCTTTCAGAATGTCTACTATTAGGTCAGAACCGTATATCGGCCCTTCTCTTTCAACAGAATTCTCGGATTCGTCTCGAGTCATGTGAATTGATCAACAACTGTCTTTTTTCATGACTATAATTGTCTGATTGAGAAGCTTGAGATTCTGACCGCGCGTGATTTTCTGCACGAACAGCAGCACGGGGTCTATGTCCTGAAAAAGTTTCATTTCGTGTGAGTTACACCTTTGATCCGCATTTCTCTATTTGGGATGGGATGATTTGTGCGTAAACATGGAGATCTGGATTTATTGGTTTATGCCAGAAGAAAGTGAAAACTTCGTGCAAAAAAGGTCGGATTTTCGAAAACGGCACTGAAGCAGTCCACTGACTTGGTCGCCCTAGTCACAGTTGAAAGGGACAAGATGAAGGTGACGAGATCTGGAGCGCCAAGGGTGAGCTCTCTATATTATTCCTCGATAGCAACAGGTCAAAATTACGAACTTGTGGAATCGCAGGCCCTACCGTCTCAGCGACCATAGGCAACACCAAAGCATACAACTAGCACTCTTTCGAAGTTTCACTTTCGGTACCACGTATTCTTTCTACTATCTTTAATCGAATCAAGCTCCTGTCAACTGGCAGAATATGCATCCGATAATATTCTCGAGTAATAGTCAGGCGCATTGCGGGCCCTGACACATTCCTCGGTCTTTGAAAAGCTGCATTTGAATTCGAAATTACACTAGGGAAACAATTCAAATCAAATCGATTATAAGCAAAATGAGTCCTTCAGTGTAATAGTATGAAGTCGAAACGACTGCTTATTTTGCTTGTAATTGTAATTCTGATAATGGGTGTGGTCGCTCTTGACTATTACGTCAACCTTCCAAATGTTTCATCAGAATGCAATTCCCTTTTTCCAAGCGGTTGGCCTTATTACCAAATTGGGCTCAGCCACACATGTAGTGTCGGACAAGTCTCCGATGGCAGGCTGAGTATAGCCTTCCACAACTATCATTTCGCTCAAACCAAAGACATTCAATTCAATTTCTCCTCAGATGAGCAGGCTCCGGGGCCATACGAGGTTTTCTTGGTAGTCAATGTTAGCATTGCAAACATCGGCGGAGGAAATACGTCGATTGGGGGGCGTGGCAGGCGGCCTTGCTGAATGGCAGCGAGTATGCCCCTGAAACAATGTTTATCGCAAATGCGACGTTTCAAAATACATATCCTAATCGAACCATGCCCACTGAAAACGGAGGTCTCTACCTCCCGCCTGGAGCTAGAGCTGATCTGTGGCTCTTCTTCTATATCGGGTTTCAAAACTACCAAGCAAATAACATAATCCAAGCCTCAACCTTCAAGTTGCAAGCCCTTACGTTTACTGAGTACAATTATGGAGGTTACTATGAGGGACTAGGCGCATACAATTGCCAGAGAGTAACATGCCAGAATCCCAATGTGGAGCTTGTGATTAAAGTCCAGACTGGAACTCCAATCCTTTAACCGACGGAGATGTTGTTTTCGGGGAATATATGGAGAGCAGCGCCGGGAGTGGGATTTGAACCCACATACCCCAAAGGGGCGCCGCGTTTCTTGT
>VFSW01000415.1_pt1 | contig 62062 bp, 54 predicted proteins | sample 5358111 | NCBI WGS metagenome assembly VFSW01 (sample SAMN11554181, study PRJNA540505) | mine drainage metagenome | isolation source: sediment from site ElyBrook_90M | place: USA: Ely Copper Mine, Vershire, VT | collected 2017
ATCTTATCTATAAATCATAAATTTTTATTTACCAGTAGATCAAAGTAAACAAATTTATCCAATTCCACGAACGTCTTCATCGCGTGCGTTAAAGTGACGCGTGATCTCCCCCCGATTTGATAGAGTCCCAAAAGCTGAGATATACTTGATCAAATCAGGAAAGGGATCATCATGGCAAAGGTTCAAAAAACCTATACACGAGAGTTTAAAAAGGAATTGGCGGAACACGGCAACGAGGCATTTCCAGGGAAAGGGCATCAAACTGCGCTGGAAGAAGAAAACCGTCGCTTGAAACGCGAACTCGAAAGAGTCCAGCAGGAGCGTGATATCCTAAAAAAAGTTGTGGGCATCTTTTCGCGGGAATCCAGATGAAATAGCAGTTTATTGAACAACACAAGCAGGAATTTCCGATTATCGTCATGTGCCGCGTGCTGGATGTTTCGGAAAGTGGTTTTTATGCCTGGCGAAAGCGTCCTATCTGTCAACACCAACGAGAAGATGCCCAACTCACAGAAGAGCTTCGACAGGAATTTCGTGTTCATCAGGGGAGATACGGCAGTCCGCGTCTGCATGCAGAGTGACGTGATCGAGGACGAAGCATCGCTCGCAAGCGAGTTGCCAGGCTGATGCGGGAAGCAGGGTTATGTGCGAAGGGCAAACGGAGGAGGGTACTCACTACACGCCGAGACCCCTCTCATCCGGTCGCGCCCAATCTCTTACATCGGGAATGTACCGCAACAGAGCCGAACAGCAAATGGGTAACTGACATTACGTACATTCCACAGAGTTGAGCGGGGGAATTGCGCGTAAGTTTGTGAAGACAGGAGGGCTGTTTTGTGTACTATGAAAGCAGTGAAAGATGAAAAAAGTGAATATTGCGACCTCTTCGTGGATGCAAGCTGAAGGTTTGGTGAAACAGGTGCTTGAGGTGGTAGAGCATATTGTGCCTGTGGATATACAGGCGATGCAGGAGGCTCGTACACGACAAGATAGCTTAACCAAGCCACAGGGAAGTTTGGGGCAGCTAGAAGAGTTATCTGTGCGTTTAGCAGGCATGACACGTAAAGCGCGTCCACGTTTTGCGCAGAAAGCAGTGATAGTGTTGGCGGCAGACCATGGTGTGGCGGCAGAAGGAGTATCGGCATATCCGCAGGCAGTGACAGCGCAGATGGTACAAAATTTTCTTGCAGGAGGAGCGGCAGTGAATGTGTTGGCTCGGCAGGCTGGTGCGCGTGTGGTGATTGCTGATCTGGGCGTGTGTAGTGAGTTACCTGTGCATCCGCAACTATTGAGCAGGAAGATCGGCAATGGAACACATTCTATGACGCAAGGGGCAGCGATGAGCCAGCAAGAGACCTTACGTGCTATTTTGGTGGGTATCGAGATCGCGAAGGATGAAGCACAGCGTGGGCTTGATCTGGTGGCGATAGGTGAGATGGGGATTGGCAATACTACAGCGGCCAGTGCGATTGTGGCAGCGATTACAGGGTGTGCTGTCACAGATGTTACCGGAAGAGGAACAGGGATTGACGAAGAAGGCTGGCGGCGCAAAGTGGCATGTATCGAGCAGGCGTTAACCATCAATGCTCCCAATGCGGCTGACCCGCTTGATGTGTTGGCAAAAGTTGGTGGTTATGAGATTGCGGGACTGGTGGGAGTTATTCTGGGAGCGGCGTCGTTGCAAATCCCTGTTATTATGGATGGGTTTATTGCTAGTGTAGCGGCTCTGGTGGCAACGGAGTTTTGTCCGCTTGTGCGCTCCTATCTGGTTGCCGCCCATAGTTCAGTCGAGATCGGGCATAGAGTAGTGCTTGAGCGGATGGAACTGATGCCGTTGCTCAATCTGCATTTGCGTCTGGGTGAAGGGAGTGGTGCTGTGATTGCGATGCATCTGCTAGATGATGCAGTTGCGCTACTCGATGAAATGGCAACGTTTGGGGAAGCAGGTGTCTCAGAGCAAACCTCGGTATAGGTCTTTGAAGGCGTAGTGTCAGACAGCCTGACCTGCTTGAAATGGCACGAGGAGAGCAGGTTTGAAAGAGGTTTTAGGCTGATTGGCGGACAACGACTGCAAGAGAAATAGGAGGGGGTTCTTGCACGGGCTTCCCTTGATTAGCGGCCAGAATATTTTCGGTCAAAAGATCGAGGACTCGTTGGTTATCAAAGCGGATGGTCGTAAGTGGGGGATGGCAGAATTGAGCCAGTGGGATATCGTCGCATCCTATTACAGCGACCGAAGCAGGAATAGGGATGTCGCTGTCGGATAATGCGGCTATCACGGCAAAAGCAACCTCATCGTTGTAGCAACATATCCCAAAGGGTGGAGACTGCTGAGCGAGGAGTGCTGTCATAGCGGCGTGCGCTTCCCTGCGTGAGGCTGGCACGACTTGTACGAGTGGTGGCTCAAGTTTGTATTGGGCACAAGCTTGTCGAACGCCCTCAAGATGGGCGTTGGCAAGTCGCTGTAAGTCAGCTCGCTCTGGTGCAGCGAACACAATGCGCCGCTGATGGTGTTCAAAGAGATAGCCGACTTGTGTGTTTCCCACGCTCGGTCGGCTGGCAGGATTATGTAGAGGGAGGATGGGCACATTAAATTGTTGGAGAAAAGCTGTGATAGTTGGATCGCTCTCATTGACAAAGGAGACGATAACCCCTGGGGTGAGGTTGACAGAGGGATGGGTGTGACTTGGCATGAGATGGATACCAACGTACCAGATTAGACTGAAGCCGCGTGCAGCTAATCTGGCTTCCAATTCCTTGAGAGAATGCGCGATGCTAGGATCGACCTGCTCGAACTGAATGACGACTAGGACAAGCTGGCTATACCCCGCTCGGAGAATGCGTGCGGGAGTATATGGGTGATACCCAAGCTCGCGAGCGGCTTTAAGCACCCGCTCGCGAGTCTCGGGCGGGATACTCTGGCGTGGATTGTTGTTGAGAACGTAGCTGACAGTTGCCCGCGAGAGACCACTGACGCGCGCCACATCCGCACTCGTCACACGTTGATGCTCTTTGGCCATTGGCTTTTCCTCTTTGACAAGAAAAATTTTTTCTAGTATACTACACTTACACGAGTAAGTTAACATGGTAAGTTCTTGTTTTGTTTGACTTACACGAGTAAGTTTTTGATCTGTTGAAGGGTATTTGGCAGTCAAATTTATATATTGCTAAGAAGGTATGTGTGGTTCTTATGCAGTTCTTAAAAGTGGGTATTCCCTATAAATGGTTGGTTACCATTGTTGTGACAATGGGTATGTTTATGAGTTTGATGGATTCGACGATTGTCAATGTCGCAATACCGCAGATGGAGCGTGCCTTTGGCGCAAATATTCATGATGTTCAATGGGTGATAACAGTTTATATGTTGACCCAGGCGGCGGTGATTCCAATTGCTCCGTATCTGACAGCGCGCTTTGGAGGGAAACGTGCTTATGTGTGGACATTGAGCGCATTTCTTGTAGGTTCTTTGCTGTGTGGTTTTGCCTGGAATCTACCATCATTAGTTATCTTCCGCCTGCTTCAGGGTATTGGAGGGGGTATTCTCCTGCCAATGGCGATGATCTTGTTATATCAAGCCTTTCCGCCAAAGGAGCGTGGGACAGCCACAAGTGTGATGGGTGTTCCACTCATGCTTGCACCCGTATTTGGGCCAATCCTGGGAGGATTTCTCGTGACTGCTTTTGGCTGGCCATGGGCATTTTTTATCAATATTCCGCTAGGGATTATTGCGGTGTTCATTGCCCAGAAGAAACTGCGCGAGATGTCACCACAACTCTATACACATTTTGATCTTGCTGGTTTCCTTACCGTTGCGCCGGGGAGTGTTACTTTGGTGTACGCCATCTCGGAGATGGCTGATGGGAACGTCACTATTGGCAATGCCTTGCTTTTGTTGGGCGCAGTACTGTTCTTGTTTGCTTTTGTGATGATTGAGTGGCGTCAGAGCCAACGAGGGCATGAGCCACTCTTGGATATACGGCATTTCAAAGATCGTACCTTCGCGTTTAGCTCACTTGCACTGATTTTTTTCAGTATTGTTTGGTTTGGTCTGTTGTTTCTCATCCCTATCTACCTGCAAACACTGCATCAGGAGAGTGCATTGCAAGCAGGAGTGATTCAGGGTACGCTCGCTTTGGCGACGATGGCAATTCTTCCTTTTTCAGGCCGATTGTCCGATAGGATTGGACCGCGTTTGATTGCTCTCTGTGGATTGATGGTATTAGTCACAGCGACGGCTTTAATGATAATGCTTGCTTTAAATACGGCTATCTGGATCATTGTGGGTATTATGCTCTTATTGGGAAGTGCCTCTGGGTTGGCACAACAAATTCCAGTGGCTGCAATGTCGCATATAGAGAAAGAAGATCAGCAAGCTGTAGCGCATGGTTCGACGTTGGTGACTGTGTTGCGTGCGCTGGCAGCCCCGTTGGGTATCGCGACCATTGCGAGTATTGTGCAGGTGCAGAGCCAGAAGAATGTAAGTAATCTGGCGGCGCAGGGTATTACCGGTAAGTTGTTACAAGAACAAAGTACATTGCTTGCTATGCACCAGGGTTTTTTGGTTGTTGCGCTGCTGGCATTTGTCGCATTCGTGCTGATGTGTTTTGTGCCAAAGAGAAAAAAGGGTGAGAAAGAGCAGCTAGAAGCAGTGGCGAGCATGGTAGAAAGTATCTCTTAGTAGAAAGTCAGGCATTTTCAAGGATGCGGGCAAACGCTTGTAGATAGCTTAGGTCGGCATGGTGTTTGCGCAGTAGCCAGTACTCTGCTCCCCAAAAGAGGTAAGCGGAGAGGTGTGCATCCTGTCCAGACCAGCGCATACAGGTATTATAATTGCTGATGACGTGTTCGGGCATGCAGCTATAGAGGCCGTGCTGGTGTGGGTTGGGGGGGATAGTGACAGCTTCCCAGGGTTCTGCCTGGCCCTCTGTGACCATCAGATGTTGTCCACGAGCATGAAGTTGTGTAAATAGGTGTTGCCGTCTCCATTGCTGCCAGGGGCGTTGGCTGCCATCGAGATACAATGTTTTTGTTCCGAAAGCGAGTACGGCATGGCGTGGATAATAGTCGATACCAACGATATCTGCAATGTGTTGTGCTACGTCGAGTGAGTCTCCCTGATCGCGTGTGTGCCACCATTGGGTCAGGGCGACTGGTAATGAAGTGGGCAAAAACCCATTCATCATGATCGGTCTACTGGGATCAGCTTTTCTAATAGCTTCGGCTTCTTTTTCGACAAAGGTTGTATGCAAACGCCATGAATGTTCAACGCCTAATGGATCAACGGCATCGTGTTCAAGTTGCCAGGCTGTAATACTCTTGCGATGTTTGTAGCGTTCCACGACACGATTAATGAATGTCGTTGCTGCTGTGAGCAGTGATGGGTAGGCAGAGGGCGTGATGCGTGAATGTTCTTGGAGAGGGTCTTTGAGATATTGTGCAGGTATAAAGCATTCAGGATATCCAAACGTTTTGAGCGCACCGACACAGAGAATAATTTGCATGCCAGCTTGTTCGGCGGCATCAATTTGCCAATCTAGCTCGCTTGTATCAAATATGTTTTGTGCTGGTTCTATCCGGTTCCAGTAGGCTCCTAAGCGAATGACGTGGAAAGGATAGGTAAGCAATGTTTGGAGTGTTGAGCGCATATTTAGTCCAAGCGTCTCAACATAGGGTGAACGAAAGCTGATGCCGAGCAAGGTTGAGCCACGTGGTTCGATAGGAAGATGTTGCCACGTATCAGTCAGGGGTTGTATGGGATGTTGCACGCGTATTTCCGCTATGAATGGTGACAGCAGTATGCTCGTAGCACCAAGGCCAAGAGCGATAGCTTGTAACGTTTTCTGCGAAGTTCGTGTTATTTTCTGCATTGTTGTCTTCTTTCCTAGATCATTTCAAAAAATTTATTGGTTGTATGTCTCTCGTTGTTTTACTCTGCTGAGGTAGAGGAATTGTCAACGTCAGCGAAATATTCAAAAAGCACCATAGAAAGGAAGAACCAGAGCGGAAGAAGTTTACCGATACCTGTTGTAAGAGATGCTCGTTGGCTCTTATATGTGTACCATGCTTGAATTTTGGGAAAAACGCTGCTGCCGATGAAGATTTTGTGGGTAGGGGCGGCACGTTTTGTTTGAAAAAGTGGGTCTCTGAGCAGGTGTTCTGGGAGCTTGACCGTGGCGAGTAGCCTTTTAGGAAAGGTGGCATACCATAAGGAAATCTGTTGAAATGTAGTCTTTTGCAAGGTGGTGATGATCTGGGAGCAGGCGATATGATCTGGATGACCATAGAAACCAGCAAGGTCATATGTGATAAGGAGATCAGGTTTTTCTTGTGCGATCAAGTTCTCAATAAATGTTTGCAGTGCTTGTTGCTGCGTGTGTAGAGTTCCATCCCCGAAGTCTTCTTGTTGTAAGTGAGAGATGCCTAAGAGGGCAGCAACGCTCTGAGCTTCTTTTGTGCGGATTGCTTTGAGGTGTTCATCGAGGGTGGCGTCTGGTGTGCCTCTCTCCCCTTTGGTCAGAATGACCAATGTCACCGTACTGCCGGTTTTTGATAAACGGTGAAGAGTGCCGCCGCAATTGACCGCTTCATCATCGGCGTGTGGAAAAATAGCGAGTACATGTTTGAAGTGTTTGGTCTTCTTGGTAGGAAGCGAAAAATCTGTGGCAAAGAGGAAACCGCTTGTCCACAGGAAAAGAAGCACAAGGACTGCGAGCAATGTAAGTAGCATTGTTTGTTTCTTTTGTTTGGTTTAGAAGACAAATGGAATGAAACGTTTGGTGTGATGCATATAGTCGATATAGGGCTGTCCGATAGCCTGGCTGAGTGCTTTTTCCTCAATACGCACGCGGTACATATGGCCGAGAAACACGCATAGCAGCAAGACAAGTAAGCCTGCCCAGTTTGTGACGGCAAGGCCGACGCCCAACATGGTCAAGAAGGTTCCGCTATAAGAGGGATGGCGTATATAACGGTAAGGGCCATGTTGGATGACCTTTTGGTCAGTGGAGACCGCCACATCGCGGGTAAAGTAGCGACCGAGTGTCCAGATGGAATACCAGCGTAGGGCGACGCCGAGGAGCATAAGGGTTATCCCGATGCCCAAGAGTGCAGTGCGATGCCAGGAAATGGCTGTTTCGGGAAGGAGCCAGGCCAGCAAGAAATTGCTAGCGATACCGCTCCAAAGCAGTCCGATGAGTAGGTTCATTGAGCCTTGATCTTGGATAGCAGCATCTTTGCGTGACGTTTTGGCGGATTGTTTAATCGTGCCAATCATTTCTGGAATATTCCAGACACAGCAGGCAGCGAGAAAGAGCCAGGTTGCTGTTGGGTTTGTATAGATGAGTGGTAACAAAGCTGTCTCCTGGTTTACAAATTGTCATCGGGAACCCAATTTTTGGCCCAACGCTGATCAATAGTATCATCGACGCGTTGGTAACGAATGTCGGTAGAAAGCCGGATGCGGTTCAAGTCATCGTTGTTTTGGGTGGCGGCGTGGATCATATAGGGACTATGAATTACCATATCGCCGGCGTCATAATTAGCGATGAGCCAGCGGCTCTGGAAGCGATGGGCCATTTCTACAAGGTTCGTGCTAATCCAGCCCCCATCGCGCATATTGCGATTATAGGCATTGATGCGTTCTTCGAGGGGCAGGTCAGCATTTTTCAGAGAGAACTCAGCCTCCATTTTGCGACCCAGGGCATCTGAATTTTCTAAGTAGATGAGGCCGCCCATTTCGATAGGGGTGTCACCTAGTGGTATCCAACTAGTATAGAGCTGGTCAGTGCCGGCACGGAGATAGATGAGATCGTAATGTCCTCCTGTGCAGTGGCTCTCGCCAGGGAGGTTAAAACGGATGATCTTCCGTTTGTGTAAGTAGGGTTGTCCCTGCATAAAGGCCTGATAAAAGTTCCAGAGGCGAGGCATTGTGCAAAAATCCTCGTACTCTTGTGACTGAACGATTTCGAAGAAAGATTTTTTTGCCGAAGAAATAGTGGTAAAGAAAAAATGCCGAAAATTCATAATATCTTCGCGCTCGAAAAATCCCTTTAACCAGAGATAGCCGTGCTGTCGATATATTGCTCTCAACTGTTCGATAGGAAGATTTGGATTGGTTGGTTGGAGCCAACCCAGGCGGTTTGGTGTCATTTCCAGGGTATAGCCATTGCTGACTAAAGGTTTTTCGATAGGACAGTCACGCATGCCGAGTATTCCTCTCTTGATGGTTTGATGCTGGGCGAACGGCTTGCCTATATAGGGCAAGGCCAGAAGCCAGCACCGATAGTAACATATCACGATTTTAGCGACATAGGCAACTATTCAGGAAAATCACTTAGCATTTTTCTGTAAAGTCGGTCATCTACATCTTTACGTTGACGTGAACGGTAATGTATGCTATGAATAAGCCAGAGAGAACAATCTCTCAGGAACTATTCGTCTTACTGGTTTGTGTTATTTGGAAAGGACTGGATGATGACTGTTTCACAGCGTGATAGCGTGCAACCCACACAGCGAACATCACGAATGCGAGGTCCTATTGGCCCACGTTATAAATGGATTGCGTTGTCTAATACCACGCTCGGTGTTTTAATGGCAAGTATCGATACAAGTATTGTCTTGATCTCATTGCCTGCAATTTTCAATGGAATTCACGTTAATCCTCTTGCGCCGGGCGAAACGAACTATTTTCTGTGGATACTGCTGGGGTATATGGTGGTCACGGCAACCTTATTGGTCACGTTTGGACGTATATCAGACATGTTTGGACGTGTGCGGCTTTACAATGTTGGTTTTGCAATTTTCACGGTAGGGAGTATTTTGCTGTGGTTAACGCCTGGGACAGGTAATACAGGGGCGTTAGAGCTTATCATCTTCCGTTTGATTCAAGGTATTGGTTCAGGTTTTCTCTTTGCGAATAGTGCTGCAATTATCACTGATGCATTCCCGACGAATCAACGCGGTCTGGCTCTGGGTATTAACCAGATAGCAGCGATTCTTGGCTCTGTGATTGGTTTGATTCTGGGCGGTATTCTGGCATTTTTTAACTGGCGACTGGTTTTTCTGGTCAGTGTTCCTGTTGGTATTGTGGGGACCATCTGGGCATATCTGATGTTACGGGAGATAGCAACTATTCGCGGACAGCAGAAAATCGATTGGGCAGGGAATGTCACATTTGCTTTGGGAGCGACGTTGCTCTTGTTGGGTATTACCTATGGTATTGAACCCTATGGTGGTTCTCCAATAGGATGGAGTAACCCGCTTGTCATAGCAGCAATTATTGCGGGTGTGCTGTTGCTGAGTACCTTTATCTGGATTGAGTTACATGTGGAAGATCCCATGTTTCAGCTCAGTCTCTTCAAGATTCGTATGTTTGCAGCAGGCAACACGAGTAGTTTTCTCGCAAGTATTGCACGTGGGGGTTTGCAGTTTATGCTTGTGATCTGGCTACAGGGCATCTGGCTGCCCTTGCATGGCTATGATTATGCGGTTACTCCATTATGGGCGGGTATCTGTCTGCTCCCGTTATTAGTGGGTTTTGTGTTGATGGGGCCAGTGAGTGGTTGGCTCTCAGATCGTTTTGGAGCGCGTGTCTTTTCAACGCTCGGTATGCTTATTCAAGCTGTCGGTTTTTTGCTGCTGACCGCTTTACCCATAAATTTCAATTATATTTGGTTTGCATTATTGCTCTTTCTGTTGGGTATCGGTCAAGGGATGTTTTCATCACCGAATACATCGTCTGTGATGGGTAGTGTGCCAGCAGAGCAGCGCGGAGCCGCATCGGGGATGAGAGCGACGTTCCAGAATTCAGGTTCGCTGGTCAGTATTGGTGTTTTCTTTAGCATTATTACGGCAGGTCTGGCAGCCTCGCTGCCGTTGACACTTTCGCAGGGATTGGTTCAGGCGGGGGTGCCATTGTCTGTGGCAAGTGCTATTGCACATCTGCCACCAACCTCAGCCCTATTTGCCGCGTTTCTGGGATATAACCCAATGGCAACACTGCTTCCGGCGCAGGTATTGCACGCGCTTCCGGCGAGCAATCAGGCCTTATTGTTAGGAAAGAGCTTCTTTCCTACGCTGATCTCGTCGCCGTTTACGGTTGGTATTCATGGTGTTTTTTATCTTTCCGCTGGAATGTGTTTGGTTGCTGCGTTAGCCTCACTATTGCGTGGAAAGCGTATCGTCAATGAATAGGCATGATGGCAATGGCTTGTAGATGGATATATGGCACTGTGTCGGTTATTTATTGATCTGCTTGAATGTCAGATGATGAATAATTTGATAATGTTTCAATGACAGTCATTAGTGCTGAGTGGTCCATGTTGCCTTGCTGATTGGCAATGAGCGTCGTAAAAAATTGATCGACTAGAGCCGTGAGTGGCAGCGAGACATCGTAGGCACGGGCAAGTTGCAGAGCAATTCCCAGGTCTTTGCGATGAAACCACGCTTTGCCACCTGGCTCAAAGTGATGGGTAATCATAGTGGGACCGCGTAGATCCATGACACGATTTTGTGCTAGCCCACCACTGAGTACTTGTAAGAGTATCTCTGGACGTATACCGACCTTTGAGCCAAGTACAAGACCCTCAGAAACTGCCGCGATAATTAATGCAACCACCACTTGGTTGCATGCTTTGACCGTTTGACCTGCACCGTGTGGACCACAATACGTGATTGTCTGGCCCAAGGCTGATAGGACGGGGTGCGCTCTTGCAAAATCTGCCTCGTGCCCACCAACCATAATGGAGAGTGTTCCCGCGATTGCTCCAACATCGCCGCCACTGACGGGGGCATCTAGCATATGCACATCCTGGTGTGCTAAGGCTGCGGCGAGTTGTACGGTGGCTATTGGTGAGATGGTACTCATATCGATTATCAGCAAACCTTCATGAGCGCCTTCAAGGATGCCGTGCTGACCCAAAATCACGGCTTCCACATCGGGTGTATCAGGTAGCATGGTGATGAGGATATCACTTTGTTCGGCCACCTGACGAGGGGACGTTGCGGCCATTGCTCCTTCAGCTACCAGCGCATCAACTGCTGGACGGCTACGATTATGGATCGTGACCTGAAAACCAGCTTTGAGTAAATTATGGGCCATTGGTTTACCCATTAGACCAAGCCCAATACAGCCAATTCGCTCTGTCATGTTCTTTTTCAACCTCTTCCGATTACAGCGTATCATAAGGTGATGCGGCTCGTCAAGAAAAGGGAACAAGGGAATTCAGGTCTTAGGAGTGGATAAGGCTCCTAGTGGTTCTGGTAGCATGAACGCTGTATTGTGTCTGAACGGCCGCTGATCGACCTCACGTTTCTCTTGTACAATGAGGAAGATAGCTACCAGGGCAGGGTCAAACTGGGTCCCAGCACACCGTTTGAGTTCGTGCAAAGCTTCTGCATGACTGCGCGATTTTTGGTATGCTCTATCGCTTATGATGGCATGGTATGCTTCTGCTATAGCAATCATGCGTGCCTCTAAAGGGATTGCTTCACCAACGAGTCCATCGGGGTCACCTGTGCCATCCCACCATGCATGATGGGAGCGAATAGCGGGAGCCAGATCGTTGAGCCAGGGACTTGCATCCACAATTGCAGCTCCGATCTCTGCATGCTGGTGGAGCAGTCGCCATTCTTGTGGAGAGAAGTGCTGTGGAGCTTGCTGGAGCAGTCGGTCTGGTAGGGCAATCTTACCGATATCATGCAAGAAAGCAGCCGTTGCGGCACGGAGTGTGCGGGTTTCGTCGAAGGCGAGTTCTCTTGACATAGCTGTAACCAAATCACTCACTTCATGTGCATGGGCACTCATACCTGGCTCGCGCCAATCCAAGACACCCATGAGTGAGTAGATCAGCCCCAACTGGACGACCCGAACGCGGTTTTCAGAGTCGCAACCGTCGATGACGGTGAGTTCCTGGCGTTCGAGGGCGTGTGCTGTTGCAGCTCGGAGTTCGGCATCCCGATTGGCTCGTACAGCCTCAGCGGATGTACGTACCTGATTGCGGCCCAGCCGTTTTGCCCAATACATCGCCTGGTCGGCTTGTTCGCGAATCTCACTAGGTGTCGCACCATCGTTGGGATAGTTTGCAACACCGATACTCACGGTTGTTGCAATGCCCCCCTGTACAGCGTCTATGGCGAAAGGCTGAGAGGCTACCACGCTACGCAGACGTTCAGCGACGATGGTTGCCTCGTGGATATCTGTTTCTGGTAATAGAACAAGGAATTCTTCTCCGCCAAAACGGCCAACGGTGTCACCCGCGCGCAGCACACTGCTGGTGCGTTCGCCTAATTCACGTAGGACCACGTCACCGACGGCGTGACCATAGGAATCGTTGACCTGTTTGAAACGGTCACCATCAAAGAATAGGAGGGAGAGAGGATGACCAAAGCGGCGTGCGCGTTCACATTCTTGCTCTAACAACGTTTGCAAGGCACGATGATTGGGTAAGTGGGTGAGTGGATCAGTTGTTGATAGGGTTTGAAGTTGGATATTGTGGGCAGTGAGGTAGACATTTTGGGCTTCGATGCGTAAATAGAGGCGTTGGATCGAGCGGGTGATGAACATCGCAATGCTGCCACCAACAAGTAAAGCACTGCTGCCCAGACCGATATTGAGGATTTGCACCAGCCTGGCAATCGTAGATGCATATATTTGTGTTTGTACAATTTCGCTATCGATCACTTTTGTGTAGAGTTGTATATCCCGCTGCATGGTTGAAAGCATGGGACTTTGCGCATAGGCATCACTAGCTGTCATGAACTGACCAGCCTGTTTCAGGGCAAAGATTTGTCGATTGGTGGCATCATAGCCGCCATTTCCGAAGACATACTGAGAGAAATCGAGCAGAGCGGCACGTTGCTGTGCGGTATCTGCTAGAGACATGGCTTTCGCTACTGCGGTACGTAAGGCGAGCGCATTTTGCTGATAGGTATAAAGCAACTGTGTTTGCTGTTGTGGATCGTAAGATAAAATATACCTGGCCCCGGTGGAATCGAGAGCCAGCTCCAACTGTGTGATCTGCTGTGCTTGTTGGCGAGCGGGATAGAGATGGTTGATCAGGCGGTCAATGATGGCCTGGTGTTGTGTAGAGGCGGCAAGATTGGCTCCCAATGTGACAATTAAGCATAGAAAGAGCGTACCAAAACTCAAGGTCAACTTCATTTTCAGTTGTCGAAAAGGAGACAAGCGCATACGTTCCTTTCAAGGGGTGGCTTCTGACGCCCGCCCTGACTTACAGTCTATCGATATGACACTCTTTTCAATCGGCAGTATGGCGAAAAGTGTGAGTTTTGGTGATAAGAAAATCTAATGTAGAGGTCTAGACTTCGGGTTGGTGACTATGGTAGCGTTGGGAAGGAGCGGAAGCAGTGTTCCTTGTTGCCATTGAGAGAGAGCATGAAAAGGTGATAGAATGTAAGCAATTTTCCTGTTTTGCCTGATATATAGCCGAATGTAGGGTGATGAATTCATATGAGCAAGCAACAGAAACGTATCTTTTTTCTTTGTGCCCAGCATTCCGTTCGTGAACTGATGGCGGCGAGTTTACTTGCAGCGCAAGCAGCTGACGAGTGGGATATCTGGATAACACCCACCATTTTTTCAGCAGAGGATATTGCGCTAGCACGCCAAGTTTTGGATGAGGTCCACATTCCATTACTCCCCTTTCTTCAAAGCGCAGAGCCATCCTTTGCGCAGACTTGGGATGAGGGCATTGTTCTCTGTAGTGGTGCGACTGATCAATGACCGTTTATTCCCAACGTCGGTCGGCGTCAATTGTGGTCTGTCGAAGAGATTCCCAATAGCAATGAGTCTAAGGAGGAGAGGATACGTGGCTATCGCCGCATTCGCAGTGTTCTTATGCAGGCTATTCGCCTCAACCTGCTGCTGCCGAAACGGTTTGCGTTGGTGTCACCACGTAAGTGAGCGATGGAATCAGAACGAAAAGAATGCTAGAGTGATGCTTTGTGTCCAAAGATTGTTCATTGCCCTGGTGTGCGTGGTAAGCGCGATAGCTCAAGGCCAGGCGTAGCGGCACTCTGGCACTCTTAGAAATGGTATTGACATTGACACATACGTGTACTCATGCATAAGATGTGCATATGGAGAGTATGGGCCATCGTGAAGGGTAGAGCATCATGTTATGCGTATATGGAAGTATGTTTACCCTCATGAGATGCCACAACTGCGTCAATTGTGACACAAAAAGAAAGTATATATCATGGAAGTAGAGCAGTTAGTGCTGGGCGGGGAACGTGTGCCCGCTGTTGGAGAGAAAACAAGTGCGCTTATCGAACCGGCAACGGGCAAGATATTTGTTGAGGTTGCTGAAGCGGGAGCGGAAGATGTCGAGCGGGCAGTGCGAGTGGCGTACCAGACGTTTGAAGAGAGCAGTTGGTCACGCTTGAGTGCCACGGGGCGAGGTCGCATCCTGCTCAAAGCGGCTACATTGCTCAGAGAGCGGCTGGAGCGAATGGCAATTATTGAAGCACGTAATGCAGGTAAGCCCATCCGCGATGCGCGTGATGAAGTTGCTCTGGCGGCTGCGGTATTTGAATATTGGGGTGGTGCGGCCAACAAAATTATGGGCGAGACCATTCCAGTGCAGGATAACGGCCTAGAGATGACGCTACGTGAGCCTGTTGGTGTGTGTGCGCTGATTACGCCCTGGAATTTTCCGCTTGTGATAGCCTCTTGGAAGATCGCTCCAGCCTTGGCTTGTGGCAATACAGTGATTGTTAAACCTGCGCAACTCACACCCCTTTCGGTGTTATTACTGGCAGATATTTTGATGGAAGCGGGCCTACCGTCTGGTGTTATTTCGGTACTACCAGGCCCGGGAGCTGCTGTCGGCAATGCGCTTGTGAGACATGCTTTGGTTTCGAAAGTTTCTTTCACAGGTTCGACTGAAGTTGGTGCGCAGATAATGCGCTTGTGTGCAGATAACATTACACGGGTTTCGCTAGAACTTGGCGGAAAAGCTGCGAATATTGTATTTGCCGATGCTGACCTGCAACGTTGTGTGAACGCATCTGTTTTTGCTGTTTTTGGCAATTGTGGCCAGGATTGCTGCGCACGTTCGCGTCTTCTTGTACAACGGTCAGTTTATGAATCCTTTGTGGAGTTATTTAAGGCGCGCACAGTTGCGCTGCGTGTTGGTCAGCCTCTCAATGAGCAGACGGAGATTGGGCCACTTATTTCTGCGGGGCAGCGGCAGCGTTCACTGGATTACCTGGCATTGGCGCAACAAGAAGGTGCAGAGGTGGTGGTAGGGGGAGGCATGCCGTCTGATAGTGATGGTTATTTTTTGCAACCAACCATTCTTACGCAGGTAGATAATAGGATGCGTGTGGCACAGGAAGAAATCTTTGGACCTGTTGTCGGTATTATTCCTTTTGAAAGTGAAGAGGAAGCAATTCGACTGGCGAATGACGTTGCCTATGGTTTGTCAGGTTCGGTGTGGACGCAGAATCTGGGGCGTGCGATCCGTGTGGCAAAAGGTGTGCGTGCGGGGGTACTTTCTGTTAACTCCAATCACAGTGTGCATACTGAAGCCCCTTTTGGTGGCTATAAAAAAAGTGGTTTTGGACGGGAAATGGGTATGCATGCAGTTCAGCTCTACACTGAAGTCAAAAGTATCTTTTTCTCGCAAGAATAAGTGCATATGGCTTGTTGTGTTTTAGGAGAGCGTCTAGACAAGAAGAGCGACAAGAGGCAGGCAGAGACTGTCTCTTGTCGCATAGATCACCGGGCTAGTTTACTAGCGAATGGAAAGAAAACCTGGTCGGTGAAGCATTATGTGGTGCATGGTGCTAAATCAGTTCGAAGTAGCGGCGGCGATCCCAGTTAGAGACAGCCTTCTCATATTCGCGTACTTCCCAATGGCGTGTAGTGGCAAAATGCTCAACGAAATCAGCACCGAGGTATTCAAGAGCAACTTCACTGCGCTCGAATAGCTTAGTAGCATCGGTAAGATTGCGGGCAAGTGGCTGAATCTGGCCGGAGCTAATGGCTTGGACAACTGTTTCGGTATCGTATGCATTGCCAGATAAAGGTGCAGGCAATTCTAATTTGCGCTCGATCCCGTAGAGGCCACTGGCGAGCATGGCAGCGAAGACAAGATAGAAATTGGCATCGGCTCCGGGGACGCGATTTTCGATGCGGATTGCTCGGCGGCCATTATTAATGACACGGACAGCACAGGTGCGATTGTCCATTCCCCATGTTGTATTCAGCGGTGCCCATGTTCCTTCAATGTAGCGTTTGTAAGAGTTGATGACCGGTGCATAGAGTGGCATGAACTCTGGCATCTTGCTGAGTACGCCCGCCATGAAATGACGCATAGTTGCAGACATATGAGCGGGGTCCTGCTCGTCCCAGAAGAGATTGCGTTCCAGTGTGCGGTCCCAGAGGCTCATATGAGAGTGGCCGCTGCTGCCGTCTTCCTGGTCATTCCATTTGGCCATGAAGGTTGCCGCAAATCCTAGCTGATAGCAAATTTCTTTGACGCCGGTTTTGAAGAGCATTGTGCGGTCAGCAGCAGTCAGTGCATTGCCGTAGTGAATGTTCATCTCATACATGCCGGGGCCATGTTCGCGGTTGTAGCCTTCAATTTCGACGCCATGATCGCGCATCATCCGTGCAATGCGTCCAAGCAAATGATCGTCAGCACTGGCCTGGCTGATGGCATAGCAGTTCATACCGGGATTAAGTGGTGTGAGATGCGGGCCAAAATCCTTTTCACGGAGCGAGACTTGCGTCTCACGGAAGAAACGGAATTCCAGTTCAGAGGCAGCCATCGGCTCATAGCCTAGAGAGCGGGCACGTTCTACGAGGTTGGAGAGGAGGTAGCGTGGAGAGATGGAGACGGGTTCGCCATGTTCTGTCCACAGATCGCAAATACAGGAAGCAACATTTTCTTCCCAGGGTACGAGAGCAAAGGTAGAGGGATCGGGTCTCATGACAATATCGGCAAAGCCGCGCTCCCAGTTGCTCGCCTTGAGGTTGGGAAGCACATTTTCGGCGATGTCCCAACCAAAGAGAACATCACACTGAGCAAAGCCATCATCTTGGGAGCCAAGGAAGAACTTGGAGGCGACGCGCTTGCCACGAAAGACCCCTTCGATATCAGGGGCACCGATTTTGACATACTCGATCTTTTTGTCTGAGATGAGTTGCATGATTTCAGTAAAATCCATGCGTTGTATCCATCCTTTCTCAAAAGCAACGTTACACGAAGAGAAATAATCAGCAACATGCTGAAAATGTACTAGCCCGCATGCTACTGTCTATTTAGAAATAATTCGAGGTAATGCCCCCATCGACGGTTAGCCATGCGCCTGTAGTCCAGGATGATTCGTCGGAGGCGAGATAGAGGGCCATGTAGATGATATCCTGTGCTTCTCCAAAACGTCCCAGCGGAATACGGTTTAGGCGTAGGTTACGGGCCTCTTCACTGGTCCATAAGGCACGCAATAGTGGAGTTTCGATGGGGCCGGGGCAAACGGCATTACAGCGGATGCCGTAAGGTCCATATTGCACTGCGAGCGATTTGGTTAAAGAGAGCATGCCCCCCTTCGAGGTGGTGTAGGCATCCTGTGGAACAGTGCATCCCATGAAGGCTACAAACGAGGCGACGTTGATGATCGAGCCTTTTTTTTGTTTCATCATGATAGGGATGACATATTTCGAGCAGAGGAAGGCACTTTTGATATTGACATCCATGATGCGGTCCCAGGTTATTTCGGTGATGTCAGTGACACTGCCATCGTCCATGGGCATGATGCCAGCATTGTTGTAGAGTATGTCGACGTGCCCGAATGCATCTAGGGCAGTGGCGACCATCGCCTTGACGTCATCCTCAATGGCCACGTTAGTTTTCACGAATATGGCTGTGCCTCCGGCCTCGCGAATGGTTTTGATAGTTTGTTCCCCGGCTTCGACATTGACATCGGTGACGACGATGCTAGCCCCTTCTTGAGCAAATACATGGGCAGCAACTTGCCCCATACCACTAGCCGCCCCAGTAATGATAGCGACTTTGCCTGCCAATCTCATAAAATACTCCTCTTGCTAGTTTCAGTTAACCAAGTTATTGCGATGCGGAGGTCGGCGTAGTGAGGGAAAAATTCGTATGAACGTGTTCCATCACGTTCATACGAATTTTTTATCTTGCGCACGAACAAGGTCGCGTTGGTGTGTCCCACGCCATTGTGGAACAGCAATCTCATTGTGTCAGAAAGGAATTGAAAGCGCAACTATTGTCCGCCAGCAGCTCCTTCAACATCAGAATCTGCAGTGATTGTTTCACCGACACTCTTTTCAATCTCGGCTAATTGGGCAGATGATCCTTGGGCATGTGGTCCCTTGAACCAATGGCGGACGCTGACATTCCACCAGATGACGAGGATGACGAGTGTGCCTAAGACGACAACAGGGGTATAGTTGAAGGTGACAGGGGTGATGGGAGTAATCGTCGGCAGCATGAACAGTATGGAGATGAAGACGACCCAGATGACAGAAATGACGCCGATGGGTTTGCTCCATGCGCCCAAGTGCCACGGACCGTGTTGGAAGTCCTTCGTCATGAGACGCAGCAGAATGGGCAGGACATAGGAGATATACAAGCCAATAACGGCAATCGAAGTAATGGCAACGTAGGCGGCAAAGTTAAAGACGGTAGGAATGGCTAGTATGAAGGCCGCGACAGCTGCAAGGGCAATGGCATTACGTGGTGTGCGTCCGCGATCCAGGTTATGCCAGAGATTGGAGAAAGGAACGGCTCCATCGCGTGAGAAAGCGTAGATCATGCGTGAGTTGGTAGTGATGGAAGACATGCCGCAGAAGAACTGTGCGCCAACAGCGACGGCAAAGAATATTGTACCGAGTACAAAACCGAGGCGGCTTTCCAGGATATATAGAACAGGGTTGATGTAGCCAGCGGCTTTGACGAGGTCAGGAGCGGCGGCTAGTAGGCCCATCAATACGACATAGCCGGCGACAGCGGAAACCACGACAGACATCACAACGCCCCAGGGTGCGCGTGTTTCAGCACCGACGGTTTCTTCGGTCATATGGGCCGAGGCATCATAGCCGGTGTAGGTATATTGTGCTAGCAGCATACCAAGTAGGAAGGCATACCAGATGGGGAAACCTGTTGTGTTGTATTTGGGATCAGCGGTAAAGAGCGCGCCAGCGGAATTGAGTGGAACAGCAGTAATGTGTGTGGTAAAGTTTGCGCCTCCAAACATGAAGCCAAATAAGGCGGCGACAACAACTCCGCCTCCGATTAAGATGACGCCCACAATGTGCCACCAGACACTGAGGTCGTTCAGGTAGGCGACGATGCGAACGCCAAAGATGTTGAGTAGAGCGTGCAATGCCAGAACGACGGCATAGATGAGCAATGTGAACCACTGTGTGGCGGGGTCAATAGATGTCACAGAGCCAAGTGTGGCGGGAATTTTAGGGAACCAGGCATTGAGCAACACATCAACCGAGACAGCCAGACCGTAGTCGATACCAGCGGTGACGGCAACCTGTCCAATGAGGTTAAACCAGCCGGTAAACCAGCCCCAAGCAGGGCCACCGAGCTTAGAGGACCAATAGTAGAGTCCGCCAGCAGTTGGATAGGCTGAAGCAAGCTCTGCCATGCCCAGAGCTACAATGACGACAAAAACCGTGACCAAAGGCCAGGCAATAGAGCCTGCTGCGAAACCCGATGTGGTGATGCCGGTGTAAAAAAGGGTAAGGCAGCCACTAAGAACGGAGATAATGGTGAAAGAAATAGCGAAGTTCGAGAATCCACCCATTGTACGGAAGAGTTCTTGCGCGTAGCCCATACCGTGCAAGCGTTTCATGTCATGGGCAATAAGCTTCTCTCTGTCTGAACGAGAAGATGAGGCCAAAAGACACCTCCTGAGTTATTTTGGTTTCCACACTGCTAGCTGCGAAGTAGAGAGGATACGAGAAGCATCCTGCCGTTGTGAAACCAAGAGCTTCTTCGATACCAATGCAGCGCGGTACCATGAACAAAATAGATGCATGCAATGATAACCACTTATGTTTCATGATGTGTAGTAAAGCACTCTTCTCTGTGGAAGGTCGTAAGGTTTTCCATTGTAGAGAAAGAGGCCAACACCATTTAGCATAGATGGTGTTTATCATTGTCTACTATACTAAGCAATCCGTCAAGGGGTTAGGGAAAATGATGAGTTTATGGTATGGGCTATAGGTAATTTCTCCTAGTATATTTTGCTTTATGGATGATATTGTCAGAGATAGGGGGTATTTATGGTATTCTGTCTAAGACCATTCATGATTGAGAATGTTCCACATGGCTGGTAGCTATTTGAGACGTTGATTGTGTATTATTAAAGTAAAGTAGGAAGAAAACGATGGCAATTGATGAAAAGATACCATCTCAACCGATGTCTTCAGAAGATTTGCCTTCCGAAACATATGTTGGTAAAACGATGCCGCGCATCGTGGATACATTTGATCTAACGGCGACATTTGTCTTGATTATTTTCTTTATCACAAACGTCGCATCAGCGATTCAGGCAGGTGTTGGTACATTTACCTATTGGGTTATAGGGGGTATTACTTTTTTCATTCCCTGTGTGATTGCGACAGCGCAGTTAGGGCATATGTTTCCTCATGAAGGCTCACTCTATAATTGGACGCACAAAGCCTTTGGTGGCTATATGAGTTTCTTTGTGGCTTTCTGTGCCTGGTTCCCTTGTATTCTTTTGATGGTTACAGCCTCAGATGCGGTAGTTGGTTATATTCAGGGACTGAATCCGAACTGGTTAGTGGCGCCCTGGCAGCAAGGGTTAGCTTTGATACTGCTGCTTGCGCTCTCTGGGATGATTGCGGCACAGCGTCTACGTGTCGTGTTAAATATTGCGCGTGTCACACTGGTCATTGCGTTTGTAGCAGTTTTTATTGTTGGTATGGCAGGGACAGTGTGGCTATTGAAAGGACATCCGGCCGCTGTCAGTTTCCATAGCGCAGCTGACTGGGGTCTCACCTTGTCTCCTGCCAGTTTTTACCCTTTGGCTCTCTTTGGCTTTATTACACAGGCATATTTAGGTATCGAGGTTCCGCTCAATATGGGTGGTGAAATGGCCAAACATAAAGTGGTAACTCGTCACTTGCTGTGGGGAACGGTGTTAGTTTTTCTGGGCTATTTTGTCACCACTTTTGGTGTCTTGATGATTCAGGGAACGGCCCAGAGTGGAAATACTTTTGCGCTGGTGACGGCAGTGGATGCTGCACTAGGGAAATTTGCGGGCAATATAACCGCCGTTCTTATCATGTTCAATTTTGTCATCACGCCATCGATTTACAACTACGCTTATGCACGTCTCTTACTGGTTGCAGGTATTGACCAGAGCCTGCCAGCCTCAATTGCGCGCCTGAATAAACACCGTGTTCCGGCGAATGCAATTGTATTCCAAACGATAGTGGCAATAGTTTTTACGGCAATAATCTATATTGTTGCTCCGTTATTCACTAGCTTAAGCAATGCGGCAACGCTCAACTCCGATGTGTATAATGTGATTATTTCCGCTTCGACGTTGGTCTGGGCGATCTCAACGGCATTCCTTTTCATCAATCTGGCGAAATTTTATTTTGCTGATCGACATGCGTTTCGTGCGAAGCTGATTTTTCCGCTGCCGGTGATCTGGATAAGCATTATTTTGGGGACGCTGACCTGTATTGTCAGCATTGTTGGCACACTTTTCTATAGTTTGATTCCACAGCAGATCAATAATAATCAATGGTGGTGGATTGTGGGAGGTATCACTTTGACTTGTCTGATTGTGGCAGCAATTGGGAGCATGTTTGCAAACAGTGAAGCACGTTGGCAAAGTTATAGAGACTAGCTCATTAACCTGCCCTGGCACAGTGCCAGGGCAGGTTAGGTGAACTGGGTTATTTCAGGAAGTTTTGTGGAGCTTACCGTTTGCGGGTTGATGTGGTGCGCTAACATTCTTAAAGAGACTGCGATAATGTGGCGTATGGAAAAGTTTGCCAGTGAGGACATCACGTTCTCCTGTAGCAAGCAAGCGGAACACGCCAACAGCGCAGAGTGCGCCTAGTGGGGGTGCGAGGAAATAGAGCCATTGGGCTTGCCAGAACCATGAGAAGAGTGCAGGTCCAAAGCTGCGGGCAGGATTGAGGCTCGTGCCAGAAATCGGAGCCTCTAACCAGACCATTGTTGCGACGACGATCCAAGTCATAAGTGGTGTCCAGCGCATTAAGCGAGAGCTGCTCACACATGTAAAAATGAGCAAGACCAGCAGGAAGGTGAGAGAGAGTTCGGCTACAAATACCAGCCAGAGTGGGTAGCCAATACCAGGTAGAGTCATGCCGTTGCGTACGCTTTGTGCAAACGTTCCCCAAGTGATGACGAGCAGGTATTCTCCTATAATTGCGCCAAGGAACTGACTGAAGATGTAACCGATGAGGTCTAGCGTATGTAGCTTGCCATGTACCCAAAATGCAAGTGAAACTGCGGGGTTGATATGCGCGCCACTGAGTTTGCCAAGTGGTGAAATCGCTACCAGCGAGCCAGTCCCGGCGAAGATCAGTCCGGTGAGGAGGCGTCGTGCGCTAGGGTCAGGGAGCAGGTGATTGATTGGCAGAGCAGGGCTGAAATCGAAAACGACAGCACTCAATCCTATAAAGACGAGGAGAGCCGTCCCGAGCAGTTCAGCACTGTATTCAGGCCAATGCAGGTGTTGCCACATAGAGTTTTCATTGCTCTGTTTTTTATTATGCATGTTTGCAGTATATCATATCGATCACAGTATGTCAGAAGGTGAGTGCGTTGTGTGGCGAAAAAGCAGCACTATGCCTAACGCCCAACGCCCAACGCCAGAAAACGGCTCCTAACGTGCCAAAGGGGCATTCCATGCATGCAAAGAAAAGACCCAAACCAAGGCTACGCGAGAACGGTCTCTTGACTGGATTAGAGCTATTGTGTGGTATTATAAAAGTATGGAAAAACACTCTATTTGTCTTCGGAGAAAGGGCAAAGGGATGTTTTGGCTGGACGGGCAGTTGGTTTGGATAGATATGCGACTGGTATCACCAGGCATATGTGAAAGCTATTGGCACTAACCATGGATAAAGAGTTTTACAGAAGACATGCTAACTTATGTGGAGTATTCGCCCATCCATTACGTCTTGAACTTCTTCATTTGCTTCATGAGCATGGTGAATGTAGTGTTGGAGATCTTGTAGAAGCAACGGGTATCCGCATGGCCAATCTCTCGCAACATCTATCGATCATGCGCTCTACGAACATAGTACATGCACGGAAAGAAGGGTCAAATGTCTATTATCGGCTCGCCGATGCACGTATTATTCAGGCATTTGATTTGATTACAGAGATTATGCTCAGCCAGATGGCTCGTGAAGAAGAATTGCGGCGCGGATTTGCCGAAGAGTTGCAAAATGAACCTTTGCCGTAGATGATTTGTAAGGTCAATGTTACCTGGTTGCGCAAGATTTGTTTACATACAAAATCATTGACATCTCACCATTTTTATGATACGATAAGTTAAGCATTTTCGATATTTAGAAAGTGTTTAAATCCTCTTCTGACAGGCAAGTCAAGCTTCCCACTCGCGAAAGCGCTGCGAGTATCATAATGTTGTGATATTACTCGGTTTCATCCAGGGAGGTATTTTATGTCTTCTACAGACAATGTTGATCGTACATTGGATTGCCTGAAACTCCTGTGCCCCGTTCCTATTATCAGAATCAGTAAAGCTGTCAAAGAGTTACAGCGAGGTCAAACGCTCCTCATGCTTGCCGATGATCCCGGCGCAAAAGCAGATATGCTTGCTTGGTCAAAGCAGACAGGTAATGAACTGCTGAAGATTGAAGAAGATGGTAAAGTCTTCAAGTTCTACGTCCGCAAAAAATGATGGCATGATGGATCTACTGCAAGGAGAGCAGCATGAGCGAAGAAAACAAGAAAATCCTGTATGTGCAAACGAATGGTGTTGAAGCACCGGAGCGTTCTGCTACCCCATTTTACCTTGCGGCTTCAGCCGCTGCAATGGATATTGAAGTGGGCATCTACTTCACCGTTAACGGCCCTACGCTGTTGGTGCGTGGTGTTGCCGAAGACCTGATCGCAAAGAAAGACGGGAAGGGCGCACCGCTTCGTCGCTTTATTGACCAGGCAGTTGAACTCGGTGTCAAGTTCTATGTTTGTCAGCCCAGCTTAGACCTCAACAATGTGCGTTACGCAGACTTGATTGATGGTGTCGAGATGATTGGGGGGGCAGCGTTCAACGACATGGCACTCGAAGCTGATGCGGTTATTTCTTTCTGACTGACGGTCCTCTGTGTTTGGGCAATGCCCTATTGGTTCACATGGAGGTGTTCCATTGGCCCAGCTAACGCTAAAACAGGCTGATGTTTCATATGAAGAGAAAGAGCGACTCTTCACCCAGGTGACGCAAGATATCCGCTTTCATGATTATCTCAAAGGTTGTTATGAATGTGGTATTTGTGTTGCAGCCTGTCCTTCTGCACGTTTCTATGATTTCAGTCCACGCAAAATCACGCAAGCGGTAGCACGCGAAGATATTGAGCTTGTCTATAAGCAGATGAACGAAGATGTGTGGAACTGTTCACAATGTTTTTCGTGTGATCGCTGTCCACGTGGCAATTCGCCTGGTGGCATTATCACCATTCTGCGCGAAGTCGCGGTCAAAAATGGTTTACGAACAGCCAAAGCGGCTCTTGAGGGATACGGGCGCGTGGTGTATAAAATCATGTCTACTGGAACACAGGTTTCTCCCGATATGTTACAGCCGGATGCTTTTCCCGATTGGGGGCCGGAAGTGCGTGACGTTTCGGAGAACCTTGATCTTTGGAGACGTGCATTGCCGCCAGAAACCTTACATACGACCGAGCTCGCCTGGGATATAGAAGAAAAGACGTTGACCGAACTGTACCTGATCTGGCATTTGACAGGCGTGCTGGACATGATTAAGGAAATTGACGAAGGGTTGCATATGATTTTGCAGGATGTGATGGAAGAGGCTTTAGAAGAAAAAGGCTATCATCTTTCTTGAGTGTCTGAGAGATTCATGTACTCACCGACGATATTCGGTTGGAGGGTCATATGACCAGCGAGGTTTCTGTTCCTGTTACGAGTATTACGCGCGGAACGATTCCGCAGCGTGTCTTCCAGCGTGACCCGGCCAATGCACCAACGGAAGATATTCGCGAGAAACTCTTTGAGTTGGAGGCGCAAGGCGAGTGGATTGTGCAACGTGTGCCGGATGACACAGTCGAAGTGATGACCAAATACGGTCGTAGCAAACGTATTCCGCGCCAGATGACCTGGCATCACAAGAGTTGCGGGCAGTGTGGTCATATTCCGGGCTATTCGACTTCTATTTTCTGGCTACATCGCCAGCTTGGTATGGAGTATAACGACCCACGTGACCAGACATCCTGTACCGCCTGGAACTATTACGCTTCGGCAACCTCTAATGCCGCAGCCCAGGCGGCTGTAGCGGTTCGTAATTTTGCTGCTGCGTATGAAACTGGTTACTTCCCGATGATTCATTGTGGCACCAGTTATGGTCACTATAAAGAGACACGTGAGCAACTGGTGCATCACCCGGAGCTACGTAAGCAGGTACGGGATATCATGGCGAAACTGGGCAAGCCGCTGATCATTCCAGAGGAGATTGTTCACTATAGTGAATGGATTCATGTCATGCGCTTTGAGATTGCCAAGCGCAAAGTATTGGATCTGAGCAATATCACTGTGACGGTTCATCCTGCCTGTCATTATTATAAGCTTGTGGCTGAGGACGCTATCTACGACCCAGACCTGTATGGTGGGCAGCGTACCGCAGTGGTGAGTGCTGTTGTTCAAGCCCTAGGCGCGAAGGTTGCTGATTACTCCACATGGTTTGATTGTTGTGGGTTTGGCTTTCGCCATATCCTGGTGCAACGTGATTTTACGCGCTCATTTGCCACATTACGGAAGATTGAACGCATGAAAGAGGAGGCAAATCCTGATGTGACGCTGACACATGATACGGGCTGTGTCACAACATTGGATAAGAGCCAGTTTGCCGCACGAGTGCATGGGCGCAATGTTGGCATTCCAGTTCTCTCAGAGGCGCAATTTGCGGCACTAGCGATGGGGGCGCATCCCTATCGTATTTGTCAACTGCACTGGCATAGTGTGGATTATCGACCACTGCTGGAAAAAATGGGGATTGATTGGCAAGCTCGTTGGGCCGAGTTCCAGGAAGACCTGGAGCGGTTGCGTCGGGGAGAAATGCAATTTTTATCATGGGAGGATGCTGATGCCAAGTGAGACAGTTCTGATTATTGGTGGTGGCCCTGCGGGGTTGTATGCGGCGCGAGGTGTAGCTGACTTAGGTCTACCGGTGGTGTTGGTGGAGAAGCGTGAACACCTGGGTGGTACACCTATGGCATCATACTATGCCTCATTGACGCCACATCTGGAAGATGCGGGGACTGCTATCACGCGCATGGTGAATGAGATCAGCAATGATCCGCTCGTCGAGATTCTCTTACAAACCAGAGTTACAAGCGGTCAAGGTGATTTGGGTGATTTTCATATCACTGTAGTGAGTAAAAGTGGTGAGACACGTGAGTTGAGGGTTGGTTCGATTATTGTCGCGACAGGTTTCGATCATTTTGATCCCGGTCGTGAGACACAGATGTATGGTTACTATGAGTTTGAGGATGTCCTGACGCTTGTTGATGCAGAGAAGATGCTGAAAGAGAAACGCTTTGTGCGGCCTTCTACGGGGGAGCCACCTAAACGTATCTGTTTCATTCAATGTGTTGGCTCACGAGATCGTCGTTTGGGGAATCTGTATTGCTCGAAGGTCTGCTGTGGTGTGGCTTCCAAAGAGGCAATTGAGATCAAAGAGTTGCTTCCAGATGCGAAGGTTTTTATCTTTTACATCGACATGCGTATGTACGGATTTTGGGAGGACCAGATTTATTGGAAGGCGCAGGAGGAACACAAAGTCAACTATATTCGTGGCATTGTGACGGAAGTACTGCGACGCGGAGACACGCTGGTAGTTAAGGGCGAGGATACAACGATGGGACGCCCGATGGAAGTTCCAATGGATGTTGTGATTCTTTCAGTTGGTATGGTTCCGAGCGTGGGAACTGTCGAGATTGCAAAAATATTGCATTTGCCACGTGAGAGTCATGGTTTCTTGGAAACTATCGGCGGACCTCTCGATACGGTTACCACCGCGATACCGGGCATTTTTGTTGCGGGTGCTGCTGCCGGTCCTAAAGACTTGGAAGATAGTATTTCTATGGCGGGAACTGCCGCTATGAAGGCTGTGAGCAGCATACGTCGCCTGATGCGCCAGAGTGCACCAGTTGCGACTGGTGGTGGAGGAGAGTAGTTATGTCCGCTCCGCTGTCTAACGACAAAGAGGCTGTAGGGCAGATAGTTGATACACCGAGTGCGCAAGAGTTCATGCACGAGGCTCTCCAAAAGATCACGGAGGAGGAACTTACGGCTCTTGTGGCGGAACTGCGCTATAAGAGTCAGCGTTTTCATCAATTGCTTCTGCCGACGTCATTGTCGACATTGGACGAGCCATCGTTGCGGATGCTACTGCGTTCGATCTTCTCGACACGGCGACGTGTCGAGGAGGTCATGACGTATGTCCCTGTTGGTATTTTCCGTGTCGCTGTCAGTGGGTTGCTGCATGGGCCAGCATCTCTCGTGGAACGTTTTGATACATTTATTGAGCAATTGGCTCCTCTTGACCTCTCGCTGCGTTGTGATATTGCGGGTGAATGTCTGCACTATTGGGATTTTGAGCGTTACTGGCTTTGGACACGCTGGTTGTGGGACCCATCGCATAACACGGGATCGTTGCCACTGGTCACAATTCAGGAGTATGAGTTACATGGAGAAACGCCGGGGTTGACATATGTAAAGGTAGGAGAAGCGATAGCATTCGTGAATAGTGTAGGAGAAGCGGCTGGTTTTCAGCATGGTGGGCGTGGCTTGCTAGGCACGGATGTCTACCTTGCGTGTGTCTATGTAGTGTATCTTTACACGATCACGCGGATGCGGATGACAAAAGAATTTAATAAGGTCCTCCCTCAGTTTCCAGAACTTACGCGTCGATTACTTGGTATTTACAAAATGGAGGTATAAGCCGATGGACGTCGAACCTGAACGTATCCGCGAAAAAAAGGTTGCCATTCAGGATGGTGTAGATATTTCTGGTCATTGGAACCGTATGTTTGAGCAGCGGGTGATTTGGGAATATGATACTTCCGCACTCGACGAGGTGACGGCAATTGAGGGGGCGGAGTCGCTGGGCAATTGTTACCAATGTGGGAAATGTACGCCAGTGTGTCCAGTAGATCATGTGGGTGACTATAGCCCACGTAAAATATTTCGCAAAGTCCAAATGGGAAGTAGTCTTTTTGAGAGTCCAGACCTCTGGCTTTGTACGACTTGTATGAATTGCTTGCGTGTTTGCCCTAAAGAGGTGAACATGATTAAGATTATGCCGGCGGTGCGTGAGCAGGCAGTGTTGCAGGGCAAAGCTCCGACGGAACTCTCGCAGGCATTTGAGAATACGTTTCGTTATGGGAACCCATTGGGCGAGCCGGCCCGTAAACGAGCGGATTGGGTAAAAGGTGCGGGTGTGCCTGTGCCCATCATGGCTCAACTGCGGCGGCCTGTTGATGTCCTCTGGTTTGTAGAGTGCTATCCTGCCTATCATCCACGTGGCAAAGATGCGGCACGTGGGCTGGCACGGATTTTCCATGCGCTGGATGTTGATTATGGCATCCTGGGTATTGAAGAAAAGTGTAGCTGTGACTCACAGCGGCTAGCGGGCGAAAAAGGTTTGTTCGAGATGCATACCGAGCAGAATATCAAGACATTTGGTAAATATCAGTTCAACACGCTCGTCACAGCTGACCCTCATGCCTTAAACGCATTTAAACATGAATATCCAAAATATGGTGCAGAATATACAGTTTTGCACTATACACAGTTTTTAGCACCTCTATTGGGGCGCATTCCTTTCAAGAAGAGCCTGCCGTACCGCGTCACTTTTCATGATCCCTGCTATCTAGGACGACATAATGGGGAATATGAAGCACCGCGTCGTCTCTTGGAAGCGATTCCCGGTATTGAATTGACAGAGATGGCTCGCTGTAAAGCCAACGGGTATTGCTGTGGCGGAGGTGGTGGCGGTATGTGGCTGGATGGATTGTCAAAAGGCCATGTCTCTGAGCGTCTCTCTGAACGGCGCGTGCGTGAAGCGGTCAGCACAGGAGCGGATGTCTTGGCTGTCTGTTGTCCTTATGAAATTTCGCGTTTCGAGGATGCAGTGAAATCGACAGGGAACGAAGGGAAACTCATTGTGCGTGACATCATCGAACTGATCGATGAGTCGATGCGTGGCTGATAGAGAAAGAGCAGGTTAACATGAACATTATAGTTCCGGTGAAGCAGGTTCCTGATCTTGTGGAAGAGTTGGAGATCAATGGGGAAGGGACAGATCTGGAACGGGAATATCTCAAATACAAAATGAACGAGTGGGATGAAAGTGCATTAGAGGAAGCCCTTCAGTTGAAAGAGTTACATGGTGGCACGGTAACAGTTCTGACGGTGGCAACAAGCGATGTCGATGAGCTGCTTTATACGTGTGTGGCGAAGGGGGCAGACCGGGCGGTGAAAATCGTTGGCGATATTGAAGGGCATTATGATAGCCATACAGCGGCTCGTGCGCTTGCGGGGGTTATTCGTGAATTGCCCTATGATTTGATTCTGACGGGGGTCCAGGCGGCTGATGATCTTGATGGGCAAGCGGGAGTGTTGCTGGCAAGCTATCTAGGGATACCGCATATCAGCGTGGTCAGTGGGATTGAAATAGACTCTACAAAGCATGTAGCCACCGTCCATCAGGAGTATGCGGGTGGCGTCATGGCGATATTTGAGCTAGATCTGCCAGGACTGCTCGGCGTTCAAGCGGCGCGGGCGACACCACGTTATGCACCTGTGAGCCGTGTTCGTCAAGCAATGAAGACTGCTCACATTGAGGAGATAGAGGCGACAACACATCTAGGGGCCAATATTTCAGTGCAACGCATGTTCAAGCCGGAATCGACAGAACACGCGGAGATGCTTGAAGGCGATACGGAAGAGGTTGTAGAGCGAGTTGTTGCGATTCTGCGTGAATATGGGATTTGGAGGGCATCATAATGGCTAACCACGATGTCTTTGTGATTAGTGAACATCTGCAAGGTAAGTTGAGTGATGTGACTTTCGAGATGCTTGGCAAGGCCCATAGTATCGCATCGGCACTTGGTGGGCGTGCGGTTGCCGTTTTACTTGGGCATGGAGTGATGGAGCTTGCCGAGCAGTTGGGCGCGGCAGACCAGGTACTGTACATTGAAGATGCTGCATTGCGTGATTTTGTGCCTGAACAGGCTGAAGATATCCTCAAAGGGTTGCTCCAACGGGAGCAACCGGCTCTGACGATGATTGCTAACACCTCAATGGGCATGGACCTAGCGGCGGCTCTCTCTGCCACACTAGATTGGCCTCTGATCGCCTATTGCAGTGATGTACAGGTAATTGATGGTAAAATTGCCGCTGTTAGTCAGATTTACGGCGGGAAAATAGCTGTGGAAACGCTGAGTGGGTACGATCACACCGTCGTATCCGTGCTTGCTGGCGTATTCTCTGCTGTAGAGAGACGGGCTACGACCCCAGGCTCGCTACAAATTATGCCGGGTAGCAGAGCGGCAAATGCAGGGCGTATGCGATTTAAAGGGCTAATTGTGCCAGAAGCAACGGATGTTGATATTACGCGTGAAACCATGCTCGTGAGTGTTGGGAGGGGTATTGGTTCAAAAGATAATATCGAGCTGGTTGAAGAACTCGCCGATGCGCTAGGAGCCGCACTAGCAGCATCTCGTCCTATCATTGATAGTGGTTGGCTACCTAAACAGCGACAGGTAGGTAAGTCTGGCCTGACCGTAAAACCGAAACTGTATATGGCCATCGGTATCAGTGGTGCGCCAGAACATTTGCAAGGGATGAAAGATGCAGAGCTGATTATTGCTATCAATAGTGATGCGAGTGCGCCTATTTTTGAAGTAGCAGACTATGGCATTGTAGGTGATCTGTTCGATATTGTGCCTGCACTTTCAGAACGCATTGCCGAAGTTCGCACCAGATAATGTTGCAAGGAGCGACGACAAAAGTCGCTCCTTTATCGCGGAGAAGTATTATGCTGTGGGCAAGTTCATGGTCACTGGTCGTAGCTGATGGACCTGTTCAGCTAGGCCGGCCTATCTTTGAATTTTTCACGCCATTCTTGGAAGTGACCTTTTATACATTAGCGACTCTCTCTACGCTGGTTTTCGCACTTGGTGTCTTCCTCAAAGTGCGGAAATACTGGCGTGGCAAGCCAGACATGCGGCTTGATCACTTGCCGAAGCGCATAGGTAATGCGATGCGCCTTGTCGCGCAAAATGCTACTGTGGCTAAACGTGATCGCTATGCGGGTATCGCGCACTTTTTGCTGATGTGGGGCTTTATCACGCTCTTTATTGGCACGGTTATTCTTGCCCTGGACTACGACCTTCTTCGTAATATCAACCCCAACTGGCAATTTTATCGTGGTGATTTCTACTACGGGTACAAATTGATCCTGGATACGCTTGGTATAGCGTTCCTGGTTGGCTTGTTGGCAATGATGATCCGCCGTTTCTTTTTCCATCTACCTCAACTGAATTATCAGCGCGTAGATCGTCCTGCAAGGACCTATGATCGTCGCACATTCAAAACTGGCGATGCTCTCTTTATCGGAGGGCTTTTTCTGATTGGCTTGACAGGTTATTTACTAGAAGGGTCGCGTATTGCTCATGATCGGCCAGTTTCGATGCTTTGGTCTCCTGTGGGTTCGCTGATTGCGCGGCTCTATCTGCTGTTTGGTCTGACACCACCTCAGCTTGTGATAAGTCACATGACCCTATGGTGGATTCACGTGTCGCTAGCCCTGACGTTTGTGGCTTATGTTCCCTTTTCAAAAGCCGTACATATCCTGGCGGATTTTGCCAACCTGATTTTCCGCGATCAGCAGGCGGGAGTGGTGTTGCCGCCGATCCCAGAGGAACCTGCTCCTGCCCATCCTGGGTATCGCACTATTCAGGATTTTACTTGGAAACATTTGCTGGATCTGGATGCTTGTACTAAATGTGGACGCTGCCATATGGCATGCCCTGCGCGTGCTTCGGGTGCGCCGCTATCACCACGCGATCTAATTTTAGATCTGCGCGACCATGCCGATGAGCAACTCAGCTTCAAAGCATGGCTAAGCCAGCGTACCATTGTCGGAGAGGATGAGCAGAGTAGCAACGGCAATGCACAAATCTTTAAACAGGTTGCGGGAGGTGTAATTAAAGCGGAAACACTCTGGGCCTGTACTACCTGCCGTGCTTGTGTGGAAGTTTGTCCCGTTGGTATTGAACATGTTCCTATTATTGTAGAGATGCGACGTAGCTTGCTTGACGAAGGTGAGATGGACCCGAAGCTGCAGGAAGCTCTCACCAACCTGGCAAAATATGGGAACTCTTTTGGGATGTCAGATCGTCTGCGTGCTAAGTGGACGAAAACACTGCCTTTTAAGATTAAGGATGCGCGCAAAGAGCCTGTGGAGTATCTCTGGTTTGTCGGTGATTTCGCTTCTTACGATCAACGTGTACAGGAGATTACTCGTCAGGTAGCGCGGGTATTTCATCAGGCTGGCCTGGATTTTGGTATTCTCTATGAAGGGGAGCGCAATACAGGCAACGATGTACGACGGGTTGGCGAAGAAGGCCTTTTCCAGATGCTGGCAGAGCAGAATATGCGAATGCTTGGTAAAGCGACATTTCAAACAATTGTGACAACGGACCCACATAGTTTGAATGCCTTACGCAATGAGTATGGGCAACTGGGTGGAAACTACGAAGTTATTCACTACACGGAGTTGCTGTGCCGTTTGATTGAAAGTGGTCGGTTACGTTTTGAGCAACCGCTCTCGTACCATGTTACCTATCATGATCCTTGCTACCTGGGACGGTACAATCGCGTTTTTGATGCGCCACGGCATATTCTGGAGGCCGTAGGGGTGCGTGTGACGGAAATGGGCCGCTGTCGTGAGAATAGCTTTTGTTGTGGAGCTGGGGGTGGGCGGATTTGGATGACCGAAACAAATATCCAGGAACGTCCAAGCGTAAACCGTATTCGGGAGGCTGTTGCACTGGGAGATGTGGATTACTTTGTTGTGGCCTGTCCAAAGGATGTGACGATGTACCAGGATGCTGTGAAAACTGCGGGGTATGAAGGGAAAATTGTTGTGAGGGATGTTATCGAACTCGTCTCTGAGGCTCTTGAAGCCCGCCCAGCGGTATCTAGCAAATCAGTGACAGGAGAAACGCAGGTATGAGAAGAGGAGAGTGGTATGCATTGTCCATATTGTGAGCTTGAGGGTCCACGTCCGATGCTTCATGCACATCTGGCAGAGCAACATAGCGATAAAGTTGTTGTCCGTCATGATGAGAAGACAGGTAAACTTTTTTATCGTCTGGATTGTTCACGTTGTGATGAATATAGCGAACGCGAGGTGAATCCGCGTGGACGGGACCCGACTTTTTTGCAACAGTTTGAGCGTGAAATACGTTTGGTTGCTTTTGATCTGTTGTTATATCATGTCGAGGCTGCACACGAATAAGTGGCGTGGCTGGTGTGACAAAGCCTTTGGAGGATATTGTGGGAATAGCAAATGGCTGCAAGATTCCTGATGATCTGTATTATCTGATAGAGAAACACATTTGGGTGAGATACGAAGATAGTACAGTAGTAACGATAGGGATCACCGATGTGGCACAACATTTGGCGGGCAAAGTTATTGCAGTTAGCCCGAAAAAAGTGGGTAAGGTACTGACAAAAGGACAAAGTGCTGGGACAGTGGAAAGCGGTAAATGGGTTGGGCCAGTGCCAGTGCCAGTCGGTGGTGAATTGGTGGCGATTAATGGAGCCTTGAAAGCGAATCCGGGGCTGATAAATCAAGACCCCTATGGAGCAGGATGGATTGTCAAGCTCAAACCGGTAAACTGGGATGAAGAGTGCAAAGAACTTGTGACTGGGGATCAAGGGATTGCTGTCTATCAACAACTCCTGAATGACAAGGGGATTGTGTGCCAATAAGTTGTTGTGGTAATAGACGAGTAGCTGTTTTGCCTTATGCATTTGTATATGCGGCTGTTTCTAACGAAAAGGGATGAAGAGTGTGACTTCGCAAATCTATCGTGGTTGTGAATTTCCGACGCATTATTTCTATGATGTTGAACACGATATTTGGATACGACGCGATGGAGATGGCAATGTCACTATGGGGATGACTGATCCAGCGCAGGCGCAGTGTGGCAAATTTGTGCATGTGCATTTTAAGGGAGCGGGTCGTAAGCTTCAACGCGGACAAAGTGCGGCGACTATCGAGAGTGCCAAATGGGTTGGGCCGTTTCCAACTCCATTGAGTGGTGAAATCATTGCCACCAATGTGGCGGGATTTAAGCAAGATATGCTGTTGGCAAACAAAGACCCCTATAATGCAGGCTGGTTGATTCGCTTGAAGCCAACACAGCTTGAAGAGGAGTGGGTATTGTTACTGTCGTATGAGCAAGCATTTGATCGTTATCGTGAGAAGATAACTGAACGAAATATTCAGTGCTATCGCTGTGCCGACTGATGCACTTTGTGGCTAGCGGGGCGGAAACGCCTGCGAGAGCTTGGGCGGTGGAGCAGAAAATGGAGTTATGTGTATGAGTTTTCGTGTTATTGATGCTGGTAGCGTTTCCTGGCTCGATAGCCAGGTTATTTACCATGCTGTTGCTTCATCGATGAGTGAGACAAGTAGTGGGGTACTCACGCTGATGAACCCATCTACGCCTTACGTCTGTATCGGATATCACCAGGAATTGGAAAAAGAGGTGGATGTTGAGTATTGCAGGGAACATAGGTTGCCAATGACACGCCGTCAGGTTGGAGGGGGTGCGGTGTATTTGGATAAGAACCAGCTTTTCTGGCATATTATAGTTCCTCGCTCACAATCACCTTATCGCATTGAAGATGTTTATACGCGTTATCTGGCCGGCCCGGTCAAGGCATTGCGCGCCATGGGCATTGCAGCGGTGCATCGTCCGGTGAACGATATACAGGTTGAAGGGCGAAAGATTGGGGGTACAGGGGCGGCTACGATTGGGGATGCGATGGTCGTTGTGGGAAGTCTCATCTTTGATTTCGATTACGAACTTATGGCGCATGTACTCAAGGTTCCTTCAGAAAAATTTCGCGACAAAGTCTATCAGAGTTTGCGTGAATATCTGACAACTATTCGACGCGAACTGGGAGCGAACGCGCCAAGCTGGGAGGAAGGCAAACAGCTATTGATTGCTAAGATTGGTGAGGCTCTCGGACAAGAGATGCAAGCGAGTGTATTGAGCGAGCGTGAAACTATTGCGATTACGCAATGGCGTGAAGTATTGACAAGTGAGGAATGGCTGTATCAGCCCGGTGGATTACGACGACAGGGAGTAAAAATTGCTGAGGGATTGCATGTACGCGAAGCGGCATATAAAGCACCAGGTGGCCTTGTACGAGCAACTATACGTACACGTGAACAGATACTTGATGCGGTAACACTAAGTGGTGATTTTTTTCTGTATCCACAAAACAGTCTCACTGCGTTGGAACAGGTGCTGGCAGAGACTCCTTTGCAAGAAGAGGTATTGTGTGAACGTGCGACACTCTTCTGGCAAGATCACCAGATACAGTCACCTGGCTTGAGTCCAGAGGATGTGGCGAGAGTCATTATGCTGGCTGCTGGTGAATAGGAGGGGTGATATTGGTGTTTGATCTACTGACAACATGGACAGTTTCCCATCGTTGTGTGGTAATCGGAAAACAGTATGGAAGTTAGTATGTATGATGTTCGTCTCGTAGTATCAGCAGATGATAGATCTGTAAAAGGAGCTTACGCTATGGATACGCAGACAGAAGGCCATGTGCAGATGCTTTCTAGCGACCTTGAAAAATTGGTGCGTGAAAGGGTAGATGCTTATTTGCAGGAGAAAGAGGCAGAGAAGGCCCAACGCACCCCGAAGCTCGCGATTATCGCTACGAAAGGGACACTGGACTGGGCTTATCCTCCATTGATCCTGGCGACAACAGCAGCGGCACTCGGATGGGATGTTGGCATTTTCTTTACGTTCTATGGTTTGAACATTATTCACAAAGAGAAGAGCAAGCATTTAAGCGTTGCGCCACTTGGCAATCCGGCTATGCCAATGCCCGTCCCCAACATCATCGGTGCGATCCCAGGGATGACGGCGATGGGAACACAAGTGATGAAAAGGATGTTTAAAAGCCATCATGTCGCGTCGATTGACGAGTTGATGGAGATGGCAATAGAGTCCGGCGTGAAATTATGGCCTTGCGGCATGACGATGGATGTGTTTGGTTATAAGCAGGAAGATTTTATTGAAGGTATCCAGGAAACCTGTGGAGCCACTCATTTCATTGTCTATGCAAAGGATGCGGATGTCTCTTTGTTCATCTGAAGGTAGATATTCACCTCAGGTATATCGGTGGATGGGAGCTATCGCATCTGCCGATATGTCGTCAAGGAGCGCGTTATGAGTATGGAACTTGAGGCCGTTATTGAAAGCTGTGTAAAGATATTACAACGTCCTCCTCAACGCTCTCGCGAAGAGATAGCGTTATTACTCAACCAGTGGGAGGATATGGGTATTATTAATCGCCAGATGCGCGCACTGATTGTGCAGCAGTTACGGCAGGGGCAGATTGATTTCCCTCGTGGTGAAAGCGGTAACGCTACTCCAACTGCACAAAATGGTTGACCGCTTGGATCAACTCGGGGAAGGTGAAGATGATGTAATCAGGCACAACTGTTTCAATCGTACTATTCACGCGGGTGGTATACGAGACGAATATCGTTTTCATCCCTACCTGCTGCGCACCCAGAATATCATGATACAGGTCATTGCCAATATAGAGAGCATGTTCTGGTTGTACTTCTAATGCGTCTAGCGCTTTTTGAAAGAGGCGCGGATCAGGCTTGCGATACCCGTAGTCACCGGACACGATGACTGGATTAAAGTAGTTGAGTATTCCTACTGCACGCAATTCGGAGTTGGCATACGCACTCTGAGCATCCGAGACAATTGCCATGCGGTAGTGTGAAGATAACTGCTCAAGTGTTTCTTGCACCTGAGGATAGAGACGGAGCCGCTTACGGGCAATACCTCGATGCAACTCTGCCAGGAAAAGTGGCAATTGTGCGAGCTTTTCAGGAGGTAACGCACGCGTAAAATCGCTTCCCGTTTTTTGTACAAACTCATGCCATACCGAGACGGCATCCCACTCGACAAACTTTTCGGCACTCGCCGCCCGTTGTCTCTGCATGATCTGAAAGTACAGGTCACGTACTTCCCAACGATGAAGGCTGATACCCTGATACATGAGAAAGTGAGCGATGGCACGGTAAATTTCCCCTAAACTTTCATCTGTCTCAATATCCACAAGCGTGCCGTTCACATCAAAGAGGAGCGTACGAATATTCATTAAAAAGCCCTCAGTGTGAGTTTTGCTTCCTCGATGAGTTGCCGTCGATAGTCGTTGCTGATCCAGGAGTTACGGGCAATGCGTAGCAACGTCAGCCCCATTTGAAAAGGGAGCCGTCTGCTAATAGAGGCAAAAGCACTCTGGCGATCAGGAAAATGGCAGGCATATTCCCAAAGGAAATGGCCGATAAATGGTTCAGCAGCATATTTGTTGCCTGTGATTTGTAAGAAAAAATGCTGAAGTTCACCAGCAATGCGCCCAAGATCAAAGACACGATCAGCCCGCTTCATTCTTTCCAGGTCGATACCTATCACGCTTAGCCCCTCTCCAAAGAGGAAATTCGAGGGGGTTGCATCGCCATGAACAAGGACTTGCTGGTCTTCCCACATATAAGGTTGCTCGAGCCAACAGTCCCGCAACCAGGAAAATTCGTTGACTTCATCCCAATTGACCAACTGTTTTTTGAACAATTTGCGTACAAGACGATCCAGGTAGGCACAATCTTCGTGAAAGTTCACCGCATAGCCATTCGCAGTCCGATTATGAAAGGTGGCGAGGAAATAGGCTAGTGCGGTTAGCTTTCCATAGAGTCTCTCTGGCTGGTTAGCCACAATGGCCTGTGTGATGACACTACTGAGTGACTGCCCACCACGATACTCTTCAACTAACAGACTATTCAACCAGCCATTGTACCCAAGAGGTCGTACCACATCATGCGGATAGCCAATCAGACCATAGCCACGCATCAGATGAAGATTATGAAATTCCTGTTGCATGCGCTGATCTTTTTCTGGTAAGTGGAAGCCACTCTCGGTGCTTCGCGCAAAAAATTTTCCTATTATCTGTACATTGCTGTACTTCTCTTCATAAAGATATACCTCATTGCTCCCACCCATCCGAAAGACACGAAATCTTGCTGGATGATGGGCTAAGCCTATCTGTGGCAAAATATCGTATCGCAGATAATGATAAAGTGGATCATGGTCAGGTAAATGTCCAACGTACTGCTTTGACAAATGATTACTCCCTGCGCACACGTCTCCTGGAAGTAAACGTGCATATAGTAAAGCGTATGCAAACTTTATTCATGATGAACAGCTCGTTCATACCTATCCTTTATAATAGGTGTATGCAGGGTATCTGTCAAGAATATGAGGTCGTGAAGGGTGTGATTCCGTGATATTGGTCTTCTGCGCGCCTTTGACCCTCAGAAAAGGGGCGATTCCAGTCATGCTGGGATGGTGCTGATAATGCCAATGTATGCTGCCTCACCGGTGATCCGCGACATTGTGCGCCTCACAGTCGTGAGAGCAGGCTATGTGATAGGTGGTCCGTGTTGAAATCATGCCCAACGACGCTGTCGCGTCTAGCTTCGCTCGGGGTATGAAAGAAGGTCTGGATTGCTCAATTCCAAAGCCACGCTGATCGCACGCTCGGCGAAAATGGTTTCAGGGGTGCGTGCTTTAACGAGTACCCTGGCTGTGTAGGTGTTCGCCTGTAATTGATTGGTATGTACAGAAAGCGTGAGCAGGCCGGGTGTCTTGCCTGCTTGTGGCTCAATGAAAAGCCAGGGAGTTTCCTCTTCTGTGCTTGCTTCCCACTCTAATGGGCCGGTCAGTGGGACAGGATCCAGGTTGAAGGCTTGTATCTGTTGTGCTACACGTTGTGCATTTCCTACAGTTGCCTGGAAAACGACGACGTTTGGGTGGACGCCTAACACTGGTCGCACTGCACCCGGGTATTCTTGGTTGCCATTGCGGTCCACTGAAAAGGCCATGACAATCTTTGCGTCCGCTGGAATCAAGAATGGCACTCCCTCATAGATGGAGAAGGTGCGCAGGTCGGTGGTATAGTGGGTGCGCAAGACGCCGGAGCCACCGGGATGGTCAGTTGCCGAGAGAGTCACGCTATTATCGCTATTGATCGCAATTGTTGTTGTTGGCGGTGTGTGATCGATGCTCTCGCTTGGCCTCAAGATGGCAGTTGGTGAAATGTGCAGAACTTCGCTGCCAGGCTTGGGGAGCAACTTAATAGCAATGCTCTCTAAAGGATGATCAGTATTGTAGACAAATGAGGCACGGCTGTCCTCAGTCATGGGAATAGCGTGGAAGAAAGCCGTGTCGAGTCTGTTATTTGACGAGAAAGCCGTGAGATATACGTCAACGACACTTGGAGCCTGGCCTTGTAATCTAAAGCTATATCTGTCTGTCCGACCGAGGAAGGCTGTTGTGAAGCTCCTGCCGGGGTTGTAGGTCGCACCTGGAATAGTAAGCTCAAATAGATTGGGGGAGACATTGTGCTGACTAACATCTTCAACCTCTTTCTCTAGCACCTCTCTGTTTTTTCGATACGGACCGAGACGACGGCCTGCTGTGTCTTCAATCTCTACCATTACGCGACCTCTGACGCGTAACAGCCAGCGGTTAGCAACGAGAGCAAGATTACGCGGGTCGATACTATCGTGTTGGTGACTATCAGAATGGTCTTGCATCACAGTTTTCCTCCTTAGAAAGTTTCGCCGAAAAATGGGTCAGTGGGTGCATGGAAGTTGTTTGAGATGTTTGCGTGTGCGTCAGGCTCATTGGTGATGGAGCCATCCAGGATAGCTTGAATGAGAGTGTGTACATCGGTCTGGTTGACGAGATCGAAATGACTCACATGGTTAAAAAGACTATCGTAGATGTAAACATGAGGATCGTTTTGTGCGGAATGTGCCATGTGGCTGTGAAAGGAGATGGTCCCATCTCCATCGCCTGTAATCGGATCGCAGTATGTAACGAGAGCAAAGGCACTTGGATCAACAGGGGTATTGGTCTGAATGCAATAGTTACCAGCATCTGAAGGTCCATCATGGAGGTGAATACCGACGACGGTGCTGGTATTGCCTTTGCTGAAGATGCGATGGTGTTCCACGAAAGCGGGTGGTGGGACTTGAAAATCACCTACGGGGAAATCGGCAAAATAATTGATAGTTTGCGCAGCAAGTCCTGAGTTGTGGTGCTGTTCAATCCAGGCCATGTTGTCTAGAAAAGTGTTGGGGATAGTGAGACCATCTACACAAATATAGGATCGATCAATGCTCTGAAAGGGAATACCCGTGGGCTGGCTCTGGTCGAAGAACCACACGTCGGAATTGGGAGCCTGAAAGTAACTGGTGCCCCAATTTTGTGCCAAATCATGCGTTTCCCACTCGCTGAGACCGATTGACACGGGGCCAATATTATAGCCGATGCCCCATGTGTCGCCCATGACGAGACCTTTGATAGCCAATGGAGTGCCGCCGAAATCGCTGCCTAGAGTGATCACTTTCTCTATTTTCGCGGTGTTCGCAGCCGAAGATAAGTAATACGCGCGGCAGATAAGGCCGCCTAAACTGTGTGCGATGAGTACAACTTGTTGGGAGTGTGTGCTGCTTAGGGTGTCGTCTATAAAGGCACTCAGGCTTGCGACCTGATCAGGCAAGTTGCCGCGCCAATCGTAGGGAAAGAGGTAAAGGTATCTGTCGGGTATTCCTTGAAGGAAGGTGAGGAGATCGCTATAGATTGGTTTAGAGAGTGGCTGATTGAGGATGCCTGCAAGCAGCGGAAGACTCTGCGTTGTGACTAAATCGATCACATCAAGGACAGTACCAACTTTGACCGCAACCTCTGGAATCTGGGCCTGGTATCCCGATTCGTCGAATTTCAGGATATCCAGGTAGTGATTCCCTCGATTGTTAGTGAGTGTATCGAGAAGAATTGTGTTAACCGCCTCTGGTCCGAGCCAGATGCGACATCGGCCAGGATCAAATGAGGCAGGGTGATAGTTGAATTGCTTGGAAGTGTGTGATATGGTGTTCTGGTCGGGAAAGACGTGAGCGTCGTCGGCGAGTATGTAGTCCTTGGCAGGAGTATTGGGATCGAGGTCCAGCGAGGTCCCGCTCGTCCCAGGAATGAAAATAATAGGGTTTCTCATGATGAAATATTCCTTTATGTGATGTATGTGATGGTTTATATGGTATATACGTTCGATGGAGTTATTTTTAAGTGAGGCATTGGGGCAAAAAACTAGGTTACCAGGACTGGCAAACTTGGTGTGAAAGGGGTATGCGAGGTAAGCGTTAATGTGAGTCAATGCGTCGGCAGGTTTGGATGACAGCAAGTCGAACAAGGGAGTTGCTCCGCCTCTCGTTAACCTAGCCGTTTCTCGCCTCAGATTCTTCGGCGGAGCGCGCAAAAAAATGGAAAAGCTTGATCTGACTGAACGCGAGCGTAGAATCTTGACCAGTGTAGCACGAGGTGAACGCAGTAAAGAGATCGCGGCCAGGCTAGGTATCACCGCGACACCGTCGCAGCTCACCAATATTTACGCCAAATTAGGTGTTGACTCGCGCGCTTCAGCAGTAGCTATTGTCCTCCAACGCGGTTTGCTCTCGATGGAAGAGGAAAATGACAGGCCATCACACGATTGAGGTGGAGTAAGAACAAAAGGTGATGTCCAGGCTGCTTGGGTGAAGGCCTCCCGATTGCGTCAGGGAGGCCCAGGAGATAGATAAAAATCTCTTCACGAGGAGAACACATGACCGCTGGGTCTACTAGTTCACTACTGTTACATCTTGTTGCTCACTTTGTGGGTGCTACGATAGCGTTGATCTGCTCTTGGGTCAATGGTACCCATGGGGAACTATCGGGATTGGCTGTTGCGGCGGCTGGACTTTGTCCCGTATTCCACCATTTTGCCTGGTACGGCACCCCATTGAATAAGACACGATCGCCAGTGTTATAGATGGCCGTGCCAGACCAATCAGGGTAGGTGCCAGCGGGTAACGTCGGCTGTGGAATCGGCTTCTCGCCTGGCAGGACTGGGCCAATCAATGTCCAGGGTGTCTGCCACTCCTGCAAAACAGGATTATCTGGTACATCACCTTGAGTCCACCATTTTGCCAGGTAGACATTGTGATGCCAGACAACTTTGGTCCCTTTAAGATAGGCCCCTGTGGGTGACCAGATCTGGTATGGACTGGTGGCGGGATTATCTGGTTGCAGGGCAATTTTTGAGGTAGTATCTGCCGTTGTCACCAGGCCAGCACTCAGGAAAATACTACCATCAAAACCAGCACCAAGGCGATTTGCAAAACCATACGCATCCTGCTGTATACCGCTACAGGCATCAGAGACTATTTGCGTAAACACATAATTCGTGCCACACGTGAGGTCCCGATTCGCTGACCACATCGACATGCGTCCTAATTTATGAGAGAGCGCAAATTGGTTTAACGCCGTCGCATCAGCAAGAGTGAAGACTTCATCTGGAGTATCGTTTTGCCCAATCATAGGAGTTGCGCCCATCTTCGTCCAGAGCGTAGCATCATTTAAGGGCACGCCTGCTTGCTGATACAAAATGTTAAGTTGACGCTCTGTTTGGGTTAAGGCACTTTCCGATGCGCTGGCCATGGTTGTGCCTTTCACAAGGCTGGAGCCGTAATCCATGGTCATGACGTTTACCCCTGCCAGGTCAACATGGTGCGCTAGCAATTGACTCACGGCGTTTGTGCCATTTTCATCTAACCCTTGTGGCGTCACAGGTAGCGTCACCCATACCGCAAATTGTTTCCCTGCGGCGCGTCGCTGTGATTGGAGCTGAGCAATGGCAGTGGCACGCCTGCTGGCGGCGGCGGCATCCGTCAAGTCGGCACCTTCAATGTCAAGATCGATGGTGTTGATGTTATACTGATCGACCACCGCCTGGTATGCGTTGAAAAGCTGGCCTGGGTCGGTACAATTGACGGCAAGCTCCTGGTTTCTCTGGCCGCCGAAAGATATAGCTACGCTGCCACCTTGTTGCTGTAAGCGAGCGATACGTCTATCGAGGTCCAGTGAGCCGGTGGCCTGGCTCAACGTATATGCACCTCCCCACGAAGGGGTACATGCATCCATCGGTGATGAGACGATGAAGGAAAGGACGGCATCGCGGTTTGAGGTTGTACCCAATTGTTCAAAGGCAAATGCAGGTGTAGCCGTAACATCGACATAGCTTGCAAACCATGGCTTGTTAGATATGGTTGGCTGACTCGCGTGCCATTGTTGTCGTGCGAAAACGGTACCGGCAGACAGACTTAGGAGAATGAAGACTGCAAGCAGCACTCGCCAGGGTGATAGCCTCCGTCGTGGTTCGCTCGTATATTGCTCATTTGTTGCGCTTGGCTCATTCATGGTACTGGCGGTCTCCTGTCTGACGCTTATTTTCGCCCAGTACTCCAACCCCTGAACGCATTTTCATAGTAGGAAGCGAGCTTACGTCAGTATCTGGTACGTGTTGCATAGTAGGAAGCAAGCTCCCGTCAGTATTGGGTATGCGTTGCATAGTAGGAAGCAAGCTCCCGTCAGTATTGGGTATGCGTTGCATTGGGATCACGGAGCGGTACGTTCCTGTTGCAGTATGCAATGCACTTAGTGGAACCCTCTCTTTGGCATTGCCATGATAGAGTACCGCCCTCCAATCAAGTGCCTGTTTCGGATCAATGGCAGTAGCTGATCTCTTGGGTCGCACTTCTACATAGAGCCAGTCTGTTAAACCATGCCAGATATCGGCCAGTGCATTGCCTATACCGATATAGGCGATGACAGCCCATGATGCGGTTAATGCGTTGAAGCATTCGAAGGCAGCATTTACCCAATTATGGGCTTGCTCGTCGCGCCAGAAGGTAAAAGCTGAGAAGGCAACGATCAACAAGGGTACGATGATATAGAGGAGCGGAGAAATGGTTCGGTCTTTGATTTTTGGCGTCCGTGCAAATGGGATTTTCTTGCTCGTGAGTGCTTGTTGGAGTGATTTCAAGACGCCAGCGAGATTGACAGGTAGCAAGATTAAGTTAAATCCATAGATACGCAGTATATCAGTTCGCTTGTAGCCACAGTATTTGAGATCATTTGCCATAGAGATGAAGTATGGGAGTGCCGCAAGCACCACGAAAGGACTCAACAACTGGCCGTCGAATGGATATGCCAGCAGGAAGATCAGGCTGAAGCTCGACCACGTGATTGAGGCCATGTAATTAAGACGGAGCATAATCTCAGTTCGAGAAACGAGTTCACCGCGTCGTCTACGCGCGCGCGTTTGCGCCCATAATTTTGGTAAGATCAGCAGACCACCATTGGCCCACCGACGGCGCTGCACAATAAGGGACCCGAAATCTGGCGGCGTAGCACTATAACTCAGACGCTCAGGATAGTTCACTAGCGACCAGCCATGCAGTGTGAGATCAATGCTAGACTCAGTATCTTCAATCACGGTACGGTCCTGAATGAAACGGCGTACCTTGAAACCGCCAACCCATTCGGTCTCAGCAATATCATCAAGTGCGCGCTTACGAATAACCGCGTTGGCACCGACCCAGAATGTTGCACCATAATAACTCATTCCCTGGTGGAGAATGTGCTGGATGTCTGTGGTTGCACCTGCCAGACGTTCAATGCGTGTCCCTGCTCCGCGGAAGGATGAATAGGGAGTTTGCGTCACGGCGACCCTGTCATTATCTGGCTGCTGTAAGAAATAGACAAGACGTAGACAATACTCGCGTAGCAAAATGGAGTCCGCGTCCAGAGTCAAGAGGAATTCGCTGTCAGGGAAGGTCACATCACCGTTTTGGCCTTTGGCAACGGGGAGCAGGATCAGCCCATCCGGCGTCTCGCGTTGGAGGTACGTACCGCCCATCAGGCCAATGTAGGAGTTGAGATTCATTGCCTTGTTGGATTCATGGGAGAGTGAGGCGTACTTCTTCCGTTCAAAAACAGTGACCTCGGCATCAAAAATCCAGGCCAGCCGACGGTATAGTTGCCGAACGCGTTCGATAGGGAGCTGGGCACCTTCCTGGCAAGAAGATATCAGGGCGTCACCAACGAGGCTCAATTCATTGGCAAGGCCATTGAGTACTTGTTCGACAAAAAATATATCGACATGGTCATCAACATCTTCTTTATCCGCAAGCGTATTGAGCCACGTAGCCGCCCATGCATAATGGTATGCAAGCTCTACAACCGTCGCCTGCGTAATTGATTTGGTACCTGCGTAGTGTTGTTCGAATTGGTAGAGGGCAGTACTGAAGCGAGCATGTGGTTCAGCAAAAAGCTCCATGATATCGTTGCCAAGCTTACGAGTAGCGTTGAGTTGGGCAGCAACTGCTGGATTTGAGGGATTAGGTTTATCGTCAACGAGTAGCACGACACGCATACCAGGATATTCCTGCAATGCTGCCGACATAAGAGTCTTACGAACAACGTCTGTCTCTTCACTATATGATGGCACGAGTACGGTGATCGAGGGTTGCTGCATTGAGAAATGCCGATCAAGCTCGGCTCGTGGGACGCGTACATGCTTACTAAATCTCTGAAGTGCCCCCTGCCGTGCCACTAGGTACATGAGCGCGGAGAACGTCAGCAACGTGACGATAATCAGGTAGCCAACGGCCTGCATGGTAAATGAAAACGTCTTAGGCCCTTCAAAGAACTGGCGAATAATAGTTGATATAAGGTAAATTATCCATAAAGCGATTGTCAAGACTGTTGCAAGACGACTGTAGGCAATTTTCAAGGTTGATGGCTTCTCATGCATCATTGACAATGGCTCTGTGCGGAGTTCCGCACCCCATTGCCGTTTCCGTCTGGGTTGCTTTGTCTGTTTTGTATTTTGCATGCTCGTAGCATGTCCCTTTCATTGTCTTTTTGATGGTCCGTTTGCATTTTGTCCGAAAGATTTGCCAATGATCAGAATCACTTCACCGTCGGCTTGTTTGACTACACAAGGCTTGCTCACAAGCAGTGTAAGAAAGATACCACGTATATCTTGTGACACATTTCCTTCTCGGTTTTGGTGAGGTGCTCCAGTAGAGTAAAAGTTATTCGCCAACAGCTCCTCTCATGCAGAGTACTCTACCCTACCATATTGATTGTAGCCTATCTTAGCTGTTGGGCGTCAATTCAATAGTACTAATAGTTGAGTGATATTTATCGAATAACGTGGTTCTGGCCATAAGGCGCGCAATGAGATAGCCGCAGGCTAGCAATGAAGGGCAAGAAGCACGTTGCTGAAGATAGAAGGGGAGTTCGGAGGTGACCTTGACCCGCCTTTGGGGGGGTTGGAGAAGAGAAATTTGCTGATAAGAGAAACGATTCATCAGGGCAATCGCATCTCATTGAGACGCTTGGCACGGATAGCCACGCGCGACGATTTTTCCTGACGAAGCAGATTCAGGCTAAGATGGCGTAAAACCGTGAGATTTTCGGTGGCTTTTACCTCGTTATACAGGTTCCCAGGGTTGTCTTTCAGTGCTAAGTCGTGCCAGAATTCTCAACTCATTCCTGGCGTCGTTTCTCGCGTGGACGCCCACGAGGCTGGGCCTGTGCCTCATGAAAATAGCGCGCGACATCCTCAACGCGGGCATACCAATAGAGTCCCCGTTTCTGCGCGGCAAACTTGCCGGAGCGAGCCAATTGCCCAAGGTAATCGACGGTGGTCTCGAATATGGGAGCCAGTTCTTTCATCGAGAGGAGATGAGCCGTCGCCTCTTGACAGGCTTGTAGATAGCGGTCCAAACTCAACTCAACTGCCAGACCCACCAGGTCGATGATTGCCTGATAATCACCAGCCGAAGCTTGCTGAAGTGCCTGGATATAACGTTGTCGCCAGTCACGCAGAATGAGTGCTGGTGGATAGCCATCTTGCAGGAGCATGATGTTGAGCAAGAGCCTTCCCACTCTGCCATTCCCGTCGAAAAAGGGATGCAGACTTTCAAAGTCGTGGTGGGCGACTGCCACACGTGTCACAGGGTCATAACTCAGTGCTTGGTCGCTGTGCAACCAGCGTGTCCATTGTGCCAGATACAGAGGAAGGTCTTTTGCAGGAGGAGGAGTAAAGCTGGCACCGCGAATATGAACGGACCCGGTACGCAGTTGCCCCGCATCTTCATCGATCTGCGCCTTCACCAGGCGATGCAAAAACAGCACTGTCTCCAGGTCGATGGATGTGTTGGCCAGGCGTTCAAGCGTATCATATGCCTTGGCGTGGTTGGTCACCTCCAAGTGTTCACGCAAGGGATGTCCGCCAATGGTCAGCCCGTATTCCAGAACCATTTCGGTCTCCGCCAGCGTCAGGGTATTGCCTTCAATCGCATTCGAGTGGTAGGTCGCCTCGACGCGAAAGTCCTCATGCAACCGCCGAACAATCCCCAGGTCAAGGGGGCGATAGGAATCGAGTTGTTTCTTTTTCTCCGCAATCCGCCTTTTGAGCCGGGGATTCATCTGAGGCGTGCCATTCACGATCTCATGTGTTCCTTTCATCTGGTAGAGCATTTGATACCTGGGCATTCTACCATATTTTATCGACGAAAAGAAGGCTTTTTCTTGCTGGCTTGTCGGCAAAAGACGCGATAAGAAAGTCTATTGAAGCAGATAATCCCTTCTTAGAACCCAGGCATTTCTCGGCGCAAACAGCAAAGAATATCTCGTCGAGAAAATATATGGCACAGAGGGAAACGTCAAAATGTTTCAGGTAACAATGGGATGAAAGAATGCTCATCTCTATTTGTTTCGGCTCACGATCAATGAGAAGACGACAGTGTATGGTCTTCCTTTGCTCGCTTGTCTACAACTTTTTCCTACACCTCTACGAGTCTCTAGACTTGACGTTTAGGCAAACAGAGGGTATTATTTGGCTATCTTATTTTAGGAGGTACTATTCATTATGTCTTCAATCACAGTAAAGGTGTTGCTACACGAAGTGAGCTGTGTCTACAACTAAACATGGGCGTTTTTTCACGTTCTTGCTATAACAGCGCTCTTAGAAGCGCGATCATGCTCTTCCTAAAAGAAGCTACAGAGAGACACGCATCTCCTACTTAGGTTTCTTTTTCGCTCTTCATAACCAGTCCACTTCGCCTTGTAGGGCTTTTTTTGTCCGGCTGCTCATCATACGCAGCAGTATATTGCCTTCTTCAGCATCACCTAACTACACAATTTATCTCATCATAGGCTCTGCTCTGCTTGCTATAAGCAGAACATTGCTGTACATACTTCTCGCCTGCAAAACTCTTGAGTAAAAGGAAGAAAATAGATTGATGTACGCTCAGTTGAAATGTTACTGGCATCTGTTATCTCACTATCTGCGACCTCACTGGTTACAAATGGGGTTGCTAGCTACAATTCTGTGCAGCACCATCTGTGTACAGGTGGTCACACCACTGGTGGCAAGCAATTTCGTCGATCGGACTACCTCTGGTGGCAGTTTGCATGATCTGACCGTCCTGGCTTTGCTGATCATGGGCCTCGCTTTGGTGAGACAAGGTCTGGCTGTCACTGAAACCTATGTAGCTGAAAATGTAAGTTGGACGGCTACAAATGCACTACGCACCGACCTTATCGCGCATCTGTTGCGGCTGGACGCCACATTTCATACCGCCCATATGCCTGGCGAGTTGATTGAGCGTGTGGATGGTGACGTAGCCACCCTGGCCCGCTTCTTCTCACGTTTTGTGGTCTATATACTCGGCAACGTTTTCTTGCTAGTAGGTGTGATTGGGCTGCTCTATCACGTAGACTGGCGGATAGGACTGGCAATGAGTGCCTTTGTCATACTCGCATTGACCGCTATGCTGCGCATCCGCACTGTTGCCACACCCGCCTGGGACGCAGATCGCCAGGCAAATGCCGATTTCTATGGCTTCTTGGGCGAATATTTGGCAGGTCTGGAGGATATTCGCTCCAGCGGGGCAGGTGCGTTTGTGTTGCGCCGCTGCGCTGAGGTGATGCAAGCATGGCTGGTTGTGACGCGCAAAGCGCAAATGTGGGGCTACAGCCTGAGTGCCACCAGCTTGGGGATGTTTGCACTCGGCACTGTGGTCGCCTTTGCCTTGAGTGCCACGTTATTCAAAGCTGGAACATTGACCATTGGCACCATTTATCTGATCTTTCAGTGTACCGAGATGCTGAGCCAGCCGACCGAACAAATCCGTAACGAAGTGCAAGACCTGCAACAGGCGGATGCTAGCATCGCCCGTGTCCAGGCACTTTTGAATACGCTGCCGCGCGTAGTCAATGGTCCGGGTGTGGTGCTGCCGCCCGGTCCCCTGGCAGTGGAGTTAGACAACGTCTGCTTTAGCTATGCGCAGGGGGCTCCTGTTCTGCGCAATGTCAGCTTTTCGCTGACACCAGGGCGCGTACTCGGTGTGGTGGGACGCACAGGAAGCGGGAAGACAACAGTAACGCGACTTCTCTTACGCTTCTACGATCCATTGGCGGGCGTCGTGCGGCTGGGAGGTGTGGACCTACGGCAGATGCACGTAGCAGCGATACGCGCACGTATCGGGTTAGTCACCCAGGAGGTACATCTCTTCCACGCCAGTGTGCGCGACAACCTGACACTCTTCGACGAGCAAGTGCCTGATGAGCGCATCATTACTGTGCTGGACACACTGGGGCTGACGGGTTGGTTGCAAGTACTGCCACAAGGGTTGGACACGCCATTAGGCTCTGATGGTGCTGGACTCTCGGCGGGCCAGGCACAAGTGCTGGCCTGTGCACGCGTCTTGCTACGTGACCCTGATCTGGTGATCCTGGACGAGCCTTCCTCACGCCTCGATCCAGCTACGGACCGATTGATGCAGACTGCACTGGCTCAACTCTTCAAGGGTCGTACTGCTATCATCGTAGCACATCGGTTGACTACACTTGCCTATGCCGACGATATCCTTATCTTAGAAAACGGGCAGGTATGCGAGTATGGGTCAAGACTTACCATGGTCGCCGATCCTACCTCGCGCTTTGCTGAATTACTGCAACTCGAAATGTCGGAGGACGCTCTATGAAAGTGTTCTCGACGTGGCGTTATCTACTACAAATGGCGCGTTACAAACCCTGGCTCTACCTGCTTCACGCGCTGTTGTGGTGTACCTTCAGCCTGACGCTTCTTTTGGCGGGTCTGCTTGTCCGTGCCTTCTTTGATGCGCTCACTGGGCAAGCCAAGCTGCCAATGGGCACGACAGGACTGCTCCTGCTGCTTGTTGTGCTTGCTATAAGTCGTGTAATCATTTGGCTCACCGCTGGTTTTGTAGAAATTATCTTGCGTTTCACGATGAGCGGATTGGTGCGCCGCAACCTGTTACGGCATATCCTAAATCGACCAGGAGCCTATGCTCTCCCCTACTCTGTAGGCGAAACCATTAGTCGCTTTCGTGACGATGCCCTCCAGGCTGAGGATACTCTGGATTGGTCTGACGAGATTGTTGGTCAGTGCCTCCTTGCAGTGGGAGCATTTCTGCTACTCCTGCATATCAACGTGCGCGTAACCCTGATCGCCATCCTCCCTCTCATGATTATAGTGGCAATAGCACGACGAGCAAGCACCATACTAGAGCGTTATCGTGCCGCCAGCAGCCAGGCGACGAGCCAGGTTACTGGGGCCATTGGCGAGATATTGACAGCAGTGCAGACGGTGCAGGCCGCAGGTGCTGAAGAGCGTATCATCGCGAGCTTCCGACGGCTGAATGAGCAACGCCGTACTGCTATGCTGGCTGATCGTGTGGCAACACAGGTGCTTGGTGCCATCACGGCCAATATGGTGAGCATAGGCACGGGGCTGATTATGCTGCTGACAGGAGGCCTTTTGCGCTCTGGCAGCATGACAGTAGGCGACTTTGCACTGTTTGTCTCATATCTTGGCTTCATCGCCGACTTTGCCACCGGACTTGGTCAGTTTCTTGCTTCCTATCGGCAGGCGGGCATCGCTTTTGCCCGTATGAGCAGCTTGTTGGGCAATGCTCCACCTGTTTCGCTGGTGGCGCCCACCCCGCTCCACTTGCATGGTGCCTTACCCACTGTGCCTTCTCTCTCACCCCGCACAGCAGAACAATTGCATCACCTGGAAGCTCGAGGGCTGACCTATGACCACACGCAGTCTGGGCGCGGTATTACCGGAGTGAACCTGCATCTATTGCGCGGCACGCTAACCGTAGTGACGGGGCGCACTGGCAGTGGCAAGACAACCCTACTGCAAACGCTCCTGGGCTTATTACCCTTGAAGGCAGGTGAGATTCGGTGGAACGGCCATATCGTGGACGACGCAGCCGCCTTTCTCGTCCCGCCCCGTACCGCGTACACCGCGCAGGTGCCGCGCTTGTTCAGCGAGACGCTCAAGCAGAACATCCTGCTTGGATTGCCTGACGACCCGACAGCCCTCACCGCAGCCGTATGGGGAGCCGTCTTAGAGTACGACGTACAGACATTGGAGACGGGATTAGGGACACCTGTAGGTACGCGTGGTGTCAAGCTCTCAGGGGGTCAGGTACAGCGTACAGCAGCAGCCCGTATGTTGGTACGTAGGGCCGAGTTGCTAGTGATCGACGACCTATCCAGTGCCCTGGATGTCGAGACCGAACGGGTCCTCTGGGAACGCCTCTTTGAGCGTGAAGATGCAACCTGCCTGGTTGTCACGCACCGGCGCGCAGTCCTACAACGAGCTGATCACATCATTGTTCTCAAAGATGGCCGAATTGATGCAGAGGGGACGTTGGCCGAGTTGCTAGCGACCAACGAAGAGTTGAGGAGATTATGGCAGAGCGACGAGACGGACGAGCGGCCTGAGGAGATTTAGCACAGGGAGGGCGTAGAATGTTCAAGGTCTGTCTCCTTACGTCCAATGCTCTGTGCAGAATGCCGTTACTTTTCGCTGGCCAGCTGGCAAACGAGCGATTGCAGAAGGCGCTTTCATCGCCGCTTCGAGGAGCCTCTACCAGTCGCAAATCTTCCGCAGGTGCCATGCTCACCGCAACGAAGTATATCCCAGCTTCTATGAGATTTGTCATGTAGCAGGTGGAGTGCGCGTCATTGTTTTGCAAAGGGGTAGACAGCCAAAAAGGAAAGGGGTAGGATGAAGGCACCAAAGAGTGGAGGCGAAAATGGACAAAACCCCTGAAGAGCAGTGGAGAGCACTGAGCGAGCAAATTCTGACAGAGGTCAAAGAGTGGCGAAAAAGCCATCCCAAAGCGACCATGCGCGAAATTGAGGACGAGATTCATGCGAGGATGAGCCGACTGGAGGCTCAGTTGATCCAAGATACCGCTCAGGAGAGCAAGAGCCGCACCTGGAGCGGAGCCAGTCCGCAAGAGCGACCAACGTGTCCGGTGTGTGGGACCCCTTTGCATCCCGAGGCAAGCGAACCCGCAAACTGCAAGCGGCTGGAGGTCAAGAGGTGACGCTCAAGCGCGAATAGGGAACCTGTCCACACTGTGGGACAGGGCTTTTTCCCCCTGGATGAGGAACTCGCATTGCAGCCTGGCTGCTTGACTCCCCGACAACGAGAGCATCTGGCCCATCTCGCAGTCTGGATGCCTTTTAAGCGTGCATGCCAGATGCTCGAAGAGTTCCTGGGAATTCAGGTCAGCGAACCGACCGTGCGGCGAGGGACCCAGCGGGCAGGAACCCTGTATGAAACGCGCCAAACCGTGCAGAGTCAGCAGACTTCCCAAGCTGAAGCCGCTGCGACGCCCTGTGAGAAACTGGTGATCAGCACGGATGGGGCTTATGTGCCCCTGCTCAAAGGGGAATGGGCAGAAGTGCGAACTGTCGCCATTGGGCACGTCAAGGAAAAGGTCAGCAGACAGGGACAGCGCGAGGTGCACACAGATCAGCTCTCCTACTTTTCACGCATGATCGACGCAGAGCGCTTTGGGGAGTTGGCAGAAGTGGAGATGCGACGGCGAGGGGTCAGTCAAGCCAAAGCGGTGTGTGCTGTGACCGATGGGGCCGACTGGATTCAAGGCTTCATTGATTTGCATCGGCCTGATGCGTAGCGTGTGCTCGACTTTCCGCATGCGGCTGAACATCTCAACCTCTTGCTCGAGGCCTTGCAACAAGCCGGAATGAGGTTGCCTCCCAATGCCTTTGATCGGTGCCTTCATATGCTTAAGCATCGGGGTCCGGGTCTGCTTATGCGCTGCTATGATCGGTTGCCCACCGCGGACAAAGCCCTGGAGGCCGTTCAAAAGCAGATGCAGTATGTTGGCAAGCGCCTTTCGTTGATGCAGTACCCCCAGTACCAACAAGACAGCTGGCCCATTGGCTCAGGCATGGTGGAAAGTGCTAATAAAGTGGTGGTCCAAGCCCGTCTCAAAGGGGCTGGTATGCATTGGGCACCCGCCCATGTGAATCCGATGTTGTCCTTGCGGACAGCGGTCTGCAGTGAACGCTGGCAGAAAGCCTGGCAAGAGAGCGTTGCACAACACCACGCAGAGCGCCAGACCAAACGTCAGCAGTTGGCGAATGCTCGTTTCCAGTCCCTCATCTCGACTTTTCTGCTTTTGCTCTTACGCTTACGTCCTCCTCCTCCAAAACCGACTCCTTCTGTCCCCACACTGACTCAACCAGCTGCGACCTTGCTTGGTTCTTCTCGTCCTTCTGCTGCTCATCCCTGGAAACGGGGGCGGGCTTGTCGTCCTAAGCTCGTTGCAAAACAATGACGCGCACTCCCGAGAGACTGAATGATTGACAGGTTACACAATAGAAGGTATGCTTATTGTGTAACTGTTGTGTAACTATTATGGCAGCAGGAGGACGTGAACAATGTCACATCGCAGCCCTACCGTTCACAATGGCACCTTGTTTGAGTACGAAGAAGGGACAGCCTCTCTTGATGCCATTATGCTTGAATCGACCGCCTGGTACGACTGGTTAGAACAGCACCACTCGTTTCGCTTTGTGTACCCTGCCATTACCTTCACGGCACGCAAAGAACAGCGTGCAGGAAGCTGGTACTGGTATGCCTACCGGCGCCAGGCTGGGTGCCTTCGCACCGCCTACCTGGGACGCTCAGTAGAACTGTCGCTGTCGCGCCTCGAGACGATCGCCGTCGAACTGGTGGGGACTGGCGGCCCGCCGACCGCACGAACGGCTGTAGGCGAGCGTGTGCCGATCGTTCCTGCTTCCCCTTCCTCTCAGCAGGCGAATATCGCTCCTGGAGCGGTACCGACCCACAACCTCCCACGACAACTCACCTCGCTCGTTGGGCGCGAGCAGGAGGTGGCGGCGGCAGGAACACTCTTGCGGCATCCCGAAGTGTCCTTGTTAAGTCTGGTGGGGATGCCAGGGGTGGGTAAGACACGTCTGGCGCTCCAGGTGGCTACCGACTTGCTGGATGACTTTCCTCATGGCGTCTTTTTTGTGGACCTTGCCCCGGTGCATGATCCGCAACTCGTACCCTCCACTATAGCTCAGACCCTGGGGCTGAGAGCTATAGGAGATCACAGCCTCCTCGATGTGTTGAAGGACTACTTGCGCGACAGGCACTGCTTACTGGTACTCGACAACTTTGAGCAGGTGGTCAGTGCTGCACCGCAGCTCCTGGAGATCTTGCGAGCGTGTCCTGGCGTGAAGCTGTTGGTCACCAGCCGCGAGGTGTTGCGCCTGCGTGCGGAACACCAGTTCAGTGTCTCTCCTCTCGCCCTGCCGGAGCGCAAGCAATTCCCAGACGTTGAGGCACTGGCCCACGTGGCAGCCGTGGAGTTGTTCCTGCAACGAGCGCAGGCTATCCGATCCGATTTCCAATTGACGAAGGACAATGCTGCGGCCCTCGCCGAGATCTGCATTCGACTCGATGGCTTGCCTCTGGCCATCGAACTGGCTGCCGCTCGCGTCAAACTGTTGCCGCCTCAGGCCCTGCTTGCTCGCTTGGATCGTCGATTACAGGTCTTGACGGGAGGCGCACGCGATCTACCCGAGCGGCACCAGACCCTGCACAGCACCATTGAGTGGAGCTACGAATTGCTGTCTCTGGAGGAACAACGCCTCTTCCGGCACGTTTCTATCTTTGTAGGTGGTGCGACGTTAGAGGTCATCGAAGCCATCACTACTGCCCTTGGCGACGACCCGGCATGGGTTCTGGATGGAATCGCCTCACTCATTGACAAGAGCCTGTTACCACAGGTGGGGCAGCAAGAGGAAGAGCCACGCCTCACCATGCTCGAAACCATTCGTGGATATGGGCTGGAGCGTCTGGCCGCAAGCGGGGAAATGGAGATCGCACGGCAAGAACACGCTGCGTACTATCTTCGCCTAGCGGAGCAAACAGCAGAAGAGCTTGATGGACCGCAGCAGGCCGTATGGTTTGAACGTCTGATGCGAGAGCATGAGAACCTGCGAGCCGTGCTTCATTGGTCGCTGGAGCAGGCTCCGGTCGGGGAGGCTGAGCATCCCTTGATCCTGGGCTTACGGCTGGCGAAAGCTATGCGTGCATTTTGGGTCATGCGTGGTTTTTGCAGGGAGGGACTCGACTTCCTGCAACGAGTGCTGGCCCGAGGCGAAGGGATCATCTCTACGTCTGAGCGTGCCAGAGCACTTGACCAGGCAGGAAGCCTGGCGCATTTCCTTGGCAAGATAGACCGCGCTGAGGCACTGCTCAGGGAGAGTCTGCGGTTGCGACGGGAACTTGCCGATGCAAAAGGCATCGCGTCTAGTCTTCTCAGGCTGGGCATGATCGTGATGGGTCGTGGTGACTTCCCGGCGGCACGTTCATTGACCGAGGAGGGACTGCTGCTTTTCAGAACACAGGAGAATCAGGAGCGGATCACCTGGGCTCTTTTTCAACTGACAGGCATTGTCTGTAAGCAGGGCGACTACAGCCTAGCCTACACGCTAGGGAAAGAGTGCTTGGTTCGGTACAAGGAGCAAGGAGATACCAAAGGGGTGGCCAATTCCCTCTACCAGCTCGCCGAGGTGCTCTTTGACTCGGGAGGGGATTTGGAGACCGCACACTCCCTGCTCCAGGAGGCGGCAGAGCTTTTCGAGCAGGTTGACGATAAGAGTCCTTTTTACCTCGTGCTGCCGGGACTTGTGGCTCTCCAAAGGGGTGACGTAGCGACCGCACGACTGCTAGCAGAAGAGAGTCTTTCACGGGCCAGGGAGGGTGATGCGCCAGATGATCTTGCTTTAGCACTTGCCCTTGCGGGGCGAGTGAATGCTCGCCAGGGTGACCTCACGGCGGCTCGTGCCTTCTATGAGGAGAGCCTCTCGATTGCTAGACAAATGGATTTCAAGGAGAGAATGGCCCTAGGTCTGGAATGCTTAGCAGTCGTGGTCGCGGCGCAGGGTGAACCGCGTTGGGCAGTTCGGCTCTGTGGAGCAGCGGAAGCCCTTCGCGAGCTCATGGGGGCCCCATTACCAGCTGTCTGGCGGGCTGATTATGAACAGGTGGTGGCCGTTGCACGTTCTGCTCTCAAGGAGCGGACTTTTCTCACCCTATGGGCCGAGGGACGCAGCCTGTCGTTGGAGCATATCCTCGCCGACCAGGAACCCAAGCCAGTACTCACTGCGCCGTCTTCGAGGATGCTTACACTTGCCCTCGCATCTTACACGAAGCTCACTTCACGCGAGCTGGAAGTGCTGCGCCTGCTCGCCCAGGGCTTGACCAGCGTACAGATTGCCGAGCAGCTCGTTATCGGGCTGGTCACCGTGAATTCGCATGTCCGCTCGATCTATAGCAAGCTGGGAGTCACCTCCAGAGCCGCCGCGACCCGCTATGCCATCGAACACCATCTGGTGTAAAATTTCTCCTCATTCCCTTATTCATCCTACATTCCCTCATTTCATCCCTACCCCCTCAGTTTTGAGGAGTAACCGATACCGCACTTTCTCCCGAAAAATCCTCAGTTTTGATGGTGCATTCTGAGCCGTTACAGGCTAGACTTGTGAGCATGAAGACAGCATGCAGTCGAGGCAGACGAGAGAGGAGAGCATCATGGATGAATGCACCAGCGAAGCCTTCGCAGGCCATGAGCTACTTACGGTTATCGGTAGGCGGCTCTCCCTGGGAGAACCCGCCCCCGCTTTCTGCCTGGATTACTTGGATCTCGTCGATCTGGCCGTACGCACGGTCGGCTTAGCAGACTCAGCAGGGATGGTGCGTTTGCTGAACGTCGTGAACAGCCTAAACAGGCCGCTTTGCCAGCACGTGACGCGCCGGTGGGAGTCCCTTTGCACAGACCTGCCTCTGGCGGCCTGCATCTATACCATCAGTGTGGATCCTCCCCAGATACAGGCGAGCTGGCAGGAGAGCGCAGGGATAATGCACCAGCTCCTCTCAGCCACGTGCTGCGAACAATTCGGGCAGGACTACGGGGTCTGGCTCAAGGAGTGGCAGCAGCTCGCACGGGCGGTCTTTGTAATAGACCGTGGTGGCTGCCTCGCCTATGTCGAGTACCTTGCCGATCAGGATCGCGAGCCTGATTATGACGCGGCCATGCAAGCGATCCAGCAAGCCGCAAAGGAAGAACTGCCGGGGTGAGAAGGAGCGTCCACCCGGCAGAGAAACTCAAAAGGAGGTGTCCTCATGGTGTTTGTACGAAAGTACCGAGTAGTGCCGCATGTTCTTCTCCCAGTCTTCTTCTTGATCTTGTCCCTGGTAGCGTTGGCCGCGTGCGGACAAAGTGCTAACAGTAGTGCTCCCACCTCGACGCCAACCAAGGTGTCAACGGCAACGACCGCACCCACGGGCCAACCGCCGACGATCACCGTGAAAGCGACAGAGTATTCCTTTACTCTTCCGCAAACAGTTCCAGCTGGTCTGGTAGACATCACGCTCGTCAACAACGGCACGCTGCCGCACGGGATGGGGCTGGCCTTGTTAAATAGTGGTGTGACCTTTGATCAGTTTCAGAGTGCCCTGCTGAATAAAGGCTTGCTGGTGATGCGGACGCTGAGCACCATTATGGGTGGGCCGAATGTCGCGGCTCCTGGCAAGAGTAGCGAAGTCATTCTCACTCTTTCCAACGGGCAATATGCCGTGGTGTCTGCTGTCCTGGGCAAAGATGGGAAACGGGATTTCCAGAAAGGCATGATCGCTTCGTTCGCCGTGACGGGGGCCGCTCCTACTGGTCAGTACGCGACCCCCACTGCAACTGCTCAGATCACCATGCAGAGCTTCCGCTATAGTGGGATACCTGCCAACGTGGCCACTGGGGCAGTGATCTGGCAGGTGACGAATGCTGGCACGGAGCCCTATGAGTTCTACGTAGTGAAACTGGCTCCCGGCAAGACCGCCCAGGCTCTCATAGCGTTTTACGCCCATCCGTCTGGCCCACCCCCCTTTGCCAGCATTGGAGGCATGAGTTCCATCTCGCCAGAATTCTCCGGCTGGATGAAATTCAATTTGACAACAGGCACCTACGTAGCATTCTCTCAGGTTTTTGATAAGGCGACAGGCAAGCCGCAATTTCTGCTGGGTATGCTCACCTCGTTCACCGTTCAATAGGCTTGCTGAGAGGCAGAGTACTCCCAGCACAGAAGCACTCCTCGCTTCAGAGGAGTGCCATCTCTCGCCAATGGACTGGCAACATATCGGTTTGATAGGTGACTATACCTGGGATTTTACAGCCAAAAACAGCCGTCCGTAGCTTAACGTACAGCATTTCGGCCTACTCCACCAGACAAAACGCTTAGCATACAAAAAGCAGGATTGGATATGCTGACCCCTTTCATGTGTTTATCCCTCTCACTTACATACAACGGATTAGAATATTCCACATAACTGTAATATGGGACTCAAGCGAATGGCCAGGCATCTACGAGGCACACTCGATGCGGATCAAATTGCCTATATCAACCGCTGTCATATCACGACAGAGAAGCTGGATGCCGCCTTGCGGGATGTCATTAATTGCTTTAATCGGTACACATTGCCTCACTATTGGGGTGAGGAGAAACGGCAGGGCAATCGCATCTAAATAAGCCCATCAACAGAAATACAGGGACGAGGAGGTGATACAATAGGTCGAAAAAGCAGGAGACCCTGAGAGGAAAGAGAACGATCTACGAGATCTGGAAAGCATTTTTGCCCAGGTGCAAGACCCTCGCCTGGAGCGAACCAAACTGCATCGATTACGCGATATCATTATTCTAGCGATCTGTGGAGTCCTGTGCGGAGCAGAAGGATGGGTTGAAATCGAAGAGTTCGGGAAAGCGAAAGCAGCCTTTTTTACCGATCTGCTCGGCTTACCCAATGGTATTCCCTCTCATGATACGTTTGGCCGGGTCTTTGCTCTGCTTGATCCGAAACAGTTTGAAGCCAGTTTTGTGCAGTGGGTCCAGGGCATCAGCAAAACCGTCAAAGGGGTGATCGCGATCGATGGCAAGACGTTGCGGCGCTCCCATGATCGGGAAGCCGGGAAGAAAGCGTTGCATAGGGTCAGTGCCTGGGCTGTCGAAAATCGGTTAGTCCTGGCTCAACTCGCGACAGAAGAGAAATCCAATGAGATGACGGCGATCCCGTTACTGTTGAAGCAATTGGCGCTTCAGGGCTGCATTGTCACCATTGATGCGATGGGAATGCAAACCAAGATTGCCGCGCAGATTATCGAGCAGGAAGGGGAGTATGCTCTGGCTCTCAAAGACCATCACGGGACCCTGTATGACGAGGTGAAAGCCACGTTTGCTTTGGCAGAAAAAGACGGTTTCCCCAGCCCGTACTGGGAGTCGTCGCGACAGGTGGAGAAAGGTCACGGTCGCCTGGAAATTCGCGAACACTGGAGCTTGAGTGACCCAGAGATCCTGGCGTATCTGGACCCCGAGCAGAAATGGAAAGGCTTGCGAGGCATTGGGGTGGTTCGCGCTGAGCGGCGCATGGAGCAGAAGACGACGAAAGAAACCCGCTATTTCCTGCTCAGTTTCTCTGCGGTCAACACCTTTGCCACTGCGGTCAGAAGTCACTGGGGCATTGAAAACAGCCTGCATTGGGTGCTCGATGTCGCCTTTCGTGAAGATGAATCACGGGTGAGGCTTGGACATGCCAATGAAAATCTCGCCGTGTTACGCCATATCAGCCTCAACCTGTTGCGTCAGGAAAAGTCATCTCGTGTGGGTATCCATGCCAAGCGTCTCAAGGCTGGTTGGGATACCACCTATCTCCAGTGCGTTCTGGATGGGGTTATTTAGATGCGATTGCCCTGAGGTGTATCTGCATGATTACCTCTCGCCACGAGAGGCTCGTCAAGCTTTAACACGGTATTTTACCTTTTATAATCAGGAACGCCCGCATCAGGCACTTGATTACCGAACCCCTGCTGAAGTGTATTTTCAGCAGGCATCACCGCCGTTTATCTAAGAATGCAGAGGAGAAAAAAGGAGGAATGTAGCTCTTATTTCAGCCAGTTTTGGTGTCTTGACAACGTGGGCCACTATATTCTCACCTGGCTCACCGGATCACACATCATACAAGGAATCATCGTCGGCGGCGTACTGGCGTTTCTCACGGCACAGATCATAATGAACGCGGTGCTGAAATCCATAACAACGACCGTCAACGGGTGGAACACCACCTTCAAATGCGGCCAGCCCGGCAATGGCATCCTCCTGCGGGCCGCATGTGCCAGAACGCTGCCCGCCATCAATGTGGTGCAAGAGGCTGCCTACTGGACGACGACCGTCGACAGCGCGGGGCGCAGGCTCTCCAGCCAACACGAGTACGTCCTGCATTTTCCTGTCGGACAACTCCCGCCCAACGATGCCTTCTGGTCGCTGACCATGACCGATGTGGTTGGGTTCATGGTCAGCAACCCCATCGATCGCTCCAGCGTCGGCTCTCGCTCCGGCCTCGTGCCGAACGCCGATGGCTCACTCGACATATATCTACAGCGCACAGCTCCCGCCGGGTACGAGTCCAACTGGTTGCCTGCCTCGGCAGGCTCCTTCAAGCTGATGCTGCGCGCGTATTTGCCCGGGCGCGCTCAGGATGAGGACGAAGCATGACGAAGCAGAAAAGAGGGAGGGACGGAAGCGACGCTCTTCTGAAAAAGATGTGATTCAGCGGAATATGAATAGTTACGACAGCAAGAGGCTTCTCATGTAAGAGGAACGTTCTGTTTGTGATAGATGTCGCAAGCAGAAGATAGTGCTGTGAGATGCATGTGATAACTGAGAGTATGCGAAAGTCCTGGTCTTCAGACACGAAGCGTTATCACCCTCGATAGACAAGAGAACGACGAAATCGGCAACGTGAGTTGCGGCAGCGTGTAGACGCAGCCCTCAGCTTTAGCGGGAAGGTCACAGATGGAGCGCTCAAAGCATCGTCACAACAATATCACGCACGAACAAGGTCCACGAAGCAGACTTCGTAGGTTTTGCACGCCGACAATAGGCGTCTCAGCCCGCATCAGTGGCTCTGTGAAGAGAGTACCGCCATTGGGAGGATGTATGCGATAGATCACCTTGTAAATGCGCAGTTTCCCAGTCATCCATCGCTGTCACGATTATCCTTGGCTCGGCAGAGGAAAGTGGCTTTTTTCTCGTTCAGGTTCTGCCAGTCGTTAGCGGCTGAAACTGATCGTTCACCGTGCGATACAC
>VFSW01000416.1_pt1 | contig 62058 bp, 63 predicted proteins | sample 5358111 | NCBI WGS metagenome assembly VFSW01 (sample SAMN11554181, study PRJNA540505) | mine drainage metagenome | isolation source: sediment from site ElyBrook_90M | place: USA: Ely Copper Mine, Vershire, VT | collected 2017
CGGCCCAACCCTTTATCGGCGGGGGGGTTTTTTTTTTTTTCCCCCCCCCCCAGGGTGGGGGCCGCGCCCCGTTGGGGGGGCCGAGGGAGAGGTCGGCAAAACACCATCGTGATCCATCCGCGCGATACGGTGGTCTTCGCGAGCTGGAGTTCAGGAGCGTAATGCGACGCGATCGATTTGGCCTCGCGCGAAAGAATCCCGCCCAGTACGAGATGGCCGCCGCTTGCCACGAGCAGTTTCAAATCAGGCGCCATCGCGATCAGCGTCTTGCTGAGGATGTTAGCCACCGCCAGATCGTATTTCCCGCGGATCTTCGCAAGCGGCGTCGTGGAAAAAGCGATGCGCTTCGCCACCCCATTGAGGTCGGCATTCTCGCGCGCATTATCGAGCGCGATGGCATCGTCGTCGATGGCGGTAACTTTGCGCACGCCGAGGATTGCCATCGCAATCGCGAGGATCCCCGAGCCGCTGCCGACATCGATCGCGCGCGTGACCTTGTGATGAGCGACGAGGTCATCGATGGCGAGCAAAGCGCCGCTCGTGGTCGGATGATGCCCGGTCCCGAATGCTTGCCCCGGCAGCACCGTGATGCCGATGCGGCCGGGCTCGCGCTTGCGATTCCACGGCGGCACGATCAGGAAACGCTCGCCGACTGGTAGCGGCTCGAAGCGCGATTGCCACATCGTCGCCCATCCGGGATCGACGATCGATTGAATTGCGGCGTCGTGATCCGAGGCGGCGAGCATCCCCGCGGCGCGCATCGCGTGACGAATCGCGCGTAGTTTCGCTGGCCGCAGCGAGGTGAAATAGGCCTCGAGTGTGACCGGACGCCGCGACTTCGGGCCGGCGCGGCCGCCGCGCTCAACCGCGCAGCCGAGCGCGCCGTTGGCGACGAGCAACCCCGCGGCCTCATCGGCAAGACCCGCGGGAGTTTCGAAACTCGCCTTGATGTATGTCGGCTTCGACGCCATCGGGTTGGATAATTACCGAACCACGCGCCGCATGGAATCGCATGTGGATGTCGCGCGCAACGCGATTTGCCACAGTCAGCAGCACGCACGTACAATCTTTCCCGAGCTTGAGACATTCCGGGATTGTCGCGGCGGAGGTGGCGTACGCTCAAGATCGCGCATCGTGGTTCCAGCGGAACCCATCCTGAAAATACCATTTCGGCATTCCTCGCCGCGGCGGAAGAGGGCGCCGACATGTGCGAGCTCGACGTGCAAGCGACCCGCGATGGCGCGGTGATCGTGCTGCATGATGAAACGGTCGATCGCACCACTGACGGACACGGCGCGGTCGCCGATCTGACGTTGGAAGAAATCAAGCGACTGGACGCCGGGGCCAAATTCAATCCGGCATTCAGCGGCGAACGCATTCCGACTCTTGATGAGGTTTTTCAAGCGGTGCGCGGGAAGCTCGCCCTCAACATCGAAATCAAGGAAGGCGCGGTCGAGCGGCAGGTCTGCGAAATGATGCGCTCTAATCAGGGGCTCGCGTCCTCGATGGTATCGAGCTTCGAATGGAAGGCGCTCGAAAAGGTGAGGGCGATCGAGGCTGAGATTCGCATCGGGCTCCTCGCCGAGAAAAACCGCGACCTCCTGCTCGACGCCGCATCGGCGATGCATGCGTATTCCATCAACCCGCGCTTCGACATGATCGACGCTGATTTCTGCGCGCGAGCCCATGCGCGCGGCCTCCAGGTGCTGGTGTGGACAGTCGACGTTCCGCAGGCGATGCAAATTCTGATCGCCGCCGGCGTCGATGGTATAATGACCAACTATCCGGCGCGGTTGAGGGATGTTGCTGGAGTTTGAGGGAGCGAGTGGCGCGATACGGTGACAATGCGATCGATGAGGTTCGGCAACGCGCCGATATCGTCGAGATCATCGGCGCGCACGTTCGCCTGCGCCGCGCGGGCCGCAACTTCGTCGGCCTCTGTCCGTTTCATAACGAGAAGACCCCATCGTTTTCCGTCAACGCGGAGCGCGGGTTTTATCATTGCTTCGGATGTGGCGCGGGCGGCACCGTCTTCAACTTCATGATGAAGATTGAAGGGTTGTCGTTTCCCGAGGCGATTCGTTCATTGGCCACGCGCTACGGCGTCTCGCTTCCCGAACTGAAAAATGACGGCCCCGGCGCGGCCGAACGCGACGCCCTCACGCGCGCCAACCAGACCGCCGCGGAATTTTATGCGCATGTGCTATGGAACACGCCCGACGGCGAACAGGCGCGCGAATATCTTCATTCGCGAGGTATCACCGTCGAGACCGCGCATGCGTACATGCTGGGCTTCTCGCCGTCACGCCCCGCGTCGTTGGCGAAGGCGCTGGAGAAGCGCGGGCTGACCGAGGCGGGAGTCAAGGCGGGCGTCGTCAAGCGCGATGCGATGGGGCTTCATGATGCGTTTCGTGCGCGCGTGATGTTTCCGATTCGCGACGCGCAGGGGAAGGTGATCGCATTCGGCGGCCGCGTCCTCGATGCGCGGATGCCTAAGTATCTCAATTCTCCTGAATCGCCCGCATATTCGAAAACGCGCACGCTGTATGGGCTGCACGAGGCGCGGGCGGCGATTGCATCGCAGGATCGCGTGATCATCGTCGAGGGCTATTTCGACGTCATCGCATTGTGGCAGGCGGGTTTTCGCGAGACGGTTGCGAGCTGCGGAACTTCGTTGACGGTCGAGCAACTGCGGCTACTATCGCGATATACCAAAAATGTTTTTGCGTGCTTCGATGGTGACGACGCTGGGCGTAAAGCCTCGCTGCGCGCGCTGGAGATTTTCCTGCAGGCGGGCCTGCTCGGGCGCGGCATCTTCATCCCGACCGGATTCGATCCCGATACGTTGGTGCGCGAGCGCGGCGCCGGATTCCTGGAAGAGTTAATTGGCGCATCAGAGTTGCTGGTCGATTATTTCCTCAAGGAGCAGGCGCGCGAGGCGAAAGGATCATTGGCGGGACGTGCGCGCGCTGCCGAGAAGGTTGCCGATCTTCTAAAGCTGGTCGCGAACCCATTCGAGTTCGACCTGTTGGCGCGCAAGGCTGCGGAACTGCTCGGAGTAGGCGAGGACACGCTGCGCAAGGCCGCGCGCGGGATTTCGCGCACGATGCGTGGTGAGCGCCGCATCGAGATGGTGAAGGCGCCGGCGCGCCTCGATGTGACCGCGGAATGCGAGCTGGGCCTGGTCGCGATCGCGTTGCTGCATCCCTCGATGCGCCGTGAGATTCGCGAGTTGTCATCGTCGGAACTTTTCTCGGATCGCGCGCTCGGAACGGTTTTCGATGAAGTATGCGCGCTCGAGGAGGCGGTGGTCGGCTTCGATGAATTCATCGGCGATCGCCTATCCGAGGAGCAGCAGAGCCGCGTCGCGGAAATGGCGGTCGGGCCGCTGGTGGACGATCCCGCGAATGCGCGAAAACTGGCTGAAGATTACATTTTAGCATTGAATCGGCGTCAAACGCGGCGCGAGGTCGATCAGCTCAAGCGCGCCACCACGTCTTCTTCGGGCCCTAATGGTGGCGACGACGATGCGGTGGCGAACGTGCAGGCGGTTATCGAGCTCAAAAAGCGTGAGGAACGAGAGAGACGCAACGCGAGCTAAACGGTCGATTAGTAGCCCTTAATTGTACTGCCCAAAACTGTTAGGATTTTATTTCTCGATGTACCGAATGCCTGCCAGGGGGCCCATAGCTCAGCTTGGTTTAGAGCTGCCGGCTCATAACCGGCTGGTCCCAGGTTCAAATCCTGGTGGGCCCATTTCAATAGAATCATCAAAACGGCATCCACATGTCCGATTGAAGATGCGCGCGCGACGCCAGTCCCGCGCAAATCGGCCAATGCCGGGGAGAAGTTGAATTGCGTGAAGAAATAAAGCGGCTTATGGGCCTTCAGATCCTTGACCGCAAGCTGAAGGAATTAGAGCAGTCGCTTTCCACCGTCGCTCTCCGTGTCAACCAGCTACGCGACCAGACTTCGAAACAAGAGGCGGAACTCGAGAAGCTCTCCACCGAGGAGCAGGAAGCCGCCGCCGCGCGCAAAAAGCTCGAGCGCGAAATGGCGGAAGGCGAGGCGCGCCTGCGTAACAAGCGGATGCGTCAGAACCTGGTCCGCAACGATAAGGAGCTTCAAGCGCTTTCGCACGAAGTCGACTCGCTCAAGGAAGGCAATCAGCGGATTGAGGGCGAGTTGCTGGTGATGATGGAAAGTGCGGGTCCGCGGCTGGCGAAAATCAAGGAACTGAGCGAGACGCTCGCGACCGCGCGCACTGAGCTGGCGGCGGCCGAAAAAGAGATCGCGGGTCAGGTCGAGGAGATCAAGGCGGAGCTCGCCCAGCAGCAGCGCGAGCGCGACAAAATCGCGAAAGAAATCGATCCCGCGCTGGTGTCGCGATACAACGTGATCTTCGATCGCCGCCAGGGTGTCGCGGTTGCGATCGCGCGCGCGGGAACCTGCCAGGGATGCATGCGACGGCTGCCGCCGCAGCTTTACAACGAGATCCAGAAGCATCTGCAGATCCATTTTTGCCCGGCGTGCCAGCGCATCCTGTTTTACGAGGAGCCGGCTGCGACGAAATAGCGGTTTGTAGCCGCGCCGCGAAATTTCGTAGAGTTACGACGATCACTTCGTTCAGGAGGATCCGCCGTGGCTGATTACACCTTCGCAGAATCCACCGCCGGTAAACTTCGCGGCACCGTCAAAGACGCTGTCCATACTTTCAAGGGCATCCCTTACGGCGCATCCGCCGTGGGCGCCGCTCGATTCAAGCCTCCCATCAAAGCCGCGCCATGGAGCGGGGTCCGCGACGCGCTCGAATTCGGTCCGCGTGCGTATCAAAACGACAATGCCTTTGCCCTGATGCCGGAGTTGCTCGCGCTCTTCAACGCCGAGCCTCTGCCGATGAGCGAGAACTGCCTTGTCCTCAATGTCTGGACACCCGCGCTCGACGGACGCAAACGCCCGGTCATGTTCTGGTGCCATGGCGGCGCGTTCATTTCCGGATCGGGTTCTTCTGCATGGTACGACGGCACCAACCTCGCGAAGAAAGGCGACGTCGTGGTTGTAACCATCAACCATCGCCTCGGCGCGCCGGGATTTTTGTATCTCGGCGATCTTGCGGGCGAGGCGTATGCCGCATCGGGCAACGTCGGCATGCTCGATATCGTCGAGGCACTGAAATGGACGCGCGACAACATCGAGCGGTTCGGCGGCGATCCGGCCAACGTCACAATCTTCGGCGAGTCCGGCGGCGGCGCGAAAGTCAGCGTGCTGATGGCGATGCCCTCCGCGCACGGACTATTCCACAAAGCCATCGTGCAGAGTGGTCCGGGAGTGGTGATGATGGATCGCGGCGAGGCGACTGAGACCGCGACCATGGTGCTCAAGGAGTTGGGCCTCGACGCGAAGCAGATCGACGAGCTGCATCAGGTGCCCGCCGATGCGCTCATCAAGGCACAGTCCGCGGTGCTCGCGAAAGTTGGATCGGGTCTGGGCGCATTGGCGAATCGGCGCAGGATCGGTTTCAACCCGGTCGTGGATGGGGTTGCACTGCCGCATCATCCGTTTGAACCGGCGGCGCCAAAGATCTCCGCTAACATTCCATTGATGATCGGTACCAACAAGGATGAGATCCTTTTGTTTGCGCCGCAACTCGCCGACCTCGACGAGCCGACGATGCAGACCCGAATGAAAGCGTTCCTGGGCGACAATGCCGAGCGCATCATCGAGGCATATCGGCGCGCGAGGCCGAAAGCTTCCGCGGCCGAGATCGCGATCGCGATCACCAGCGACAAGTTCATGCGCATCGGATCGATCACGCTGGCAGAGCGGCAGGCCGCGCAACACGCGGCGCCGGTGTTCATGTATCTCTTCACGTGGGAGACGCCGGTGCTCGGTGGCAGGCTCAAATCACCGCATGCGCTCGAGATCCCGTTCGTGTTCGATAACGTCGCGACCGATCGCATTAGCGGCGACACCCCGACGAAATTTGCCCTTGCCGAGAAAATGAGCAAGGCATGGATCTCCTTCGCGCGCACCGGCGATCCGAATCATGCGGGCATACCGAAATGGCCCGGCTATTCGTCCGAGAAACGCGTGACGATGATCTTCGATAACGAATGTAAAATCGCGAATGATCCGTATGGGCCGGAACGTCTCGCCTGGGCTGCGGGCTGATCTACTAGCAGTCGTGATCAGACATTGAGGTCCGAACTACCTGGATTCGGCGGAGCAGTGACTCTCTTGAGCAGCAGCATTCGGCCGCTCCCGTCGAGCTCAGTGGGATTGCTGGTCATTATCACTTGATATTGTGCGCGCGCGCTGGCGGGCTGCTGCTGCGCCCAGATGCTTTCCCAGCACAGCAGGTAGTCGAATTTACCGGCATTTTTGAACAGCACGATCGGCACCACTCTTCGCGAATAGAACGCGACGTCGTAGTTCATGTCGAGCAGGTAGCCGAGGGGATGGTCATCGACGATTTTCAGCGCGTCAGCGGTGAACGTTTTTAGCGCCAACGTATTCGCTATCGCCGGCACCACCATGACATTCGCCGCGAGCGCCAACAATCCGATACCTCCCGCGATCGCCAGCGTCATTTTGTGCGCAGCCTTGCTGCTCCGGAGAAGGAAAATGCCCATCGCCATCGCGGCCAGCGGGATCGCGATGCTCAGGTAAACGCGCGAGGCGGCGGAAGCACGCAGCACATGAGTGAATTCGAGTTCACTGATTCCACAATCGCGGAAGACGGCTGCACTCTCAGAAGGCAATAGCCACAGCATCGAAAGAGAGAGCAGCGCCGCCGCTCCCGCGATCGCCAGCGCGGCGCCATACAGCGAGGAGAAAAATCCGACCAGGCGTGCCGAGGTCGCGGGCGCATCGATGGCATCGACGAGATAGAGCGCGGTGATCGTCGCGAGCGCGGGATACAAAGGCAAAAGATAAACCCCGCGTTTGCTGTGCGAGAAGCTGTAGAAACCGAGCACCACAACAAACCAGGTCAGAAGGTACATGAGACGCGAATCGGCTTTGCGAGGAGCCCGCAGCGCCCGCCAAACTACCAGCGCGAGGATCGGCGTCCATGGCATGAATCCGCCGGTGAGCGCGCCTTCGAGGTAGTAGAAAGCGTGCGCATGGCCCTCATGAAAATCCGACGCGCCGACGAACCTCACGAAATTCTCCGCGATGAGTTGTTTCTCGATGAATGCTCTGCCGCCGATAATCGATGCCGCGACGTACCACCATCCGGCGAGGATCGCGACGATTGCCGCGCCGCGCGCGATTTTCAAATCGCCAATGAGGCCCCATCGCCATTGTACGGCGACCCAAATCAGCGCGACCGCACCCGGGAGCACGAGGCCCACCGGTCCCTTGGCGAGCACCGCCAGCGCGATTGCTACATAAAGTAGACTGCGGCGGCCGGTCAGTCCTTCGCCGATGAGAATGAATTCGAAGAATGCCACCTCCATGAACAAGGTCAGCGTCATGTCGACCCGCGCGCCGGTCGCGGACTGCAGATATTGCATCGAGGTCGCGAGGATCAATGCCGCGATGAGCGCGGCGCGCGCGCTGAATAGGGGCCTCACATAGTAGTAGCAGGCGAGCACGCCCGCGAGGCCGAACAGCGCCGACGGCAGCCTGACCGTCCATTCATTGACGGCGCCGAAGAGCATCGCGAGCAACGCCGCCGTCCAATGCATCAGCAGCGGCTTGGAGGGAAGCTCGATGCCGGCGCGCATCGGCAGGATCACCCCGCCTCCGGTCGCCATCGCGAGAACGGTGACGGCCTCGCGCGGCTCGCCCTTGGTGTAGAAGGGATAGCCGCCGAGGTTGACGATGAAAATCAACGCGCTGAAAACCGCTAGCGCAGGAATCGCGAAAATCGGTTGCGCGAGCGTATCGAACCATCCGAGCGGACGTGCCTCTTTGGATGTGGGGAGTGCCTGAACCTCGACCGGCGCCTCTAATGGCGTGGTGCCGGCTTCGCGCGGGAGTTTGATGGTGTCGTTCATTTCGATTACTAAAACGCTCGCGACTAACATACCGACGATGCGCGACGGAAACAGTCCCCCGGTCGCGCGTTGCGAGACTTGCCAGCGACAACGATTCAAGGGTAATACCGCTTCAACCAACGGAGTAATCCGCATACCGGGAGTGACGCATGAATCAATGGAAAATTGGCGACGTAAAAATCACGCGTGTCATCGAATCCGAAGCGGTGTGGGACGGCACCATGCTGCTGCCCAACGCCACCGCTGAGAACGTCAAAAAGGAAGGCGATTGGCTCGCGCCCTTTGCGAGCCCGGACGGCAGGGTCAAGCTGACGATCCAGGCGCTCATCATCGAGTCGCAGGGAAAAAAGATTCTCGTCGATACCTGCATCGGCAATGACAAGGTCCGCTCCAATCCCGAATGGAATAAACTGAAGCTGCCTTTTCTCAGCGACCTCGAGAAGGCCGGCAGCCCGCGCGAGGAAATCGATCGCGTCATCTGTACCCATCTGCATATCGATCACGTGGGATGGAACACGATGCTGAAAAATGACAAATGGGTGCCGACTTTCCCTAACGCCAAATATCTGATTGGCGGCACCGAATGGGATTTCTTCTCGCGCTCCGAAGATCCGTTCTTCAAGGATCCGGTTGACGATTCCGTGCGTCCGATCATGGCGGATGGGATGAGCGAGCTGATCGACGATAAGCACAAGATCACCGACGAGGTCTGGAGCGAATCCACTCCGGGCCACACTCCCGGTCATTTCGCGATTCGGATTTCCTCCAAGGGAGAGAACGCGGTGATCACCGGCGATCTGATGCATCATCCTATCCAGTGCCGTTACCCGGAATGGGATGACGCCTTCGATGTCGATGGGCCCCGCGCAAAGAAGACCCGCCGGGAATTTTGCGAGCGTTACGCGGATGGCAAAACTCTCGTCATCGGAACCCATTTCGCGTCGCCGTCAGGCGGTAAGATCGTGAAGAAGGACGATTCGTTCCGTTTCGTCCTCGCCTAAGTCGGTAACCAATTCGCGGCGGCGTAAGCGGCACTTCGGACCCTACGCCGCCGCACTTTTTTCGCTGTCACTAGAAAGCCGCGCTCTCATCCGCGCAGCCAAGGAGTAGAGAAATGAAACTTCAGGACCGAGTTGCGATTGTTACCGGATGCGGCCGGGAGCGCGGAATCGGACGCGCGATCGCGCTAAGGCTCGCGAAAGAAGGCGCGCATATCGTGGCCGGTGAGTATGGGCGCGCGATGAAAGAATATCCCGATGCGAAATTCGGCCAGATGGAGGAACTCGAGAGCCTCGCCGCCGAGGTGCGCAAGCTCGGGCGAAAATGCCTGCCGGTGAAGGTTGACGTCACCGACGAGCCCGAAGTGGCCGCGATGGCCGAGGCCGCGTGGAAGGAATTCGGACGGATCGACATCCTGTGCAACAACGCGGGTGGCGGCGTCGGCGGCGGCCCGGTAGTGCAGCAGACGCTGGATTCATGGAATAAAACGGTCGCTATCAACCTGACCGGGACGTTTCTATGCGCGAAGCACGTCGCGCCGAAGATCATCCAGGGCGGACGCGGCGGCCGCATCATCAATACCGCCTCGATCGCGGGCAAGCGCGGCGGCCCGGGAATGGCGGCGTATTCGGCGGCCAAGCATGGCGTCATCGGCCTGACGCGCAGCCTCGCGCTCGAGCTGGGTCAGTTCGGTATCACCGTCAATGCGGTCTGCCCGGGCTTCGTCGAGACGCAGCTCTTCGAGGGATTACTGCAGATGGTAGGGACGACGCAGCGCACCGATCGCGAGGGCGCACGGAAATTCTTCGAGCGCCAGGTGCCGATGGGCCGGATGGAGACCGGCGACGACGTTGCCAATGTCGTGGCATTCCTCGCGTCCGATGACGGCAACTACATGACGGGGCAGGCGCTCAACATCTGCGGCGGCGTCGAGTGGCATTGAGATAGTTGAGCTAGGCCGGGACCTCGCAGACGGTGACCATGAACTTGCCGCTCGGAGCGCGCGCAAGCTCGGTGACCCGTTCGAAACTGACTTCCGCATCCTCCCAGAGGCCGTCCTCGCGAAGCTTCGCCTGGATCTGCGCTTCGTTCTCGGGAGTTAGCGTTCGATCGGCGACATAGCGCACAAGGAACCCCGAGATCGATTTCTGCACCAACTGAAAGGATTGCAGCTCCGGGAATTCTCTCAACGTCCCGAGCGCGGGCCATCCCGATATCAGGGTGCCGTCTGGCTTGCGAAACATGTTGGCCTGGCGCCCGAGGACTCGCCCGAGCAGCGGCAGAGTCCGCCCGCATGCGCATTCGCCACCCGACGCGACCGCATAGTCGCCGATCTCATAGCGCACCAATGGCATCAGGTAGTTTTCCAGCGTGGTCAGCAGCACTCGACCCATTTGTCCTGGGGCAACCTCGTTTTCCGCTTCGTCGACGATTTCTACCCACACATGTTCGGCGTTGATGTGATAGCTGCCGGCCGGACATTCAAACGCGATAAATGTCTCGGTGGATCCGTAATTGTCGCGGATGTCGAAACCGAGCATCCGGCGCGCTCGCTCGCGCATCGAATCGTCAACCGCTTCTCCACCGCACAGAGCTCGCCGCAGCGAGGGCAGGCGACGTCCGGTTTGCTCCATCACATGAAGAATTCCGTCGATGCCACTCGGGAAACCGTAGACTGATACGGCTTTCGTCCTATCCAGGATGTCCACTTGCTCCATGAACGGGGTTGCGGCCGGGTAGAACTTCACGCCGAACCGTGAAAACGCTCTGATCAGCTCGCCGAGAGCCTGATAGTCAGGATTGCGCACCGTCAATAGCGACGCACCAGCGAACCAGGCGCTGCGCTGAAGCGGACTCCATCCGTGCATGCGCAGGTATCGAATCCTCGCCGCGTTGCGTCCCGCCTGCTGAGCCGAGTCGAACAGAAACTTGACCGCGGGGCCGCTGGTCCCCGAGGAGCGCTCGCTGATGAATCGAGTCTCGGGAGGATGCATCGACACTATCGATTGTCTCAGCGGTTCAACGTCGGCGCGCTTGAGCAGCGGCAGCCGCGACAAATCCTCGGGGCGCGGCGCGGAACCGAGGCGTTCTCGATAGAAGGGAATCTTAAGCGCTGCCTGGATCGTCTTTCGTAGCTGCTGCTCGCGATACGAATCGAGCTTTTCACGTCGCCAATATTGCGATCGAAGGAGCGCCGCGTAGCGCGGCGCGGCTTCGACGAGTCTCGCGATTGCACTCACGAAGAAGGGCTCCAAAAATCGAGATGAGGTGATGGCGAGAGTTACGCGCTGGCCGTCACTTTGCCAATGAATGTATCGACCGCGCGACCGAACGCCGATTCGTTTTCGTACCGGCCTAAATCAAGGATGAAATAAGTTGCGCCGGCCTCGCGATCGGCATTGAGCTTCTCGCGCGCGGATGAGAGATCTTCGAGCTTTAAGCCTCGGCGCACGATGATCTCGGGTGAAGGCTTTCCAGCGGCAACAACTTTGGCCTTGAGCGCATCGACAGCAGGTTTCAGCTCGGCGGTGCGCAACATCGGATGCCATCCATCGCCGAATTTCAGCACCCGTTCCTGGGCCGCGGCACTGTTGCCGCCGATCCAGATTGGAGGACGCATGGGCCGTGGCAGAAATACGAATGCCGGAAACTTCACCAGCTTGCCGTCGTAGGGACGCGCTTCCTCGCTGTTCCACAGATGATGAAGGACCGCGAGGGTCTCAGTCGTCATTGCGCCACGTTTTTTGATATCCACCCCGAGCGCGTCGAATTCCGGCTTCATCCATCCCACCCCGACGCCGAGGATCATTCGATCGCCGGAGAGCTCCTGGATCGTCGCGAGCTGCTTCGCGGTCAGGACTGCGGGACGATACGGAATCACCAGCACCGAAACGCCGAGGCGGATGCGCTCGGTTGCGCCGGCGAGAAATGCCAAGGTCGCCAGCACGTCGAGATAGCGGCCTCCTGAGCCTTCCGTTTGATCGGGTGGGATGCACAAATGATCGGATACAAACAGCGCATCGAAGCCGGCCTGCTCGGCGATGCGGGCGCATTCACGGATGGTTTTGCGGTTCGATTGCGGGCCCATATTCCGAATGGCGATTCCGTACTTCATTAGCGTCCCTCATTTGCGGTCTGCGGGCCTCTCCCGCGCGGGTGCCCGACAGTGTAATGGATATGTCGCGGCAACGCCGCAACAATATCGAGGGAGAATAGGGTGGGGCGTCCATCGGCAAAATCTCGCAAGGCTTACAATTTCGACGCATTGCTCGACGTTGCGGTACGGGTGTTCCTCGAGCGCGGCTACGACGGCAGCTCGCTCGACCAGGTCGCGCGCGCGGCCGGCATCACCAAGGCGAGCATCTACTATCACGCGCGCGGCAAAGAGGAACTGCTGCTGCGCGGCGCAGGCCGCGCATTCGATGCATTATTTGCGGTGCTCGAAAAGGAGCCCGAAGCCGCGAAGGGGCCCGCACTGAACCGCCTGAAGCACGTCATCCTACGCACCATCGAGGTTACCATCACGATGACGCCCGAGGTGGCGTTGCTGCTCCGCGTGCGCGGCAACACGCGGGCAGAGCGGCGCATCCTCGAGCGGCGGCGAGAGTTCGATCGCTTGATGGCGGGATTGATCGTGGCGGCGCAGAAGGAAAAGAGCATCCGCAGCGACATCGATGCGCGCCTCGCGACGCGGCTGCTTTTCGGGATGTTAAACTCCATCACCGAATGGTATCGGCGCGAAGGCGCGCTACATGCGCCGGAGATCGCCGATGCGGTCTTCAAGCTCGCCTTCGACGGCCTCGCGCGATGACGGCAGCTTGATGATTGCGTCGCGACGGTGTGTACTTCGTGCGATGAGAATCCGCGGCTCGCGTGCATTATTCCTGATATTTGCGCTGGTGTTGGCGGCCACCGTCGCGCCCGGATGTAACGGCGTAAATCAGCTTCCAACCCTCGATGAGCAAGTGAAGGCGGCCTGGAGCGAAGTGCTCAATCAATATCAGCGTCGCACCGACCTGATTCCAAACCTCGTCGAGACGGTCAAGGGCTATGCTCATCAGGAGCAGCAAGTGCTGACCGAGGTGACTGAGGCGCGTGCGAAGGCGACTCAGATGCAGTTGCCCGCCGACATCCTTTCGAATCCGGACAAATTCAAGGAGTTCGAGCAGAACCAGGCTGCGCTCGGCGGCGCCTTGGGAAGGCTCTTAGCGGTCAGTGAGAAATACCCGGATCTGAAATCGAATCAGAATTTTCTCGCACTTCAGTCCCAGCTCGAGGGCACTGAAAATCGCATCGCGGTGGCGCGCCGCGACTACATTTTGGCGGTGCAACAATACAATACGTATCTGCGCACTTACCCTGGCAAATGGATTGCGGGATGGCTCTATCCCGATATGAAAGTTCGCGAGACCTTCACGATTTCGGAGCAAGCCCAGCAGGTTCCGCAGGTCAAGTTCTGATGCGCCCGCGACCTGCGTGCGCGCTCGCGCTGCTGCTCCTGTTTTTTGCGGGACGTGCCGTCGCCGCCGACCTCAAATTCCCGCCGCTGATAGGTCGCGTCGCCGACTATGCAGGCGTCCTGAGCCCCTCGACCATCAGTCAGCTTGACGCAATGCTTGCGCAGCACGAGCGGACCAGCGGCGAGCAGGTCGTCGTCGCCACGCTCGACTCCCTGCAAGGCGATACGATCGAGGACTACGGTTACCAGCTCGGACGCTTTTGGGGCATCGGGCAGAAGGGCAAGAACAATGGCGCGATCCTGATTGTCGCGCCTCATGAGCACAAGGTCAGGATCGAGGTCGGCTACGGGCTGGAAGGCCAACTCACCGATGCGGCCGGCCGCGTCATCATCGAAAACTACATCACGCCGCAATTCCGCAAGGGCGATTTCGATGCCGGGGTTCTCGCGGGCACCGCCGCGATTATGCGCGCGCTCGGCGACGACGCGGCCGCGAACCTGGCTCCCCAGCCCGAAGCGGTCGCCCAGCCGAGTGATAACAACCTTGCGCAGCTTTCCCCCTCTACCGAGATCATCCTGCTGATCTTCTTTTTGATTCTGATATTCGCTGCTATTCGTCGCAGCCGACATCCTTACCTCATGCGACACGGCGGCGGCTTTATGGGCCCGGGTGGCTTCGGCAGCGGATCGTCGGGAGGCGGCGGATTTTCAGGCGGTGGCGGATCATTCGGTGGCGGCGGCGCATCAGGGAGCTGGTGAACGATGACGGACCGGTTAACGGCTGAGGATCATCGGCGCATCCGGGAAGCGGCGAATGCGGTCGAGGAACGCACCGGCGCCAAAATCGCCGTGGTCATAACTCGGGTGAGTGAGCGCTATGCGCTTTACACCATGGCGTGGGCGTCGATCGGCGCTTTTACGGCGGGCGGTCTTGCGATTGCCGCTCGTCCGGCCCTAAGTGGCAAGTCACTGATTTTTATCGAGCTATGCGTTCTGGTGGCGATGGCCTTGCTCCTGGAGGTCCTGCCGATTCGACTCGCGATGGTGCCGGAGCGGGTCAAGCACGCCAGCGCCCGCAACCTCGCGCATCGAGAGTTTACCGCCCACATGATGGCCGATGGGACGCATCCGATGCGTATCCTGTTTTTCGTCTCGATCGGCGAGCGCTACGTGGAGATCATCGCAGATCATGCGACTCACGCGATTGCGCCGGCCGGGACGTGGAAACGCATCGTCGATGACTTCATTGGATCGGTGAAATCCGATCGCATCGCGAATGGAGTCGTCACCGCGATCGAATCATGCGGCGCGATCCTGCCTGCCCTCCCTGAACGGACAAAAGAGGCCGAAGTTTAGGCGCTGACGCTGCATCGCCTACGGCTTCGGCGCCCAGGGGGCTCGTTGCTTGGCGAAAAACGCCGTCAGGCCTGCGCGGCATTCATCGGTCAGATGAGGCGCGGCGGCGTACTCCGCGGTCGTCATCGCCATCGCCTCGGATGAGAACTCGCGCAGTAGCGATTTGGAAAGCACCTCCGCTTTGGGCCCGTTCATCGCGACCGAGTTGGCCCATCGAAGCGCGGTCGGAAGGAGCTCTTCCTTGGGAACGACCTCGTTGATCAGGCCGATTTCCTTGGCTTGCGCCGCCGAAATGAGATCGCCAGTGAGGATGAGGTAACGCGCCTGGCGCTCGCCGACCAACCGCATCAGATGGAGCAGGACCATGCCCGCCTGGATGCCCACTTTCATTTCGGGGTAGCCGATGCGCGCTTCGGGCACGGCTACCACCATGTCACACGCGCTAAGGAGTCCGGCCCCTCCGGCGGTCGCGGCGCCATTGACGGCTGCAATCGTAGGCTTCAAGGATTTGAACACGCGATCGATCAGATGCTCGCCGCGCAGCGCGCTTTCCCACGCCGCGCCGCCATTGTCGAACTTCAGCGTGTCGAGCGCCTCGCGAAGTTCCTTCAAATCCATCCCCGAGCAGAATGCCGAGCCGGTGCCAGTAAGGATGATCGCGCGAACCTGGGCGTCATTCTCCGCGCGCTCGAAAGCCGCCGCGATCGCCTCGAGCATTGGGATGCTGAGCGCGTTGCGGCTCTCCGGATTGTTGAGCGTGATAATCGCAGCCGGATAACGCGCTTCATATTGGACAATTTCCGCCACTGGTATCTCCCCTCCGTAAAAGCTGCGCAGCGAGAAAATTGTCACATAGCGAGAGAGGTGATCCTACGGTCAGGATAATAAAAGCGAAAACTTAAAGTAATAGACGAGGTTAGACTTCGCGGTCGATCTGGTCTTCGATGAGCACCGTCAGGCTGTCGCGGTACTCGGAGGGAGGCAGCTCGGCGAGCAGGCCACGCGCGATCTTTACCTGATCGGCAGCCATCGCACGCGCCTCGGCAATCAACTCAGGCGCGCGAAGCAACTCAAGTGCGCGTTCGAACTTGACGCCATCCATCTTGCCGTCATTCTGAAAGAGCTGGCGGACTTCAGGATTGCGCGTGATCCCCAGCACCACCGGTAGCGATGGAATGCCGGCATGCAAATCGGACCCGACCGGCTTGCCGATTTTTTCCTCGGGCCCGAGGATGTCGAGGATGTCATCGACCATCTGAAACGCACGCCCCACCGCGATGCCGAGGTTCCACATCGACTCGATGGTCCGCTTCGGAGCGCCCGCGAGATCCGCGGCGACGCGGCCGCCCGCCGAGAAAAGCGATGCGGTTTTGCGCGTGATGACGGTGAGGTAGTCGTTGAAATTCGCCGCCGCGCTATGTCGGAAGCGGCCCTCCATCACTTCGCCCTCGGTGAGCTGGATGCAGGCCTGCGCCGCGGTGCGCACCAGATGCTCCTCGAAGCGGCCGCATAGTTCGAAGGCGCGACAGAAAAGGTAATCGCCGGCGATTAACGTGCCGCCCGCGCCATAGCGCGCGAAGGCCGAGGGCTTGCCACGCCGCAGCATTCCTGCATCGATGATGTCGTCGTGCAGCAACGTCGCCGAATGAATCAGCTCGAGCGCGATCGCCGCATCGATGGCATCCTCGACGTGGGCATCGTCGCCACCGCATGCACGATAGACCAACAGGATAAACGTCGGTCGCAGACGCTTGCCGCCCGCGTCGACGAGGTAATGGCAAATCTCCGCGATAATCGGTTCGTTGGAATCGAGCAGCCGCGAAAGTTTAGCCTCGGCAGCGATCAGGTCAGCCTCGACGATGCGCGCGGGGCTGATGCCTTCGCCGAGACCCTCGGAGTCCAGTTGATATGCCTTGGCTTTCTTCACGGTCTAGCGGAACAGGTCGGCCTCGGCGGGACGAATGAGAATCTTCGCCGTACCTTCGTATGGTTGAAATAAGTATCCACGCAGATGCACGGCGGGAATCCCCGAAGCTTTTTCCATCAGCAGGCCGCCCGCTGCGGAAAGCTGATCTGCCAGTGCGACGACAGTGTGATGCAGCTCGCGTCCGCCGAGGTCGTTAGTCCCACGCAAATCGAGCATCGGGTTGATGCCGGCCACACCGATGCAAATGTCGGTGAGCCCGTCGCGCCATGGTCGCCCGAAGGTATCGGTCACGACGACGGCCGCATCGGCGCCGCACAGGCGTTTGAGGCCGTCGCGAATCTTGCGCGCCGAGGCATCGGCATCTTCGGGCAGCAGCAGTGCAAGGTCATCGCCCAGCGTGTTGGATTCATCGACGCCGGCGTTCGCGCATACGAAGCCGGGGCCGGTCTCGACGATGAGCACGCCATGGTCATTGCGCACGATGCGGCTGGTCTGGCGCAGCACTAGCTCAACGGCGCGCGGATCTTTCTCCCATCGCGCGGCGTATTGCTTTGCGAAAGTCGACGGCTCGATGCTTTTCAGCTCGATCATTCGTCCTTCGGCCTTCGACACGACCTTTTGGCAAACAATGACGATGTCGCCGTTTTGCAGCGTCACGCCGGTTTGATCGAGCCCTTTCGCAATCAGCGCGGCGAGGTCGTCGCCGGCCTTGACGATAGGAACTCCCTCGATTGCCGTCAGAGTAATCGAAGCCATGCCACGCCTAAATTACACGGTCAGAGAGGCGAGAACTATCCTTCATGATTATTCCGGCAAGGTGCGCGGCCTTGGCTGGGGTGGTCATGATGGTGTCGGCGACGATAGTGCGCATGCCGAGCTCGCCAATCGCATCGACATGACGGTGGTCAACCTTGTCGAGGACAAAGGTCCCGACGATGTCCTTATAGAGCCGCGCGATTCCAAGCGCGGATACTTCCAGGCCGAGCCCACGCAGCATCTTATCGGCCGGCCCCTTGATGGTCTTGCCGCCGACGATCGGGCTTATCGCGATCACGCGATCGCGCACCGAGGCGAGTGCTTCGCGGACGCCGCCCAGGCCGAAAATCGGTCCGAGCGAAACGAACGGATTCGAGGGCGCGAGGATGATCGCGCTCGAAGCGCGAATCGCATCGAGCACCGCGGGCAGGGGGTGCGCATCGTCGATGCCGCGCAGCTCGATCTCCTCGACAAAGCCGCGCGCGCGTCCTTTCACGAAATATTCCTGGAACGGCATCGACGCTCTTCCACGCAGCTTCACGAAGGTGCGCACGCGATCATCGCTCATCGGCAGGATGCGCGATTTGACCCCGAATCGTTTGGCGATGTCGGCGGTGATGTCGCTCAGTTTCTTGCCCGCGCGCAATTGATCGGTGCGATAGAGATGCGTCGCGAGATCGCGATCGCCCAGCCCAAACCAGGGCTTGCCGTAAAACCGGCCGAGCGCCTCCAGCACGCGGAAACTCTCGTCGCGCAGGCCCCATCCCTGGCCCGGATGCACCTCGCCCGCGAGCGTGTACATGATCGTATCCACATCGGGTGAGACATGGAGGCCGAAAAAGGTCTCATCGTCGCCGGTGTTGACGACGACGGTGAGACGCTCGGGAGGAATTACTTTGACCAGGCCGCGGATGAACCTAGCGGCCCCCACCCCCCCCGCCGGCACCAACACTTGCTTCAACCTGGGAGGGGACGATTGGCCTCGCGCCATTGGGAGCCTTTCTTCCGTATAACTTTTTGTAGAGCGTGGTACGTTCGACTGCGACGCGCCCCATCTGGCGCGCCTTCTCTTCGATGAGATCGACCGGGACAAACTCGCCCGAATCACCGCCGGCTTCGCGCGTGATGCTTTCTTCCATCAGCGTGCCGGAAAAATCGTTGCATCCGGCCTTGAGTGTGAGTGCGGCAACCTCGACACCGAGCTTCACCCATGAGGTCTGGAGATTGTTGATCTGCCCGCGCAGGAATAGGCGCGCGAAGGCATACATCTGAAAATCGAGCACGCCCAACTCGGGCGGCTTCACCAAGCCCTTGCGATAGAGCACGGTGTTTTCCGCGATGAAGCGCAGGGGCACGAACTCGGTGAAGCCGTGAGTGTTCTTCTGGATGCTGCGCAGCAGGTTCAGATGATTGACGACGTGCCGCGAATTCTCCAGGTGCCCGTACATGATGGTCGAGGTGGTCGGGACGCCGAGCGAATGCGCGGTGGTGATGATCTCCACCCATGCGGCGACATCGACTTTCTTATGACTAAGGATCTCGCGGATGCTGTCGTCGAGAATTTCCGCCGCGGTGCCGGGAATCGAGCCGAGGCCCGCATCGCGCAGCATGCCGATATACTCGGGATAATCCATTCGCACGCGTTTGGCGCCGAACAAAATCTCCATCGGCGAGAACGCATGCACGTGAATCTCGGGATACTTCGTTTTGATCGCGGTTAGCACGTCGCGATATTTGAAGTCGGGCATCTCGGGATTGATGCCGCCCTGCATGCATACTTCGGTAGCGCCGCGCGCGATCGCCTCGCCAACCTTGTTCAGCACGACTTCATCAGGATGATCGTACGCATCGGATTCCCAGCGCTGGCGCTTAAAGCCGCAGAACTGGCATCCGACGAAACAGATGTTAGTGAAGTTGATGTTGCGATTGACGACGTAAGTGACTTCGTTGCCGACATCCTCGGCGCGCGCGAGGTCGGCGCATTTCACGACTGCGCGCAGATCATCGCCGGCCGCGGTGTAGAGGGTATGTCCTTCCTCTGGCGTCAGTTCCTCGCGCGCGAGGCTGCGCTTGAGAGCGGCGCGCACCTCCGGCGAGGTTTTGTCGAGCAACGCGCTGAGTGGCGTCGCTTCAATCTCATCAACCCAGTTTCGCCATACTTCGACGTTCACAGGTTAGCCTCCGGAAACTCGGGCCTGCATCGCACGCACACGCGGTGCGATGGCAGGATCGAGCCATTCGTCTGAAATATACTCTGGATAGATTGCGAGCCTCTCCCGCAGGCGAAAGCCCGATCTATCACAGCGTTCCGCCAGCCGTTCAAGATGCGGCCATGGCGACTCCGGGTTCACATAATCCTTGCTGAGCGGTGAAATCCCGCCCCAATCATTTATTCCCGCATGAAGGAAAAGTTCAATCTGATTCGGCGACAGATTCGGCGGCGCCTGCACGTTCATTTTCGCGCCTAAAAGTAACCGCGCGGTCGCCAGCGTCCGCGCCATGTCGATTTCATCGGGCTCCGGCGCATTCGCCATCGGGATTTCCGGCTTGGCGCGGAAGTTCTGGATGATGACTTCCTGGATGTGGCCGTGGCGCTCGTGAATATCGCGAATCGCGAGGAGGCTTTCCGCGCGCTCGACGATGTTCTCGCCGATGCCGATCAAAATCCCGCTGGTGAACGGAATCTTCAGCGCGCCGGCTTCCTCGGTCATCTTGATGCGCAGGCGCGGCTCTTTATCGGGCGCCCATTGATGCACGCCACCACTCGCGCGCAGGCGCGGCGACACGTTCTCCAGCATCAGGCCCATGCTGGCATTGAGCGGACGCAGCATCGCCATCTCGTCACGCGTCATCAGTCCTGCGTTGGTATGCGGCAGCAGGCCCTCATCGATGGCGAGCTCGCACGCGCGGCCGACATATTCGATGGTGCTGCGGACGCCGAGCTGATTCAGCGTTTCCCGATATTCCTTGAACGCGACCTCGGGCTTGTCGCCGAGGCACATCAAAGCTTCCTTGCAGCCGAGCTCCGCGCCGCGCTTGGACCACGTCGAGATTTCGTCCGGCATCATCGTCCACGCGCCGGGATCGCCGGGGTCCTTGCGAAAGGTGCAGTAGGTGCATCGGTCGCGGCAGAGATTGGTGACGGGCAGGAACACCTTGCGCGAGTAGGTTACGTCGCGGCCTTTGCCGCGATCGCGCAACTGTGCGGCCGCATCGAGGAGGTCGCCGAGGTCGGCCTCGGGGCACTCGATGAGCGCGATAGTGTCCGCTTCAGTCAGTCGTGCGCCCGCGAGTGCACGGTCCAGAATATCGCGAATCGGCGAGCGCGCGACGGAAGCGGCAATAGTTGTTCCGCTTGCCATTCTTATCGGGTTATAGGCTACGCATATGATGCCGCGCAAGCCAGTTGCAAAAGAAAACTGCATTCAGGCAAAACACAGAGACACCGAGACACTGAGAAGAAAAAGATGCGGGGCGCGGAAGGCCCTTTTGAAGGCATTGTGACAGGCCCGGTGCGGGCCGCATCCGTTTGCCTTACTCCGTGCCTCTGTGCCTCTGTGGTTTTGTCTTATGACTGAAGATCGATTGGCACATACATACTCGATTATCGCGCGTGATCCCGCGACCGGTGAACTAGGTGCGGCGGTTCAGTCGCATTGGTTCGCCGTTGGCGCGGACGTTATTCATGCGGAGGCCGAGGTTGGCGCGGTCGCGACGCAGGCCTTCGTCGATCCCGGCTATGGCCCCCGCGGACTCGACCTGATACGTGCGGGACGCGCCGCGCCTGACGCGCTCGCGGAACTGCTCGCCGCCGATGAGCATAGTGAGATTCGCCAGGTGGCGATGGTTGACGCGCAGGGGAGGGCGGCGGCGCACACCGGCAATCGCACGCTCGCGGAGGCTGGCCACATCGTGGGCGCGCAATTCACCGTCGAGGCCAACATGATGCTGAATGCGACCGTGCCCGAGGCGATGGCCCGCGCGTTCGAGGCGACCACCGGGTGACCTCGCGCATCGGATGCTGGCGGCCCTCGATGCGGCCGAGGCCGAAGGCGGCGACGTTCGCGGGCGGCAATCCGCGGCGCTCATCATGGTGGCCGGCAAATCATCGGGGCGACCGTGGTTCGATAAGCTTTTCGATTTGCGGGTTGATGACCATCCGGAGCCGCTTATCGAGTTGCGTCGGCTGGTCGATATCCAGCGCGCATACGCGCTGAAGGATGAGGCCGATGCGGCATTTGCGCGCGGCGACATCGAAACTGGCAACCGCGACTATGAACGAGCGCAGTCGCTATCGCCGCTCAATCCGGAATTTTCGTTTTGGCATGGGATCGCGATGCTCAAGGCTGGACGCATCATCGCTGCGGTGCGAATACTCGGTCCGGTTTTCGCCCGCGATCGCAACAGGGCGCGGCTGGCGCTGCGGATGGTCGGCACGCGGTTTCTTCCCGATGACGCAGCCACTATTCGTGAAGCTATCGCAAAGGCGCAGGGCGAGGGGTAACTCGGTCCGTAACCTTTTCGCGCCTCGGCGGTTTATATAGTTAGAGGCGAAGGTGGCTGGGAAACCCGCATTGAAAGCGCGTCCGAAAATCGCTCCTGAGCGCATCCTGTTATATAGTTAGAGGCGAAGGTGGCTGGGAAACCCGCATTGAAAGCGCGTCCGAAAATCGCTCCTGAGCGCATCCTGATCGAGGCCGCGCAGCGCGACCCCGCGTGCTTCGCCCAGCTTTACGAAGACAATTTCGAACGCGTGTATGCGTTCATCGCGCGCCGGGTTCACGATCGCGATCACGCGCAGGATTTGACCGCCGACGTTTTCCATAACGCGCTCAAAAATCTCCCGCGCTTCGAATGGCGCGGCGCTCCGTTCGCGGCCTGGCTGTTTCGCATCGCCGCCAACGCGATTGCCGATCGTGGCAAGCGTGCTGCGCAGTTTGAGGCGATCAAGCTGCGCGAGGTTCATGATCCGGATCCATCGAGCGAGGCCGATCTCGCAGAAGTCGAGCATCGCGCGCGCTTGTTCAAATTGGTGGAAAAACTTCCCGACGATCAGCGCCGGGTAATTACCCTGCGTTTTGCACAGCAGAAAAGCATTGCCGAAATCGCCAAAGACATCGGGCGTAGCGAGGGCGCCATCAAGCAGCTTCAGTTTCGCGGTCTGCAAAGTCTGCGCATGATGGTGGGTGAGCGATGAGACGAGCGATCAAGAAAAAGCCAATCGCCAAGCCCGCGCCGCTCGCACAGCAGCTCGATAAGGCGGTCGAGAAGATCATGACCGATCGCGAAAGCCAGCTGCCGCGGGTCAACTCCCGAATCGCCGGCATACTCCGCATCGCGTCGGAGCTGCGCGATCTGCCCACCGAGGACTTCAAGGCGCGGCTCAAGAAGGATCTCGTTTCACGCGCCACGCCGATGGCATCGCTGCCGAAGAAAACAAGCTACATTCCGACGGGTTTTCATACAGCGAATGCGTGCCTGGTGGTGCGCGACGCGCCGGCCGCAATCGAGTTCTACAAGGAGGCTTTCGGCGCCACCGAGCTGATGCGCCTCGATGACCCGAGCGGCAACATCATCCATGCGCAGATCAAGATTGGCGACTCGCCGATCGATATCGCGCCGGAGCAGGGACAATACAATCGCAGTCCGCAGTCGCTCGGCGGCTCGACGGTCCCGATTGGACTGTATGTGGAGGACGTCGATGCGTTCGCGGAGAAGGCCATCGCTGCCGGCGCGAAAGTGATTTTCCCCATCGCCGATTGGTTCTATGGCGACCGCGGCGGCCGGTTGGAGGATCCCTTCGGGCATATGTGGATCGTCTCGACGCACAAGGAAGATGTCGCGCCCGAAGAAATGGCGCGTCGCATGGAGGAATGGATGAAAGCGATGCCCAGTGCCCCCGAGGGGAAACCCGTCGCCGAGGTGGAAAGTGCTCCCGAGGGCTATCACAGCATTACGCCGTATTTGCAGGTCAAGGGCGCATCGAAGCTGATCGAGTTCCTCCACAATGCGTTCGGCGCTGAGGAGATCTTCCGAGTGCCGCGCGGCGAGGAAATCGCACACGCGCAGTTGAAGATCGAAGGTTCGATGATCGAGGTCGCCGACGCGATCGATAAGTACCAGCCCAACCCCACCGCGATTTGGCTACACGTCAAAGACGCAGATGCGACCTATGCGCGAGCGCTCAAAGCGGGTGCCGCATCATTGCAGGAGCCGGCGGAACAGGAATACGGCGAACGTTCGGCTAGTGTGACGGATCCATTCGGCAATTACTGGTACATCGCCAGTTATCACGCGAATACTGAACCGCCGCCGAAGGAGTTGCACAGCATCACGCCGTATCTGCATCCGAAGAGCGCACTCCCGGTCATCGATTTTCTTAAGCGCGCGTTCGATGGAGAGGAAATAGAGCGCCATCAGGATCAGCAAGGTGTCGTGCATCATGCGAAGATTCGGGTGGGAGATTCGATCATCGCGATGGGCGAGGCGCATGGGCCGTATCAGCCGATGCCGCCCGCGCTTCATCTCTATACGTCCGACACCGATGCGGCTTATCGCCGCGCGCTGGAGGCTGGCGCCATCTCCATCGACGAGCCTGCCGATGCCGGCTACGGCGATCGCTATGCGGGCGTGAAGGATCCGTTTGGCAATGTGTGGTACCTCGCGACGCACTTGCGTGATTTCACGATTCCCGCCGAGCCGCCCGTAGCCGAAATCGAGCCACGCCAGCGTCCGGGGTCGATCATGCCCTTTATGTTCAACGATGATCCGCAGGCGGCGTTCGAATTGTACCACAAGATTTTCGGTGCAAGAGAGGTGCATCGGGTGATGCAGCCGAACGGCAAGCCGAGCCACATCCAGATGGCGATCGGTGACACGCATGTAATGCTGGACGATGTGACCGCGCCGCATGCGGCGGAGTATCGAGCGACGAAGCTCGCCGGCACGCCGCGCGACTTCGGCGGCACGCCGTTGCATCTCTACATCTATGTCGCCGATGCCGATGCGGCCTTCCAGCGCGCGCTCGACGAAGGTTCGAAGATCATCGATCCGATGGAAGATAAGGATTGGGGAGATCGATGCGGTGGAGTGCAGGACCGCTTCGGCCACATCTGGTACATAGCGACGCCGCTCAAGAGCGCATCGCGCTAACTCGCGGAGGATGACGATGCCTGTCAAAGCAGTTCCCGCCGGATGGCATACGGTGACGCCGCGCCTGTTCGTTCCCGACGCTGCCAAGCTGGTGGACTTCCTCAAGCATGCGTTCGGCGCGAGCGGAGATTTTCGGAATGATGGACCATCCGAGATTCACATTGGCGATTCGATCGTGATGGTGAGCGAGGCGGGTGTCCGTGAAGCGATGCCGGCATTTCTTTATCTCTATCTCGAAGACACGGATGGCGCGTATCGGCGCGCGCTCGAAGCCGGTGCGAGTGTTATCGAGGCGCCCGCCGACATGTTCTATGGGGACCGCCGCGCCACAGTGAAAGATCCGTTCGGCAACATCTGGCAGATAGCTACTCACAAGGAAGATTTGTCACTCGAGGAAATCCGCAAACGCGCCACGACCGCGACGCATCGCTAGTTGCGCGTGGAGGAAATCATGCCCGCGAAAATCAAACCCATTCCCGATGGAGTGTCGGCCGCAACGCCTTATCTGATTGTCAATAATGCCGTCGAGATGATCGAGTTCTACAAGAAGGTCTTCGGCGCAACCGAGACGATGCGTTTCCAGGAACCCGGAGGAAGGATCGGCCACGCCGAACTGAAAATCAGTGGCGCGACGATCATGCTCTCCGACGAATATCCCGACATGGGATTTCTCTCGCCCAAGTCGCTCGGTGGGAAGCGTTCTCCGGTATCGATCCATCTCTATGTCGAAAATGTCGACGAGCTCTACAAAAAGGCGCTTGCCGCCGGTGCGACATCGCTGCGCGAGCCGGAGGATCAATTCTATGGAGACCGCAACGCGCAGGTGCGGGATCCATCCGGGCATTGCTGGGACTTAGCCATGCGCATCGAGGAAGTGTCACCCCCCGAGCTGGAAAAACGTTTCAAGGCGCTCGTGAACCCGAGCTGAGGATCTGACGATGAGCAGTGCCATATATATCCAGGAAGGCTATACAGCCATCACGCCGTATCTCTACGCGAAGATCGAGCTGGCAGACTTCTTGAAGAAGGCATTCGGCGCGGAGATTACGCATCAGCCCGAACTGGACCGCGCGGGTAACTTCCACTGCGAGGCCACCATCGGCGATGCGCACATTCTCTTCGGCAGCGGTTACTTCAGCGATCCCTCGATGGCCGCCGCCATCTACATCTACGTTCCCGATGTCGATACGACGTACAAACGCGCGCTCGGCCTCGGCGCCAAATCAGTCCGGGAGCCATCCAATCAGACTTGGGGCGATCGAGTGGGTGGCGTGAAAGACACCTCGGGCAACACCTGGTGGATCGCGACGCACAAAGCCGCTAAGTAGCGGGCAACGAGAGATAACCCATGGCGCATCCACGGATGTATGACGGTTCGAATCCCGCGCTGAAACGCTTGCGCGAGGTCTGTCTCGCGCTCCCCGAGGCATTCGAGAAAGAGGCTTGGGGCGAGTGCACCTTTAGGGTCACCGGCGGCAGCATGTTCGCGATGACCGACAACAATCATCATCAGAGCGGTCACGTTGCGGTATGGGTGAAGGCGCCGGCGATGGTGCAGGAGATCCTCGTCAACTCGGACGCGAAACGCTTTTTCATCCCGCCGTACATGGGTCCGAAGGGATGGGTCGGCGTGCGCCTCGACTACAAAGTTAACTGGGATGAGGTCGCGGCGATTTTGAAAGACGGCTACCTGATGTCCGTGCCGAAGCGCCTCGCCGGTCCCATCGCATCGGCGATGAAGGGACCAGCGAAAGCTCCCGCGCGAAACAGATCGTCGAAGAAGAACTCCGGCGTGGGGCGCAATGCAGCTCGCTGAGCCGATCGTCGAAACGGCGGCGTCGAAGCCGCGCACCGCCGCGCTCGCATTCATCTTCATCACCGTAGTGCTCGATATGCTCGCGCTCGGCATGATCGTGCCGGTGTTGCCGCAACTGGTCGAGAACTTCATGCATGGCAACACGGCGCGCGCCGCCGAGTATGTCGGCTTGTTCGCGACGGTATGGGCGGCGATGCAGTTTCTCTTTTCACCGGTCCTCGGCGCGCTCTCGGATCGCTTCGGACGCCGCCCGGTAATCCTGCTGTCGAACTTCGGCCTCGGTCTCGATTACATCGTGATGGCGCTGGCGCCCACCGTGTGGTGGCTCTTCGTCGGGCGCGTCATTTCAGGAATCACGGCCGCGAGTTTTTCAGCGGCGAGCGCCTATATCGCCGACGTGGCGCCGCCGGAGAAGCGCGCGGCCGGCTATGGAATGATTAGCGGCGCCTTCGGGCTCGGCTTCGTGCTCGGGCCGGCGATGGGTGGCGTGCTCGGCAAATATCGATCCGCGACTGCCGTTCAGGGTCGCGGCGGGCCTCAGCCTGCTCAATGCGATGTATGGATTATTCGTTTTGCCGGAATCTCTTCCAAACGATCGGCGCGAAACCTTCAGTTGGAAACGCGCGAATCCGCTGGGCTCAATCAAGCTGTTGCGTTCGCATGCGGAGCTGTTCGGGCTATCGACGGTGAATTTTCTGGCCAGCATCGCGCATGAAGCGCTGCCCACGACTTTCGTGCTCTACGCGATGTATCGCTACGGATGGAATGCGCGCACGATCGGCCTCGCGATGGCCACCGTTGGTGTGTGTTCGGTGGTGGTCGGCGTCGGGATGGTGCAGCCGCTGGTCGCCAGGTTCGGCGACCGATGCGTGATGCTTGGCGGAATGTGGTTCAACCTGGCAGGTTTCGTAATCTACGGCCTGGCGCCAACCGGGCTTCTCTTTTGGAGCGGTATCCCAGTTGGCGGGCTGGGCGGATTGTCGAATCCTCCTATGCAGGGGCTGATGACGCGGCGCGTGAAGGAAACCGAGCAGGGACAGTTGCAAGGAGCGCTGAGCAGCATTCGCGGGATCGCGTTCATGATCGGGCCTATCATTTTCACCACCACGTTTGCGAGCTTCATCGGTCCGCGCCGCGACTGGCATCTGCCGGGGGCACCGTATCTGTTGGCCGCGCTGATCGTGATGGTCTCAACGATCATCGCATGGCGCGCGACTGCTCCCGGCCTTTCCGAGGAAGTAATCTCATCATCTCAGCCCGCCGAAGCGCTCGATTAAACGAGGAGAAGATCCATGGGCAAGCACATTCGTCACGGCAAAGGCAGTGTGAGGCCTTTCATCTATGGCAACCTCGATTTGGCGGACTTCGTGCGCGTGGTCTTAGGGGCGACGGAAATCGAGCGCCTTAAATCCGGAGACGGATTTCATATTGATGCGCAAATCGGGGATTCGGTGATTGTGATGGCCACCGCCGAGTCATTTCCGCCGGGCGTGCAACCGACCAAGAACGCCATCTATGTCTACGTCGATGACGTCGACGCCGCATACCAGCGCGCGATGAAGTTCGGTGCGACTTCGATCAGCCCACCGGAGGACAAGCCGTATCAGGAGCGGGGATGCGGCGTACACGCTAGCTTCGGCAACACCTGGTACATCGCGACCTACACTGGCTGAAGGCGAGAGGAGTGGACTACTATCGAGGTTGTTCGCCTCACCCCAACAACCAGCCTCGCGTGCGAGGAAAGGATCAGGTGCGTCATGCTCGAAGTAGGAAAACCGTTCCCGAGTTTTGCGCTTAAGAATCAGGACGGCAAGGAAATGAAGCTCGGCGATTTCGCCGGCAAATGGCTGGTGGTCTATGTGTATCCCAAAGATGACACGCCAGGATGCACCATCCAGGGAAAATCTTTCACCGCGACGAAGGCTGATTTCGATGCGGCCGGTATCAAGGTATTGGGCGTCAGCGCGGATGACGTCGATTCGCACAAAAACTTTTGCAACAAGTTCAGCTTCACCATCGATTTGCTCGCGGACCCGCAGGCTCAGCTGCTGAGCGCGGCTGGGGTAGGGCAGAGCGAGTTCAAGGGCAACAAGTATTGGGACCGGACGAGCTTCGTCATCGATCCCAAGGGCACGCTGCGCAAAGTCTACGAGAAGGTGAATCCGCAGGGCCACGAAAAGGTCCTGCTCGACGACATCAAGCAGCTACAGCATTAGAAAAAACAGGAGGCGGTCAATCGAGGCCGGCTCCTGTCCGCTTTCTTCGCCGCTATCGTTGACGCCTTTCGAACGAGGGTCCGGAAAAGCCGGTGCCGAACTGGCTCATGCGTGAATTGCCGGTCGCCATGCCACCATCGACGATCATCGCGGTACCGGTAATCCACTCCGAGTCGTCGCTCGCGAGGAAGGTGGCCATCGCGGCGATGTCCTCGGGTTTGCCGGCGCGTGGAATCGGTTGCATCCGCGCCATGTTCTTCAGCGCCGCTTCTTCGCCGCCCGGCATCCCGCGATAGGTCAGCGGAGTCACGATGCCGCCGGGACAAATGCAATTTACGCGAATTTTGTCGTGACCGAGATCGATCGCGGCCGACTCTGTTATGCTGATGACGGCGGATTTGGCCGCGCTATAGGCGCATAATCCCGCGACGCCGCGCAGTCCCGCAACCGACGAGGTCGAGATGATCGATCCTCCGCCGGCCTTGCGCATCGGCGCGACCGAATACTTGATTCCGAGGAAAACCGCGCGCGTGAGGATGTGGAACGTTTTGTCCCAGTCCTCGCTTCGAATGTCTTCGATACGACCGGTCGCGCCGCCCAATCCGGCGTTGTTGAACGTGATGTCGAGCCGGCCGAATTCGGTGACGGCGCGATTGATGACGGCTTTGATGTCGTCTTCGCTGATGACATCGGTGCGCTGAAAAACCGCGCGTCCCTTCGCCGCCGCGATTTCCGATACCACCAGCTCGCCGCCCTGCGAGTTCAGGTCGGCGACTACGACCGCGGCGCCTTCTTGCGCAAACCGGATCGCGCTCGCGCGTCCCATTCCGCTCGCCGCGCCGGTTATAACTGCTACTTTTCCATCGAGCTTGCCCATCACAGGTCTCCTTCGTTAAGTGGGTTTGAGCCTTTGAATAGCAGGGAATCGCGCGATGCGGGTAGCGGCTTATCCGATGCTATAATCGATGCCCCAGATGCCGAAGCTCACGCCCAACAACAGCCGCAGCGCGCAAATGATGACGCGCGCCGCGGGCAAAGGCTTCCTCACGACCGAGGATGAAGCCGCCGTGCAGTCCGGCGAGCCACAAACTCCTACAGATACGCCGACTTCGACCCCAGAAGGGCCACGCTTCGATTCGCTGGTGAGCTACCCCGATGAGACGCTCGCCGGCGAGACTCAGCCGGAAGCATCGTCCGATGAGATCGATCGCAAGCTCGATATGATTCCGCCCGAGCCCGGCGTCTATCTGCTGAAGGACAAGGGCGGCAAGGTTCTCTACGTCGGCAAGGCCAAGTCGCTGCGCTCTCGCGTGCGCGCGTACTTTCGCGATGGCGGCGACGAGCGCTTCCAGGTCCGCTTCCTGATGCGCCGGGTGCGCGACTTCGACACCCTGGTGACGCGCAGTGAAAAGGAAGCGCTGATCCTCGAAAACAACCTCATCAAGCAGTACAAGCCGCGCTACAACATCCGCCTCAAGGACGACAAATCCTACTTGAGTGCCAAGGTCACCAATCATGCGTGGCCGCGCATCATGGTGACCCGCAAGATTATCAAAGATGGCGGCAAGTACTTTGGCCCGTTCGGTTCCGCCGATGGTCTGCGCGAGACCATCGACGTGATCCGTAAAGTTTTTCCGCTGCGCACCTGCTCCGATGCGGTGTTCAAGAATCGCGCGCGTCCGTGCCTCGAATATCAAATCAAGCGATGCCTCGGGCCCTGCTGCCTGCCCGTCGATCGCGACGAGTACGGCGCGCATCTCCACGCCGCGACGATGTTGCTGGAAGGGAAGGACCTCGAACTGCTGCGCGAGATGCGCGAGCAGATGAAGGCGCACGCTGAGCGCCTCGAATTCGAAGATGCCGCGCGGATGCGCGACCGGGTGCGCGCCATCGAGAAGACCGTCGAGCGCCAGACCGTGCTCCATCATTGGGGAATCGATCAGGATGTCTTCGGGCTGTATCGCGAGGGCGGCTTCATCGAGGCGATCGTGCTGATGGTGCGCGGCGGCAAGCTGACCAGCACGCATAGCTGGGATTTTCAGGACCTCGAATTCGCCGACCAGGATGTTCTCGCGGATCTTCTCACGCAGTATTACTCGGGCGCGCGCAACATTCCCGATGAGGTCATCGTGCCGGTTGCGCTCGAAGATGCCGAGGTCCGCGCCGAGCTGCTCACCGAGAAACGCGGCAAGAAAGTCGAATTCCTCCTTCCTCAGCGCGGCGAGAAACTGCGCCTGCTCGAAATGGCGATGGAGAATGCGCGCCAGAGTTTCGCCTCGCGCCGCGACAACGAGCTGACGCGCGAGAAGATGCTCGACGATCTTCGCACCAAGCTCCATCTCAAGAACACGCCGAAACGGATGGAGTGTTACGACATTTCGAATCTGCAGGGCACGATGGTGGTTGGCTCGCAGGTGACTTTCGATGAAGGGGAGCCGCGCAAGGACCTATATCGCCGTTACCGCATTCGCAGCTTCGAGGGTCAGGACGACTTCGCGAGCATGTACGAGGTCCTCAAGCGGCGCCTCACGCGCGCGGTTGCGGAAAACGAGTTCCCGGATTTGTGGGTCATCGACGGCGGCAAGGGCCAACTTAACGTCGCGGTCGAGGTGCTCAAGGAATTCAACCTGCTCGACCAGCTCGATGTGGTCTCCCTCGCCAAGCAGCACGTCCTTAATGATGGTCTTGCGCAGACGGTGGTGAAGTCGGAAGAGCGCGTCTTCATTCCCAATCGCAAGGATCCGATCGTGCTGCCGAAGAATTCGACCGCGCTGTTCCTGCTGGTGCGCATTCGCGACGAGGCCCATCGGTTCGCGATCACCTACAACCGCGAACTGCGCAAACGCGCGCGGCTGCGCTCGGCCATCGATGATATAGACGGTATCGGTCCGGTGAAGCGGCGCGCGCTCCTTCGACACTTCGGCAGCCTGCGACGGATACGCGAGGCCACCGTCGAGGACATCGCGCAGGTGAAGGGGATGAATGGCGACCTCGCAGCGAAGATTCGCGCCCACCTTGATGAGATGTCGGCGCTTCTCGATCGCGAGGAGCGCGCCGACGCGGTTGAGGTCGGCGCTGAGCCAGTGCCGGCTGCGGTGCCACCCGAAGTGCCGCCGCCAGATCCCACGCCCATCGAAACTGATTCCGAATAGCTTCCGGGCGTGCTTGACGAATAACCGCGTGCATTGTATTTAACTTATCAGTTAATTAGCTGATAGGTTGAATATGGGAGGAACATCATGGAATCTCATCGAGTTGTATCTCGCGACGAATGGCTCGCGGCGCGCACCGCGCTCCTCGCCAAAGAAAAGGCGCTCACCCGACAGCAGGATCAACTGACTGCGGAGCAGCGCGCGTTGCCGTGGGTGAAAGTCGAGAAGAACTATGTCTTCGATGCTCCTTCAGGCAAGGTGACGCTGGCCGACCTGTTCAATCGACGCAGTCAGCTCTTCATCAAGCACTTCATGATGGGACCGGGAGCGACGCATCAATGCGTGGGATGCTCACTCGAAGTCGATCATGTCGAGGGCATCCTCGAGCATCTGCAGAATCACGACGTCTCTTACGTGGCGGTGGCGCGCGCGCCAATCGAGGAAATCGAGGCCGTTCGCCGGCGGATGGGTTGGCGCTTTCCCTGGGTTTCGTCCTACCACAGCGATTTCAATTACGACTTCAACGTGTCCTTCGCACCCGCGCAGCTCGCGGCCGGTAACGCCTACTACAATTTTCAACACATGAATCCGGGAGTGGAGGACCTTTCAGGCGACAGCGTCTTCTACCGGGACGATACCGGCCAGATTTTCCATACCTATTCCGTCTTCGGCCGCGGCGGTGAAGCCTTTCTCGGGATTTACCGAATCTTCGATGTAATGCCGAAGGGCCGCAACGAGAACGGCCCCTACCATTCGCTTACCGACTGGGCGCGGCCGAAGAACCTGTACGGTAAGGGCGGCATGGTTGAGGGCAACGGGCGATACCACGCGATGGCCTGCGCTTGCAGCGCCCACAAGTGAGTGTGACCGGTGACAGAGTCAGGACCTCGTCATGTATCGTCGAATCGATGATTGAGTTCAAGGCAGTCGCTTGAACTCGGCGGGCGCATACTCGTATCCGCGCGAAGGACTTGAGAGTCCGCCTTTCGCGTACGATGCCACAGCGTAGTCGGGGTCTTTAACTAGTACCTCGAAGTATTTTCGAGCGATGGGACCGCCAATCTGATTGCGAAGTTCGGTTCCAAATTGACGCTCGGTGCGATCCGGACTCTTCGCCAAGCGAAGCGCCTGATCTATGCCGGCATCAGGTGAGATGCGGAGAAATCGCTCGATCGCCGAGGCCTCCGCCATCAGACATTCTTTGTCGTTAGACAAGTAGTCGTCCGACCGGGGCGCCCGCCCAAGATTGGCAAGAGCCTTGTTGAGGGTGTCGAGACGCGCTCGATAGAAATCCTTAAATTGATCGCTAACGTTGGTGTAGTTGGTGCCGGTCCACGCGTAGATCGCCGTCCAGCTCGCGTAGCATTGACCCTGAATCGATCCTATTCCGGTATCAAGCACCAACTCGGTCTTTCCGTCCTTTCCAAGGTCCTCGGCCTTCTTCAGCTCTCCTCCCGCCCCCGCATACAATTCGAACCCCGAGGGGGTCTTATCGACTACGTAAGTGGCGCAGGTTGAGGGCCGGTCGATGGTATCGAGCCCGTAGACCAAGGAAAGAGAACCACTGTGCCGGAGGTCCGCGAAACTGAACGCACATATTTCCATGTCATCGCCGAGTAGAGACTCGCCAAGGATCGTAATCTCCATCGCGCGAGCTAACTCCTCGACAGCGTCTTTGCCGGGAGGATGCGTCGCCAGGTTCGGCGATGCTTTAACAGCCCAATCGGTCTTGCCGAGCGTGGTCTGCGAAGGCGAAAGGCTATCGTCGGATCGAGCCGCCGGGGACATCAGCAGTCCGCATACTGCCAGCAGGATGATTGCCCGGGTTGTTGGCTGAATCGTCGCTAACATCCTGCTATGATGGTGATGTGGCGCCCGAGGGCGCCACAACCGTTTTTGGAGACGGAAGCGATATTGTGAAAGTGCAAAAACAAACCCATTAAGTGCTTTGAAAATAAGGAGTTGTCCCTTTTCAGCGCCACACGAACATCGTGATTTTTATATGCGAAACGCGCTCAATACGAATTCAAACCGGCAATCCACTGGCGACCAGCCGATTACATAAACGAACCCACCACATCGCATCTGCCGAATAGCAGAAATGCAAAAACAAACCCATTAAACATCGACAAGCACTGGAATTATTCACTATCGACATAATGTCGGTAAAGATCCGAGGCCGACTGCCTCATGCGGAGGTTTGACAACCTCGCACCCTCATAGCTATTGCTCCGATTGGCCTATGGTCGCAGCGGGAGGTGACGTCCCATGAATACAGATTTCACCATTTGTGTCGGTACGGTTGGCGCGGGCGTGTGGTTCAGTCCCGATGGCGGAGAGCATTGGCGCCGCAGCCGGATGAACCTGCCGTTCGAGGCCGAGCCCGGCGAAATCCAGATCCGCTCGCTCGCCGTCTCACCGCACAACTCGCATCACGTGTTGGCCGGCTCCGAGGTCGGCCTCTATCTCAGCGAGGACAATGGCGCGAAGTGGGAGCCGATCGAGTCGCCCTCGGGCAATCGGCAAATCTGGTCAGTCGCGTTTCATCCCGGCGAGCCCGACACGATGTTCTTCGGCACCAAGCCGCCGGCGGTCTATCGCTCGCGCGATCGCGGCAAGACCTGGGAGCAGCTTCACGTTCCGATGGCGGAGCGATGCCTCGCGGGCGCACCCAAGGTCACCAACGTCATCGTCGATCCGCGCGACAAGAAGACCATCTGGGTGGGCGTCGAGATCGATGGGGTCTATTGCTCGCGCGACGACGGCAAGACCTGGACCCATCACAAGATGGGGGAGAAGGAACTCAACTGCGATGTCCATGGCGTCGCGCTCACTAACGGTGCGCATCCGAAGTTGCTGGTGACCACACCCGACGGCATCTGGAGCAGCACCGATGAGGGCGCGAGCTTCGAGCTCCATGGCTTCCCGACCTTCGCCGAGCGCGACGCGATATCCTACTGCCGCGGCGTCGCGGTAAAGCCCGACGACTCGAATACCATCTTCGTCGCTAACGGCGACTTCATCCCGGGCAAGCGCGGCGCGATTCAGCGCACCCGCGACGGCGGCAAGACCTGGGAGAAGTGCTCACTCCCGGTCGAGCCTAACTCGACGATGTACTGGTTCGGCACGCATCCGTCGAACCCCAACATCATCGTGGCCAACAGCCTGCATGGCTATGTGTACGTCTCGACTGATGCGGGTGATACGTGGACCAAGGTGCGCCGCGAATTCGGCGAAATCCGCGCGATGGCGTGGATGCCGAACTGACTCGGAAGACGGACGGAAAATCGAGGGATGACGCATCAGCGCCATCCCTCGTTTGTTCATGGGTCAATCTGACGACTTGGCAGACGATGCGCCACCGCCGGTCAGCCTGGCGCGATGCACCACGCAGGTGCCGAGGTTATCCAAAGGATCGGGCCAGTCGTTGGCGACACAGTCCGGAATCACCGAAAGCTGCGAGACGGTTACGCCGCGAGCCTGCAACTCCTTGCGGATGCAGTCGCTGTGGACTTTGTCGGAGCCAGGGCCCGCCGCCGCATCGTCAGCGCCTTCCACGATGATGGCGTAGCGCAGGGCGCGCATCAGTCCCGGATCCTTGGTGGTCGCGAGCAGCGAACTGACCTTGCTCGACCCTCCGCAACTTCCGATCGCATCGACGAAAGCTTCCTCGACAGAACTCGAGGTATCGGCCGCGGCGGCCATGGTTGTCCCAAGCGCCAGAACCACAGCGCAGCAAACGAGTACCGATAAGCGTTTCATTAGTGTTCTTTCTCCTTCCCCAGAGGGTAGTTTATCGACCTGCCCGTATTCATGAACGCTCTCAGCGCAAAAATCCAGTCTTGCGAGTCTCGTTGCGATAGCTCCTAATCGAGATGCCCGCCCCGCCTACCTCAACTTCGATAGCACCATCCGCATCGGTTCTCATGATGCGGGCCCCCTGAGAGCGATATCGATCGACAACCTCCGGCGCGGGAAAATGGAACCGGTTGCGATATCCCAGCGATATGACTGCGAGTCGCGGATGCGTGGCCTCGACGAATGCGAGCGACGACGAAGTATGACTTCCGTGATGCGGCACCTTGAGCACGGTCGTTTGGAGATTACGTGATGACGCGAGCAGCGTTGCCTCACCGGGAGCTTCCAGGTCGCCGGTGAAGAGAAACGATGTCCCTCGATAGTCGAGACGCAATACCATCGAGGCATTGTTGCGGCTGGTCGAATCGAGTGCGGGAGGATTCAGCGCCGTCAGCCGCACCCCATCAACGTTTCTGATTTGCGCGGTCGCATCGATTTGTCGAACCGGCACTTTCAGCTCATACAGAGTCGCGAGAAGTTGCTCATAAGCGGTGTCATGATTCTCGACCGCGACCTCCCAAAACTCATCGGGAGAAAAGTTGCGCGCGACGAAATCGAGTCCGCCGAAGTGATCTTGATCAGGATGACTGAGCGCGAGCCAATCGACATGCATGATTTTCTGCGACCATAGATAACGCGCGACCACCCGCTCGCCCAGATCGAAGTCACGCCATGCGCTACCGCCGTCGATAACCATTGCGCGCGCGCCGGGAAAGCGCACCACCGCGGCGTCCCCCTCGCCGACCGACAGAAACGTCACGCGCAATTCGCCGCTATGATAGCGCTCGTCGAACCACCATTTCGCATCGACGATCACCGCGATCATCAGCGCGGCAAGTGCCACATGATGCCAACCAATCACGGGCCTCCCCCGTGTGTTTGCGGTTCGTCGGCGCGGCCAGGTCAGCCACGTGAACAGCAACGCATACGCGAGAGCGATTTCTATCGGTGTCGGGGTGAACACGCGCACCCACGCCATCGGCCATTGCACGAACCACGTGGCGAGAAGATTGCCCGCCAGGATGAAGCGCGCCGCGATCCACAACATCACGATCGCCGCTGGCATCCAGACGAAACTCATCGCGGCGGCGGCGAGACCAAGCACGGTGCCGGCCATTCCCATGATCGGTACCACCACCGCGTTGGCGATGAGCCCAACGATCGAGAACTGGTTGAAGTAGAATGCGGTCAGCGGCGCGACGCCGAGCATCGCCCAGAATGAGACCGCGGCGTAGCCGAGCGCCCACTCCCAGGCCTGTTCGACTTGCGAAGTCGCGATCCCCGCACGATCGGCACGCCGACGTTCCAGCCATGCCGCATAACGCCGCATCCCGAGGATGATCGTCAGCACCGACGCGAACGACAGCTCGAACCCGACATCGGCGCTGGATCCGGGAATCGCGATGCAGATGATGATGCACGCCAGTGCGAGGCTCGCGACGCCCTCGCGCGCACGATCGATCACGACCGCGAACATATACGCGAGCACCATAATGAGCGCGCGCGTGGTGGACACATGATGCCCCGCGATCGCGGCATAGGCGATGACCACCAGTGCCGCCGCGATCGCCGCGAGCTTGTTGGCCCATCCGCGCAGCGCGATCGCGGGGAACATCAGCATCGCCAGGCGCATCAGGCCGAACACCGCCGCGCCGACCATGCTCAGATGAAGTCCCGAGATCACCAGCAGATGCGACAGGCCCGTGCGCCCGAAGGTCTCGTGCATTTTCTCATCGATACCGCCGCGGTCGCCGATGATGAGCGCTCGCATTTCCGCCGCGGACGGATCATTGAGGTTGCGATCAATGAAGGCGCCAATGTCGAGACGAATCCGCTCGATGGCACTCCCGGGAAACGTATGGTGGTGCGCGAGGACCGCGATTTCGGTGCGCTGATTGCCCTTGACCGCGAGCATCGTCGCGTCGATGCCTTCGCGTCGCATGAAGCCCCCGTAATCGAACTCGCCGGGATCGCCGAAGTTACGCGGGAAACGGATTCGTCCTTGGAACCTCACACGATCGCCGAGTCGGAACGCACCCGGATGAAGCATGGTCAGCCGAATCACCCCGCGCGTTGGATGCGCGGCCGCTCCCTCCACCGATGCCCGATCTACCTCGACATACAGTCGCATCTTGTCGGGAAAAGGTTCGGCCTCGCGGAGCAGATAACCCTCAACCATCAGCATTGAGCCTTCGGCGACGTTGCGAATGCTCAGGGCATCGAAAGGGTGCGCCATCACCTGACACACCGGCTGCGTCATCGCGACGGCAATCGCGATAGCAGCCATCGCGACGCCAGTGCCGGGCGCACGAATCAGGAACAGCCCACCCGCCGTCGCGCTCAGGCAAACCGCGATTGAAATCGGAGCCGCGAAGCCCAGGGTGCCCAGCGCATCGCCGAGCGCGACCGCGATTGCCACGATATAGATGGGTGGACATCGCACGAACCACGGCATGCGAGCGCGCCGGACCGGCTCTGCAGATTGAGGGATGACGAGGCCGGAGACGGGCGCCGTAACAGCCGCCATTGCCGCTTTAGTCCTTGCTCCGAGTGCGATTTGACTCCTATATCGCAGGGCCAGACTTGATGACAGCCGAAGCGGACGGCCAGTCACCAGCAATAGCGAATCGAGAATGCTATTCGTGTTCTTCAACCAAGGTGCGCATTCGCCCGATCGCCCGATCCCACTGCCGCGAAATCAGATTCAAGTAGCCTTGCACTTGTGAAAGCCGTCGCGCTGCCAGCTTCCAGATCGATTTGCGGCACGCACAGAATCCTCGCGCGAGTCCTGCCGCTTCGAGGACCCGCAGATGCCTGGTGACTGCCTGTCGCTATACCCTAGCGCCCTCGGGCATATCGCTGCGCAACAGTCCCAGACCAGGGCCACATCATCGCGAACTCGTGGTACCACTCCATCGGGCTGGGGAGTTTCTAGTTGGCTGCGCGAGGTCCTCATGATCATGGGCGCCAACATCATCTTCGAAGCGGTGATGGGGAAACAGCTTGCTTCGGAAGTCTTCGACGTTGACGCTGCCGTGACGGAGATACTCCGCGCTCTTGCCGAGGCTCAATCGTCGGCGAAGGACTAAAGGCGGCTCGCAGTCTCAGAGTTGCCGACTATGCGCGCGCCTCGGCGCCCATCCCGGCTCGGGCTTCGGGGGGTCCGCTGGAAAACAACGGCGCGAACGCGTCCCGATGCATCCAGGCGAGAATGACTTCGAGTGCGACCACGACCAGGGCGACGGGTAGGCCGGCCGGCGCAAGAAACAGATGGAACATGATGATGTGGACGACGACCGGCGCCAGCAGCACCAGCGCGAACGGAACCATGATACCGGTCAACAGGAGTACTCCTGAAACCACCTGCGTGGCGCCGAGCAGCGGGAGGAAGTAGCCGGTCCTGAACAATGCGCCGACAAAGTCCGCCGCGGCCGGCGGCTCGGCTGGATTGGCAATGAAGTGCAAGAAAAAATTGAGCCCGAACACCAGAAAGACAAGGCCCAGCAGGCTGCGCAGAATGACTAGGGTTATCGACGATTTCATGCTCGCCTCCCAGTGGGTCTATATAGCCAAGCGCCACGCCATTTGCGACGGCTGGTCACTCTAGTCCGACGGTGGCCGTTTCGAGATTTCTTTCAGCGTCAGCGCAAAAATCAGCGAGACGAAGGCCGTAAGCTAAAGTTATGAAAGCATAAGGTGCCAAGGCTCCGGAAAGCGGGCATTAGCCGAACCAGCGGATCGCGATTCCTATCGACATTACGTCGATAGAGAATGCTGCGGTATTTGTCGATGTAGAATGGGTTTGTTTTTTCAGTTTTAAATGACCGTGAGATGCTGAGCGGTGGGTTCGTTTATGTAATCATCCAGTCGCGTGAGGATTGGCAGTTTAATTTCGTATCGAGCACGTTTCGCATATGAAATCGCCCTGTTCATGTTACGTTGAAAAGCGAAAACTCCTTGTTTCTAGAGCATTTAATGGGTTTGTTTTTGCATTTTCACAATATCTCTTGCGGCTCCAAAACGATTGTGGCGCCCTCGCGGGCGCCACGTCATGATCATAGCAAAATGTTAGCGACGATTCAGCCTCTGGTCCTGAAAGCGAGACGAATAGTTAACACCGTCGGCCTTCTAACCCTATGCGACCGGATTACTGATGTCCTCAGCGGTCCGGGCCGACGACAGCATCTCTCCTTTGCGCACCAAGCTGGGAAAATCTGACTGGTCGGTGAAAGCATCGCCCAACCTCACCAAAAGACGGCATTCGCTGAAAGCGGTGAAGGCCTTCGTGCGCAACGTTGAGATTTCCGTCCGAGGAGATTCGGGAATGGGCGAGGGCGAAGAAGTTTGTTCTTTTGCCTTCGCCGATCTCCTCAACGACGGGTTTCTCTCTCTGGTCGCGGGTTATGGGAATTCCTATACGCCGCATTCATGTAGGGGGATTTACATCATCAACAAGACTGCATCCGGCTTTGAGATGTACACAACCGACGGCGCTGACAACACTGGGGCCGAGGTCGCCGATAATATTCGCGACCTCGGACGCGACGGCAAGCTGGAAATTCTGATGGATTCCGGCCTTGGCACCATCACTGCGACATGCAGTGCGAGATGGACCAGTGTGTTCGCCTGGGACGGTCGCGACTAACTACGTGAATGTAAGCGACCAGTTCAAAGACTTTTATCGAACCAAGTTGGTCTCCCTCAATCGGGCACTCGCAGATCTTCAGGGAAAACCGCCTTTTGACGATGCGGTTCGAGGGAAAGAGTGTTTGACGGCTGAATCAGGAGCGATCGAGCGGTTTCTCGGCGTCTCGCCAGACGCTGGGCTGGATCAGGCTGCGCGGTTGGCCAAGAGCAGGAATCGATCGGAGCGGGAATTTGCCGCGCAGATCCTGGGCGATATCGGCACCACCCAGACGAGAGAATCATCTTGAGATACTTGCCAAAGATCCTGACGGTTCGGTCGCGTTCTGGGCGAGGACTATCCTTTCCGAGTTGTCGAAAGACTCAAAGTGGGGACCACCCTCAGGGTTTGGTCGGTTGCGGGCGAATAACTAGTTCATCACGGCTGCCATTTTGGATGTAGTGTTTGAGGGCATCATTCTGTTAGCGACGACTCGGCTACCGGTCTTTTTTCGGTGCAAGGCGGTCTCCTGCGCCGCGTCAATAGGAAATGTGTTGATCTAACGATAATTTCGTATCGAGCACGCTTCGCATATGAAATCGCGCTGCTCGTGTTACGCTGAAAAGCAAAAACTGCTTGTTTCAAAAGCATTTAATGGGTTTGTTTTTGCATTTTCACAAACTCGCTTCCGGTCCCAAAAACGGCCGTGGCGCCCTCGCAGACGCCACGTTATCATTGTAGCAGGATGTTAGCCTCGATTCAGCCTACAACTCGGGCATTCATCCTGCTGACGATGTGCGGACTGCTGGTATCCACGTCGGTCCGCGCCGGCGATAGCGTCTCGTCTTCGCAAACCGATCTGGGCAAGGCCGACTGGTCGGTGAAAGCCTCGCCGAACCTAGAGAAGTATCCGCCGTCTGAGAAAACTGTTGAGCAGTTTGTCCGATCACAATTAGCTCGCACCGAAGACGATTCGGTCGTGGTCGATCTGTGCTCGTTCAAGTTTGCGGATCTGCGGCACAACGGGACTCTCTCGTTGGTGGCCGGCGTCGATCACAGCGGGCGCGGGCTTTGTGGTTCGGTCTTGATCCTTGACAAGAATGATTCCGATTTCCAAACGTCGGGGATTGAAGGCGCCAATGGTGCGGGAGGCAACGTCTCTGCGGCCATTGAAGACCTTCAAAACGACGGCAAATTGGAGATACGGGCGGACAGAAGTTTGGGCGAAATCTTGGGACGATGCGGCGCATTCTTTCCGGTGATCTACGCTTGGCGTGGCCTCGCGTACGCGGACGTGAGCGAGCAGTTCAAGGACTTCTATCGTGGCGAGCTGAACTCACTCGAAAAAGCTCTAGCGGGCCTTCAACCTGATCTCGGTCCGCATGGAGAATCATTGGGACCCAAGGAATGTCTGGCGGCGGAAGCTGCAGCCATCCAACGATTCTTGGGTTTGTCACCGGAAGCGGGGAGCGATCAGGCGATCCGACTGGCTAACAGCAAAGACGCTCCGAGCGCGATTTTGCGGTGAACATCTTGTATGAGATAGGCACTCCGAAAGCGTGGCAACATATCAAAATATTGTCGCGGGATCCCGATTTCCGCGTAGCGTTCGAGGCAAAACGCTACCTTTCATTCCACGCAAAAGGGCCAACGCCGATACCGCCCCGTCCGATTCAAAACCCCAACTTGGGGACGCCCGCCGCGTTCAAGCGACTGCCCTAAACTCATAGATTGACGCGGGCGCTCACTCGTGCGCCGAATAGTATCTCTCTGAGTGGCTGTTGCTCTAGCAGTATCTCTCAGTTATCAGTCTAAGACATAGTGTCGTGCGATCGAAAAACGAATCGAGGGAGCACAACGATGAAACAATTGCAAAAATGTCCCAACTGCGGCGTCCAGCTGGTGCCGCGTCCCAAGGAAATCCGCGACCTGCGACTTTCCGCCGAGCTTTCGCAGCGCGAAATGGCGAATTATCTCGGGGTAAAATCCTCGCACGTTGCTTACCTGGAGAACGGCCGGCGCTCGCCCAGCGGCGACCTCATCCTGCGCTATCGCAAGGTCGAGCAGAAATTACTCTCTAAGATAGGTCGCCGCAAAATGGCGTCTTAGCTACTCCTGAGGCGATACGCCTCGGCCTCGGTGTTGCCGCGATGCCTCAGCTCGTCGCGAGGGGGATCCGATAGACCTCCGCCGCGGTGCGATGGAATAGCCATGCGTTCTCTTCGGGCGTGTAGTCGGCCGCCAGCCGTTTGAACGCGTTCCATAGCACCAGGTACGAGCACGACACCCGGTCGACCGGGAAGTTGCTCTCAAACATGCAGCGCCTGGGGCCGAACTTGTCGATGGTGTGCAGATAATAGTCGCGGGTCGCATCCGCGAGTTGCTGCGAAGTGGGAGGCTGCGGATTGCGATGCCATCCGTAGCCGCTGACGGCCATGTTGATGCCGCCGAGCTTGACCACCACGTTCTGGCATTTGGCCAGCTCGGTCATGTCCGCTTTCCACTTCGGGAAAATCTCGGCGCGCTTGCCCTCATAGGGTCCGATGCCAAGCGGGCCGCCGAAGTGGTCGAGGATGATGGTGGTGTCCGGAAATGCGCGAGCGAGGTCGGTCAGTTCGGGAATCTGCGGATGATACTGCCACGCATCGAAGCTGAGGTTGAGCTTCTTGAGCTGCGCAAAACCTTCGCGAAAGTTTTTCGTGGCGTATAGGCCCCTGGGCGGCTTGGTATGCGAATTGGCAATCTTTGGATCATCATCGTAACCGGCCGCATGACGAATGCCGCGAAAGCGCGCCGGCGCCGCCGCGATGTGCGCCTGCAGGACTTCCTCGACCGCCGCTCCCAGCGCCAAATCCGCGAAGCTGACGATTCCCGCGCACACGCGCGTGTCGCCGTAGCCGCCGCTGGCGCTCATCGCGGCGATGCCGTTGACGAACTCAGTCTCGCCCACTGGACGCATCGCCTCGGGACCGTCCTTGCGATACATCGAGGCGCATTCCACGAACACGGTGGCGAGGACCTTGTGGCCGGAGCCGGTGTCGCGCAGGATCTCATCGAGGAGGTAGCGGCTGGTCGGGTGGTCCCACAAATGGTGATGGGGATCGATGATCGGCAGCTCGGGCTCGAGCACCGGCTCTTCGATCTGATTCAGCCACGCCTCGCGCGCGCTCGCATCCCGTCGGCTTTCAGTGGTTGCCATCGATGATGTCCTCCGCCAGTCCCCGTCAGTTTTCGCGGCCAATTCTCACGGTCAGTTCTCGCGCGGGTCGCCGGGGATGGGGCGCTCGGTGAATCCGATCACCATCCCGAAGCACTGATCGCGCCCGAGTAAAACCTTTCCGGCCCCATCCGGCTCAGGCTTGAGCAGTTTCGATTTCAGAAAGTCCGCGGCGCGCGCGACGTTGCGAGTCTTGAATACCAGGGCGTGGACGCCCTCACCATTTTTCTCGAGGTCCCGAGCCTCCGGGGTGTCCGATGATATCGGCTGGGTAAGTTCAACAACCGTATCCTCACCGATCGCGACATATGCGCTTCGTTTAAGACCGGACGTTTCACGTTCGTGAATGAGCTTGGCGCCGAGGACTTCGCAGTAGAATTTCTTCGCCGCGCCCACGTCGCGCACCACCATCGTGATGTGCGAGGCGTGCTCGATGCCGAGCGGATGACGCTCGCGCCAGTATTCCTTCGACCACGCGGGCTGCAACCGCGGATCGATGGTGTTGCGCTCGATGATCGCGAATTCGAGCTGCCCCGGGGTTTCCTTCGGATGCGTCCAGACCGCGAATTTCTCATTCGGCGGCGTGACCGGACGCCCGGTGACATCCCACATATGCAGGCCCTGGTTGGCTAGGTGGGTCGAGATCGCGGGAACGTCGTCGACGTAAAAGGCGATCGAATGGAAATGTTCGCCGAAGCGATCGTGAAAGCGCTTGACCGACAGATTGCGCAGGCCCTCGACCTTCGAGGGCGTCATCGGCTCCATGATGACGTCGCCGATTGCGATGAGCGACGCGTCGCGACCGGCGGCCTTCGCGAATCCGTGATAGTAACGCGTCACCGCGAAAACATCGTCGTACCATTTATCGACCGCGTTGAGGTCGCTTACGACGTGCGTCAGATGAAACAGCTTGCCAATCTTGAACATTCGTGCGGACCCCTTTCTGAGGAAAAGCGCGCCCCCCTTAAGAGGAGGCGCGCCTGGTTCCAGCAATCATTTTGACTTCAGGCGGCGGACCTTGCGTGCGCGGGCATGCCCAACTCTTTGCCGTCAATCAGAGGCTCGGTCTGCCACTTTTGAACTTCCGGCAGCACGGCCTTGGCGAACAACTTCAGGTTGCGCTCGGCCTCGTCGTACGGCATGCCGGCGTAGCTGAAGTTGAGCAGGAAGCCGTTGGCGTCGATGGTTTTGCGGATGAAGTCGAGCTTCTCGATGACCATGTCGGGAGTTCCCCACGGCATCAGCTGCGCGAAGTCGGCCGCAGCGCCGTCGATGCCGTGCTTGGCGATGAATTTGTTCACCGCGCGGTAAGACTCGTAGCTCTTCGAGGTGCCGAATTTCTCGGACGTCATTTCGTAGTGTTTAATTACGGTCCGGTAGTTGCCCGCCAGCCACTTCATCGCCTGCTCTTCGGCGCGATCCTTGTTCTCGTCGACGAACACGAAGCCGCCGCTGATCGGCTTCGGCGGAGGAGTCGCGCCATGCGCGTCCTTCCACGCCCTATGGTAGTTCTCGAAGTCGACCTTCACCGCTTCCCACGGCTTCTGCGGGATCACCAGCAGGCCGACTCCCAGCTTCGCCATAATTGGCATCGACTCAGGCGACACCGCCGCGGCATAGGTGCGGCCCTTGAATGACTTGAAGGGGAAGGGGCGGATTTCGCGGCGCGGCTGCTTGGTGAACCTGCCGCCTTCCATCACGCCGGTTTCCAGCGCGTTGATGATGAGCTCGGCGTACTCGACAAAGAGATTGCGCGCCTCGTTCTGATCGACGCGGAAGCCGTCGTACTCGATGCGTGCCAGACCGCGGCCCATGCCGAAAATCATGCGGCCATCGGACACGTGATCGAGAATTGAGATCTGCTCCGCGACGCGGATCGGATCGTGCCACGGCAGCACCACAACCGCCGAGCCGAGCTTGGCCTTCCTGGTGCGTCCGGCCATGTAGGTCAGGAACTGCACCACGTCAGGGCACATCGTGTAATCATCGAAATGATGCTCGACGCACCACACCGATTCGAACCCGAGCGGCTCCGCCATTTCGGCGAGGCGAAGCTCATTTTTCCATACCTCGCGATCCGACATCTTGTTGCCGGGATTCTGTAAGACTGCTCCGTAGCCTACGTGCATATGATCCTCCTGCGCGCGAGTCAGTCGCGCGGATGTTCACTCTGGGTCTATCGTCCCGCCACCGAGGCCGAAAGCATGTCGGGATGCGCGACACGCTCGGCGGTGCGTCCCTTCGCGAGCGGCACCGAGCCGGGCGCGCGCTGGAACGGATCGACAAGGCCCAACTGCTTGCCGGTTTCGCGCAGCGCAGGCATGACGTCGCGGGCGAGGAGCTCGAGGCATCGCATACGATCCTTCGCGCCGACGGGGCCGTCGAGCCAGAACGAGAAGATGCCCGGCCGCAGCACTTCGAGCACCTTACGCAGGCGCGGGATGACGTAATCCGGCGTGCCGGCGATCATCTGAAGTTGCTCGCGGGTCTTGTCGTAGGTCGCATAGACGCCCTGTTTGAGCGCTTCGATCTCGGCGTCACTTTCCTCGCCGATGACGTCGGTGATCGGCTTGCCGGGCAGGTTCGCGCCGGCCGCGAGCCGCGCGAGCCGCTTGGTCGCTTCCTTGGAGTTGTAGCCCGGAGGGAACATCCATTCGGGACGCGCAAAATGTGCGAACGCGCCGCCATAGAGGAAGCGCTTGCCGAGCTCCTCGGCGCGCTGCTGATTGTCGGAAACAAACACCGGCTGTAGATAGCCGAAGTTTTCCGGGCCTGCCTGGTAGCCTTCGCGCGCCGCCTGATCGGTGTACATGTTCCACAGCTCGACCGTCGGCTCGAGTTGGGTGGCCAGCGCGATGTACGGGAAGCGCTTCTTCGCGCACCACAAAACCGTATCGGGGCTGACGAGGCCGGGAATCCAGATCGGCGGATGCGGCTTCTGGAGCGGCAGCACCCACGGATTCACGAAGCGGAAATGGAAATGCTTGCCCTCGTAGCGGAAGGGGCCGGGCGTCGTCCACGCCTTGATGATGAAGTCGACGCCTTCCTCGAAGTACTCGCGATTGAGCGCAGGGTTGGCGTTGTTGGCGAGCTGCTCACTGCCGGCGCCGCGCACCCACCCGGGCACCAGGCGGCCCTTCGAGAGCAGATCGATCATCGCGAGCTCTTCCGCGAGGCGAAGCGCATTGGCGACCGTCGGCACCGGATTGCCGAGCAGCACGATCTTCGCGCGCTTGGTCGCACGCGCGAGCACCGCCGCCTCGACATCCATGACCGAGCCGAGGCAGAAGGGCGTGCCATGATGCTCGTTGAGCATCAGGCCGTCGAAGCCGAGGTCCTCGGAATAAACCTTCTCGTCGATGTACTGGTTGAGCAGCATCGAGCCGGTCGCGGCATCGAAGTTTTTGTTGGGCAGTCCGAAGAAGCTGCGATTGCGCAGGATCTGGTTTTCCAGAAGGTCGCTTTTCGCGGTTTCGGTTTCCGGATCGTAGTGATACTGCCGCTCGGTGAACCACATCATGTGCATAGGTGTCTCTCCCCTATCCCAGGAAGCTTTGAACTTCTTTGATGAACTGTTCGGACTTTTCGATTTCCGGCCGATGACCCGCCCCGTCGATAGTCACCAGCTTCGAGCCTTTGATGGATTTCTGATAGACCGCCGCCGCCGAGATCGGCACCACCTTGTCGTCGCGGCCCCATACGATCAGCGTCGGCGACTTCACGGTGCCTTCCAGCAGATGCGGCAGGCTCGGATTGAACATGTACGGTTGCCACGCGATGAGCGCGGTCTGCGCGCGCGCATCCTCGAAGGCCTCGTACTGCGCCTCCGACACGCCACCATCGTAGAGGGCGGCATACTCGGCGGTGTTCTTCGCATCGCGCACCGACTCGCGCAGATAGACCAGCGCCGGAACCGTGAAGAGATCCATGATGACACCCTCGGGCGGACGGATGCCGACCGGCGCGACCAGCACGATTTTCGAGAACAGGCTGGGATCGTTGGCAGCCATCTCCGCGGCAAGCCATCCGCCGAGCGAGAAGCCGATCACATCTATGGGAGCGAGGTTCTGCTCGCGCACGAATCGCGCGAGGAAGCTTGCCAAGTCGCGCACGTTGACGATCCATTCGGCGCGCGGCGTCTTGCCGAATCCTGGAAAGAGCGGCGTCACGATGGTGCGGCGCTCGCCGAGCGCGGCGTTCCACTTCATCCAGCCGGGCCAGCCGAGCTCCTCGTGCAGAACGAGCAGCGGCTTGCCCGATCCGCCCTTCATCACGATGAGCTGCTCGGCGCCGACGCTATGGTTTTCCTCACGAACCGAATCTTTTGCAGCCATTACACCCTCATGCCCGAAAGGGGCATCACATACCGGTCGGAATCTTACTGACCCTATAGACCATTCCGTCCAGTGCGGTCTAGCGCGCGATGAGTGGGCTAATGTTGCGTCATCGGGAGACAGTCGCGCGGCGGCTCCGGATGCTTGCGCTAGCGGATGGTTGGGAAATCCTGTTGATCATGATGACTCTTTGACTCATAGTTATGGCGATGACATCGATCCTCGATCGCGTGACCAACGCGCGATGAAAATTCCACATGGTTTCGTTGCCGCATTCGCGATCGGCCTGTGGCTCGCGACTTTCGGTACCGTGTCGGCGGCAGCCGGGTCGGGGCCGACGATCTTCGTCGACAACTACAACTATGTGACGGCGTATCCGGTCGGCGCGAGCGGAAATGTGGCGCCGATCGCGATCACTCCCGACATGATCTATCCGGCAGGAATTGCGCGCGACAGCAAAGGGAGAATCTATGTCACCAATCCGTCTACCAACACCGTTACGATCTATTCGGCCGATGCTGCCGGCAACGTATCCCCATTTGAGATAATCGGTGGCGCCAAAACCCGACTCGCCAATCCAACCGGGATCGCATTGGACCAGAATGGAAATATTTATGTGCTCAATCGCGCGACCGCGACAATTACTGTCTACCTATCTTTCGATCGCCAGCTGATTGATATGGGGCCGGGGCCGGTGACGCCACTCAACGAACCTCCGATCGCGATCATCGCCGGGCCCAAAACGAAGCTTAAACATCCGGTCGCCATCACTGTGGATGGAGCCGGCGACATCTATGTTGCGAATCAGGCGGGCGGTCCGGTCGTGCCAAGGCAGAGGATCAGGCAGGGCACGATTACCGTGTATCCGGAGGGAAGCAACGGAAACGTCGCTCCCTCAACCATCATAAAGGGCAGTGCGACTGGACTGATCTATCCGGTCAGCATCGCGCTGGATGCGAACCGCAATATCTATGTCGCCAACAGTTTTACCTACGTCAGCAAGACTTTTGTCGATGAGCCATGTATCATCGTTTATCCGGCCAGCAGCGCAGGTGACGCGCCGCCCAGCGCGGTTATCGGTGGTACGAATACCGGCCTCAACTATCCTTTGAGCCTCGCTCTCAATGCAGGCGGGAATATCTACTCGACTGGAATTACGAGCATGGGAATCCCCACCATCAATGTCTATCCCGCGGCGAGCAACGGCAACGTTTCGCCAATAACCACCATCAGCGGCGCCGATACCGGGCTGAGCTATGTGTCAGCAATGACTTTGGATTCCAACGGAAATCTCTACGCGCTGAACGGCGACAAGGTGACTATTTTGTCGGCCGGCAGCACCGGCGATGCGCCACCGATCAATACCTTCACCAGCACTTTCACGGGAATTAATAGCTCTTCCGGGATCGCCTTGGATTCCGCGGGAAAAATATATGTTGCGAACAGTTACGGAGGTCCCGACTTTCCCCACGGCAGCCTCTCAGTCTTTGCGCCGGGCAGTTATGCGACCACAGCGCCTGTCTCGGTGATCGAGGGCGACAACACCGGACTCAACTATCCACAGAAAGTCGCACTCGATGCGCGAGGCAGTATCTCGGTCCTTAACAGCAACAACGCCGTAACCGTGTACCCAGCCGGTAGCACCGGGAATGTGACGCCCTCGGCGACGATCAATCTCAGCGGCAACATTTACCCCGCCGGTATCGCTCGGGGCGGTGACGGCCAACTGTATGTGGCTAATCAGGGGGAATGCGCCTTCAACGGTCAGAATTGCCATCAAACCAGTCTCGGTGCCATTGAGATCTATCCGGCTAAGGCCGACGGAAATGCGAAACCTGACGCGGTGATCAGCGGCTACCTCACCGGTCTTGCTTCGCCTTCAGCAATCGCCGTGAGTAAGCGCAGCAACATTTTTGTCGCGAATCAGGGACCGATAGTCTGTTCGAATCTACCCGGCGTAAGTGAATGTTCTTCAATCGGCGACAGAAGCATCACGGTTTACGCCGCCGGCAGCACGGGAAATTCCGAGCCAATCGGCACGATTCAAGGTCCGCAAACTCGTCTTGGTGTTCCTGAAGAAATCGCGGTCGATTCCAGCGAGAATATTTATGTCGTCGACGGTGGGGATTTCGTCAACGGCGGGTACGGCGGCAAAGTGAGCCGCGGTGGTTGGGCCGAAAGATCGCCTCTCGAGCGAGCTACGATGGCGGGCGTCGCTGGAGGCGACTTCGCCAGTACAAATCCTGATATCATTCTCGTTCCCGGTGTTTTTGACACCGGCATTCCCATTTCCATTTCCGTTTTGGAGTTTAAAACCGGCAGCAATGGCAATATTCCGCCGAGTGCTATCATTCGCGGCCCCTTCACCGCGCTCAGCGGCTCGGCGATCGCAATTGGGCCTTCCGGACCATAGCAGCGGCTTGCAACCGCCTCTCATTCAATGCGAGTAGAGACGAGGAGATCCGCGTCGATGCCCGCAGCTTCCATCAAACCTCCACAACCCGAGCTCACGCCCGAGGCGATGCTCGCGCGCGCTCGCGAGATGCGGCAGATGCTGCGCGAGCAGCAGGCCGAATGCGAAAGGGCAGGGCGCATTCTTCCCGCGACCCATCAGCGATTCGTCGAGGCCGGGTTTTATCGAATGATGCAGCCGCGGCGCTTCGGCGGGTATGAATCCGACATTCCAAATTATCATCGCGCGATGATCGAAATCGCGCGCGGATGTCCGTCGAGCGGATGGGTGCTGGCGCTCACCGCCGGTCATCCAATCATACTGGCGCGGTTCGGCGAGCGTGCGCAGATCGAGGCCTACGGCGCCGAGGGCGACTTCCGTGCGCCGGCGGCGGGCGCGCCAGTAACCGTCGAACGCGTGGACGGCGGCTACAAGGTCAAGGGTTCCTGGGACTATGCCTCGGGATGCGACGTCGGCACGCATTTCATCGGTCCCGGCGTCATCCCCGGCGCTTCCGGCGAGCCGCCGCAACAGATTCTGCTGCTGCTCAAACCGAGCGAGTACACCATCGTCGATAACTGGCAGATGTTCGCGATGCAGGGCACCGGCTCCAAGCGCATCTTCATCGAGAAGGAAATCATCGTGCCCGAGTATCGCACGACGCGCGGCGGTTTGACCGATGAAGTCCCGGCGCATCGCGGCATCGCGGGACTCGAGAACCCTCTCTATCACGGACGGCTTGCGGCGTTTCTGGTGGGCGAGGCCACCGCAGTAATCGTCGGGACCGCGCGCGGCGCCATCGACATGTACGAGGAACTCGGCGCGAAAAAGACGACCTATTTTCCGCCGTTCGCGCGGCGCAGCGAAAACTACGAGCATCAGGAGCATCTCGGGCGCGCGCACGCGCTGGTCGATACCGCGGAAGCGGCGCTGCTGAAATTCAGCGACGACTACACCAATTTATGCGCGGCGTGGGTGCGCGACGAAGCGAAGTTCGGCGGCACCGAGGAGCGCGCCCTCATCGCGCGGCTCCAGCAATGCGTCCAGATGTGTTGGGAGGCGGTCGAGCTGCTGTTCACCTCTGCCGGCACCAGTAGTGGACGCGAGGATTCAATGCTGGGGCGATATTTTCGCGACCTCGCCGTGATGCGCACGCATATCGTGCTGCAACATTCGCGGACCGTCGCAAACCTAGGCGCGCTTCGCTTCGGGCAGCCGCCGAAAACGCCTCTATAGGAACGTGCCTATGCCATCGCAAAAGCTCCTCCCGACGATGGTGGTCGGAAGCTATCCGCAACCGGATTGGCTCATCGATCGCGAGAAGCTCAGCAAGTTCGTTCCGCGCACGCGGGTGCCCGAGTTGTGGCGAGTCCCGGAGCCATGGCTGGAGCAGGCGCAGGATGATGCGACCATCGTGGCGATTCGCGAGATGGAGCGCGCGGGCCTCGACATCATCAGCGACGGCGAGATTCGCCGCGAGAGTTATTCCAACAAATTTTCCAACGCGCTGGCCGGCCTCGATCGCGAGAAGGAAGGCAAGCGCAGCATCGTCGCAGCGGGCAATACTGTGACGATGCCGGTGCCGCTGTTTTCGGGACCGGTGCGCCGGCTTGCGCCGGTCGAAGTGCGCGATGTCGCGTTTCTGCGCGCGAACACCGATCGCACCATCAAGATAACGCTGCCCGGCCCCTTCACGATGTCGGAGCAATCGGAAACCAGCCATCATCGCGATCGCGAGGCATTGGCGATGGAGCTTGCGGCGGCGGTGAATGAAGAGGTGCGCGACTTGTTTGCGGCGGGCGCAGATATCGTGCAACTCGATGAGCCGTGGATGCAGCGCTTTCCCGAGCGCGCCAGACAGTACGGCGTGAAAGTCGTCAATCTGGCTCTCGAAGGCATCACCGGCACGACCGCGATCCACATCTGCTTCGGGTATGCGGCGGTGGTTCCCAATAAGCCCTCGGCGTACTCATTCCTGACCGAGTTTGAGGGATGCGTCGTGGACCAGGTGTCGATCGAGGCGGCGCAACCGAAGCTCGATCTCGCGGTCCTGCGGGAGATGCCGAGCAAAACTATGATCGTCGGCGTGCTCGACTTGAACGATAAGCAGGTTGAGACGTCCGAAGTCGTCGCTGCGCGCGTCGAGGCCGCGCTCAAGCACGTGGCGGCAGAGCGGCTCATCCTCGCGCCTGACTGCGGGATGAAGTACCTGCCGCGCGCGACCGCCTTCGGTAAACTTAAAGCGATGGTTGAAGGTGCGAATCTCGTCCGCGCGCGCCTTTGAGGTTCTCGACTCATGAAGCAGTACGGACGCACCCTCAACCTCAAGGACGAACCGACGGTTATAGAATCCTACCTCGAGTATCATCGCGCGGTGTGGCCGGAGGTCGAGACGGGCCTGCGCTCCATCGGCATTCATCGGATGTTGATTTGGATTCTCGGCCGCCGCCTCTTCATGTTCATGGAGACCGACGACCGCTTCGATCCCTTGCGGGATTTCGCGCGCTACGAGGCCAGCAGCCCGCGCATCAAGGAGTGGCAGGATTTGATGGCCTCGATGCAGGAGCCGGTGCCGGAAGCGATGCCCGGCGAGCTCTGGGCTGAGATGACGCTGGCGTACCGCCTCGAACGCTAGCTCTTCCACTCTGAGCCGGTGGGAAATTCGAACCTGTCCAGCGACGCGGGAAGCATCTCGACGCTGTAGCCGGGCGCGGTCGGAGGCACATAGCGGCCCTCGCGCATCACGACAGGGTTCACGAAATGTTCGTGCAGATGATCCGCGAACTCGATCGCGCGATTCTCCAGGCTCGCACCGATGCAGATGTAGTCGATCAGCGAAATGTGCTGGACGTATTCGCACAGCCCGATACCGCCCGCATGAGGACACACCGGAATGCCGAATTTCGCGGCCAGCAAAAGCACTGCGAGGACCTCATTCAGACCGCCGAGACGACACGCGTCGACCTGGCAGAAATCGATCGCCTCGGCCTGCATCAACTGCTTGAAGATGACGCGATTCTGGCAATGCTCGCCCGTCGCGACGCCGACCGGATCGACGCCGGCACGAATCGTCGCGTGACCGAGGATGTCGTCGGGACTGGTCGGCTCCTCGATCCACAGCGGATTGAATTGCTTGAGTGGCTGCATGTACGCGATGGCCTCGTCGACGTCCCAGGTTTGATTCGCATCGAGCATCAACACTGAGTTGTCACCGATCTCCTCGCGCATCACCGCACATCGATGCACATTCTCCTCGCTGTTGCGCCCGACTTTGATCTTGAAGCGCGTCCATCCCGCGGCGATTCCCTCGCGGCATAGCTCGCGCACGCGATCGTCCGAATAGCCCATCCACCCCGCCGACGTGATGTAGGCAGGGAAGCCGTTCGCGATCATCTCTGTCTCGCGCTTGGCACGCGTCGGCGCGTTGCGGCGCAGAATCGCGAGCGCCTCATCTTCAGTGAGCGCGTCGGTGATGTAGCGAAAATCGATGCAGGCAATGATCTCCTCGGGCGTCATATCGGCGACCAGTTTCCAGACCGGCTTGCGCTTGACCTTCGCCATCAAGTCCCACGCCGCGTTGACGATCGCAGCAGTCGCGAGATGAATGGCGCCTTTTTCGGGCCCAATCCAGCGCAGTTGCGATTCGCCGGTAAGCCGGCGCCAGAACCCGCGCATGTCTGCCGCGATGTCCTCGATCGTCATCCCCTTGACCAGCGGCGCGAGTGCGTTGGCGGCGGCGACGCATACCTCGGTGCCGCGTCCGAGGGTGAAGGTGAGGCCGTGGCCCTTGAGGCCGTCGCTGTTGTCGGTGCCGAGGACGACATAGGCCGCCGAATAGTCGGGGTCGGTATGCATCGCGTCGGAGCCGGCCTGGGTGCGCGAGGTCGGCGTGCGGATGTCGCGAACGGTTACGGATGTGATCGTGTGCGGCATTGTCGGCTCTCCCGCGACGCATGCTAGCATCGCGCGTTTATAAGCGTCGATGACGGACAGTCCTAAATGGCCCCAAGAATGGTCCAATGATTTGCGCCAGCACTGGCCGCTGCCGTCGAACCCGCGTCCCATCGTCGTGATCGGCGCGGGCAGTATCGTGCGCGATGCGCATCTGCCGATTTATCGCCGGCTCAATTTTCCCGTCGCGGGAATTTTCGATGTGAATCTCGATGCCGCGCGCGAGCGTGCTGAGACTTTCGGGATTCCTCGCGTGTTCGCCTCACTGGAGGAGGCCGCGCGAACTCCCGCTGCGGTCTTCGATGTCGCGATTCCTCCGGATGCCGTCGCATCGGTGCTGGAGCATCTTCCTAACGGCGCGCCGGTGCTCATCCAAAAGCCGATGGGACGCGACCTTGCCGATGCGCGCCGGATTCTCGCGATCGCGCGCGAGCGCAACCTCGTCGCCGCGATGAATTTTCAGTCGCGCTTCGCACCTAATATGCTGGCGCTCCGCGATGCGCTATTGCGCCGCCTGCTCGGCGACATCCTCGATATCGAGGTGCGCATCAACCTGCACACGCCGTGGGAGTACTGGGCGTTTCTGAAGAGTGTGCCGCGCCTCGAAATCCTGATGCATTCGATTCACTACCTCGACCTGATTCGGTCGCTGTTCGGCGAGCCGCGTGGAGTCTATTGCCGCGGCGCGCGCCATCCGCAGATGCCCGACTATGCCGACACGCGCACCAGCATCATCCTCGACTATGGCGATACGATTCGCGCGAGCCTCACGATGAACCATGGGCATCGATTCGGTTCGCGCTTCGCGGTCTCGGAGCTAAAAGTCGAAGGCACCGAGGGCGCGGCGATCGCGAAGATGGGCGTCAACCTGAATTATCCGAAAGGCGAGCCCGACACGCTGGAAATCGCGCATGACAATTCTGGGTGGCAGTCGATCCCGCTGCGCGGGTCGTGGTTCCTCGAAGCCTTCGAGGGTCCGATGGCGAATCTTCAGCGCTTCATTGCGGGTGAAGATGCAGCGCTGATGTCGCCGATCGACGATGCATGCCGAACGATGGCGCTGGTCGAGGCGTGCTATGAATCGAGCGCGCGCGGGGGCCATCCGATCGCGCGCATCGAGTGACCTAACCCCCGGCCCCTTCCCTTGAGGGAAGGGGAGGAGAAAAGATTCTGAGCTATTCCTTGCGCGGGCGGCCGCGCCGTCGCCGCGGCGCCGACGGAGGTTCAACGGCTTCGCCTTCCTCGGGGCCGAACGGGCTCAAATCCGACAGCGGACTCTCGTCGTCATCGGCGGCTTTTGGACGGCGCACCGGTTCCGCCGCCGCCTCATCGGTTGCGCCCCACGGCTGCTCGTCGACCGGCATCATGCGGCCCTCGCCGCGGAAGCGCGGCTGATGGCGCTTCTGCTGGCAATCGACGCAATAGATCGCGAACGGCACGGCCACCAGACGCTCGATGGGAATTCCCTCGCCGCATTCGGCGCAGGTGCCGTAGTTGCCGCGCTCGAGCCGGCCCAGCGCCTGATCGATGTAGCGCAGGCGTTCCTCGGCGCGCTCGATGAGATTCGCCTTGGTTTCGGCATCGGTGCTCAAGCGGGCAACATCCATTTCGTCGCCCTGCTGCAGGACCGCATCGCGCTGGTCGCGACGGAAATCGCTGACGCGCTCGTAGGTCTCGTCGCGCAGACGGGTAAGCATTTCGCGCAGCATTTTCTGCCGGCGATCTTCAGACATCTTGGTTTCGGTACGCATAACAGGCCCGCGTTTGGGTTTTTGGGCCGCCATCTCCACCTCTGTTCGCCGGTCGCTGGAAGGTGATAAATCGCGCGTCACCTTCGCGCAGCGGTCGGCCGGTCGCTCGGATTTTGGAAGTTGCAGCCGAGAATCTAATCACGAGCGCCTAAAAAGGATACGCCTTTCGAAAAATTCAACAATAAGGCATCGTAAAATTTCCGACATTTCACTTGCATCTTGCTGAGAAAGGGCTTTTTGCCCGCCAGAGCCGTCGCGGGAGGCCAAAGCGGCGAAGATCGCCGGCAATCGGTGAGCCTTCGCCCCACCGTTGCGACGTTAGCCACGCTGGCCGTGGCAGGCAGAACCTCAGAAGCTATCGGCAACTCGACCCGAAACCCGCGGCGGCGGATACTGATCGAGGTAGTGAGTTGGTGTTCAAACTTCTGACCTCCGGAGAAATACCCGATGCAAGAAAAAATTCAGGTAGGGTTTCAGGCGTTCACTTCCGATGGCGGTGAGGAGTTCGGCGCCGTCCGCCACGTATCGCCGACCGAGCTGACCGTGTATGTCGAGAATGCGGGCGACTTCACGGTCCCGATGAGCGCGGTGGAAGCGGTGCATTTTGAAAAGGTGGTAGTGAACTGCGCGAAGCTCGATAAGCGGCTGCGCCACGCCATCGGCCACGCGCACGAGAAGGAAGAACCCGGCAAGTGAGGTTCGTATTTCATGGCCGCAGAGATCGAGACTACCCGTTTTGAGGCAACCGACTAGTAGTCGATCGGGGGTGGGATCACGTTGTGCTTGCTACATTCCGCGCAGGTGAGGATCAGGCGCACCGGCATCCGATTCCTGAGCAGCGCGGCGGCGGCGACATAGAGATCCCGCGGCGCGACTGACTCCGCGAGCACGCTCCCGCATGAGCCACATACCAGATCCTGCTCTCCGGTTTTGATGATTGGCGGCAGCGAATGGAACTCCAGCGACGTGTCGGTAGGTTCCGGCTCATCGATCAAGGTCAGGATTTTTCGCAACTTCGGCATAAGCGCTCGTCGGCGCAGTATAGGCAGGGAATCGCAAAAGCGGGTAGCAGGCCGGCCTCTTTTCGGGAGGCCGAAATGGAACGTGGCGCGCCTTGAGGGATTTGAACCCCCGACCCTCAGAATCGAACTATCTCACTTCCCGAGGTAGCGAAATTGTTCGCATTCGCCGATCCCGACGTAGCGACACATTTCTTGCGCGATGTCGCGCGCCAGCTCCGCGAGCGCCCGGACGTTGACCCCGATCGCGTTTACCACGGCATCGGATTTCATCTGCGTTATTGCCACTGCGCTACGGATGAGGCGCGTGAGATGGTTGAGCGATGGGCCTATTGGGCCGAATGCGCCGAAGATCCCCACGGCGGCACGAATCCGGGTCGCCGGAAGTTGCCATAGGGGCGGCGCTCCAAGCGACAGTCGCACCTAGCCGTATCTAGATTTCCGCCTGCCCTTTTTTACGGCCGATTCGATTGACCCTCTTTAGATTTCCTTCCCCGACAGGCCCCGGCAACCGCTGGAGTGCATACCCGGCAAACTCCTACGATTCACAGCACCGTGCAGCTCTTGTCTCGCGCTGACGCGCAAATCAGAGTTTAAGCGATGCCTCGGAGACGCACTAAATGACTGTCTGTAAGGAGGGCTACAGTGGTAGTTCATCATTCGGCGAAGGAATCCAACTGGCCGCCTGAGTCGGTGCCACCAAGGTTGTATCGATACATGAGCGCCCAACGCGCCGAAAGCATTCTTGCCGAAAGCAAACTATATTTCTGTGCTCCTAGCTCATTCAATGATCCGTTTGATTGCCAGATCAGGCCTTCGTTCTATGGATCGAAAGAACTTTATCGGCGAATCGCCTTCCGATTAGCGACGGATCGAAGTCCGGGACTATCGCGAAATGCCCGACGCGGTATGGTGCGCAATGTCCGCGAGAAAACTAATCCGAGGTTCTTCGAGGAAATTTTTGAGAAATGGCAGCACGAGTTTCTGAACAAATCAGGAATGTTGTGCATGACAGAAAAGCGCGATGACATCCTAATGTGGTCTCACTATGCAGACGGACATCGCGGCGTCTGCCTCGAATTCGAGTACGCAATAGGGAAAGGATTCTTCGGCCAAGCACTCCCGATCAGGTATCTGTCCCATTTTCCGCAACTCAACTTTGCCAAGACATTCGGGAGTAGAAGAGCAACCCAACGAGCAGATTTCCTACTTGAGTTCGGAAATACCATATTCCTCAGTAAGGCGTCGCAATGGTCGTATGAAAAAGAGTGGAGGCTTATAGAATTCGCGATGGAGGGGTTCAACAAATTCGGCTTGCGATCGTTTCCACCGGAAGCATTGAAAGGCGTGATCCTTGGTTGTCAGGTGTTGGAAGGAACGAGAAACCGCATTTCCAAACTTGTGACCAGTCGTTCGACGCCCACTTCGCTCTACCGAGCGGTTCCAAGCAGTGGCCAATTCGGCCTTGAAGTTGAGCCATTGGAAACCCTCTGAAATCGAGACTAGGCTCTACCGGAATGCTGAGTCGGCAAATGGTTCAGAAGGACTCCAAAAAAAACGGTCAAATCAAACGGTAACGCAATACCAGTTCTTCCAATTCATGACCGTCGATCAGATTGATTCCGGTTTCTTGCGCGAATTGGCGAGCCCCCCGCGTGAAGCTAGAGGAGGTGACGAAAATTCCTCTGGCTCCCTTCTCGCTTGCGACCCGACCGAAGAAGCCTTGTATCTCGGGCCGTGACACTTTGTTGCGAGCACGATAGCGTTTGCACTGGATCAGATATTTGCCTCGATAAATTACTCTGGTGTTGACGGCCTCGACATCGACCCCGCCGTCCGAAGACGGCTTGGTTACAAGGACTTCAAATCCTAGCTTTGTGAAAAGAGCGCCCGTTAGCTTCTCGAAATCATAAGGCGAAAGAGCCATCACTCGATCGAGCAGACTGACTGCGGAGTTGTTCGCGCTGCCGCTGCCCACGACCGCGGCGGGCACCTCGCCGTTTTCAAAGAAAAAACGAGCGTTCCCGAGGGAAATATGATCACCGGCGGAAATCTCAGTCGGGCCGGTGATGCGTCTGACGTTCACCCATGTTCCGTTGGTCGAACCGGAATCTTCGACGATCCAAGAGCCTTCAATCTGTCGAAAGAGGGTGGCGACGAGAAACCGTAGGATTGTTGATTACGAGGTCGCAGTCCGGGCCCGAACCTACTTGCACGCTACCCGTTTTAAACCGGAGCAAACCGTGGGAGCCCTCCGTTGATGCTAAATAGGCATCGCGCATTGATATGCAAAACCCCCGATCTCAAAAAGCGCTTGCCGAGGCTGAGTGATCGAAAATATAAGGAGCGATTCTACCTGATGTAACACCATAGAGTTTTTGCTTTTATCGGGTAGGGAACTACGAGTGAGAGGGCGTCCTCTTCCTCGCAATGACCGACTGTATTGGCTTCATGAATGGCGATTCAGAATCCTCTACAGGGTTCTTTTCAAAAACTCGATGGCTCTGACCTTCGCTGTTCCCTTCTCAGTGGCCGCGTAGACAGCTTCCTCGGATTGCTCGCCGCACATCTCGACAGATTCGCCGGGTCTCAGTGGAACGCCATACTTGGTCAACGACAGTTGGTCCACCTTACCCACAACAAAATAGGCAGTGCGATTAAAGCGAATAGTCCGGGAGGGAAACATGGACAGAAGGAACGGGAGTTCAGCGTCATCTCTCCTCGCCGTGGCGACGAACCTCACTCTGAACCCATCCTTCCTGATCGAATAGTCGAAGAAGTTTCCGGCGAGCCTTTTCTTGGCTATCGTTCGTTCTCCTTCGTAGGTTAACGCGGCAGCAAGCTGAACATCGAGGCTTGGTGCGAGTTCGGCACCCCTCGCCGAAAGCTCGACCTCATCGGGGTTAAACTCAACCCAAAGACGCAACAACCGGCATGGGCGTTTCGATGCGACTGTTGTAGCGAACGGAATACGACCATTTCTGGGCAATGGGATGACTTCACCCAACTGTTCGCCACCAAAACGAATTGAGATTCGTGGCACCCACAGGAGCCACAGAAAAAAGAGCAGCGGTCCCGCAAGGGTAACGATGCCGACCGAAGCGTCAAATGTGGCTCGCATTGCTTTACCGGCCTACGGTTCACTCGGAGATTTTACCTAGTGCAGGCACGTCAACAGTGTATGCCCGGCAGGAAATCGGGGCTATATCAGCCGAAGGGGTATGTCTTTTGAGTACCCGGACAGTCTCAGAAATTTTGGTCAGCTAAGATCGCTTGGGCCGACTATCAAGATGCGCTAGAGGCCACGACGGTTCACAACGTTCCGGGTTTTGAATTTACCTAGCCACTACCTAAACGCAACCGGCTCGATGCTCGTTCGCGAGGACCACTCGTAAGTCCCTGAATTTGTTGGGTGTTTTGGCGCGCCTTGAGGGATTTGAACCCCCGACCCTCAGATCCGTAGTCTGATGCTCTAATCCGCTGAGCTAAAGGCGCGCATCGCGATGCGTCGTGGAACGATCATCCTAGAAGATGCGCATCAGGTTCGCAATCAGGCCGATGGAATCACGGAGGCACCGAGACACCGGGAAGCGCAGCCGAAAGGAGTTTCGGACGTCGGCAGTCGGAGCGCTGTTTCTCTTTGCCTCTGTGGTCCAGTCTGCTCGTTCTGACGGCTCTCTGGTGCCGGATGCCTTGACCTCGCGTTCACTTCGCATGATATAGCTTCTGCGAGCCATCGGCGGGGGAATGTCAGCGGCCAATTTCGCGCCGGCCCGACCGCAGCAAATCAAGCATCTCACGTTCACATCCTGGGGAGGGTATCATCGTGACACGAAAACCATTTTTGCGCTTCGCGACCGGCCTCGCAGTGGTCCTTGTTCTTTCGCTCGGCGCGACGGCGCCGGCATCGGCGGGCGAGAAAACCATCAAATACCAACTTGCAGGGGGAGCAAGTAGTGCGGTGATCGCATTGCCGGCGAATGTCCCAGTGATGGTGACTGGAAATCAGGTCGGGAATACCAGCGATTTTGGCGTGCTCCAGATGGTGATCTCGAACGACAACGGAGGTCTCAACTGGACGGGGTCGAGTAGAGCCGATGGACTTAAAGCTGGTTTTAGTGGCGCAACCGGTGACCTCATTATGTCGCTGGATGAGAGCAGTCAGGTACAGTTGACCATTCAGTTTGTCTTAAACAAGAAAGGCAATGGCGGGACTTTCGGAATGGTGATCAAAAATATCGGCAGCGCCACGGCTTCCGGACAAGTGAAGCTTTTCTTCTAGCCCAACTTAGCGCTCGCGCGAGAAAATCCGAGCCTATCAGGCGGGACTTGGGGTTTTGAACCCCCGACCCGCAGATCCGCGAGCCTCGCTCAGTTACTTCCGCAGTCTTTGGCGCCGGTGGTGTTATCGACACAACACGAGGTCTTGAAGATGCCGTCCCACGCGGTGTAGTCCACCGTGTTTGGTGGCTGAGATGGCAGATAGGCTTGCATGACCGCAACACAAGCGGCTTCGCTGGCATACGGTCCCATCGGAATGTCATTGACGAAGACCTGGTTATTCGGACCCGCGCTACTGACGTGGGTCGCGATGAAAGACCACGAGTCAGCATCCAGGGCGGAGGGATTCGCACGGCGCAAAGAGCTTGCGAAGGCGGGCATGGCAGTCGCTGTTGTCAGGACTAGACCGAGGGTCAGGGCTTTCAGGAGCATGATGTCGTCCTCCCATTGACGATTGTAGAGCGCGAACTACTATTTGACGTTTTTAGGCATTCTTTCTTCAATCCGCCTTTCCAGCCTTCCGTTATGGCTTCACCCGGAAGATGCCGAACGCGAGCGAATCAAAGATCTCGAAGTGCCATTAAGAAGCAGCGGCCAGCGACTTCCTCACGTCTTTGATCGGGATGAACAACAATCTCGGGTCAGTGACCGAAGGCTCGAAGCCCAATTTCTTGTAGAACTCGGACGATGTCTCGATGGAAGTGGGAACTTGAAAGAAGGGATGGCGGTCCGCCT
>VFSW01000417.1_pt1 | contig 62031 bp, 59 predicted proteins | sample 5358111 | NCBI WGS metagenome assembly VFSW01 (sample SAMN11554181, study PRJNA540505) | mine drainage metagenome | isolation source: sediment from site ElyBrook_90M | place: USA: Ely Copper Mine, Vershire, VT | collected 2017
CCGCCCCCTTCAAAAGAACTTAATCGCGAGTGGCGCCGAGGGCGCGCGGGGCGCGGACCCGGAGGGCGCGCGGCAATCCGGCGCTATTCCTTCTTCTCGGTGAAAGCTTCGATACGGTAGCCATCGGGATCCACGACGAACGCGGCATAGTAGTTTTCGCCGTAGTCTTTGCGAATCCCCGGCTTGCCATTATCGCTCCCGCCCGACTTCAGCGCGGCGGCATGGAAGCCATCGACCGCTTTGCGACTTGGCGCCTGCAGGCAAAAATGCAGACCGGATTCCGGGTCGGCTTTTACCGGCCTCTTCACCGGCAAGACCCAGAATTCCGGACCCTCCGCCCCGTAGCCGAGATACGAGTCGCCTGCCATCAGGCATTTGATCCCGAGCGGCGCCAGCGTCTTGTCATAGAAGCTTTTGGCGGCTGCGAGATCCTTAACTCCTATCGAGACGTGATGAATCATGACCGTGCCTCCTATATCTAACTAGTTAGGAGGTTAGATATAGCCGCCACGCCGGTTTGTGTCAACCACCATAGTGGTTAGAATAGCGATCGGATGGCAGCATCGGATCATTCGAATGGCGGCGACGAAATCCTCCTTACCTCTCGCGTCGAAATGTGCCTGGAGTTCGCGAACACGTTGGCCTATCGAGGCAGTTTGCTCATCGAGAGCCTGCACACCTTCGAGGACCTGGTTAAATGGTGTGGCGATGCCGGTGTGTCGCCATCGCATCTCGTGCAGCACCTGCACGAGTGGGCAAAGAAGCATCCGAGACGAACGGCGGAAATTTTCGTCGACGCGATTGCGCTTCGCGAGGTCATCTACCGCATCTTCCACACGATCGCATCAGGTGCGCATCCGGAGGACGTCGATCTGGGGCTCCTAAACCGCGCCATCGGCGACGCACCGATGCGTACAACTCTCAGGCGCGAAACCGAACATTTTGGATGGCAGGTCGAGGAATCGAAAACATCGGCAGGCTGGATGCTCGTCCCAGTCTTGTGGTCAGCCGCCGATTTATTGGTGGGACCGCAGCTAGCGAAGCTTCGCGAATGCTCGAACGAAAAGTGCCTGTGGCTTTTTCTCGACGATAGCAAAAACGGCACGCGCCGTTGGTGCTCGATGCAGTCATGCGGCAATCGCGCCAAGGCGCATCGCCATTATCTGCGGCAAAAGGGCGCCTGAGGGTCGTTCATCATAGTTCGATCACGTTCGCGCCGGGTCCCGCATGAACGATGGTATGAAGCGCGCGGGAAGCTGCCTCGGCTTCGAGCTTCGCGTAGTAATTTCTTTCGAGGCGATCCAGCACTGCCGCCGCGTCGGCCTCGCGAGTGAGCGCGATGATGCATCCACCGAAGCCCGCGCCCGTCAGCCGCGCGCCGAATGCGCCACCCTCGCGTGCGTATGTCACCATCGCATCGAGGCGCGGGGTGCTGGCATCGAAGTCGTTGCGCAAGCTCTGGTGCGAGGCATCCATCAGCGCGCCCATTTCCTCGAGGCGTCCGGCGGCAAGCGCTTTCGCGGCGAGGTAAACACGCTCGGTTTCCGTCAGTACGTGCCGCGCGCGACGAAGGATCTCCAGCGGACGCGTTTCATCGATCACGATGCGATTTCTGACCTCGCCGAGAATTTCCTCGCGCAACGATTCTTCGTCAACGTTCAGAATCCGCGATGCTGCCGCGAAACTGACGCGCTCAGGCGCGCTTCCGACCAGGGTTTCGACGATATCGTGAGCGCTCCAGTTTTCGATTTGCCGGACCACGTCGCCAAGCACGCGCACGTTTTCGAGGCCGAGCGCTTTGCCGATGATGCGTGCCGCGATCGCGCATTCGACCACACGGCGATTATATTCCTCGCGCACGCGCCCCGCCTTGTCGGCGATTTCGAGACTGTCCGCGACGACGATGGCTGCGCCCGGCGGCATCTTCACCAGCGTCACACGCAGCGGATCGAAGTGAATGAGGAGCGCATGATCGCGCCGCCCGAGCATCGAGGCCGCCTGGTCCATCCCGCCGGCCATCGTGCCGACGTACCATTCGCTGCGCGCGACCATTTGCGCGGTTTCGAGCGCACCTTGTGTGAGGCCGTTCGTAGCCATCAAAGCGAGCGCGGATGAAACCGTCAGTGCCGCCGACGACGAAAGACCTGCGGCAGTAGGCACGCGCCCATCGACGATCATCTCGAGGCCGCGCAGTTGGTCAGTCCCGACGCCGCGCTTGCCGAAATGATCAATGACGCCCTGGAAGCCCGCCTTGACGTAGTTCGCCCAGTCGCCGGTTGGATATGGGGGAATGCTCGCCGCGATGCGAAACTCTCGCGCGGAAAAATGGGCATTGACGTTGCGCAGCGCGACCATCGACTCATCACGCGCCGCCGTCGCGATAATCGTCGAACGATCGATCGCAATCGGCATCACGGGGAGACCGCTGTAGTCGGTGTGCTCGCCGATGAGGTTGACCCGGCCCGGCGCGCGCACCGCGAAAATCTTGGTGGAGCGCTTAGATGCGCGAAGTTCCGTCGCGAGCGCTTCCGCGCGCGCAAGTTCGTCGCGGTCCCAATTCTCGGTAGCGTTCATTTTCCGTTAACTGGCTTGAAGAGCCTGCGAGCAGATTCCAAATCTTCCGGCGTTCCGACGTCGCTCCAGAATCCGCGCACATCAACCGCGCGAACCTGGCATCGCTCCTCGATCATCATCGCGATGGCTTGCGGCAATTCCAGCTCGCCGCGAGGCGAGCGCTTCAGCTCGGCAAGGTAGTCGAAAATGCGAGGCGTTGCGGCGAACAATCCCGCATTATTCCAGTTGGTGGTTGAGCTGCCGGGCGCCGGCTTCTCGACCAGCCGTTCAACGCGCATATTGGCGTCGATGTAAACCGCTCCGCCGCGCCACGGGTCGCGGACGCGATTAATCGAAAGCATCAGATCGTATGATTGCGACCGCGCACTCTGAATGAAGCGCGCGTAGTTCCCGGCATCCATCAGGATGTCGCCCCATCCGAAAATGAACGCTGCTTCGTCGCGGACGAAATCCCTCGCGAGGAGCATCGCACCCGCGGTGCCGTTCAACTCGGCCTGATGAATCGTGAACAGTCGCAATCTCTGACTCGCTCGCATCTCAAGCGCACACCACTCATCTATACGAGACGCGAGATAGCCGGTAACGATCGCGATGTCGCCAACACCGTTGGCCGCGAGCGCGTCGACGATATGGCCGATGAGCGGCTGACCCGCAACGTCGATCATCGGTTTGGGCAGGTGCTCGGTCAGGGCGCCGAGACGTAACCCGCGTCCGGCCGCCAGCAAGACCGCCTTTTTGATGTCGCGCCCCACCGTGCCAACATAACAGAAGAGGGATTCACTCGCGCTTTGCAGGATGGTTAAAATTCTGCTTGGGTGGAGTGAGAATACCGCCCCGTACGCACGAAAAGGTCCAACTGATGTTCGGAGAGATTAGCCCCCGTACCAAGGCAGCGGCGCCATTTATTTCGGTCGAGGAAGCGCTCGAGGAAACCCGCCGCGGCCACATGGTCATCCTGATGGATGACGAGCAGCGCGAAAATGAGGGCGACCTCAGCATGGCGGCCGAGAAGGCCACCCCCGAGCTCATCAACTTTATGGCCAAGCACGCGCGCGGGTTGATCTGCCTGCCGATGGCGGCTGACCGCATCGAGCGGCTCGGGCTCAACATGATGGTGGGCGACAACCAGGCGCCGCTCGGCACCGCGTTCACCACTTCGATTAGCGCGCGACGATGCCATGGCTCCGGTATTTCGGCGCAGGACCGCGCGATTACCATCCTCGAAGCGGTGCGCGAGGACGCCACGGCGGCGGGTTTCATTACTCCCGGTTATGTTTACCCTTTGCGGGCGCGCGATGGTGGCGTCCTGGTGCGGACCGGCCAGACCGAAGGCGCGGTCGACCTGGCGCGGCTGGCGGGGCTGAAGCCGGCCGGGGTCATTTGCGAAATTTTGAAAGATGACGGCACGATGGCGCGGCGCGACGACCTGATCGAATTCGCCAAGCTGCACAACCTCAAGATCGTCACCGTCGCCGACATCATTGAGTATCGGCTGCGCAACGAAACGATGGTGCAGCGCATCGCCGAGGCGAAGCTGCCCACCGCATTCGGCGAATTTACCGCGATCGTCTTCCGCACGCTGGTGGACTTCACCGAGCATCTGGCGCTGGTGATGGGCAATATCGACCCCTCACGCCCGATTCTGGTGCGGGCCCATCGCGAATATCTTCCCGGCGATGTGTTCGCGCTGTCGCAGCGCAACACGCGCAAGCTGCTGCGCGCGGCGATGGAAAAAATCGCGGCGGCAGGCGAAGGCGTGCTGCTCTACGTCAAGCGCGAAGCGAACACCATCGCGGCCGAGCTCGATGCCCTCAATTCGCAAGGTGGGCGGGCTCCGACTACGCGGGTGAACCTGCCCGACGCGGAGTTCCGCGATTACGGCATCGGCGCGCAGATCATTCGCGACCTCGGGGTGCGGAAAATGATCGTGCTATCCGATACGCCGCCGCGGCTGGCGAATCTTCCGGGCTATGGATTGGAGATCGTCGGCAGCGTTCCGCTCACTGACGAGTTGAAGTCATCGCACCCGAACGGGAAGTAGTAAGGGGAGCCGGATTTTGATCGGCGAGGAGAAAAAGCTGACGGCAAATTTGCGACGCAATGTCGCATTTGTCTACGCGTTGATCCTCATCGTCGCGGCCTTGATGGCGCCAGCCGCGATGGCTGCCCTCAAAGCGCCCGCGGTGGTCCACTTCGGCAAGGTCGGCCTCGATAACCCACTCGCTCCGGGCGCGCCCAGCACATTAATCATCGATGCCTCGGTAGATGCGGGCTGGCACATCAACTCGAATCATCCGTCGAACGCGGATTACATCCCGACGAAGGTCGAATTGACGCTTCCCAAAGGCGTCTCGGCGACCGAGGTTCAATATCCCGCGGCGGAGAAAACCCGGCTCGCATTTTCTTCCGAGGAGCTTTCGGTCCTCACCGGCGACGTTCAGTTCCGCGTCCCGTTGAAGTCCGAAGCCGCTGTCAGCGCGACGGATTCCATAACCGTCACGCTCGACTATCAAGCGTGTAACAACAACGAATGCCTCGCGCCGACTTCGATTAGCAAAGTTGTTCCTTTATCGAACGTTTACAACGCGGCGTCGAGCGCATCAGCCGCGGCGCCGACAGGCAGCAGCGAGCCCCAATCATCGGATTGGTTGTCGCGCACCTTCACCAGCCGTGGCAATGCGATCGGATTCCTGCTCGTGCTCCTCGGCGGACTCGCGCTGAACCTGACCCCCTGCGTCTATCCTTTGATTGGCGTGACGATTGCCTACTTCGGCAATCAGGGCGGCGGTCCGCGACGCGTATTGACCCTCGCGATTCTGTTCGTGCTCGGCATCGCGATCATGTTTTCCAGCGTCGGCGTTGCGGTCGCGCTCTCAGGCGGGCTGTTCGGCGCCGCGATGCAAAATCCGTTTGTGCTCTCCGCAGTCGCCGCAATGATGCTGGTGCTGGCGGCCTCGAGCTTCGGATTTTTCGTCATCCAGCCACCGCAGTTCATGGCGCAATGGGCAGGCGCGGCGCGACCAGGTTACGCGGGCTCCTTTCTGATGGGCCTCGGAATGGGTGTGGTCGCGGCGCCATGCATCGGGCCAATCGTGCTCGGGTTGTTGCTGATGGTGGAGCGCAGCGGCAATCCGCTGTTCGGCTTCGCGCTGTTCTTCACCCTCGCGGTCGGCCTCGGCCTGCCGTATGTCGGTTTGGCAATGGCGGCGGGAAGCATCCGGCGTCTGCCGCGCTCGGGCGAATGGCTGGCGTGGGTCGAGCAGCTCTTCGGATTCATCCTGGTCGGGCTCGCGATTTATTTCCTCGATCCGGTCATTCCGAACCACCTGATGTCGCACATGCTTCCCTACTATGCGGCGGCAGTTGGGGTTTTCCTTGGCTTCTTTTCGCCGGCGGGCCGCAACTGGCGGCCATTCCTGGTGCTGCGCAGCGGCCTCGGAATCATCGCGGTCGGCGCGCTCATCTTCATGCTGATCCCGCGCGCGAAAGTGAAGCCGGTGGATTTTCAGCCCTTCGACGCCGTGCAACTCGGCAATGCCACCGCGAAGCGCAAGCCGGTGCTGGTGGACTTCGCCGCCGACTGGTGCATCCCGTGTCGTGAGATGGATCATTCGACCTTCGTCGATCCTGACGTGGTGAAGGAAGCGCAACGCTTCGTGCGGATGCGCGCCGACCTGACAGCGCAGGACGACAAGAACGCCGCGATCAGATCGAAGTTCAATATCCAGGGCGTGCCGACGACGGTGCTGATCGATTCGAATGGGCGGATTCGTCATCAGAAGGTCGGTTACATCGGCGCCAAGGAAATGCTCGACAACCTCCGCCGCGTCGATTGATAATCGGCGCAGGTGGCAGCTTCGCCAAAAAAATCAAAAAACAAACCCACTGACGCGCGCGCCTCGATACTGCGCGCGATGCCTTCCGTCGATGAGTGCATTCGCGCGGCGGAGACGCATCCTAGGCTGGAAGGCCTCTCCCACGCGTATCTCAAGGCCCTCGTTACACGCGCCCAGAGTACCATCCGATCTGCAATCGCGGCCGGCGGATCGAACGCGGCCAATCGCGAAGAGATCGTCAAACAGATCGTCGCGGAAGTTGAGCATGAGGCATCGTCGGACGAGCCCGCCGTGAAGTCCGTCGTCAATGCCACCGGTGTGGTCCTCCATACCAACCTCGGGCGTGCGATTTTGCCGGAGGCCGCCATCGAGGCTCTCGCGCAGGCGGCGCGCTCGGCGGTCAATCTCGAATTCGATCTGGAAGGCGGAGGCCGCGGCGATCGCGATGCGCTGGTCGAGAGCGAATTGTGCGCGCTCACCGGGGCCGAGGCTGCGACGGTCGTCAACAACAACGCCGCGGCGGTGCTGCTCGCACTTACGGCGATCGCCGAGGGTCGCGAAGTCATCGTGTCGCGCGGCGAGCTGATCGAAATCGGCGGGTCGTTTCGTTTACCCGACGTGATGACTCGCAGTGGCGCGCGGCTGCGCGAAGTTGGTACCACCAATCGCACCCATCCGGGCGATTACGAAAGCGCGATCGGTCCCGAAACTGCGATGCTGCTCAAGGTGCATCCCTCGAATTATCGCGTCGTCGGTTTCACCAGTGCGGTGACGCTCGAAGAGCTGGTGAAGATTGGCCGCGCGCGAGGAATCCCGGTGATGGAAGATCTCGGCGCGGGCGCGCTCATCGACATGAGCGCGTACGGACTTCCTCGCGAGCCCATCGTCGCCGAAAGAATCGCGGCCGGCGCCGACTTGGTGAGTTTTTCCGGCGACAAGCTGCTCGGCGGTCCGCAGGCCGGAATCGTCGTCGGCAAGCGCGAGATAATCGCGAAGCTCAAGTCCAACGCGCTGAAGCGCGCGCTGCGATGCGACAAGCTGACGCTCGCCGCGCTTTCCGCGACGCTGCGATTATATCTGCGCTCAGGCAACCTGGCGGCGGATATTCCGACCCTTCGATTCCTGACTCGCTCGATCGCGGAGATGAAGCAGATCGCGCCGCGCGCACGCGATATCTTGGCCGATCGCCTCGGCGCGGAGTTTCGATGTGAGATCATCGAATCGACTTCGCAGATTGGTTCCGGCGCGCTGCCGACCGAGGAATTACCGACCGTCGCGATTCGCGTGACGCATCCGAAAATCTCGGCTAATTCGATCGCGGATATTTTTCGCCGCGCACGTCCGCCGATCATCGGCCGTATCACCGACGATGGTTTCCAACTCGATTTGCGCACCATCGACGATCCTGCGGTTTTCGCGGCCACTTTTCCGCCCATCTCCGCATAGCATTCGCTTGCCAGCCGGCCTCCGACGGAGCTACAGCACCAACAGAAGATCAAAGGTCGCAGAGGAAATCTTATGCCAGACAAAACCTACAAGATTGTTGAAGTGGTCGGCGTGTCCGACGAGAGCATCCACCAGGCGGTGCGCAACGCGATCACCAAAGCAAGTCAGACCCTGCGCAACATCGATTGGTTCGAGGTCAGAAATACTCGGGGCTCGGTCGGCAAGAACGGCGAGCTGACCTTCCAGGTTGAGGTGCGGATCGGTTTCCGCTTGGACGGAAATCCGGTCTGAGGATTTATCAGCCACAAAAGTCTTTCCAGCGGGCGCGCAAGTTTTCGCGCGCGGCGCAGCGGCGGAGCATTGTATGAAATTCGCGACGTTTCTTTTTCAGACCCAACCTTCGAGTATCACCTCGGTTACGCACAAGGCCGAGGAACTCGGCTACGAGTCGCTCTGGATTCCCGAGCACATCATCCTGCCGGTGAAGTACAAATCACCGTATCCATACTCCTCGAGCGGACGGATGCCCGCGCCGCCGGAAACGCCGTTGCACGATCCGATGTTGGTGCTCGCTTATGCCGCCGCGCTCACGAGCAAGATTCGCCTCGCGACCGGAATTTTTGTGCTGCCGATTCGCAATCCCTTCGCGACGGCGAAAGCGGTTGCGAGTCTCGATGTGCTGTCGGGCGGGCGCTTCATCTTCGGCATTGGCATCGGATGGCTCGAAGAGGAATTCGAAGGCGTTGGGATGAACTTCAAGGATCGCGCGCTTCGATCGCGCGAATATGTCGAACTGCTCAAGGCGCTGTGGACCAGCGAGGAGCCGGTCTATCACGGCAAGACTGTCAGCATCGAGGGATTCAAGATGAATCCCAAGCCGGTGCAGAAACCACATCCGCCGTTCGTGTTCGGCGGGCATACCGAGCCGTCGCTGAAACGCGCGGCGCGCCTGGGTGACGGATGGTACGGGATCGGTGAGAAGATGGAGGAGGTCGATCGCGTCATCAAGCAGCTCCGCGAGCACGAGAAGGAGCAGCATCGAACCAAACCGCTGGAGCTGACAATAGCGCCGCGGTTTGGCGGACCTATCACGGTCGACCAGATCAAGCGCATGCGGGATATGGGCGTTGAGCGAGTTATCCTCGGCGCGAGCCCTTCGACGCGCGATCAACTCATCCAGATGGAGCGGTTTCGCGACGATGTGATGGCGCAGTTCTAGACGGAAAGTGTTGGCGCGCGCCATCGCGGCCAATATCATTGGGATAGGCGCCAAAACATGAAGACCTGCCCCCGATGCAACCGGACCTATCCCGACAGCGAAAATTTTTGCGAAGCTGACAGCAGTCCGCTCATTTCCGAGCCGGCCTTCACCCGGCAAGAGCAGCCGCGAGAATGCCCGGTGTGCGGAGGCAAGGCCGAGCCGGGCGAGATAATTTGCAACTTCTGCGGCGCGCGCCTCGATCAGAGTCAGGCCGAGGTTCCGACCCCGCCGCCTGCTCACGCGCGGACGGTTCCGACTCCGCCCAAGTCGCCATCGCCATATCCACGACTTGGCGCTGCGCCGACTTCAACCCAACCGCCCTCGACTGCAAAGATCTCGGCGCCGATTCAGCCTGACGCGGGCCGCTCGACGCTGGGACTAATCGGGTACGCAGTCGCGGCGATCATCGCGCTCGCGGCGGGCGCATGGTTCGCGATTCACCTGAGCGCGGGCAAGAACGAGGAGGCCTCCGTCGCGTCATCGCCGGTCGGAATGGAATCACCGGTTCCGGTAACCGGCGGCCCGATCGTGATGCTGGCCAATGCGCTTCCGGTGCAAGTTTCGGGCGCCGCCGCAACGTCGCCGGATCGCACTGCCGACGTTATCCGCAAAGCCTTCGATGACAATCGCGGATCTCTTGTCGATACCTATAATAATTCGCTCACAACCGATCCGAGGCTTGCCGATGGGATGTTGATACGCCTCCACATCGGTACCGACGGCACCGTGCAGACCAGCGCTGTGCGAACTTCCACGTCCCCCAATCCCGCCCTCGATGCCAAGGTGGTTTCCGCGATGCAGATCTGGAAGTTCCCCGCGAGTACCGCCGGCGAGGTTGATGCCGATTATCCCATCATCTTCGCGCATGATTCCGCCGAGGCCTCCCGCATCGAGGCCGACCTGCAAACCAAAATGACGGCCCTTTCGCCAACCGAACCGCCTGAGTATGCGGCTGGTTCGGTGCCCGAGGCATCACCTGCCGCAGCCTCCGGTGGCGAGGCTGCCGGCGCGGTCTCGCCGGCGGCTGCCGCCAGCCCGGGTGTCGCCGCATCGGCGCCGTCTCCGGAGGCCGCTCCCTCCGTCGCAACTGCACCTCCAGTCACGATTGCGAAACCTCGACATAAGCCGCGGCCGCGTCCAACCTCGACGCCTTCCCTCTACGAGCAGGTGCGCGATCGACTTCGGGGAAATCCAAAGTTACGCCGCGTCAATGCCTATACCAGCGGCGGAACCGTGACTCTATTCGGCAAAGTGTTTGATGACAGCGGGAAGGCGCTCGCCGAGCAAACGATCCGCAATCTCCCTGGGGTGACTTCGGTGGTGGATAACATCACCACCGATGAAGCCGATTGGGCGCAGGAACAAACCCAAATCGCGCAGCAACTGGCCAATGCGGGCCTCGGCAAGGTCACCGTCAAGGTCATCGGACGCGACGCGTTTCTCGATGGTGAAGTGAAAACCGAACTGGAAAAGAGCCGCGCAGTGACGATCACCGAGGGTGCCGCGCCGGTAACGGTGCGGACCAATCTGATTCGCGTGATGCCGGGGAATATGTTTGGATTCTAGCGGCGCGGACTGGCGGTTCGATTTAGTTCGCGCCTCACCGTCGCGTCATGATATGCTTCATTGAGTTCTGCTGGTATTGACATCCGCAAATTCTAAAGATTCAATGCTCAAATAGCGCGGCAGCCGCCGCTTTTTCGCAGGAGGGTTCCTTTCCCATGGCTGATGCAGCACCAACGACTGCCAAGCAGGCTTTTGAGATGATGCCCAGTCGCTTCAACAAGGAAGCGGCCAAAGGGCTCAACGCGATTTACCAATTCGACCTTTCCGGCGACGGCGGCGGAAAGTGGCAGGTCATGATCAAAGATCAGACCGTCGAGGTTAAGGAAGGCGCGAATGCTTCCCCCAACATCACGATCTCGATGGCCGCGCAGGATTACCTGGACATGCTGTCGGGCAAACTCAACGGGCAAGTCGCTTTCATGAGCGGCAAGCTACGCATCGCGGGCGACATGGGCCTCGCACTGCGGATGCAGAGCCTGTTCCAGACCTGAGGAAAAAAGCTATTGAAGCGCGCCGGACTGCGCGCCAATTTCGCGGTCCGGCGCAATTCGCCCCAGCCTCAAGATCCTTTTCAAAGACAACCGCACCAAAGCCGCCGAAGATCACCACGGATTAGCGTCTGGGCCACAGCGGACATATTCAAAAATCCATCCAAATTTCACGCTTGAGTTTCCCTGATGCGCTATAGCGCATGCGAAATTTATCGAGATTTACATTTGCGATGATTGAGGTTTCGTGAGGTCCAAAACGACCGAAAGGAGCACGACCCCATTTTATGGAGAGAGGAGCCACATGAGCTCAAAGGAAACACCAGGCGCACAGGACGACACGCGCGAAACGGGGGCCGACATCGCGGTGCACGATGACCGCGAGGGCAGCGACAACACCGTCGCCCAAAAGCTCTCCCACGAACTCGACAACTGGCGGCGTCAGCGCAACGGCGCAAAGCCGATGCGCCCCCAGGTCAGCAACGGTTCCAACGGGCAACCTTCGGGACCGGCGCGCACCATCAAGGTGCGTGGGCATGAGACGCTGGTTGTGAGACGGCCGAAGCTGCCGCCCAAGCCCGAAGACGCGGCGCCCGACAAGACCTGACCCGCCGTCCGCGCGTCGTACAGCACCTCATAAGCACCGGCACCGTCATCGATGCCGTCAGCCTTCGCATGGCCTGCGTCGTCCACCGCACGCTTGCCACGGTGGCCGGAAGGTTCTGCGCATCTTGGCAGGGGCGGTTCGCGAACCGCGCAACGATGTCGCGATTGCGTAGGCTCCTGACGATTTCACCATCGTCTCCGTCCGCAGCTTCGATTGCGAAATGCTCGCTGCGCATCATTCCCCGGATGCGCGTCACGGTTCTCACAGGCCACAGGAGCGAGAACCGGCTGTTCTTGGCCACATCGATTCCCGCCACCAGGTTAAGGTGTTCCATGACGTTGACCCGCCTGCGCGACGATCCCACTCCCGCCTTGCGCAATCCGGGCTCGCGGATGCGGCCCCAGCGACTGTCCGGAGTTTGGACCGTGTTAGTAGTGGCGCGGCGATTCTGCTCTCCCACAGGGGAGCAGAAGGGCGTCCTCGCCCGGTGGTGGAAATGAAACTGGCCTGGACGCGTGAGAATCTACTTAATTCGGCGCGTCGGCGTGACGCGCTCAGCTTTCGCGAGGCCGCGCGTCACTGCCTCATCGCCAAAGCGCTGCGCGAGCGTATCGAGCGCACGATTGAGCTTCTCGCGCTTCGCATCGGAACCGGACGCTGCATCGAAGAGCCCAAGTTGTTTCGTGCCGGCGCGCTCGAGATTGTGTACCTGCACACCGGCGAGCCGAATCTTGTCCTTCTCTTTGACCTTGGAAGTAAGTTCGATCGCGAGCCGGGAAATTTCCGCGCCGTCATCGGTCGGCTGCTCCAGCGATGAACTCCGCGTCACGAGCGGAAAACGCCCCTGCCCCAGCGGCCTCGCGAGTTTCAGCTTCAAGGTCACGGTGCGCGCGCGCACGTTGTCATCGCGAAGACGCCGCCCGATCGCCTCGCCATGCGCGATCAGCACGCGGCGCAATTCCAGGCCGTGCAAATCGAGATCGTGCTCGAAGGTGTTTTCCTCGCCGTATGATTTACGCTGCCAGTCGGCAATCACCGGGCGCGGATCGATCCCATTGGCGAGTTCCCACAGATGAGTTCCCGACGATCCGAATTGTGCGCGCAACGATGCGGCCTCGCGCGCCGCGAGATCGCCGACGGTCTGAATCCCGAGGTCATGCATATGCTGCAAGGTCACGCGCCCGACGCCCCATAGCCTCTCAACCGGCAACGCAAACAGAAATTCCCGCACGTACTCGGGTCCGAGCGCGAGCAAACCGTCGGGCTTGCAGATGTCGCTGAGAATCTTCGCCGTCATCTTGTTGGGCGCGATTCCCACCGAGACAACGAGGCCGGTTTCCTCGCGCACGCGGCGTCTCAGCGCCGCACCCACTTCGAGTGGAGTGCCGAGCAGCTTCTCAGTGCCGCCGAGATCGAGGAAGGCCTCGTCGAGCGAGAGCGGCTCGACCGCGGGGCTGAAGCTCTCGAACACCTTGCGCACTACACGCGAGATCTCGACATAGCGATCCATCCGGCCGGGGACGAAAATGCCGTCGGGGCAAAGACGGCGCGCCTCATAACCTGGCATCGCAGAACGCACGCCGAACTTGCGCGCCTCGTAGGATGCCGAGGTAACGACGCCGCGAGCGCTCCGGCCTCCGACGATCACCGGCAGGCCGCGCAGCGCGGGATTATCCAACTGCTCGACCGACGCGTAGAACGCATCCATGTCGGCATGCGCGATAACCCTCGGCCATCGCGTGTTATCTTTCGCGGCCTCCACGGAACGATCCTAGCTGCGAGAAGCGAGGCGCTCGAAAGCGGCCTCGGCGGCACTCTCGCCGCTGTGTACGCAGTCGGGAACGCCGACGCCGCGATAAGCCGCGCCGGCAAGAAACAAATCCGGAATGCGCGCAACCGCCTCCTCGATCTTCGTGACACGATCGAGATGACCGACCGCATACTGCGGCATTGCGGCGGGCCATCGCTGGACCTCGGTCATGCCGGGCGCGGCGGTGACGCCGAGCAGGCCGCGGAATTCGTCGCGCGCCGCCGTGACCATCTCGTCGTTGGAGAGTTTCATCATGTCGCTTTGCAGCACGCCGCCGAGGAAGACTCGCGCCAGGACGAATCCTTCGGGCGCGCGCCCCTCGAACTTCAGGCTCGAGAAACTGCCCGCGATGATTTTGCGCTTTTCGATCGACGGCACTACGAAACCGAACGCGTCTGGAGGTTTCGGAAAATCCGCGAAGCGCCAAGTCAGATTCACCGTCGCCGCTGACGCATAAGTGAGGTAGCCGAGATGGTCCGCAAGACTCGATTCGATTCGGCGCAGCAAGCGCGCCGCGGTGTAAGCATGCGCCGCGCAAATCAACGCATCGGCCTCGACCTGCGAGCCATCGGCGAGCGTGATGCGCCAGGTATCGCTGTTGCGCTCGACCGAGGCGACATCAGCACCGCGGCGAATCGAGCCTTCGAGCCGCGATGCGAGTGCGTTCGCCAACGTGCTGACGCCGCCGCGCAGTGTCAGGAAGAGGCTCCATCGCGCGCCACTGGTGCCCCGTTGTTGCGTCACGCGTGCCGCTTCCGCCGCGCGCATTCCGCGCATCAGGCTGCCGTGGCGACGTTCCATTTCGACGAAACGCGGCATCGTCGCGCGCATGCTCAGTTCGTTGGGATCGGCGGTGTAGATACCGCCGGCGAGCGGCTGCGCAACGCGATCGAGCACCTCGCGGCCTAAGCGACGCGTCACGAAAGATGCGAGACTCTCGTCCTCGCCCTTCTCGCGCTTCGGAATGATCGGCTCGAGCGCCATCCGCAGCTTACCCCACGGCGAGAATAGCGAACTCGTGATCACCGGCCAGAGGTGCATCGGCGCGAGCAGCGAAAATCCGACCGGGATTTCCACCAAACGCCCGTGCCGCACGACATAGGTTTTGCGAAATTCAGACCGAGTTGGAATCAGTTCGGATTCCAGTCCGAGACGGCGCGCGAGCTGCGCGGCCCACGGCTTCTCGGTTAGAAATGAATCGGTGCCGGTCTCCATCACGAAGCCGTCGCGCACGATGGTTCGCAGCGGGCCGCCCACGCGCTCGGCGCGCTCGAGGATCGTTACTTCCACCGGCATTTCTCGCGCGAGGGCTAACTCACTGAGGCGATGGCCCGCGGCGAGGCCGGTGATCCCGCCGCCGATGATCGCGACGCGCGGAATCTTGCGCCTGGTCGGACTGCTCACTCGGGGTCAGCGCTCCAGATGCCGTGTCACGATGTCCGCCATCATGTCGATGAACGCGGGATGATCCGCAACCGTACCCGCGCGCACCATTCTGACTCCGCACTCGGCGGCGGTCTTCGCGGCTTCCACATCGAGATCGTACAGCACCTCGACGTGGTCGCAGAGAAATCCGATTGGCATCACCACCGCGGGACGACCTTCGAGGGCACGAATCGCGTTCGAGATATCAGGCTCCAGCCACGGATCGCGCGGCGCGCCGCTGCGGCTTTGAAACGCGAGCGACCAGGAATCGCGGGCGAGTTGCGAGGCAACCGCGGTGGCAGATTCGCGAATCTGATCGGCATAGCCGCTCGCGGCATCCATCGGCACCGGAATGCTATGCGCCGTGAAAATCAATTCGGCGCGTTTTGCGTCTGGTTGATCGAGTTTCGCGAAAGCCTCGATAACGCGTTCCGCAACCGCTTCGAGGAACTTCGGATGCGTATGCCACGACTCCGGATATTCGATCTGCGGCGCCTCGGGACCGATGTTCGCCCGCGCATCCTCGACGGCGGCCTGGTAGCGCTCCCAACTCGCCTCGCATCGATGCGCTGCGAGAATGAATCCGAGAATTTTCTTCGAATGCCTCGCCGTCAGATCGCGCAACGTAGCCAGGAGATACGGATCCCAATTGCGCATGCCGACGACGACTGGAACCTCGATGCTGTCTCGACGCAGCCGCGCACGCAGCGCATCGGCCTGGCGCACGGTTTCCTCGTTGTACGGCGATCGCCCGCCCATCACTTCATAATGATGAACGACTTCCTCGTAGCGCTCCTTCGGGATCGGACGCCCGCGCAAGATGTTGTCGAGGAAGGGACGGATCTCTCCACGGCGCGTCGGTCCGCCAAATCCGATAAGAAGCACCGCATCGAGCATCCGATTCACTGCCGCACGCGCGCCGCGCTCATTTCGTGCACCGCGTCGACCAGCGCAATCGCGTGCTCGACGGGAGTTTCCGGAAGGATGCCGTGACCGAGATTGAAGATGTGGCCGGGTCGCCCCTCCGCCTGGTCGAGAATCGCCGCGGCGCGTTTTCGAATCTCGGGAACATCGGCAAACAGCGCAATCGGATCGAGGTTGCCTTGCACCGCGACGTCGTAGCCGAGGCGCGCCCACGCCTCGCCGAGGTTGACGCGCCAATCGAGCCCGATGACGTCGCCGCCGGCCTCGCGCATCAGCTCGAGAAGATTTCCTGTCACGGTGCCGAAGTGAATCACCGGCACGCCCGGCTTGATTGCCGAAATAATCGACGCGGTATGCGGCAGCACAAAGCGCCGATAGTCGTCAGGTCCCAGGTTCCCCACCCATGAATCGAACAGCTGCACCACGTCGGCGCCGGCATCGACCTGCATGTTGAGGTACGCCGATGTGACTCGCGCAATCAGCTCCATCAGGCGATGCCAGGTGTCGGGATGGTTGTACATCATGGTCTTGGTGGCCTGGTATTGGCGCGACGCGCCGCCCTCGATCAGGTACGACGCGAGCGTGAAGGGCGCGCCGGCGAAACCAATCAGCGGCGTTTTCCCGCCGATTGCCTGACGCGCCAGCTTGATCGATTCACCTACAAATTGGAGCAAGGAGACATCGACATCGGGAATGCGGTCGAGATCGGCATCGGTGCGAATCGGTCGATCGATTACTGGTCCTTCGCCTTTGTCGTAGCGCAGCCCAACTTCCATCGGAACCAGCGGCAACAGGATATCCGCGAAAATGATCGCCGCATCGACGCCGAGACGCCGCACCGCGAATGCCGTCACTTCAGCCGCGATTTCTGGTCGCGTGCACATTTCGAGGAAGCCGTGCTTCGCGCGAATCTTGCGATACTCGGGCATGTAGCGACCAGCTTGTCGCATCAGCCAAATCGGCGTGTATGGCGCGGGCTCGCATCGGCAAGCCTTCATGAATGGATGATCCCATCGCGGCGAGCGCGCGAGATTTTCGGCGAGGCGTTTTTTGACGTGCGGCGGCGTGACAATTTCGATGCTCGATCCGCGAGTGCGTTTGGCATCGAGAATCGCGTGCGACTTGACCGCCGCGTCTTTGATCAAATGGCCGAGCTTCGAATGCTTGGGCTCGAAGTCCGGATGAATTCCATTGCTCGCCAACTCCGCCGAGCAAACCGGGCCGATCGATCCGATCGCCATCGCCGCGAAGCCGATACGGACTTCCGCGCCAATGTTTTCGGCCTCCGCCACCTGCATCAAATTCACCACTTGGCTCGCGCTGGTGAAGAGCGCGACGTCGGCTTCGCGCGCCGCGATCGCTTTTAGAGCCTCGCGCATCGGGCCGCGATCGGTAGGCAGCGTCCATCGATAGACCGGCACGGTGGTGACGCGCGCACCGCGCGCCTCCAGTCCCGCGATTAGATCGCGATTCGAAACTCCATACTCCTGCACCGCGACTTTTTTTCCACCGAGGCTAATTTGCTTCGCGAGATCATCGAGCAGCTCGCGCGAGGTGCTCGGCTCGCGCGCTACGATTGCGGGTTCGAGGCCAAGCTCTCGAACCACCTGGGTAGGCTTCGGTCCGCGCACGACGACCGTGGTCCCGCCAAGCGCCGCGACCAATGCCGCACGAGGGTGTCGCGTCTCCATCACCTGGAACAGCGCGCGAACCCCAACGCCGGTAAGCAGAATCACGATGTCGAAATCGCCAGCCAGCAGGCGCTGTGCGAAATCGAGCGCGGCGTGATTGTCTTCGAGGGGAACCTCGCGCAGCGCGGGCGCGATAATCGCGATGCCGCCGAGGCGGTCGATCATCCTGGCAGTCTCGGCCGCCATCCGGCTCTCGAACGCGACCACGCGCAGCCCGCGAAAGTCGGCGGATTCCTCGATTGGTTGGGTTTCTGATTCCATTGCGATGGCCGCCCCAGTCTACCCTGTCGAGGGACCGTCGCCCAAGTGCGCGATCGCGCTGCGCTTTGAATTCGCGCGCCGGATTGCTAGCAATTTTTCGGTGGGGGTTCGTAATATATGATGATGCGCCGTTCGCTCGTCCTGCTGGCGGTCGCCGCCCTGCTCGCCGCGCCCGCCTTCGCCGATGAAATTTCTCATCAACATGCCGCGCCAAGTTCGTCGCCGGCACCCGAGCAACTCTACGAGGGACTCGGCAACGTGCATCACCCAGTCAGCACCAAATCGAAGTTGGCGCAGCAGTACTTCGACCAGGGGCTCGCGTTCGACTACGGCTTCAATCATTCGGAGGCTTATCAGTCATTCGCCGCGGCGGCCGCGCTGGATCCCAACATGGCGATGGCGAATTGGGGCATCGCGCTCGTTCTTGGCCCGAACTACAACCTGCCGGGCAATCCCGACGCGATGAAAATCGCCTACGGCGCCATCCAGCGCGCGCAGTCGCTCGAAGGCTCGGCGAGCCCGGAAGAAAAGGCGCTGATCGAGGCGCTCGCGAAGCGCTATGGCTCCGACGGCAAGCAGACCCCCGAGCGCGGGCAGGCGTACGCGGATGCGATGCGCGAGGTTGCACGCAAGTACCCGAATGATCCCGACGTGCAGGCTTTGTTCGCCGAATCGCTGATGGATCTGCATCCGTGGGAACTATGGACCGTGGACGGCAAGCCGGGAGTGAACACCGTCGAGATAGTCAAGACGCTGGAGCGCACGCTCAAAAAGCATCCCGATCATCTTGGCGCAAATCACTACTACATCCACGCGATGGAAGCCTCGCCGCATCCGGAGCGCGCGCTCGCGAGTGCCAAACGCCTCGCCACCATGGCGCCGATGCAGGGGCATCTGGTGCATATGCCCGCGCATGTCTACGTCCGCACCGGCAGATATCACGACTCCTCGAATGCGAATGAAGCCGCGATCAAGGCCGACCAATATTTTCTCGCGAAGTCGCACGAGACCGGCGTCTATCCCGCGATGTACGCCATCCACAACATCGATTTCCTGCTTTACGGAGAGATGATGGAGGGGCGCAAACGCGACTCGCTCAACACCGCGCGCGAGCTCAAAAACGCGGTGCCGATCGAGGTCGTCAAGGCGATGCCGATGGGCGAGGTGATGTGGCCCAAGCCGTACTTCGCGATGGCGCGCTTCGGAGATTGGGACGGCATCCTCGCCGAGCCCGTGCCACCGAAGGAATTCGCCTACACCACCGGGATGTGGCATTACGCACGCGGGCTCGCATTCGCGGCGAAAGGCAAACCTGGTAACGCGGCGAAGGAACGCCAAGCCCTCGACGAGAGCGCGGCGCGCATACCCGCCGATTTCGGGGTCGGTCCCAACAACAATGGGCAAGCGATCGGCAACCTCGCATCGCAGATTCTGGGCGGGGCGATCGCGAGCGCGCGCGGCGATCATGAACAGGCGATTCGCGACTACACCGAAGCGGTTCGAATGCAAGATGCGCTCGGCTACGACGAGCCGCCTTCGTGGTACTACCCCGTCCGCGAGTCCCTCGGCGCCGAATTGCTCGCGAGCAAAAAGCCGGCCCAGGCCGAGGCGGTTTATCGCGACGACTTGAAACGCAATCCCGATAATCCGCGCTCGTTGTTCGGCCTCGCGGAAGCATTGCGCGCCGAAGGCAAAACGCAGGAGGCCGCAAAAGTGGAAGCGCAATTTACCAAGGGATGGGCGCATGCGGACGTGACGCTGGCGCCCGAGAAGATCGCGGCGCAAGAAGGTGGAGGTTGATGAAATCCGAGTGCCCAACACTGTAGGATAGCAACTCGCGATCTCATTCGGAGGTGGCTCATGCGAGCATTGCCTCCCCCATTTCAAACCTTGAGAGAAGAACCATGGCAAAGAGTTTCGGATTCGAATCCACCACCGACGAAGTCCTCGAGGGCGTCGATCTTTCCGGCAAGCGCGTTCTGATTACCGGCGTTTCGGCCGGCCTCGGCGTCGAGACTGCCCGCGCCCTCGTAGCGCATGGTGCGACCGTGGTCGGCACCGCGCGCGACTTGAACAAGGCGCGGACCGCGCTGGCGCAGGTTTTTCCCAATCAGGCGAATAATCTCCCGGTCGAGCTGATCGAAGCTGACCTCGCCTCGCTCAAAAGCGTGCGCAAGGCCGCCGACGAAATTCTCGCGCGCGGAAAGCCTTTCGATGTGATCATCGCCAATGCCGGCGTGATGGCCTGCCCGCAAGGCAAGACCGCCGATGGCTTCGAAACGCAATTCGGCACCAATCACCTGGGGCATTTCGTGTTCGTCAACAGGCTCGTGCCGCTGCTGAAGTCGGGCGGGCGCATCGTCACACTGTCATCGGCCGGCCATCAGATCAGCGATGTGAACCTCGAGGATCCGAATTTCGAGCGCACCGAGTATGCGCCCTTCACCGGCTATGGCCGTTCGAAGACCGCCAACATCCTGTATGCGGTGGCGCTCGACAAGCGCCTTAAGGCGCGAGGCATTCGCGCGACGGCACTTCATCCGGGTGGCATCCAGACCGAGCTGGGCCGCCATATGACGCCGGAGCTCATCGCGCAAATGCAGACGCGCATCGCCGCGAGCAAACAGGGCGCGGCATTTCGTTTCAAGAACGTCCCGCAAGGCGCCGCGACCACGGTATGGGCAAGCTTTGTCGCCCCCGCCGATGCGGTCGGCGGCCACTACTGCGAGGATTGCCACGTATGCGAGGTGAACGACGACACGACCTCGCGCGCGGGAGTGCGTTCCTACGCGCTTAGCCCTTCCACTGCGGAGGCGCTTTGGCGCAAGAGCGAGGAGCTGGTCGGCGAGCGTTTCGCCCTTTAAAGGAAAATTGCGCTTTTCCTCTTTATGAGATCCTCGGCACCCTGCTAGGACTGGTATCAAACGACGAATTTATCTGTCTGCCGAAACGGCCGAACAGGAGGGATTATGGGAGCTGCAACCACCGAACAAACATTCTCGAAGCCTGCTCAGAACAGTGCGGTCACCAGCTTTCTCAAAGGATCGCCGAAAAAACTGCTCATCAACGGCAAATGGGTCGCGCCCAAGTCGGGCAAAACCTTCGAGACGATCAATCCCGCCACCGAGGAAGTCCTGACCCTCGTCGCGGAAGGCGACAAGGCCGATGTCGATGACGCGGTGAAGGCCGCGCGCACCGCGCTCGACGGCAAATGGGGCCAGATCGGACCGCATGAGCGCGCGCGCTATCTGTTCAAGATTGCCGAGCTCATCGATGCGCATCGCGACGAGCTGGGCGAACTCGAAACCCTCGACAATGGCAAGGGCGTCATGTTCTCCAAGGCCTTCGATGTTCCCGCCGCCGCCGAGACGTTTCGCTACTACGGCGGATGGTGCACCAAACTTTACGGCGAGACCAATCCCTCCGACCCTTCGATGTTCAACTACACCCTGCGCGAGCCGGTCGGCGTATGTGGACAGATCATCCCGTGGAATTTCCCGCTGCTGATGGCGGCATGGAAGCTCGGCCCGGCGCTCGCCTGCGGCAACACCGTCATCCTCAAGCCCGCCGAGCAGACTCCGCTGACCGCGCTGCGGCTGGGCGAATTGCTCCTCGAAGCCGGGTTGCCCGAGGGCGTCGTCAACATCATCACCGGATTCGGCCCCGGCGCCGGCAGCTCGATCGCCGAGCATCCCGATGTGGACAAGGTCGCCTTCACCGGCTCGACCGAGGTCGGCAAAATCATCCTTAAGGCTTCGGCGGGAAACCTGAAGCGCGTATCGCTGGAGCTCGGCGGAAAGTCACCCAACATCATTTTCCCCGACGCCGATATGAAGCAGGCAATTCCCACCTCGATGATGGGCGTGTTCTTCAACTCCGGTCAGGTCTGCTGCGCCGGCACCCGCATCTTCGTGCAGCAGGACATGTACGACAATGTGGTCGACCAGCTCACCACCTTCAGCAAGGGGATGTCCTATGGCGATCCGCTCGATCCCAAGACCGTGATGGGACCGGTGGTGTCGAAGGAACAATTCGATCGCGTCAAGAGCTACATGGAAGTAGGCAAGAACGAAGGCGCCAAAGTGACTGCCGGTGGCGAGACCGGCAAGGGCAAAGGCTACTTCGTGCAGCCGACCGTCTTCACCGGCGTGAACAACAACATGAAGATCGCGCGCGAAGAGATCTTCGGCCCGGTCGCCACCGCGATTCCCTTTAAAGATGAAAGCGATGCGGTCTTCCAGGGCAACGATACCGAGTACGGCCTCGCAGCCGCGGTATGGACCCGCGACGTCGGCCGCGCTCATAAGGTAGCGCGCGCGCTGAAGGCCGGCACCGTATGGGTCAACTGCTACAACCAGCTCGACCCGATTTCCTCGTTCGGCGGCTACAAGCAGTCCGGCTTCGGGCGCGAGCTGGGCAAGCATGCATTGGAGCTCTACTCCCAGATCAAGTCCGTGTATGTGAAACTCTAAGTGAGCACTTCCCGATGAAGGCGGTCCGTCGGGGCCGCCTTCATCATTTACAAGGGTTCGGCATCGTCGCGGAGGCTAAAGTGGCTGACAAAATCAAGAAGACCGAAGAGCAGTGGCGCAAGGAACTTACGCCGATTCAATATGCGGTGACGCGCGAGAAGGCGACCGAACGTCCGTTTTCCGGCGAGTATGAGCAGACCAATACGCCCGGCACCTATCGATGCATCTGCTGTGGCGAGACTCTCTTCGAGTCCGATACCAAGTTCGACGCCGGATGTGGCTGGCCCAGCTTCACCAAACCCGCCACCGACGACGGCGTTGCCGAAGCGAGGGACACCACTCATGGCATGATGCGCACCGAGGTGATGTGCGCCAAGTGCGACGCGCATCTGGGCCACGTCTTCGATGACGGCCCGGCCCCGACTGGCCTTCGCTACTGCATCAACTCGGCGTCCTTGAAGCTCGACCCAAAAAAGTAGCCTCGCGCTGACTGCAAGCGCTCCCCGCTGCAAGCGCCATTGAAGCGGACCTATAACCGAACTCGTCTCCATGCAATGGATTTGCTTGAGATTCCCGCGCCATCTGTTATGCACAAGCATGTGACGGGAGAGAGCGACCGTCCCGCCGGGAAAGGAGATGATCGATGGCTGACTCAACTGGGTTCGGCAAGGTGCTGCGCGACATCACACAAGCCTATCTAGACGGCCTCGCCAAAATCGGCGGCGCGATTGGCGATCTGGCCAAGAGCCGGATGCCCGATGCCGAAAGGCGAGTCGAACACTGGATTGGAGTTGCTCGCGCGGCCAAAGACGGGTACGTCGCGGCGATCGATGAGGGATTCGCGATGTGGGAGCGGCGGGTGCGGCAAACGATGGCGCGCCGATCCGACAAAACCTCGCGCGAGCAGGCTCCATCATCCAACCCCATCGAGGGATGGTTGGACGAATGGCGTAAGGCCAACGAATCCTTTATGCAGTCGATCCGCTCGAGCGGGCTCGGCGAGGAAGCTCTCAAGCAGACCCGCGACTTACGCAAGGCCTTCGACGACGGGCTGAAGAATTTGCAAAAGCTATGGCAGCCGGCCGGCAAAGATGACAAATGACCGGAGGTCAAGCGGATGGCGTTTACAATTCCAGTCGAACGGTTTCGCTTCGATCCGGAAATTAGATCGGGCGTTGCAGGCAAGCGGGTCCTAATCACCGGCGCGGGCAAAGACCTGGGACTAGGACAGGCATTTGCCTTGGCGGCGGGATTGAACGGCGCCGCGTCGGTCGGAGTCCATTTTCATAGCAGCTATGTCGATGCTTTCGATCTGGTGAAAGCGCTGCGCGATGAAGGTGTCAACGCGTTTCCTGTCCAGGCCGATGTAACCAATATGGGCGATCTGTGGGCGATGCGCAGCTACGTCATCGACCAGATGGGAGGGCTTCCGCCGAACCTGCTCATCTGCAACTCCGGACTTACGGAAAGCGGCTATCCGTTCGGCCGCGCGCTGCGCGAGCTTCCGGAGGAGCAACTTGCGATGCGTCGGGCGCGGGTCCGCCAACACTTCATCGATAATCTCGAGCAATCGCGGATCGTTCTCGATACCAAGATCGACGGATTTCTCGCGATGACCCATCTGTGGGCAGGTGAGGCGGTTTACCACAAGGAGTTTTTGCAGATCGTCTATGTTTCCTCGCGGATGGCGATCGATCCTGGGCCGACCGTCCCGGGCTACGTGATCAGCAACTGGGGTGTGCTCAAACTTCCGAAAGTGCTGGCCATCAATCTCGGGCGCAATGCCGACCTGGTTGGCGCGCTCTGCGTGCTGCCCCCATTCATTCGCACCGGGATGACCGAGGAGTACCAGGACAATCCGGACGTGTTCGGGCGCTGGCAGCCGCGCATGCTGGAAACCCATGAAGCCGGAAAAGCCTTCATGCAACTCTTGAGTCGGCCGCGGGCGGAACTCGACCAGGGAATTTTCGCGCTGATGGTCGACGGACCCGCAACCGACGTGCATCTGAGCTGGAAGAAAATCCACATCGATATGCGCGAAGAAACTCTGCCTTGGGGCGATGAGGAAAAACGCTGACCCGATGCTCGCCGCTTGACGACTCGCCACGCTGCGGGTGTATCGTGCGGTTCGGTGTCCTGATCGCAAACGCGAGGCGGCGAGCGCTCGCGTAGGAGAGACTGGCGATGGCCGATCAGCGAAATCCCACTTCCGATATCGCTACATCATGGCGCGAATGGATGTCGCAATCGGAAACCCGCCTCAATGCAATCCTGAACGACGTGATGGCGACTGAAGGTTACGGCCGCGTCCTCGGCGTCCTCACCAAAGTCATGGTCACGATGCAAAAGAGCATGAGCGAAGGGATGGAGCGCTACTTCACCGCGCTCAGTCTTCCGACCCGTAGCGACGTCGTCGATCTCGGCGAGCGGCTCTCGCGGATAGAATCCCGCCTGCATTCGATCGAGAACAATCTTGCGGTGCTGGCGGGCGCCAACCATGGCGACGGCAGGGCTCGAAGTGCCCCACCTCGGCCGCCGCGTACCCGTAAGCCGGCCGGCGCGAAGGGAGATGCGTGATGGGTGCCGCGGGCGCAAGCGGAGACACCTCGATCGCGGATCGCGTCCGCGCCGAAGTTCAGCGGACGATCCAGCGGAGCATCAAGGGACTCAACTACTTTTTATCGAGTGAACCGCCACTCGGACTGACGCCCAAGGACACCATTTACCAGCGCGGCACCCTTTCGCTTTACCGCTATCGGGCGCTCGCGAGCGAGGTTTACCGCACCCCGGTGTTGCTGGTGATGTCGCTGGTGAGCAAGTCCTACATTCTGGATCTCGCCCCGGGACAAAGCTTCATCGAGTTCCTGCTCAAGCAAGGCTACGACGTATATCTGATCGATTGGGGCGTCCCGCGTCCCGAAGACCGCGGCCTGAAGCTCGACGACTACGTACTCGATTTCATTCCCGATTGCGTCGAGCGGATTGCGACCGACAGTGGCGAAAACGATCTGTCGATGATCGGGTACTGCATGGGCGGGATGCTGGCCCTGATTTATGCGGCACTCCATCCGCAGGGTCCGCTGAAAAACCTCGTATGCCTGACCACCCCGGTCAATTACGAAGGTATGAAGCTCATGCGCCAGTGGACGGACAAGCGCTATTTCGATCTCGATCGGATCGTCGATACGCTGGGCAATGTTCCGCCCGAGTTGATTTTCGCGTCATTTGACATGCTGCGGCCGGCGGCGCGGATCGCATCGCAAATTCGGCTCTGGGACAACATGTGGAACGATGATTTCGTGAAATCGTTTCGCATGTTCGACCGCTGGGCCGCCGACCAGATTCCCTTTCCGGGCGAGTGCTTCCGCCAGACCACCAAAGAACTGATGTGGGACAACAAGCTCATCAAAAACGAGTTGGTTCTCGGCGGGCGCCTGGTGGATTTGAAACAGGTTGTAGTCTCGTTTCTCGCGGTGATGGCGGAACACGATCACATCGTGCCATACGAGTCGGCGAAAGAATTAATCGCCCTGATCGGCAGCACGGATAAAAAAGATATCGTTCTCAAAGGTGGGCATGTCAGCCTGGTGGCCGGCCCCAATGCGGTCCGACGGCTATGGCCCGAGTTGGATCGTTGGCTCTCGGAGCGGTCCGTATGAAAAATGAAAATCCACGCAACTATCCGCGCGAGGTTGACCTCAAGGGCGCTCGCGTGACTCTCCGTCAAATGAGCGGGACCGACGGCTCCGTAGCGCTGGCTTTCGCGCGAGCTCTGCCCGCGCACGATCTGCTCTTTCTGCGCCGCGATATAACCCAACCCGAGGCTATCGAGGTCTGGCTCAACGGCATCGCGCGGGGCCGCATCACCAGTGTGCTGGCCGAATCCGATGGAAACGTTCAAGGCTATGCGACCGTGGATCGCGGCGAGTTGTCATGGTCACCGCATGTCGCCGAGCTACGCATCCTCGTGTCCGCCGATATGCGTGGCAAGGGTCTCGGTCGCGTGCTGACGCAGGAAGCCTTCGCGATTGCGCTCGGACTCGGAATCGAAAAGATTGTCGCGCAGATGACCGTGGACCAAAAGGGCGCAATCGAAGTTTTTCAGGGGATGGGCTTTCGTCCCGAGGCGTTGCTACGCGATCAGGTCAAGGATCGCGAGGGCCGCAAGCACGACCTTTTGATCCTCGCGCACGAGGTTGCCCGGTTTCATGCCCAGATGGAAGCCTACGGCGTCACCAAAGCGCTCGAATGACATTTAGGCATCCGCAATCGCATTGTCGCCGGAAACAGACGCCCTAAGCTTTCGGGCGACCGTGTCCATGTAATGAGGAAGCGTCATCCGGTGGGCGCGCGCGAGGAGTTCCATCGTGCGGACCGACACCGCGCCGCTCTCCTCGATTCTCCTAAGCTGACGTTCCGAAACTCCCGCGATGTCAGTTTGTCTTAAGCCAAGGTCTTTTCGCAGGGTGGCGATTGCTGCGCCATATTCGCGGCCGTGTGTTTGCCGGATGCGCTCAGACTTTTTCCGCCACTTTGGATCGATGACAGCTCGGATCGCATCGAGGTCGAGATGGATGTCCGCGGATGGCCAGTGGATGAAACCGCCGTCCTCCGCGAGCTCGAAACTCTTTCGATGCTGGCGTTCAATTTTCTTCAGCGCCGGCATTTGATCGAAACCAACTTCACAGGTCTTAGGCTCGCAGGAGACGACGATTAAACGGTCGTCCACGACCGTCGCTTCCGCGATCAATTCAGCTTGAGCATTGTGTAGCCACGCAGCCAGGACCCGATGTGGCATCGATGAATCGGAGTGTACGAGCATGTTGCGGATCGAGCGAAGTCCGGCGCGATCCAGCATCTGGGGCAGCAGCACTGGAGCATCAGTTCGAACAAACAAAGCTTGCAGCCGGTGCTCGCGATTCATCTCGCTGACGAATTTCGCCGACTCCGGCAAATGAAGCGCCGAGCAAAGCACGAACAGATGCTGGTATCGTCGAGCCGCCTGCAGGGACTTTGAGGGCAGGATCGGAAATCCGGATGGAATACCACCATTCGTATTGTCATCGCATCGCACCAGGGCATAAGCGCCGTTCTGCTTCATTCCTCTTATTCCGCGCATACTTTTTGTTCCCATTCCGCAAACAGCCCCGTCCGATTCTGGATGACCATCGACAGGAGTTCTCGCTGAAGCCTGCCGGAAGGTCCGTTGCCCCACTTGATGTCGAAGTCGAGCAAGCCATCAGAGCAGCGAAGAAAGTAGATTCTTATTTCCCATTCTCCGGCTTTGTTCACATGAAAGTGCGGGGGCAGATGGTCATTGGAATTGAACCAGAGCGTCAGTCCGCCGATCTGAATGCAATCGACCTTGCCCACGCGACCCTCACCCTATTCAAACTACCGCGCACCGGCCATTGTTTCAACATATGCGAATAGATAGTGGCCGAACGGCGCAAACCTGCGCCTCGCCTTGTGCTTCAGCTTTTTAAGCGCCCTCAACACTTTGCGCGTTGAGCTCGTTAATGAAGCGTTACCGCTCGACTCCACGAGACGGCGCTGCGGGTTGGAGCCCGAGGGTGAGTGGTTAAACCGATCGGTGAGTGGCTATTTGTTGAGTAGATCGTCAATTCGACCACGGAGATAGGCTGGAAATTGTTTGTGGTTTACAAACCTCGCGAGCATCCCGTTTTGATCGGCATGGCTATGAAATCGCTGCATCGCGGCCCGAGTAAATCTCCTCTGCAGTTCGGATTGTCGCGCAACTATTGGCGTAGGCGAAAACTCAATTGATCGATTGCTTGAATTTTTCGATTTTGTCTGCAGGAAGCCCGAGACCTTCGATCATCTCGTCAAGAATTTCACGCCATCCGCGGATGTCTGCCGCCTCGGGAAGCTTGTCCTCTCGAGGCAGGTGCCACCAGAGGTAGACGCCGTCATTTTGGTGGGATTCCCAGGTTTTGTCCTTCACAGGGTAAATCGCCTTCCGATTGATCACACTCCCTAGCGTTGGGGCATTTGCCAACGTACCTGGCGAGCGACCTGACGAGGTTACCGCCCCCGTTTCATTCACTATTGCGAATATGTATCCAGAGGGCATGTAGTTGGTAAGCGTTATCACAGCGGCCAGTCTGGACACATCTGCGGTAGACACGATGTGTTCCAGGCAAGTTGGTGGGTTTTTAAACTTTTCTATTGCGGCGACTATCCAATCCGAAGGAAGCAGGATCTCCGAAGCAAAGCGGTTCGCCTCACCTTCGAGTTGCCAGTAAGGAGTCTGACTTTTTGGGTCCGCCAGAACGACCTCGTCCAGAATGGATCCGATATGCCACGGAACGAGGACATGCCCGAGCTCATGCGCTATGGTAAACCGCCTCCTTGTTGGCGGCCTATTGTCGTTGACTATTATTTTTGGACGTTTGCCCGATACTTTTAGGTCGAATGTGGCGCCGTCGACGTCCAATCCGATGGGTAGTGGGATTACCTCGACACTAGCGTAATGCTTCGCCAACCGCTCAATATCGACAGGTGGGCGCAAATCGTACTTCTTGATGAGCGTCCGGGCTAGATTTATCTCCGGATAGTCTGTCAATTGCTTTTCTGGCGCTGCGCGAGCCAACGCTTAAGTCGCTGTATCTTGACCACATCAGAAGAGCGCGCGGCCATCGGCATTTCTTTCATTGATGAGGCTATCACTTTGGCTAGAGGCTGATTTTCTCGCCGCGCGCGAGCGATGTGGGGTAATACGTCGGGATCGCGTAGCCAGAGTGCATATTCGTCGCGCGTCAGACCAAGGAATTCATAAATCTGCTGGTCATCACATCTCTCATGCCATAAATCGACATAGTCGTCGATGTCCCCGGCCAAAACATCGCCGTTCAGATAGCGCTCGAGAAACTTCGCTTCGGTGTGATTCTTACTGGACATCGATCGCTCGTCCGCGAACCGCCCGGCTGCGTCACCTTACCTGTTTTCGGCTCCATAGATCCGAGGTGCTTGCCGCGAGCGTTGAACACTTCGATTTCACCGTGCAATGAATCCCAAGTATAAAGGCGTTTTCCATAGTGGCTTCGCCAGCGGCGTTCACCATTGATCGCTCCGAGAAACTCGAAGTTGTCTAATACCGATGGCTTCGGTATCGGCTTTGGCATCTGGTCGAGGCGTTAAGCCTTCTACGCTCTCGGATCAACCTCCTCACAACACATTGGCAGATTAGCAGAGCGCCGCTCCTGGGACACCCGACGGCCCGCTGGGGTTGAACCAGGCGCGATTACGACGACGCACTTTATCATGGCTGTGTCGCCATTGGACTGGCCTGCAGCCATGCCGGATTGATTTGGCAATCTGAACAGCTTGCGCGCGTCATACGAAGCATTGTACGAAACTAGAACGGGTGTGCGCCTAAAGCGCCGCCCTATCAACAGGAGCATTCCAAAATGGCCGAACAATACTCAATGACCATCAACGGCAAGCCGGTCAAAGGGTCGAAGACCGTAGGCGTGATTAATCCCGCCACCGGAAAAGTCTTCGCCCAGGTCCCGGATTGCAGCAAAGCCGAACTTGACCAGGCCTTCGACGCCGCCCAGAAGGCGTATCCGGCCTGGAGCCGCGATATCGAAGTGCGCCGCAAGGTGCTGAACGAATGCGCCGCCGCGCTGCAGGCCAATCCCGAGGGGCTCGCCAAGACCCTCACCATGGAGCAGGGCAAGCCGCTCGCGAAGGCCGCCGAAGAGCTGATGGGCACCGCGATTTGGTGCGGCTATACCGCCAGCCTGCAGATGCCGAACGAGGTGCTTGCGAACACCGAGAACAGCCGCATCGAGATTCATCGGAAGCCGCTGGGTGTAGTTGCCGCGATTACTCCATGGAACTACCCGTTGATGCTCGCGATGTGGAAAATCGCGCCTGCGCTGCTGGCCGGCAACACGGTGGTGCTGAAGCCTTCGCCGTTTACGCCGATCACTTCGCTGATGCTCGGCGAGATTCTGCGCGACATCATTCCTCCCGGCGTCTTCAATGTCGTCTCGGGCGGCGATGAGCTCGGCGCGAGGATGACCAGCCATCCGGTGCCGAGGAAGATTTCCTTCACTGGCTCCATCGAGACCGGGAAGCATGTCGCCGCGGCGGCCGCGCCGGATCTGAAGCGCGTCACTCTCGAGCTCGGCGGCAACGATGCGGCCATCATCCTGCCCGATGTCGATGTGAAAGCGGTCGCGCAGAAGATCTTCTGGGGCGCGTTCGAGAACAACGGACAGATTTGCAGCGCCATCAAGCGCGTCTATGTCCCCGAGGACAAGTACAACGCGATGCTCGATCAACTCAGCGACATCGCCAAGACCGTGAAGGTTGGCGACGGGCTGGTTGAAGGCAACCAAATCGGACCCCTGAACAACAAGCCGCAATTCGAGCGCGTGACCGAGCTGGTCGAGGACGCCAGGAAGCATGGCGCGAAGATCATGACCGGCGGTGCGCGGCTGGGCAGCGAGGGTTACTTCTATCAGCCGACCATCGTCGGGAACATTTCCGATGGCGTCCGGCTGGTTGACGAAGAGCAATTTGGCCCGGCGCTACCGATCATCGCGTACAAGGATGTCGATGATGCGGTCCGGCGCGCGAATTCAACCAAGTACGGCCTGTCCGGGTCGGTATGGTCGAACGACATGAACAAGGCGGCCGAAGTCGCGGCGCAGCTCGAAACCGGATCGGCATGGGTCAATCAGCATCTGGCGATCGCGCCCAACCTTCCGTTCGGCGGCGCGAAGTGGTCGGGAATCGGCGTGGAAAATGGCCCATGGGGTTTGCTCGGGTTCACCGAGATCCAGGTCGTGAATTCCGTCAAAATGTAGGAACATGGGAGGGCGTCCATTAAGGGCGCCCTCCACATTTCATCGAGGAAAGAGATGGCGCGGACAAAGATTGCTACCTTCGCCGCAGGATGCTTCTGGGGACCGGAAGCGAGGTTTCGGCGCATCAGCGGGGTCGTCGACGCGGCGGTGGGATACATGGGCGGCCATGTGAAAAATCCTACCTACCAGATGGTGTGCACCGATGAGACCGGACACGCGGAGGTCGTGCAGGTTACCTACGACCCGTCGATAATCTCATTCGAGCAGTTGCTCGACGCATTCTGGCATATGCACGACCCGACGACGCCGGATCGGCAGGGATTCGACTTCGGAACGCAGTATCGGTCGGCGATCTTTTACCACGATGAGAATCAACATACCGCGGCAGAAGCATCGAAGAAGCGGCTAGACGAGTCAGGGCAGCTTAGCGACCCCATAGTGACAGAAATCGTCGCGGCGGGGCCTTTTTATCGCGCTGAAGAATATCATCAACGATACCTGGAAAAGACCGGCCAGGAAGATCATTGCTAAACTTTCGATCTGAACAATATGTAACTTGATCTAACTCGCCACGCGGCGTGCCTGAAATCTAAAACGCGTCGCGGCTCGATGATCTCCGATCGCGCCTCGCCTTCACCGCCCTTCGCCTGCGGACGATTTCAGGAATTGTCCGATGTGCCGGTTAACGTCGCGGCGATTCGGATTCCGTTGCGTATGCTCCCTCGCGATCATCGCGCTAGTGAGGTTCGGCGCCCGTCCTCCACGACCGAAATCGCTCCGCCGCCGCAAGTCGAGCCGGCGGCCGATGATCGATCCGCTGAGACCGAACGTCGATGGGCGCGTTCCTCCTCCGGCAGGCCAGTTAACCGCGTTCGTAGACGGCGCGTCCTTCGAAGAAGGTCGTAGTTACTTTAGTATCAGCGATGTCGTTCGGCTCGATCTCGAAAAGATTTCGATCGAGGACGATCAGGTCGGCGGATTTTCCTACTGCGAGTGAGCCGGTCACGTTTTCCATGCCCATCGCGCGCGCAGGATTCACAGTGTAGGCCGCAATGGCCGCGGGAAGATCGAGCGCCTGCTCCGGCCAGAGCGCGCCGTCGAATTTCCCGTCCGGGTTGCGGCGAGTGATCAATCCCTCGAGGCCGGACCATGGATCGGGATTGGGGATGACGGGCCAATCGGTGCCGGTCGCGATCAACGCGCCGGCCTCGAGCAAGTTGCGATTCGGCCAATATTCGCGCACCCGATCGCCGACCGCTTGTTCGATACCGTCGATGATCTGATTCGGGTACCAGAGAATCGGTGAGAGGTCCGCGACCACGTTCAGTTCCTTGAAGCGTCGCAGATCTGCGGGATCGACGAAGCCGGCGTGCGCAATCTGATGGGTCAGCGGCGTCGCGCCTTTGAACGACCGCACCACATCGATCGCGTCGAGAGCGGTCCGCACCGCACCATCTCCGGCGCAATGAATCTTGACCGCGAGGCCGCGCGCTTCCTGTTTCGCGATGAGACGGGCCAGCTCCGGCAGAGTTTTGGTGGTCGCGCCGCGAAAGCAGCATCCATGCGCCTTGTCGGCAATGTATGGCTTGATGAAAGCGGAAGTCCGCGACATCGGAACGCCGTCGAGGAATATTTTCACGTAGCTCGGCCGCACGTGTGGGCTCGCGAATTTTTCGCGCTGATCGATGAGCTCATCACCGACCAGGTCATTCAGGAATCCGGCCCGCTCTGCCATCATCGAGCCGACCACCCACGCCGAAAGCTTTCCTTGGGCGTCGAGGTGGTTGTAGGCCGACAAAACGGCCCCGCTCACCGCCGCATCCTGCAGGCCGGTGACGCCGAAGGAATTCAGGATTTCGACCGCGCGCGCAACCGCCGATATGTTGGACTCCAACGAGTAGGGATTCGCTACCTCGGCGGCCCGCTCGACCGCCGCGACCGCCGACTCGAACAGCAATCCGACCGGAGCGCGGCTCGCTTCGTCGCGAACTATGACGCCGTCGTGCGGATCGGGCGTGCTCGCATCGATGCCGGCGAGTTCGAGCGCGCGCGAATTGACCCATCGATTGTGCACGCTGTCATCGCGCAGCACGACCGGATGTCCCTCGCTCGCCTCATCGAGCGCGCGCAGCGTCTCGAGCGATGCGAGCGTGCTGGTGAAATTGCTGCCCCACGAGCCGCCCACAATCCATGCGCCGGGCTTGGCCTTGCGCGCATCGGCACGCACCACGGCGAGGACCTCTTCGAGCGTGAGCGTCGGCAGGAAGTGGCATTCGAAGAGATCGGCGCGACCGCCGAGAATCGGATGGACGTGGACATCATTGATGCCCGGCATGACCATCTTGCCCTTGAGATCGACGACGCGGGTATCGGATCCGATCAGCGCTTTGAGGTCGCTATCAGCACCGACGGCGGCAATTTTCCCCTCGCGAATGGCGATCGCCTGCGCCCACGGATTCGAGGCATCGACAGTATAAATCCCGCCGTTGTGCAAGACCGTATCGGCGAAATCATTTTTCTTGGTCGCTGGCATGTTTCCTCGCTGAAGGACTCGCACTTATCGCCGAATCCGAAGTGTGGATCAATCGGCTCGCGGATTTTCTCAGGCGATTCGCCTTTTCCGCCTCCCCTCTCTCTCGAGGAGAGAGCGGGGACATGAGAACGTTGGGAGCTTTTTGCGGGCAGTCGTTTTGCAGTCGGGAAAATCAAATCACATCGTTGCAGGTGCGCAGGAAGCCGCAGCGGAGGCACCAATACTTGCAATGCCCCATCGGCTTCATGGGCGAGCCGCACGCGTCACATCGCGTACCGCCGGGTTCCGCTTCAGACTCGATTTGAAGGGATTCCGATTCGCGAGCTTTGTCCGACTCCATCGCCATCCACCTCCACCGCCCACTCGATCCTTGTTACACGTTTCGGCGGGTTTGACAAATACTTAACATCGGTTAATAATTGTTGTCCGTGAAAGCAGCCAAACCTGCGAGCGTGCCGACCGCAAAGACGCGCCGCATCCATCAGGCGATCGAGCAATTGGCGACGCTGGCGGATGTCTTCGAGCGCAGGCGCGATACGCTCGCGGCGGAAGCCGGAGTCACGGTCGAGCAATGGCGGGTTATGGAGGAAATCGGCTCGCGGCGCTTCATGCCCTCGATGTTTGCGCGCCGGCGGGAAAGTTCCGCTGCCGCCGTTTCGCGAATCCTGCGCCAGCTCCTCGATGCGGGTTTAGTCTCGGTCGCGATCTCGCAGAGCGATGGGCGCAATCGCGAGTACCGGCTGACTGCGGCGGGCGAACGCGCGCTGGCGGAATTGAAGCGCAGCCGCGAGGCCGCGATCGAATCGGTGTGGATGACGCAGGACGCATCGGAGATCGAATCGTTCACCGAATTTGCGCGCAAACTGGTGCGCGCGATCGGGGACTACTCGCGGCGCGGGAATCAGCGGCTTGATGAAATCGGAAATTCAGTAGGGGAGTAACAATGTCGGCCCTAACTTTGTTCGAAAAGATTTGGAAGGAACATTCTGTGATGGAGAAGGCCGGGCAGCCGGCGCTCCTTTATATCGACCTCCACCTGATTCATGAGGTCACCTCGCCGCAGGCTTTTGAAGCGATGCGGGTGGCGAAGCGGAAGGTGCGCGCGCCCGGGCGCACTTTCGCGACGCTCGACCACAACATCCCGACCATCGATCGCGACCGGCCGATCGCCGATGCCGACTCGGCGCTGCAAGTCGAGATGATGAAAAGGAATTGCCGCGAGTTCGGCATCCCGCTGTTCGATCTGGCGTCGCCCGATCAGGGGATTGTGCATGTGATCGGACCCGAGTTGGGACTCACGCAGCCGGGTATGACGATCGTATGCGGCGACAGCCACACCGCGACGCATGGCGCATTTGGAGCGCTCGCATTCGGCATTGGTACCAGCGAAGTTGAGCATGTGCTGGCAACTCAATGTCTATGGCAGACGAAGCCGAAGACGTTCTCCATCGGCATCGATGGGAAACTGCTGCCGGGCGTATCGGCGAAGGACATGATCCTCGCGATCATCGGCCGCATCGGCACCGACGGCGCCACCGGATGTGTCGTCGAATATCGCGGTAGCGCGGTCGAGGCGCTCTCCATCGAAGAGCGCATGACCGTGTGCAACATGTCGATCGAAGCGGGCGCACGGGCCGGCATGGTCGCCGCGGACCAGAAGACCATCGATTATCTGCGCGGCCGCAAGTATGCGCCTAAGGGTGCGGAATTCGAGAAGGCCGCGGAGAAGTGGCTGGAGTTCAAGAGCGATGACGGCGCGAAGTTCGATCGCGCGCTGCGGATGGACGCGAGCGAGATCGCTCCTCAAGTTACGTGGGGCACCAATCCCGGCATGGTGATCGAGGTCACAGGCAAGGTTCCCGATCCCGCTGCCATGAAGGATGAAGGCTCACGCAAGTCGGCCGAGGCGGCGCTGGAATACATGGCGCTCAAACCGGGCACCAGGATCGAGGACATCAAGATCGACCGCGTGTTCATCGGGTCGTGCACCAATTCGCGCATCAGCGATTTGACCAACGCGGCCAACTTCATCAAGGGGCGCAAGGTCGCGAAGAACGTGCAGGCGATGGTGGTGCCGGGCTCGCAGCACGTCAAACAGGAAGCCGAGAAACTCGGCCTCGACAAGATTTTCATCGACGCTGGGTTCGAATGGCGCGAGTCAGGATGCAGCATGTGCCTCGGCATGAATCCCGACATCCTGAAGCCGGGCGAGCGATGCGCGAGCACCTCGAACCGCAACTTCGAAGGGCGCCAGGGCAAGGGCGGCCGGACGCATCTGGTCGGCCCCGAGATGGCGGCCGCGGCGGCAATCGCGGGCCACTTCGTCGACATTCGGCATTGGGCGAAGCACTAGAACAATTTTCACATCGCGGAGAACAGCGGATATGAAACCGTTTGCAAATTTTACCGGATTAGTGGCGCCGCTCGATCGATCCAACGTCGATACCGACCAGATAATCCCCAAACAGTTCCTCAAGGCCGTGGTGCGCAGCGGTCTGGGACGGGGACTTTTCTTCGATTGGCGCTTTACCCCCGAGGGCAAGGATAACCCGTCATTCGTGCTCAACCAGCCGCAATTCAAGGGCGCCGAGATCCTCGTCGCCCGCGCTAACTTTGGGTCGGGCAGCTCGCGCGAGCATGCGGTGTGGGCGCTGCAGGATTATGGCTTCCGCGCCGTTATCGCGCCGTCGTACGCGGACATCTTCTTCAACAATTCGGGCAAGAATGGATTTCTGACCATCATCCTCAAGCCCGAGGAGGTCGAGGCGATTTTCCGGGCGATCGCGAAACACCCGGGGTATAAGCTGTCAGTGGACTTGGCGGCGCAAAAAGTTTCCGATGACGCAGCATGGTCTGCTCACTTCGAGATTGCGCCGCATTCCAAGCGCGTCCTGCTCGAGGGCCTCGACGATGTGGCGCTTACCCTCGAGCATGCGAGCGCGATCGCATCCTACGAGCAGGCGCATCCGGTTCCCTATCGATGAGGCGATTCGAATCGCGCATAAACGATCGATAACTGTTTCGGCAGGCTCACGCTCGTTGAGAAAGGCCCTTCGCTCGTCCCTGCCGACACGGTATCCTTTTTAGAGCTTGCGTTAGTTACCGCGCACGATCGCCATCGGCGGCGCCACTTCTCGGGTAGGCTGACCGCCGACAACGGGCTGACTCGCAAAAAGGGGATCCTCGAATGAAACGTCATATGACGGCGTGGATAGCTGTCGCCGCGATTCTGATCTGCGCTCAAAATTCGCCGGCGCAGGAAACGGCGCGCTTCCACGTACATTACCGATCGATTCCACTGCACGGCGCCGATGTCACTTCTTCTGGAGCCGCGAGCGCATTCGCCCCGGAGGCAGCGGTGGCGGCCGCGGTCTCGACCACGCCGTCCACTGTGCCGCTGTGGAAGTACACCACCACGGCTTCGCGCAACAACGGAAAAACCTACAACGGCACGATGGTCGGCCGCAGCCCATTCTTCCACGGCGCCCGGACCACCAACGTCAATACGATCCTGGTGCCGGTGACCGTGACCATAGTCGACCGGCAGAAAAACAAAACCACTTTCGACCCCAATCAGACCGATTCGGCATGCTTACCGAATGGAACCCTGTCGCCGGTCGCGCTGGTTCAACAATCGCCGATACTGACGTCCACGAACTTCGATATGAATGGCGTCACTGAGGAAGACAGTCAGTATGTGGACGCGTTCCAGCGCGCGAACTTTTTCAATGAGATCAGTCAGACCGGCAACCGCTACCATACCAAGCTGAATCTGCTCAAAACCGTGCCGATATCGATCACGGTTTCCGCGCCCTCCGGTCTCGTGCTTGATACGTCGCCGTTCGGCGGATGCGAGCCCATTGCCATCGTCAACGTGAACGCCATTCAAAAAGTTGCCGAGAAAACTCTGATCCCGAAGCTCAAGTCGCAAGGCGTCGGCCCCACCAACTTTCCGATCTTTCTCTTCTACAATGTGGTCATGAACGATGGGCCTCCAACCGACCCTCCCAACAAAAACTGCTGCATCCTTGGCTTCCACAGCGGGATAGGGTCGGCCTCGAAGCCGCAGCTCTATTCTGTCGCCGATTACGACAGTACCGGGATTTTCATCTCGGACGGTTCGCCCACGACGCTCGATACCCAAGTTCTCAGCCATGAGATTGCCGAACTCTACGATGATCCGTTGGTGAGCAATCCGACCCCGTCCTGGGGGAACGTCGGGCAAGTTACCGGCTGTCAGGCCAATCTCGAAGTTGGTGACCCCTTGAGCGGGACCGCCTTTCCGTCAGTCACGATGACGAACGGAGTGACATACGACCTGCAGGAGTTGGCATTTTTCTCCTGGTTCTTCGGCGGACCCTCGATCGGAGCCGGCAGCATTTTTTCCAACCACGGAACCTTCGTCAGCGATGCGGGGCCCTGCCCATGAGTTTCGCAGTGAAAAAGTCAGCGTTGCAGCTTCTCGCAAAACTGGGGGCAAAGATGATCCACAACGGATCTTTCGCGGTCGGTGAGGCCACTGTGCATAGACATAGGTTAATCGGTGGGCTGTTTGGCTTGATGCTCACGCTCGCAATGATGGTATTTCCGTTTTCCGCTCACGCCGCGAAGGCCGATGCGCTGGTTGTCGTGACCAGCCAAAGTGCCTTGAGCCCCAATGATTCGGTGCCGTGGTCACAACTCGGAGTGGACGCCACCATGTTGACTTCCAGTTTCAGCGCACACTCGTTGGGCAACCTCCCCCTCAGTGGAAGCCTCGCGGCCAGCGGCAGCCTGATCGCGGTGGTATGCCCTGCATCGCCGTGCAGCTGGGGGTCGCCGGGCGGCGGTTTCAGTGCGAATGACTCGGTGATCTGGACCTCCGACACTTCCAATGGTGGCACCGGTCCGCTCAAGCTCACTTTCGGCAGCAGCGTGCACGGCGTCGGCGCGTTTATCCAAGCCGATGGTCCCGCGACGTTTACCGCACAGATCCAGGCCTACAACGGCAAGAAGTTGTTGAAAGCTTTCACGGAGACGAGCACCAACGGCGACGCGGTATTTCTTGGAGCGCTCGACAACACCGCGCCTAACATCAGCTCGGTGGTATACAGCATCACCAAGTGCACTGGCGCGTGCAGCGATTTCGCGATCGATACGGTGTACATCAACAGCGGCCACTGATCCTTGGCGGTCCTGAAGACCTCGGTGCCTGTTCCCATACCTCGGTTCGCGATTTTCAAAACGATTTTGCCGGGTTGGTTTAGTTTGCCCGCGCGCATCTGGCGCTGGAGACGCGCCTGATTGATCGCTTCGGCTTGACCTGCGCACTCCGACCTCTTACGGATTGAACAGATGATGCACCGGTCGGTCGCCATAGCAATTTTGTGGTTCTTAGCGCTGACCGCGTTGTCGATACCGGCGCACCTCGCCCGCGCCGATGACGCAAAACCCTACTTTCTGGTGGCCAGCCCCGAAATGGGCGACCCGGTGTTCCGCAACTCGGTCATCATGATGGTACCGACGATTCAGGCGCCGCTGGTCGCAGGCGTGATTATCAACGAACCGACCGGGACCACGGCGCACGAGGTATTCCCGCATTTTCCGGCGCTCAAGGATGATCCGAACAGCGCCTACTATGGTGGTCCGGTCGACAACGGCACTCCAACCATCGCCATCCGCGCGTCGCATCCACCCGACAAGGCGGCGCAAATCATCGACGACGTGTACGTCACCACCGATGCCGGCCTCATCGCGCAGGTTCTCAAAGATCATACGGGACCGGCGAAGCTGCGCATCTTTCTCGGCCGCGCGCAGTGGCTGCCCGAGCAGCTTCACTACGAAATCATGGAGGGCGCGTGGTATGTCATGCCCGCCGATGCCGACCAGGTCTTCAGCGCCGATCCCGCTCATTTATGGCGCAAGCTGGTCGAGCGCGGCCAGCTTCAGGAGACGCGATTCGAACTTCCGATGGCTGACGCGCCTCGCTAGCGATCCTCAGAGGCTGCGCCCGTCGAAGTGCCCCACCTTGATGCCCGCGGTATCGACGCCCTCGAGACATCGGACGTTGATGGAGGTGCCCTCATCCGAGGTGATGTACGGCGCGCATCCGCAGTTCGGGCAAAAGTGATGTTTGTATTTGCCGGTGCGGAAAGTATAGGTGCCGACGTTCGCCTGCGGCGTCTTCAGATGCAGCTTGTCGTTACCGACGAACCAATGGAGATAGCCGTGTTTGCTGCAGATCGTGCAGTTGCACTCGGCGAGCGAATCGATCTTGCCGTCAACCTCGAAGGCAATTTTACCGCAATGACATGCGCCCTGGTAACTCATCGTCGATTCTCCTGAATGCTAGTTGTTCAAGTTTTGTCGGCGCCGAAAGCCTTAGCGATCAGGGCCTGCGCCTCTTCCTGAATGCGCTTTAGGTGATCAGCGCCCTTAAAGCTCTCCGCGTAGATTTTGTAAACCTCTTCGGTGCCGGAAGGACGCGCGGCAAACCATCCATTCTCGGTGACCACCTTCAACCCTCCGATCGAGGCGTCGTTTCCGGGCGCTTTCGTCAGCGTCGCGACGATTTTATCGCCCGCGAGATCTTTGGCCGTTATCTGATCGGCGGTGAGCTTGCCGAGGATCTTTTTCTGCTCGGCGGTCGCGGGCGCATCGATGCGTTCGTAAACAGGGGCGCCGAATTCGCGCGTCAGGTCGTTGTACGCGGCGCCCGGATCGCGGCCGGTGACCGCCGTTATCTCCGCGGCGAGCAATCCCGGAACGATGCCGTCCTTGTCCGTCGTCCATACCGAGCCATCGCGGCGCAGGAATGATGCGCCCGCGCTCTCCTCGCCGCCGAATCCAATCGAGCCGTCGAGGAGTCCATCGACAAACCATTTGAAGCCGACGGGAACCTCGACCAGGCGGCGTCCTAGAGAGGCCGTCACGCGATCGATCATGCTGCTGCTCACCACTGTCTTGCCGATTGCGGCGTTCTTCGGCCATCCGTCGCGATGCTTGAACAGGTAGGAAATTGCTACCGCCAGATAATGATTCGGGTTCATCAGGCCCGCGCTCGGGGTGACGATGCCGTGGCGATCACTGTCAGTGTCGTTGGCGAATGCGACATCGAAGCGATCCTTCATCTCGACCAGCCGCGCCATCGCATACGGCGAAGAGCAATCCATCCTGATCTTGCCGTCCCAATCCACACTCATAAAACGAAAAGTAGGATCGACCGCATCATTCACGACCGTCGCCTTGATGCGATAACGCTCGATGATCGGTTCCCAGTAATGCACGCCCGCGCCGCCGAGCGGATCGATGCCGATGCGAACACCCGCGTTGCGAATCGCGTCCAGGTTCACGATGCTCGCGAGATCGCTCACGTACTCTTCGATGTAGTCGTGACGATGAGTGCTCGAGGCATTGAGCGCGCGCTCGAACGCAACGCGTTTCACGCCGCGGAGCCCGTCAGCGAGGATCGCATTGGATGATTTTTCGATCACGCCGGTGACGTTGGTATCGGCCGGGCCGCCGTTGGGCGGGTTGTACTTGAACCCGCCATCCGCCGGAGGATTGTGCGACGGCGTGATGACGATGCCATCGGCCAGCCCGCTTTTGCGCCCGCGATTGTAGGTCAGGATCGCATGCGAGATGACCGGCGTCGGGGTGTACCCGCGCGCGCGATCGATCATCACCTGCACATCGTTGGCGGCCAGCACTTCGAGCGCGGAAGCGAACGCCGGCTCCGAGAGCGCATGCGTATCCATCCCGAGGAAGAGCGGGCCATCGATGTTGCACTCCTTGCGATAGGCGCAAATTGCCTGCGTGATCGCGAGGATGTGGGTCTCGTTGAAGGCGCGCTCGAAAGCCGAGCCGCGATGGCCCGAAGTGCCGAACGCAACCCGCTGCGAAGCGATCGCGGGGTCCGGGCGTTCGGAGTAATACGCGGTTATCAGGCGCGGCACGTTCACCAGCATCGAGGGCGGCGCCGGTTTTCCAGCGAGCGGATTCAACTTCATAAAATATTCTACAGTTGCGGCATAACGTCAGATGCGAGTCGCTCCAGATGCTCTAGGTCGTCGAAAACCGGGTTGAGTAAAAAATGTTGCGCGCCTGCGCGCACCAGCTCGCCGATCTTGTCGACTACCTCGGCCACTCCACCCCAGATCGATACGCGCGGCGCCATGTCGGCGTTTTTGTAGCGGGCGCCGAACCATTCGCGAAGACGCTTTTCGGCGCGGTCGCGATTGTCGTCGAGGGCGAGATAGACGCGTTTCGAGATGGGGAACTTCGCGGGGTCGCGATGCGCTTCTTCGAGGAGCCGGCGCAACAGCGTGCTCTGCTTGATGAAGTCGGCCGTCGACGACGATCCGGCGCCCATCCATCCGTCGCCATGACGCACGGTGCGCCTGAGCGCGATTTCGTCGCGCGCGCCGAACCAAATCGGCGGATGCGGTTTCTGCAGCGGCTTGGGTTCCATCGCGACGTTCTCAAACTTCCAGAACTCGCCGGCGAAAGTCGCGCGCGGCTCGGTCCATAGCGCCTTGGTGACCTTCAAGACCTCGACGAATCGGCGCGAACGATTTTCCTTCGAGATGCCAAACGCCGGCTCCGGCACGTGAGGCCCACCCATTCCGACGCCGAGGATCAAGCGTCCCTGGCTAAGTTGATCCAATGATGAGAGCGCCTTCGCCAGATGAATCGGGTTGCGGGTCAACGGCAGGATCACCGACGTGCCGAGGCGCACCTTCGCGGTGAGCGCGGCGGCGAACGTCAAGAGCGTGATCGGTTCGAGCATCGGTGAGTCGCCGAGGATCTGCTCCTGCACCCATACGCTGTCGTATCCGAGAGCTTCAGCGCGATGCAGATAGTCGCGGAGAAAGCCGACATCGGCTGGGGCGCTGGTTTGGGGAATCGCGATGCCGCATGGGGTCTTACCGGTCGCCATATTCGTGCTCCTCAGCGACAGTAAACCACACCGGGCTGGAGATTCGTAAGCGATGCGCGATGTTACCGCGCTTTCGGATGCGCCTTGAAAAAATTCCAGATGACGTCAGTGGCGTTGATCTTGTCGCTCGGCTTGCCGACGATGTGCGCGGGCAGCCGATTGATACCGCCCGGCCAGACATGGCCCATATCATCGATGAAGTACTCCACGACCTCGACGCCGTCGCGGCAGTTATCGAAGCTTACGATTTCTACGCTCGCCCGGCGATCGTCACTGTCGGACTGGATGGGGCATCCATCGAGCTGCCGCCATTGTGCGAGGTTCTGTTCGATCGGAGGTTGCTCAACTTCCTCGCCGCGAATCCGGAGCACACCGCCCTTTGGCAATTCGAGCGGATCGTCGCGACCGATGATGTAAAGCATCGGCAGCGGGCGCTTCAGTTGATGATTGTGAAACAGCAGATGACCGGCGACCGGCGCAATCGCCGCAACCTTGTCCGATAATTCGACCCCGACGCGAAAGGTCATCGAAGCGCCGTTGGAAAAGCCCGTCACGAAGATGCGGTCAGGATCGGCTCCGTAATGGGTCTCGAGCTCATCGATGACGTACGCGATGAATTCCACATCGCGATCGTTGCGCTTGCCCGAGCCGTGCCGCCCCGAGCCCTCGTTCCAGGTCTGCGGATTCATAAGGAAGCTTGGCGGCCGCTTCGGAAACTCCGGCACGCCATCGGGAAACACCGCGATGAAGTCCTCGCGGTCGGCTTTATGGTCCCATCCGGTCTGTTCCATCGCCTGCTGCCCGGTGCCGCCCGCGCCATGCAGCATGATGACCACCGGTACTTTCCGCTTCGGATCGAAGGTGGGTGGAACATGTACAATGAAATGCCGATCGAAACCGCCCAGCTGCACATGCTCGACCCGATCCCATGGCGCGACCGGCGGTGCCGAGCTGACGGTGGCATTCGAGCGCCGAGCCGTGCCCATCACCGCAAGCATTGCGAGTACGGCAATCATCAGGCGCGCCTGGCACCACGGTCTCATCGTGATCGCATATACGTTGCCCGAGGCGGGAGGTTTCAGGATGCAACAGCGTTTTCGATTTGGTAGGTTGCGATGAAACCGGAGGACATCTTGCGTATTGCGCTGATTGGACAGGCAGCTTTTGCGGAAAAGGCTCTCGACACCTTGCTCAAGCATGGCGACGAAATTGTGCATGTGTTCGCGCCGCCCGATCCTCCCGCCGGGCGCCCCGATGCGCTGGCGGCCAAGGCTCGCGAGCTGAAGCTGCCGCTCAGCCAGCCGACCTCGTTCAAAACCGACGACGCCTTCGAGCAGGTTAAGGCGCTCGACGCTGACCTCGCGGTGCTGGCGTTCGTCACGCTGGTGGTGCCGGAGCGGGTGCTGTATGCGCCGCGTCATCAATCGATCTGTTTTCATCCATCGCTGCTGCCGCGTCATCGCGGCGCGAGCTCCATCAACTGGACGCTCATCGCAGGCGATATCGAGACGGGGGTCACCTGGTTCTGGCCGGATAAGGGCCTCGATACCGGACCCATCCTTTTGCAAAAGAAAATTCCAGTCGAGCCCAATGACACGGTGGGATCGATTTATTTCAACCGGCTGTTCCCACTCGGGATCGAGTCGATGATCGAAGCGATCGAGCTGATCAAGAACGGTCGCGCGCCGCGCATCGTTCAGGATGAAAACAAAGCGACTTACGAGCCGATTTGCCGCGATGAGCATGCGAAGGTGGATTTCTCGAAGCCCGCCAACGAGGTGCACAACCTGATTCGTGGATGTGATCCGCAGCCGGGTTCATATGCCGAGATCGACGGACGCCGCATCCGTCTCTATGAGCCGTCGCTCCAGTCTGGCAGTGCGGGTGCGGAGCCCGGAACTATCGTTTCGATTGATGCCGATGGGATGAAGATTGCGCTTGCGGGCGGCACAGTCACCATCAGGCGCGCGCGCCTCGAGCCCGACGCGAAAAAAGTCGCGCCCGCCGACCTGGCATCCTCCGGCGCGATTCGCATCGGAATGCGGCTGGCGTAGGATCACGTCGCTTTTTTCAACTTGGAAGTTTTTGCGGCCTTGGGTTTGGCGGCTTTGCCGACCCCGAGCTTCTTCTCGACGGCGACAACGGCTTCGTGCGCGGCGTCTTTGATTTGCTCCGCCGACAATTCGACATCCTGCTCGATCGCCTCGACGAGGCCGGACGCAGTGACGCGACGTTCCTTTTTCGGTTTCTCTTGGGAAGACTTTGGGGAAGATTTTGCCATCGCTCAATCTTGCCAGCATTGCGCGAAGGAACCCAAACCTGCGCGCGAGGCTTGCCCTCACGCAGCGGTGCGTTAGGATCGAAAAGCGATGCGGCTCTGCGTAGGGACATCCAAAGGGATCGTCATCCTGGACCCCGATCGAGGCTCCACGCCCGTGATGGTGCTGGCCGATCCGTCGCCGGTATGGTGCATGGCGCAGGACTGCGAGGATCCCGGGTGTATCTATGCCGCTTCGAATGATGTGATCGCGCACGGACGCGCAGTGTTTGCGCGCTCCATCGACGCTGGCCGCACCTGGATCGAGATGCCGCCGCAGCATGCGCGCGAGGAAGAGATCTGGGCGATGGCGGCGTCGCCGAACGTGCCGGATCAGATCTTCATCGGAACCTCGCACGGCCGCCTGATGCGTAGCGATGATCGCGGCCGCAGCTTCCACGAGCTGACGGCTTTCCTCAAGGTGCCGGGCCGCGATCGATGGAGCTTTCCGCCGCCGCCGCACATCCCGCACGTCCGTTCGATTTCGTTCGACCCGAACCTTCCGGGACTGATGTACGTAGGAGTGGAGGAGGGCGGCGTCTTCCGCACACATGATGGGGGGCAATCCTTCGAGTCACTCAACAGCGGCCTCTATGATGACATCCATACGGTCGTCGTTGACCCGAGCAATTCGCGTCGTCTCTATGCCACCACCGGGCGCGGTCTTTATGTTTCGAGCAATGCGGGCGGGTCATGGCGCCACATCAAGGCCGGATTCGATCGCAGCTACACGGTGCCGCTGCTGGTGGTCGGCGGCGAGCATCAGGTCATCTATACCGTGGCAGCCGGCTCTCCTCCGCCGATGTGGCACGTTGGTGCGCGCGGCGCTGACTCGGTGATGTTTCGCAGCGACGACGAGGGCGAATCCTTCTATGCGGTCGAACGGAGCGCGCTGGTGCATCGCGGGATGACTATGCGATTTCGCGCCGCGGCTAATGCTGAGAATGATTTCTTTTCCGTATCTGATGACGGCACCGTTTCGAGAGTCGTCGCCGGGGGCGAAGACTCCGAAGTGATTACGATCGCGGAGAAACTTCCACCTGCCTACGATCTCGTTATCATTCGGTAGCCGCGCAGTAGCCGCGCAGTGGCCGCGAACCAAGTGAAGACACTGGTCTCGGAGACGCCCGCCGGCTGCCTAATCGGTCCGCCGCTGGAAGCGTTCGCAAATACTCTCGTCACCCATCTTTTATTCGATAAAGGGCGTTTTCGGCGTCTTACTGGCATAGTGCCCAATCGATGTGCTAAGCAAAACTCTTTCCGATTCGAGTTGATTGCTTAGCGCGATAGCGAGCGTTTGCTGATAGGATTGTGAGGATGTTGGCCATGAGGCGTCACGGGGCGAAAGGGTTGTTTTTAGGATGGGCTTTCATCGTAACCAGTACTCTCCTATCGTCGGCCAACGCAGCCTCATTACATCAGGGTTCCCTGGGTTCGAGCGGCACCGCCATCCAATCCGAACCGGGCCGGGTGCTTTGGACCTACTACCAGACCATTCAGCTCGGCGAGCTATGCCTTCCGAATGGCGATATACCCCCCGGGCAGGCCCCATGTAACACCTCGAGCAACGCCGACAACATCATTCGCCTGGTCAATCCAAACGGCGCAGCCAACGGCCTGCTGGTCGGCGCGCGGCCACAGACCGTCTGCGCGATGATCTATGTTTTTGATGACGACGAAGAAATGGGCGAGTGCTGCGGTTGCCCGGTCAGTTCGGCGGGACTAGCGACTTTTTCGGTGCAAAATAACCTGACGTCGAATTGGGCGCTCGCCAATGCCGGCGATGGCTCCAGCAGTCTCGACCCCTCCAACGGAATCGGCGCAATCGCCATCGTCGCGGCCGCGCCGAATGCTACTTTCCCTGCCACTTGCGCGGACGCCAGTCGCGGCTGCACCGGTGGATGCGATCCGACCAACGTTCCGGGTTACAGCGTTACCATCGCCAACAACCTTCTGGGAAGCATCACCCACAACCAGATGGTGGCGGGAAATCCGCTCATTCAACGGCTGGTAACCGGGATGGACGAGATCAGCCTATCCGACAACGGCGCCGGGGACCCGGTCAATCTGGTCTATCTTCAGGCCCAATGCGGCGCGCTGCTTGGCAATAGTTCGGGAGGTGGAATCTGCACCTGCCCGACCGAGTAAGCTGCGCATAATTAGATGCTCGATCACGCGACAACTGAATGTCCCTAACGTAGTCTTTTCGATCGTATTCCTTCCAATCTGAAACTTTACTGGCGTCTTCTCACTTCGATGTGCTAATCAGAGCACTCATCGATTCATGTCGAGGTCTGGGGGCGACACAGGAGGCTACGGAAATGGGGTATCGGTCTAGAGGATTAGCCAAAGGTTTCGCTTTGATTGCGGGAGCTTTTTTGGTCGCGGTGGCATTAGCGCCTTCCGCAGACGCAGCCTCGATGCATCAAGGTTCGCTGGGATCGAGCGGTTCGATTGGTTCGGTTACCGGATCCCTGCCGGGCCAGGTACTGTGGGCTTCATATCTGACCATGGAAAAGGGGCAGGTCTGCCCGCCGGCTTCGAATACGACCGCCGACATTCTATGTAACATTGGAGCTTCCGGAGACAACATCATCCGTCTGGTTAACCCGAACGGCGCGGCCAACGGTAATCTGGCGGGTGCCAAACCTCAGACCGTATGCGCCATGCTCTACGTTTTCGACGACGACGAAGAAATGGGCGAATGTTGCGGCTGTCCGCTGAGTTCCGCAGGGTTGGCAACTATCTCGGTGGAACACAACCTGACCTCCGATTGGGCGCTCCAGAATGGACCGGAGGCCGGGGCGCACGGCAATGGCGCGATCGCGATCGTGGCATCTGCGCCGAATGCGCTGGCGTGCGTTGGCCAGAGTGGAGCCTGCAATGGCGGGTGCGATCCGACCAACGTACCGGGTTACAGCGTCACTACTGCCAGCAACCTTCTGGGCAGCATCACGCACAATTCCGGGGTCTCGCATATCGGCAATATCACCGAAATCGGTCTCTCCGATGACGGCGGTGGCGACCCGACCAATCTGGTTTACCTGCAAAGCCAGTGCGGGGCGCTCATCGGCAACGGTTCCTCGGGTGGAATCTGTAACTGCCCGACTGAATAGACACTCTCTTCAACGCAAATCATATCTGCTATGATGCCAAGTGCGCCCATCGGGGCGCTTTTGGCATTTCAGGGTTCCGCAGTTGAGAATTCTTGAAAAATGCAAAAACAAACCCACTCGCGACCGAGAATGTTGCGGAAAGTCCGTGAGCGAAGTGGCAAAAACAAAGCCACCCGGTAAGCCCTCCGGTTGGACGTATCGCGCCTAAACGAAGCCAAATGATGGAGGAAAATCAACGCCCTCTCATCTGACCGCAACCCGATGCCATCAGTAAAATCGGGAAAAACAAAGCCACTTTATTCGCTAAACTTTCGCCGCGCTTGACGAATAGCGAATAAAAAGCGAAACTAACCTCATAGGAGTTTCGCCTATGAGTGCCGCCCTCGACCTCGCCTTCGACCTCGATTCTCATGACGACGTCCTCGAACCCCATCGCGGGGTCGAGTTTCATGAGATGCCGGTGCGCCAGATCCTTAATCGATGCACCAATCCCAAGATGTCGTTTCGATGGACCATCAACCCGTACCGCGGATGCGAGTTCGGATGCGTTTACTGCTACGCGCGCTATACCCACGACTTTCTGGAGCTGCGCGATCCGATGGACTTCGAGCGGCGCATCTTCGTCAAGCGGATGGCCGCCGAGGTTCTGGGACGGACACTCTCGCGCACGCCAATCGGCGATGACTCGATCGCCATCGGGACCGCGACCGATCCTTATCAGCCGGCTGAGCGCCAATACCGACTGACCCGTTCGATGCTCGAGGTGTTCGCGCAGCTCTCCGGGCTGCATCTATCGATCACGACCAAGTCGACGCTGGTCGCGCGCGATATCGACATCCTCTCGCGGATCAATCGGCGCTCGAAAATATCGGTGAACTTCTCGTGCATCACGCTCAACCCGAAGCTGGCGCGGGTGCTGGAGCCTCGCGCGCCGCGTCCCGAACTGCGGATGCGCACGCTGGCGACGCTGGCCAAGGCGGGCATCCATTGCGACGTCCTGATGATGCCGATGATTCCGGGACTGACCGACTCGCGCCGCTCCATCGAGAGCGTGCTGATGGCCGCGCGCGATGCGGGAGCCAAAGGCGTGTGGTGGCGGCCATTGTTCCTCAAGCCGGCGGCGGCAAGGCGCTTCCTTCCATTCATGCGCGAGAAGTTCCCCGAGCTCGCGCCGCAAATCGATGCGTACTATGGGCGGGCGGTGTACGCGCCAACGGACTACGAGAACCGCATCGGCGCCATCATGGATCGATTGCGCATCAAGTACGGCTTCGCGCCCACGCATGAGCGCAATGCGCCTCCGACGCCCTCCGCGCGGCGTCCGGCGCAGCTCAGTCTCGGCGTGGGATGACGCTGGCCTTGAGTGAGGTGTGGAAAGAAGTCGTCGGCAGGAAGGCCAGTTAATGACTCTCTGGCATCGTCATAGCCGACGTCTGCGAGCGGCTTCGTAATTTATTCATCGGACGTACGCGACGAATTCACAACTTATTCACAGGCGAGTTTGACCGAGACCGACCGCCCTGATACCGTCCGGTTCGCCCTAGGGGAGTAGTTCACGCCGATCCAAAAACGGCGTAGGGGAGATCGACATACCAGCCTTCGGGCTCGGTCCCCCACCTCGAAAAACGAGGCGAACGAGACCTTCGGTTCAGGACGTATTGCTGCCTGGCCGAGTCTCGTTACAGCGACGACATTTCGGCCCGGCGCCGGAGAGGCCGGACATGTCGAAGCTGACCGCATCCATCATATTAGAAGAATCGACGACTCAAGCGCCGGTTCGAGCCGTCGCCATCCGACTGCGTGTTGTCGCCGCTCGCCCGGCGCTGACCATACTAACGATCTTCCTGCTCATCTTCGGCACGACTTGGGCTCAGGCCCAAACCAGCGATGGGGATAATTCCAAGGGAAAGGACCAATATCACCTAGGCTACGAAGCAGGATATGAGGCAGGCTTGCGCGCGGCAGAAAAGTTGGCCGCCTCTGAAAGCGCGGCCATGGCGGCACCGGCGAATCAGCCCGCCGCCGTCCCTCCCGCCGCTGCGGTTGCCTCGGAAGCGGCGCGCCCGAAGTTGACACCAGTCCTTTCTTCATTGTGGGAGGACATGCTCAATCACGGCAATGACGACCAGGATACGGTCTTCCATCATTCCGAAACGAGTCCGTTTTGGCTCTCAGCGCAGGCCAACGTGATCGCGCAGATGCATCCGCGATTTCATGCGCAATATAGTGGTCCGAACAGCCTCGACCGTGCGGAGGAGCAAGCGGTATCGCGGGTGGTGACCCTGTATACCGGGTTCCAGTTCGACGACAGCACCGAAATGGTGTTGGATGCGGAATCGTCCGGCTGGAGTGGGCTTAGCCAGGGACTAGGCCTCGGAGGCTTCGTGAATCTCGATGTGGTCAGGAATCCGAACTTGAGCTCCGAGCCATATCTCGCGCGGCTCTGGCTGCGCAAGGTGATCCGGTTGAGCGAGGACAACGTCGAGGAAGAGCGCAGTCCGTTGTCATTGCTCACGACACTGCCCGCGCGGCGCATCGATATTCATGTGGGCAAGATGTCGCTGCCCGACTTCTTCGACATCAACTCGGTCGGCGGCGATAGCCACATGCAGTTTATGAACTGGACGGTCGACAACAACGGCGCATGGGACTACGCGGCTGATACGCGAGGTTACACCTACGCGGTCGTCGTCGAGTACTACGATCACGCTTTCGCCGCACGCTTTGCGGAAGCCCTGGAGCCTACTGTCGCCAACGGCATCAACCTCGAGTGGAACCTGCAGGATGCTCATGCTGAGAATTACGAGCTCGAGTACGATCCACATTTGATCCAGGGGAAATTCGGGGCGATCAGGCTGCTGGGATTCACCAACTTCGCAAACATGGGCGACTACCATTTTGCGATCGACCAGTTCCAGAACCAGACCAGGCCGATCCTCGCGGTCCCCAACATCGACAATCACGTTAAAGGCGTGGCTCTGAAGTACGGATTCGGCCTTAACTTCGAACAGCAATTGACCGACCAAATCCGATTCTTCATGCGCGCCGGATGGAATGAAGGACAACGTGAATCATGGGCCTACACCGAGGTTGATGAGACCGTGTCCCTGGGATGGGACATTCGCGGAGACTGGTGGCATCGGGTGCAAGACAAATGGGGCGTCGCATTTGTCGCAAACGGCCTGTCGCGGCGTCATCGGCAATATCTGGCGCTGGGTGGGCTCGGCTTCGTCCTGGGAGACGGGAATATCTCCTATGGCCCAGAAGAGATCATGGAGACCTACTACAACTTCCCGATCGCGCGCGGACTGTTTGGCGCCTTCGATCTGCAGTACATCAACAATCCAGGTTACAACCGGGCACGAGGCCCCGTGGTAGTGCCGGGCTTACGGCTTCATGTCGAGTTGTGATAAGCGGCGCTACGGATTACTCGAAAGACTAAAGCGGAGAAATTATGGCCTCCTTGTCCAGCTCAGTTCTTCCGAAAAACTTCACTCCCAGTCTCAAGCGCGCGCCCGGAACCATGGAGTTTTCCCCCAAGCTGTCGAAATACGCATCGATGACGGCGGAGCAGGTGCTGGCGGAACTCGAAAGCAAACTGGAGGGCCTGTCGGAACAAGAAGCTGCTCATAGACTCGAAGTTTATGGTCCCAATATCGTTGCTGAAGAGCAGCGATTTACTCGACTTAGGCTTCTTATCAGAGCTTGCCTGAATCCTCTGGTAATTCTGCTGGTAGTGCTCGCGGTGATTTCCTTTGTGACGGCCGAGGACACCTCTGACTACGTCGGCGGCGCCTTGATGCTGATCATGGTGGTGCTCGGGGTTTCCTTGCGATTCATCCAGGAAGCTCGCGCCGACGCGGCCGCCGCCAAGCTCAAAGCTATGATCCGGGTTACCGCGACGGTAGTGCGCGACGGCACCGCGCGAGAGATCCCGCTTGCGGAGCTGGTTCCCGGCGATATCATCAAGCTTGCCGCGGGTGACATGATTCCCGCCGATATCCGCCTCCTTTCGTGCAAGGACCTTTTCCTCACTCAAGCCAGCCTGACCGGCGAATCATTTCCGGTTGAGAAGTTCGATCGTCCCGAGCCGGCGGGCAAGAAGTCGCCGCTGGAACTGAGCAACATCTGCTTTCTGGGCACCAGCGTCGAGAGCGGCTCCGCAACCGCGGTAGTCATTGAGACTGGGTTGAAGACCTACCTCGGCACGATGGCGAGCGCGATAACTCAGAGGCAGCCGCCAACCAGCTTCGATCGCGGGGTCGCATCGTTCACCTGGCTGATGCTCCGATTCATGGCAGTGATGGTGCCGCTGGTGTTTTTCATCAATGGCTTCAGCAAGCATCGATGGGGCGAGGCTTTTCTGTTCGCACTCGCGGTAGCTGTCGGTCTGACTCCGGAAATGCTGCCGATGATTGTGAGCGTATGTCTGTCGAAAGGCGCAATGCTGATGTCGCGCAAGAAAGTAATCGTCAAGCGGCTCAACTCAATCCAGAATCTGGGCGCGATGGATGTGTTGTGTACCGATAAGACGGGCACCCTCACGATGGACCACGTCATTCTCGAGGATCACTGCGATGTTGCCCGCCAAAAAGACGATGCGGTCCTGCAAATGGCGTTTCTCAATAGCCACTTCCAGACCGGGCTCAAGAACGTTCTCGATCGCGCGGTCCTCCAGCACGTGGAAGTGCACGAGGATGTTCACATCACCGACTACTCGAAGGTCGACGAGCTGCCTTTCGACTTCAGCCGCAAAATGATGTCGGTGGTGGTCTCCACACCCGAGGGTATCCATCGTCTTATCTGCAAGGGCGCGCCTGAATCGGTGTTCCAGCGCTGCACTCAATTCGAGCTCGAGGGCGACATCTATCCGATGGATCCGGTTATCCTGGAAGATCTCAAAGAGGAGTACGACAAGCTGTCTGCGGATGGGTTTCGGGTCCTCGCTATAGCCTATCGCGATTGTGAGCCGAAACAGGTCTATGGAAGGGAGGACGAGGACAATCTGATCCTCAAAGGCTACATCGCATTCCTCGATCCGCCAAAAGAAACCACCGCGCCGGCGATCGCCGCTCTGCAAAAGCATGGTATCGCGGTGAAGGTGCTGACGGGTGACAATGAACTGGTATCGCGGAAGATTTGCAGCCAGGTCGGCTTATCCCTTGACCACGTCCTGACCGGCGCGGCAGTTGAGAAGCTCAGCGACTCCGAGTTGGCAACCGCCGCTCAAAGCACCACTCTGTTTGTTCGCCTTTCGCCGATGGATAAGCAGCGAATCATCAAGGCGCTGCAGAAATCCGGGAGCGTAGTCGGCTTCCTTGGTGACGGCATCAATGATTCGCCCGCACTGCGTGCCGCCGATGTCGGCATATCGGTTGATACGGCCGTGGATATCGCGAAGGAGGCGGCCGACGCGATTTTGCTGGAGAAGAGCCTGCTGGTCCTCGAAGAAGGTGTCCTCGAAGGGCGCAAGGTCTTCGCTAACATCCTTAAGTATGTGCGGATGGGGGCCAGCTCAAATTTCGGAAATATGTTCAGCGTTCTCGGCGCGAGCCTCTGGCTGCCTTACCTGCCGATGTCGCCGATAAAAATCCTGACTAACAACCTGCTCTACGATTTCTCACAAGTGCCAATCCCTACCGATGAGGTTGATCCGGAGCAGGTAGCGAAGCCCCGCCCGTGGCAGATGGGCGAGATCGCCAGATTCATTCTCTTCATTGGGCCGTGCAGCTCGATCTTCGACTACACCACCTACCTGATGATGTGGTTCATCTTTAAGTGTAACAATCTCGGACTGACGCCTCCGCCAGAGTTAGCAGCCCGTTTTGCGCATGCCACGGTGGCTAATCCGGACTCGACCTATGCTGCCGCGTTGTTCCAAACCGGATGGTTCGTCGAGTCGCTGCTGACCCAGACGCTCATCATCCACGTTATCCGAACCAACAAGATCCCGTTCCTCCAGAGTCGCGCCAGTTGGCAGTTAATCATGACCTCGGCGGCGATAATGTTAGTCGGGATGTGGCTGCCATCTTCGCCGATAGGAGAGTGGCTGGGCATGGTGCCGCTCCCGTTCAACTACTGGCCGCTGCTGTTGCTGACCTTATTGGCGTACGTCGTTCTGACTCAGTTGGTGAAGGTTTGGCTGGTACGCAAGCAATGGATCTGAAGGATGCCACACTAACGGTGAGCACTATCCTGAAGCTTGCTGACCTGAAGTCATGAGACCATTCGCAATCGCGCTTCGACTTTCGGTGGTGATGTCTATCGTCGCCTTAATCCCGGCTTCTGCAGTGCTGGCGCGATCATGGTCCTACCATTACCATCCTGAGCCGATCGAACCGACTGCGGTCGCTACTTCCGCTGTCATTGCCGCCGGCCCCGCTACCACCGAACAATTCGCCGAAGCGAAGCTGGTTAAGCTCGCGATTGTTACCGACCTTGCCATTTATGCCCAGGATCAAAATCCACGACCCGGGGCCTACGACGACCACATGGCGTATGTGGTCAGCAGGCTGTCGCGGTTCGATAGCATGAGCTCGCCCGACGCTTTCAAGGTGTTTGCCAGCCTGAGTGACTACTACCTGGGAGCGCCGGGAGAGAAGCTCTACTCCTGCCTCGCGCTGCGAAAAGGCAAACCGCTGCAGCCATATCTTGAAGAATATTTTCACGGCGCCAACGCCGAATGTCAGAACGACCTCGGGCAGAGCTTCACCAAACCGAGTGCCGCATTAGATGGCTATGCGATTTGCCGCTCCCCCTCACAACAGCGAGAACGCCTCCGCGGTTTGATCGCTGACATCGATATTGGCGCGTCGTGTGGTGATAGCGACTTCACCAACCTCATCCGCAGCGTGCACAAGTAGGTCCTGCCCGACCAAAAGAAGAGCGGCGGGCCCATCGAGGACCCGCCGCTTTGACACTGGAGGAGGACGGTCAAGTCTTACGCGTCAAAATACATCGCAAACTCGTGAGGATGCGGACGCAGGCGCACCGCGCTCACTTCTTTGGCCATCTTGTAGTCGATCCATGTCTCAATCAAGTCCTCGGAGAAGACATCGCCCTTGAGCAGGTATTCATGGTCTTTCTTCAGGTTCTCGAGGGCGTCTTCGAGCGAGGCCGGCATGCTCGGCACTTCCTTCAACTCGGCCGGGGTCAACGCGTAGATGTCCTTGTCGAGCGGCTGTCCCGGATCGAGGCGACGCTGGATGCCGTCGAGGCCGGCCATCATCATCGCCGAGAACGCGAGGTACGGATTGCAGGTCGGATCGGGGAAGCGCACCTCGATGCGCTTGGCTTTGGGCGACGGCGAGTACATCGGGATACGCACCGAGGCCGAGCGGTTGCGGCTTGAGTACGCCAGGTTGATCGGCGCCTCGAAGCCCGGCACCAGCCGGCGATACGAGTTAGTCCCCGGGTTAGTGAAGGCCGCGATCGATTTCGCGTGATGCAGGATGCCCGCGATGTAGTGGAGCGCGAGCTCCGACATTCCGGCGTATCCTGATCCCGCGAACAGCGGCGTCTCACCCTTCCACAAGCTCTGATGCGTATGCATGCCCGAGCCGTTGTCGCTGAACAGCGGCTTCGGCATGAAGGTGACGGTCTTGCCGTGGCGCCATGCGACGTTCTTGCAGATGTATTTGTACCAGGTCAGCGAGTCCGCCATCTTCACCAGGGACTGAAAGCGCATGTCGATTTCGGCCTGACCAGCGGTGGCGACTTCGTGATGCTGCTTCTCGACCCGAATCCCGACCTTCTCCATTTCCAACACCATTTCGGTGCGAAGGTCTTGCAGGGTGTCGTTCGGCGGGACCGGGAAGTAGCCTTCCTTGTAGCGGGTCTTGTAGCCGAGGTTGCCGCCTTCCTTGCCGCTGTTCCAGGCGCCTTCCGACGACTCGATGTAGTAGTAGCTGGAATGCTGATTGGTGTCGTGGCGGATGCCATCGAAGACGAAGAATTCCGGCTCGGGACCGAAGTACGCGGTATCTGCGATGCCGGTTGACTTGAGATAGGTTTCGGCCTTCTTCGCGATGTTACGGGGATCGCGGTTGTAATCGGCGCGAGTGATCGGATCGGAAACGTCGCAGATTAGACTGAGAGTGGGATCCTTGGTGAACGGGTCCATGACCGCGGTGCTGCAGTCCGGTACGACCAGCATGTCGCTCGACTCGATCGACATCCATCCGCGGATCGACGATCCGTCGATGCCGAGGCCTTCCGTAAACGGCGCCTCGTCTTTGAACTCAGAGATTGGGACCGAGAAATGCTGCCAACTGCCGAGCAGGTCGATGAACTTGATATCGACCATCACAGCGCCTTTCTCTTTGATCATCGCTAAAACTTGTTTCGGCGTCATCGAAGCGGTAATCCTCCTCGCCAATTTTGGGAACGGCGAACCCTCAATTCGAGATCGTTCCGCGGACGCGAACAGACCGCGCCCGCCACCAATCCAGATTGCAAATTGCAGTGAAAGGAAATCCTGAAACCAGTAATTGCCACACTTTCTCTCACGAAACCTCTCGTAACGCAACGCCTGTTCGCGCGGCAAATGCTGCCTGTTTCAGCATCTGCGGGAGACGCTACCACTTGGAGGCCATCGTATTGATGATATTTCGAAAAGCCTTTTTTCGCTCTCGCTAACCCATAGCGTTTGCGATTCCAAGAACAGCAAACTAGATGCCCGTTTGAAATCCACTCACGTTTGCGGTCGATGTGACATTTTTGGACGCGCGCGTCCATTTACCGGCGCGGTGTTTGTAGTACAGTGATGATCCGCGCCTGATCGCATTGATGAAACCGAATCGTCTAAACCTGTCTGAAGCGCAACTCGCCCCGCTCATCGTCGGATGCGCACTGTTCATGGAGATGCTCGATGCGACGGTGATCTCGACCGCGCTCCCCGCCATCGCGCATTCGATGCATGAGGATCCGATTCGCCTCAACCTCGCGATCACGTCGTACCTACTGAGTCTCGCAGTCTTCATCCCGATCAGCGGATGGATGGCCGATCGCTTCGGCGCGCGCACCGTGTTTCGCACCGCGATCATCATCTTCACCATCGGCTCGATTTTATGTGGCAGCTCGCATTCGCTGCACCAGTTGGTCGCCGCACGCATCGCGCAAGGCTTCGGCGGCGCAATGATGGTGCCGGTCGGGCGCCTGATCGTGCTGAAGACGGTGCGCAAATCCGAACTCGTCACCGCGATGTCTTACTTGACCGTCCCCGCGATCCTCGGCCCGGTGGTGGGCCCACCGCTCGGCGGATTCATCGTAACCTATTATTCGTGGCGGTGGATTTTCTTTATCAACGTGCCAATCGGAATCCTCGGCTTCGTGCTGGTCACGGTGCTGATTGAGAACATCCGCGAGGAAGACGTCTTCCCGCTCGATTGGATCGGCTTCATTTTAACCGGCGTAGGACTCGCGGGATTGGTGCTGGGTTTCGAGATGGTGGGCCGCGGAGTGCTTCCGGTCAGCGGGGTGATCGCGATTCTGGCCGGCGGCGCGCTGTGCACGGTGCTCTACCTGCTCCACGAGCGGCGCGCCAAATATCCGATCATCAACCTAAAGCTGATTGATATTCCCACCTTCGCGGTGGCGACCCTCGGTGGCGGGTTATTCAGGATGGGCATCGGCGCGCTGCCGTTCCTGCTCGCGATGCTGCTGCAGTTGGTGTTCGGGTTGAGTCCGTTCGCCTCGGGCATGCTCACCTTCACCAGCGCCGCGGGAGCGCTGTTCATGAAGGTCACCGCGGTCCCGGTCATCCGCCGTTTCGGCTTCCGCACGATCTTGATCGGCAACGGCGTGGTCGCTTCGCTGGTACTGATGAGCTATGCGCTGTTCCGTCCGACCACCCCGCACTTCGTGATCGTTCTCGCCTTGTTGTCGGGCGGATTCCTGCGCTCGCTCCAGTTCACCGCGCTCGGCACGCTCGCGTATGCCGATGTTCCCTCACCGCTGATGAGCAATGCCAGCAGCCTGGCGAGCATGGCGCAGCAGTTGTTTCTCAGCCTCGGCGTGGCGATTGCCGCGCTGCTGCTTCATTTAAGCCTCGGCGGCCGTTCCGCGTCGGCGCTGACCTCGCACGATTTCACGATACCGTTCCTGGTGGTGGGAGTTCTCGGGCTGCTGTCCTCGCTTCTGTTCCTGCCGCTTGATCACGACGCCGGCGAGGAGGTGAGCGGTTGCCGTCGCGAGGTCGACATGTCCACCGTCGAAGCCGAACCTGCTGCCAGCGTGGACTGATTTTCCTACAATCGTGCCTGGAGTAAGGCAGATCCGGTGAGCTGGAATCGAGACGCGAAGCGGGCGTAGCCGCCGCGCAGCGGCTCCGAGGGCGGAGCCCAGCGTAGTCCGAGGAAAATATAAAGGAGCTTTTGTATGGATGCCGCGATCGAAACTGTTCTGCGCGAATACGATCAACGTGCCGAGGCCGAGATGAAGCGGATGCAAGCGCTTGGGCCGGCCGGGATGATGCAGCATATCGACGAGTTTCTGCTCCCCGTAGGTCCCGCCACCGGTCAGCTGATGAGCATCCTCATCAAGGAGGCCAAGGCGAAGACCATCCTCGAGATCGGGACCTCGCACGGCTACTCGACGGTGTGGCTCGCCGAGGCGGCGCGCGCGACCGGCGGCAAAGTCATCACGCTCGATGTGCACGCCGGCAAGCAGGAATACGCGCGTAACGCGCTGGGCAAGGCTGGCCTCACGAATGTTGTGGAATTCAAGCTTGGCGATGCGCGAGAATCGATCGCGGCGCTTCCCGGGCCGATCGATTTCGTTCTGCTCGACCTATGGAAGGATCTCTACATCCGGTGCTTTGAGCTCTTCTACCCGAAGCTGGGGGCGGGCGCGATGGTTGTCGCTGACAACATGTTGTTTCCGGAATTTTCGCGCGCCGATGCCGCCGCGTATCGCCAGCACGTCCGTGAGAAGGCGGATATCCAATCTGTATTGTTGCCGGTCGGAAGCGGAATCGAGTTGAGCCGCTGCACTCGCGGCCTCGAGTTCAAATAATCGTCGCAGAGAACTATGCGACGCCGTTTTTCTTGAACCACGCCAGCATCCGCGCCCATCCATCCTTCGCCGCCGCGGGCCGGTAGCTTGGGCGATAGTCGGCGTTGAACGCATTCGGCGTGTCGGGATAGACGACTATCTCCGATGACTTGCGCGCAGCCTTAATCGCCTCGCGCATCGCGTCGATTTGCGCGGCCGTGATTGATGCGTCTGCGCCGCCATAGAGCCCGAGCACCGGCGCGTTCATATCCTTGACCAGCTCGGCAGGATTGACCGGCGAAAGTTTCGATTTGGGAAATTGCAGCGGCCCGTACCATGCGACGCCTGCCTTCAGATTCGGGTTATGCGCCGCATAGAGCCACACCTGACGCCCGCCCCAACAAAATCCGGTGATACCAAGGCGCGAGGTATCCGCGTTGCCGGTGGTTTTCGCCCACGCGACGGTCGCATCGAGGTCCGACGCGACCTGCGCTTCCGGCACCCTGCGCACGATGGGCAGGACCATTTTCATGTCCGACTTGCCGGCGACATCGCCCTCGCGAGAGTAGAGATACGGTGCGACGGCAAAGTAGCCGGCCTTCGCGAGGCGGCGGCAGATATCCTTGATGTGCTCGTGGACGCCGAAAATTTCGTGTACCACTAAAATCGTTGCGAACGGCCCGCCCGTCGCGGGCATCGCGCGATAGGCGGGAATCTCGCCACCTTGCACAGGGATCTTTACCTCCCCGGCGACCAAGCCATTGGCATCAGTCGTGATGGTCTGTGCGGAGACCGGCAGCACGGATAGCGCGAAGCCGGCCGCGAGGCTGACCACGACGAATTCGCGCCGCGAAAATTTGCTCGACATTCGAGGAATCTCGAAGTGGCTATCCTCGTCATGGCTGTCGTCATATCTCATAGTCAACTCGTCACGTCGGCCAGGATCGCGCGCTTCTGCTTTTCAGTGAAGGCGTGCAGCTTCAGCATGTAGTCGAAGCGCACGTGATCGCGTCCGGCCGCGGACATCTTGTCGAACCAGTCGTCCTCGCCGAGCATCTCGCCCAGGCGCGGCGAGTTGCGATGCAGCATCTGGACGTCGGTCTTCTTCGGCTCGAGGCTGCGCAGGATGCCGCGATTGAAATGCGCATGCAGCGTCACGCGATCACCGGGCTCGGTGCGGTCGCCCTGCCAATGCCATACGCCATGGGTGAAGAACACCACCGAGCCTTTCGGCATGATGATCGGCACGCCATTCTCGCGTCCTTCGCCAGGCCGCGGCGCGCGGCGAAACTTATGACTGCCGGGCACCAGCCAGGTGGGACCTGATTCCAGCGTCCAATCCTCGAGCGCCCACACTCCTACGCCAGTCAGCGCAAATTCAGGATACGGCTCCGGCACATGCGCATAATCGGTGTGGACGGGGATTACGCCGGGGCCCGGTCCCTTCTTGATGCAACTGAATGAAGCGATGACGGCGCCGCGCCCGAGCGAGGCATCGATCAGCGTCATCAGCAGCGGATTCTGGATGAGCTGCTCGAATTCTCGTCCATGATAAAGCATCCAGTTCATCGAGAACGTCTGATGCGGCAGCAGTGCGCGCAACGTCGCGGTGCGCACCTCGTCAGCGAGCTGGGGCGATATTGCGCGCTCGATGACGGTATAGCCTTGCTCCTCCATCTCGCGGATCTTGCCGGTCAGGCCCTGGCGCGCAGCGCGGTGCGCCAGGTCGGGATTCTCCACCGTGCGGCGGGCCATGTGATCATGCAGCAGCAGGAGCATTTCGTTGGCCGCGTGTCCTTTGATAGCGCCGGTACTCCGGAGCGCGTCCTTGCCGTACATCGCTGCGACCTCGCGCCCCATCGCAGCCATCGCGCCGGGAGCGAGCACGCCGACGAATTGCGCCGTCGCGAGCACTGCCTGATAATCGCCTTCAACCTTTAGATCGGCGGCATCGTTGAAGCCGCGCGAAACCGAGACGTTTTCGCCGTCGTAGCGAAAATCCCACGCTGCGACGTTGTCGGGCAGCTTCAGATGTGGTGGCGCATCGGTGAACCGCTCGCTCAGCGAGAACGGACGACCCGCGAGTTGCTCCTTGCGATGCTTGCATTCGCGTTCGAGGAATTTCCTCGCCTCGTCAAGCCATGCATCGGAGAGGAACTCGCAGCGGTGCGGTAACGTGATCATCGGAATGCTTCCTTCTTGCCTTCTCGTTCTTAAATATCACGATCTGGGGTTGGTCAACGATCATTTACCACGTTCAGTAGGGCGGATCATCCCAAATAGGCAATTTGACTTGGTCGGGCCGACGCGGTACCAGACACTCACTCCAATCGAAGCAGGCGGGGACCAATGACACAGCTGAATAAGGAACTAATTGATCTATCGAAACTCGCGCGGGATTCGAGCGACCTGCCTTCGATGCTGCAGGAGTTGACGGGGACGGACGAAGAAGAATCGCCGTCAAAGCGTTGGACCGTGCGGTTCCCGGCGTTCAGCCAGAAAGAGGCCCCGCAACGATAACCGACGCGATGTAGTTGGCGCTGCTACCAAGGGTTTCACGCGCTGGGCACTCGCAGCGCGATGCCGGCGCCGCGGCGGCCTAACTTACGCCGAATCGTCGATACCATCACGGCGGTCGAAGCCCAAAACGCATCGACCGATGCGGCGCGATATTTTCCCTGCCGGAGCTCGATCCCGGCACGGCCCAGGTGCCCCCGCACGTGACATCGCACGTTGTCGTCGCCGAGGTTATGCGCCTGCGTGTAGAGCCTTAGCGCATCATCGAGGTAGCCGGTCTTGCGCGCGATGCGAGCGTCGCGCAGGCGGGCGCGGCTGTCGGACCAGCGCTGCCATTGTTCGGAATCCATCGGAAGCAGCCTAGAACATTTGCCGAGTTACAAAAAGAAGCGGGCCCGCGTGAGCAGGCCCGCCTCGCTTCTTCAGGTGGTCTGGTCG
>VFSW01000418.1_pt1 | contig 61966 bp, 54 predicted proteins | sample 5358111 | NCBI WGS metagenome assembly VFSW01 (sample SAMN11554181, study PRJNA540505) | mine drainage metagenome | isolation source: sediment from site ElyBrook_90M | place: USA: Ely Copper Mine, Vershire, VT | collected 2017
CCCCTACTTCACCTGCTCTTCGCTCCTCATGAGTGTAAATTTAAGTGAGGATGAAATTTTCTACGCGCACAAACTGGAATACCGAGCAGAGCGAACTCGCGCATGCGTTGAAAACACGTCGTGAAGATGGTTTGCCAGTATTCGATTTGACCAACGCGAATCCCACACGCTGTGGATTTGCCTACGATGAGCATCTCCTCAGCGCGCTCCAGAATCCGCAGGCTCTTGATTACGAACCTGATCCAAAGGGAAGTCGAAATGCGCGCGCGGCTGTTGCTGCTTACTATGCGGATCATTGTGCCATGATTGATCCTGATCGCATTCTGCTTACAACAAGCACGAGTGAGGCTTACAGCTATCTCTTCCGGTTGCTCTGCGATGCGGGCTCCGAAATTCTCGTCCCCCAGCCAAGCTATCCTCTCTTTGATTTCCTTGCCACGCTCGACGACATCCGCCTCACCTTTGCGCCACTCGTCTACGACCATGGCTGGCAGATAGAGCCCGAGGGGTTTCGTCGCGCCATTACACCCAAGACGCGCGCCATTGTCCTTGTCCATCCCAACAATCCTACCGGCCACTTCACCAAGCCGTGGGAGATAGAGGAACTTGCTCAGCTTTGCCGCCAGAATGATTTGGCGCTGATCGTTGATGAGGTCTTTCTGGATTATGCGTTTGAAGGGAGTGCTGATAGTTTCGCTAAAGGGATTGAGGACGTGAATTGTTTCGTTGTCAGCGGCCTCAGCAAAATTGCCGCGCTGCCGCAGATGAAAGCTGCGTGGATAGTGGCAACCGGGCCCGATGCGGAGCAATCCCTCGCTCGGCTGGAGGTCATTGCCGACACCTTCCTCTCTATGAATGCGCCTATTCAATGCGCAATGCCTGTGTGGTTGGCGAATCGCAGAGAAATTCAGCGCCAGATTCAGGAACGCGTACAGTCGAACCTCGCAGAACTCGATCGCGTGCTCTCCCAACAGAAAAGTGTGCACAGATTAATCGTCGAGGGAGGCTGGTACGCTGTTCTGCGAATTCCTGCTTTCAGACCTGACGAGGATACCGCACTGGCATTGCTCAACGAGGGTGTGTGGGCGCACCCTGGATCATTTTTCGGGATGAAAGAGTCGGGCTGGTTTGTGGTTAGCCTGCTGGCTCCTCTTGAGGAATTCAGCATCGGTATAACGCGAATGCTGGATCAACTCGCGAAGGATCAATAATCACACCAGCAATTTAATTGAGTTTCAAAAAAGGATTCGTCGCGCGCTCTTCGCCGATAGTGGTGGCGGGGCCGTGGCCGCTGATGACTCGCGTTTCTTCAGGCAGTGTGAGAAGAGAAGAGTGGATGGAGCTGAGAATCTGCGGGTAATCGCCGCCGGGTAGATCTGTGCGCCCGATGCTGCCGGCGAAGAGTGTGTCTCCGGCGAAGACCATTTTGAGCGGAGCGAAGTAGAGGGAGACCGAACCCTGGGTGTGCCCCGGAGTGTGAAGAACCTGAGCGGGTAAGGTTTGAAGGCCGACGATAAGGCCATCTGTGAGGCTCGCGTCGGGTGGTGCGGTCTCAGGCGTTTCGGCTCCAAGCCATGCAGCTTGAGTAGACATCATTTTCAAGAGGGGGAGATCATTCTCGTTGAGGAGAATGGGTGCACCGGTAACGCGTTTGAGTTTGAGCGCGCCGCCGATGTGGTCGATGTGGGCGTGGGTGATGAGAATCTGCGTGAGCTTGAGATTGAGGGCAGTGAGGCGCGCGTTGATGCGCATGATCTCGTCGCCGGGATCGATGACTATGGCTTCTCCGGTGGACGGGTCGCCGAGGATGGTGCAGTTGCACTGAAGAGGACCAACGGGGAAGGTTTCGATGATGAGTTTTTCTTGGTTAGTGCTCATGGATTGATTTTACAGGTTGGGGAAATGTGTATGTGGTTGACGAAAAACTAGGAGTGCATGGAATCCCAGGTCCGCGGTGCGGGATTTGGGGCTCACGGAGATTATTGGATGATGAGAGAAAAGCAGAACGGCAGACCGTGAAGGTCTGCCGTTGATTGGGAAGCTGGGAAGAACTTATTTGCTGGCGGGCTTGGCCGGTGCGCTGGTGGTGGCCGGCGCGGACTTGGTGCCGTCGAGGACCGAGTGGGAGCCGGTGGAGCGGATGTAGAGTGCGGTCAGCGAGAGCGAGGTGATCATGAAGAGGATCGCGGACCAGGTGGTGAGGCGTGTGAGGACGTTGGCCGCGGCGCGGGGGCCGAAGGCTGTTTGCGAGCCCTGACCGCCGAAAGCGCCGGCGAGGTCGGCGGAGCGACCCTGCTGGAGGAGGACAACGCCAATTAAAAAGAGGCTCACAACAATGTGGAGCACGATGACAAAGTAGAAAAGAATCTGCATGGACTAAGGCTGCTTTCTCTTGTTGGCCGGGGGCTGTCTTGAGGAGGTTATTTCTCAAGAGGATAGCCATAGTGGGCCGGAATTTCAGAAATTTTTGGTGCGGAGGAGGGGACTTGAACCCCTATGCCTCGCGGCGCTAGCACCTCAAGCTAGTGCGTCTGCCAATTTCGCCACCTCCGCACGAGGTGAACCTTAAAGAGTATAGCAAAGAGAGGCGGGTGGTTGAAAGCGCGAGGAGGTGTGGAATGATCTACAAGATATCTGCCTAGAAGATATCACTTAACTTTGCAAAACCGTCAAGCTCGTGGAGGATTTGACCTTCGGGGGCGGGGTTGATGCCGGCGTGTTCGAGAATCCAGGTGTCTTTGTGGAAGAGGAAGACGGCGTTGAGCCCGGCGGCGAGAGCGGGGTTGATATCGGATTTGGGGGAGTTGCCGATCATCCATGTTTTGGAGGGTGTGAGGGCGTGACGGGCGAGGACGTCGCGATAGGTGGCGGGGTCTTTCTCGCTGACGATTTCGACGGCGGCGAAGTGAGGTGCGAGACCGGAGCGGGCGAATTTGTCGGCTTGTTCGGCTTCAACGCCTTTGGTCATGAGGATGAGTTTGTGGCGTGCGGCGAGCCGCGGGAGGAGTTCGGCGACGCCGGGGAGGAGTTCGATTTCTTGAGAGCGGATGGCGTGGGCGAAGGAGAGGATTTGTTTGTGCTTATCGTCGGTTATGGGTTCTATGCTGAGGCGCTCGAAGCAGGTGACGAGGGATTGTGTGAAGCTGTGGAGGCCATAGCCTAACTTGATGATGTTTTCGTGCTCGACTTTGTTGAGCGCGGCGCGAACTTCGGCAGGGGTGTAGGTTTGGTGATTGAGGTAGCCGATGAAGGCTGCGATGGCGCGCTCGAAATAGATATTGTTTTCCCAGAGCGTGTCGTCTGCGTCGATGAGGAGTGTCTGGCCGGCGGGATAGGTGGGCATGGATCTATGTTATCGAATAGCGGCCAGGAATTTACTTCTTGATCTCGGGTAATGTGTAGTCAAAGTCGTAGTAGTGCTTGCTGTTGACGACGGAGATGGTGATGGTGCCGGCGAGGCCAGTGAGTTCGCCGGTGCCTGAGTCGGGGACAACGATGAGTTCCCGTTCGAGCTTGTGCTGAGTCAAAATGCCCTTTTGCAGTATGGTGAAGCTTCCTTTGCGGCCCTTGAGCGTGCCAGTCACATATTCCATAGATGCGCAGGCCTGTGATCCCTCGACATCGGTTTTGGCGGTAATCATCTCGCCTTTGCTGATGCCTTCAATGTCGCCGTAGATATGCCTAATGTAAGCCTTGTGGCCAAGCTTATGAGAGGATGTAGTGTCGTAGAGAGGTAGCGCTGTGACTTTGTCGGTGAAGGTGCCGTGAGCGTGTTGAATTACGGGTGCATCTTTGGTTGGGGCAGATTTCACCGGGGTGGAAGCTTTAAGCGCTGAAGTGTGTGCTTTTGGCGTGATCTTTGTGGCGTGTGTAGTTGGATCGATTGCCTGGTTTTGAGCGTAGATGGGCGAGAGGAGAACGATGACGAGAAGTGTTACTATCCGCGAGATGAATGCAGTCTTGCATAGCGAGGCACCTGCATATTTCAGCATGTAATACTCCCAAACCTAGTGCTCTAATCTCGCAGGTTATATAAATGAAACAATTAAATAAAGATAAAAATGACTGAATAATCTCAATGCGCAAACGATTGAGCCTGTTTTTGCTTACCTTGGTAATTTACTTTTAGTTACTTCAAGGTGTAGGCAAAATCATAGGAATGTTTGCCGTCGACGACGATGATCTTGAAGGTCCCGGTGAGTCCGGTGAGTTCGTCGGTGCCGGAATCGGGGACGACAGTGATGAGGAGATCGAAGTTGCCATGGGACATGATGCCACGATGCTCGAGGACGAAGGTGCCTTTGTGGCCTTTGAGAGTGCCGGTAACATATTCGATGGCGACATAAGCCTGCGAACCGGGCGTTGCAGTTTTGGCAGTGAGCATTTCTGCAGTGCTGGTGGCTTCAAGATCGCCGTGGAATTCTTTCGAGAGGCCGAAGCGTCCGAGCGTGCCGGGGAGTGATTTGCTGTCGAGGGTGAGAGGTGTGACTTTAACTTCGAAGGTGCCGGTGGCGTGTTGGGTTGCGGGCATGGGGGTGTCCTTGGCTTGGGCGTGGGTGATAGGTGTGATGAGGAGAGCAAAGATGAGGAGAAATTTCATGGGAACTCCGTTGTGAGACTAATTTATAACCTCAAGGCAAAAGTTTTAAATATTTATTTGGAAGATGAAAGTGGGGAGTTCGAGCATATCACTAAGCAGTTGTTTGAATACACGGCTTGTGCATAGTAGCTCAGACCTGGCGATGGAGATTTGGAAGAATCAAATAGGTATCGAAGATTGCGATCATTATGCAGGTCACATGACTTTACAGATATTTGAGGGCTAAGAGAATGCAATCCACAATAGAACGTAATGTCATAGGGATGCATACCTCACTCAGTCAACACAAAACCAATAGAACGTAACAGGGCAGAATCTGCCGCAGGAGATTTTATGAAACATATGATTTTATCAGCAGTTGGATGTGCAATCGCTTTGGGTGTAGTTGCACAAGCCAACTCACAAACGACGGTGGTTGTGGAACCAAACGGCACGACAATTTATCGCGTCGTTGAAACAAGCCGCACTGTGCAGGCTGTCAATTACCAACATCGTGAGGGAGCGTCAAAGGTTGATTTTGCAGGCACAGTATTGATGCCCGGCGCTAATGGTGAAGCCAAGGTACGCAGCAAGCGCGGCACGATGGAAGTGGAAGCGGAGTTTGGCAATCTGACGAGTCCGACAGCATTTGGCAGCGAGTATCTGACTTATATTCTGTGGGCAATTTCACCGGAAGGCCGCGCAGTAAATCTGGGAGAAGTTCTGGTAGGTGACAATGGCCGCAGCAAGCTGACAGCCACCACAGATTTGCAATCATTTGCTTTGGTTGTGACTGCGGAACCGTACTATGCGGTTCGTCAGCCGAGCAACGTGGTGGTGCTTGAAAATGTAATACGCGATGACACGAAAGGGACAAGCCAGGCGGTAGAGGCAAAGTATGAACTTTTGGAGCGTGGCGGTTATCTGCCAACAGGTTACAGATTTGACCCCATTGCAATGAAGGCAGGTTTGCCACTGGAATACTACGAAGCGAAGAATGCGCTGCGCATTGCAAAATCAGAGGGCGCGGAGCAGTATGCCGGTGAAAGCTATCAGCATGCTGAGCAGCTGATGCAGACGACCGATGGATATGCGATGAACTCGCATGTTGACAGGAAGGAATTAATTGCTTCAGCGCGGCAATCAGTACAGACGTCAGAAGATGCGCGCGAGATTGCAGTGAAGAAGATTGATGCAACGAACCGTGCGAATGTGCTGCAGGCATCGAGCGACGCACAGTCAAGATCTCAGGCACAGGCTGCTGATGCAACCCATATGGCGGAAGATGCACGGCAAGATGCATCAAAGGCCGAAGCTGCAAATGATAGGGCACAGGCCGAGAAAATTAAGGCCCAGGCTGAAATGGCGACAAACCAGGTAGAGTCGGCAGAGGCAGTGGCAGCGGCGCAAGCCGAGAGAGACAGGGCACGCAAGTCGGAAGATCAGACGCGTGAATCTGCCAACATGGCAGCTAACCAAGCAGCCAGCGACAAGGCTGAAATGCGCGCAAAGCTGGCCGTGCAACTGAACACAATCCTTGCGACACGTGACACTGCACGCGGATTAATTGTTAGCATGTCCGATGTGCTCTTTGACACGGGTCAGTACTCACTGAAGCCGGGTGCGCGCGAGAAGCTCTCAAAGGTTGCGGGAATACTGTTGGCGTATCCAAGCCTCAACATTGAGGTTGGTGGATACACAGACAATGTGGGTGGCGATGATATGAATCAGAAACTTTCAGAGAATCGTGCAGATTCAGTGCGGGATTATTTGATTCAGCAGGGCGTTAATTCAAAATCAGTGAGTGCAACAGGGTTCGGGAACACGCAGCCAGTTGCTACGAACGATAACGCTGCTGGACGCCAGGAAAACCGGAGAGTTGAGCTGCTTGTTTCCGGCGATGCAATTGGCGTCACTGCCAATGCAACGACAGGAAGTTTGCGTTAACAGATTAAAAACTCTTGCTGAAAAACCCCGGGTCTCGGAAATGAGACCCGGGGTTTTCATTTTGTTGAGGGACGTTTGAGTTAAACAAAAGTAAAATTACTTTTGCGCTGCGATCCACTGCTTGAGGTTGGGCTCCTGCAAGGTGCGGAACTCGATGCAACTGTTGATGGAGTCCGTGGCGTGTTTGAGTGCGCGCTCGGTTGCAGGGACGGGGTGAGCGGCGAAGAAGGCCGTGACGGCGTTGCGATCTTCAGCGGAGCAGAAGCTGCCAGTTGAGCCGACGAGGATGCCGCCCATCTCAGGCGTGACTTCTTTCTTCAGCTTCTCCCAGTTGTCCTGAATGTATTGCCAGGTGATGGCGCGGGTTTCATCGCGTTGCAGGCCGATGGCGAATTGAATGAGCGAATCCTGATTGCGAACCTTGTCAGTGAGCGCGTAATCGAGAGCGCGCTTGAGGAGGACAGGGTCTTGGAACATGGCCAAGAGGCGCAGAGCCGTCTCCTGACGTTCAGGATTGGTTGAGGTTTCGTAGATTTTCTGGAGCTTGTCAAAGAGCACAGTGTCACCATTGCGCGCGGAGATGTATGTTGCGGTCTGTGCCATGGTGGGGTCAACGCTGGTGGAACCATCGAGATATTTGTTGGTCAACTCAGCGGCCTGCTTGAGGACTGTCGGATCGTTGCCGTAGACCCCTAGGAGGCCGAACAGTTGGGAGCGCATCTTGATGGTGTTAGGCGAATCGGAGGGTGAGGGCGCTGGAAGCTTCGCGTATTCAGCTGCAAAGTTTTTGCGTACCCATGCCGAGAGTGCATCGCGCTCCTCCTTGGTGGAGGCTACGCGGGTGTAAATGCCCTGTGCGCCGCTGACGGCGGAGCTGAGAACCGCCTGATTGGGATCAGATTTGAGGGCCGTGACGAGATTGAGGTAATCGCCGACGGTGGCCTTGTTGGCGCGAACCTGAGCCCACTCATCGCCAGAAAACATGATGCGCTCAACAGGGGTGAGTTTGGTTTCAGCGCTGGCGAGAATCTTGTCGTAAACTTTGGCCGGATAAGTGCTGCGATAGTACCCCGTGCCGCCGGCGTTGGCGAAGAAGACCTTCGACTTGGGCGCTTCGATAGTGGTCTGGTCAGGGGTGAGAATCTCGCAGTGCTTCGCCTCCTCGGTCAGGAAGCAAACCGGAATCGTCCACTTCTGCTTGGGGTCTGCGCTGATGGATGGGGTGGAGTAAAAGCGATGCTGATCGACTGCGACCTTGCCGTGTGAATCTTCTCCGAAGGTGAGCAGAGGAACGCCGGGTTGCGAGATGAAGCTGTCCATGATCTTGTCGATCGGCTGCTTGCTGGTTTCGGTCTGCGCTGACCAGAAATCCTCGGCGGTTGCGTTACCGTAAAGATGCTTGCTGAGGTAGTTGTGAACGCCCTGGCGGAAAGTCTCTTCACCGAGGAAGTTTTCTACCATGTGCAAGACAGCGCCGCCTTTGCCGTAGGAGATGCCATCGAACATCTGCTCGATTTCGTGAGGCGTGTTGGCGGTGGCGCGGATGGCGTGAGTGGTGGGTTGCGAATCAAGATTCAATGTTCCATCGAGCCCCTGCGCAACTTCCTGATCGATGTCCCAGTCAGGATGCTGGTGGGCGACGGCCTTATTCTCCATCCATGTGGCGAAGCCTTCGTTGAGCCAGATGTTGTCCCACCACTTCATGGTGACGAGGTCGCCAAACCACTGGTGAGCCATTTCGTGCGCAATGACGAGCTCAACCTGCTGCTTGGCGCCGAGTGTCGCGGTTTTTTCGTCGATGAGCAGGGCGGTTTCGCGATAAGTGATGGCGCCGAAGTTCTCCATGGCGCCTGCTTCAAAGTCTGGCAGGCCGATGAGGTCAAGCTTCTTGAGCGGGTAGGGAATGCCGAAGTAGTTGTTGTAGTACTTAAGCACGTACTCAGCGACGCCGACACCATAGTGAGTGAGGGCGACCTTGTCAGGCGTGGCACAGACGCGGATGGCGACGCCATCGGCTGAGCCCGAGGTGCATTGGAAATCGCCAACGAGGAAGGCGACGAGATAAGTGGACATCTTGGGCGTAGTTTCAAAGGCGATGGTGTGCTTGCCTTTGATGGGCCCTGGTGTGTCGGTTTTGATCGGCGAGTTGGAGATGGCCGTGTCGCCGTCATCGACGATGAGAGTCACGTCGTAAGTGGCCTTGAAGGCGGGCTCGTCAAAACTGGGGTAAGCGCGGCGCGCGTCAGTGGATTCAAATTGGGTGACGGCGTAGTTGCGCTTGGCGGTTTTGGAGAGATAGAAGCCGCGCAGCTTGTTGTTGAGGATGCCTGAGTAGGAGATGTTCAGTTTAACGGGGCCGGCGGGAAGCGGCTCACCGAATTGGAAGGTGGCCTGAGCCTTTTCTTCGTCAAGCGAGAAAGTGGCCGGGAGGGTTTTGCCGCCGACTGTGGCGGAGATGGTGTGGAAGCTGATCTCGAGTGCGTTAAGCGTGATGTGGTTGGAGGGCTCGGTTAGAGTGAGATCGATGGATTCCTGGCCGGTGAAGGTCGCGGCCACCAGGTCAGGGGTGAGGGTGAGGGAGTAGTGGCTCGGGATGGCAGTTTCCGGGAGGCGCTGTGCGTGGAGTTGGGTAACGCAGAAGGTAGTGAGGGCAAGAGCAAGGGCGCAGGCTGAGAGCTTGCGGGCGAGGGGAGCGAAACGCATAGTATGTCCTCTATTTGTGATGAGTTGGCCGCGATATTCGGGCGACAGTTAATGATACGATGGCCGGGGGTGGAAAGTTCCAGTGGGTGATTGATGAAAGAGTTGGTATTGATGAACTGGAAACGCAGATTGCTTTATATTTTCGGTTGTCTCATTGCCGGGTTTTTACTCGCCGGCTTGTTGCGCTCTATTTACGTCTGTTATGTTTATCAAACCATCCGACTCAAATGGCTCAGTCTTCCATTGTATAAATTATTATTTTTGAGGCCATTGTTCTATGAGTTTAAAGGCATAGTTGTCTCCATTATTCTGGCACTTTCGTTCAAACGATACAATTCCTGGCGCATTTGGGTTGTTTGCCTACTGGGATTATTTTCATCTGTGATTGGCGATGCACTTCTATATGCTGGTGACTCATTAGCTGTTTCTTTGGCGGCTTCATAATACGGAGAAGCATTTACTACGGATTTCCATATGGTGAATTTATATATGAAGATTGATTTTCTTGATTGGGCATGGACATTCCCTCCCTTTCTATTTGCATGGGTAATGTACCTCTCTTTAGCTAATAAGTGGAAGGTTAAAATGCCCATTACTTCTGAGAGTGAGCTTCAGTCAACTACTTCATCATCGCATTAGGTATTGCGAGGTGTCTTTTCAGGCTTTGCAAAAAACGCATCCAGTAGCAACAAACAAGCACCCACCACAATCGCTGAATCCGCCACGTTGAAGTCGGGCCAGTGGTAGGAGAAGATGTGGACCTCGATGAAGTCGATGACGGAAGCGAAGCGGACGCGGTCGTACAAATTCCCAATTGCCCCGCCGAGGATGAGAGCAAGGGCAAGCACGGTTGCGCTGCAACTCTGGCTGAGGCGATAGAGAAAGATGAAGAGGACGAGGATGGCGGTGCAGGTGAAAGCGACAAGCCCCCAGCGGACGGCGTTCGGCGAAACAGAGTCGGCGAAGAGAGAGAAGGCGGCGCCGTCATTTTGCCAGTGGGAGATGCGCAAGAAGCCAGGAATAACGGCGATGAAATGGCCGATGGGGAGGTGCGCGTCGATCCAGAGCTTGGTGACGCGGTCGAGCGCAATGACGAGTGCGGAGATAGCGAGAAGCGATGGAAAGAGGCGGGCGCGGTTGTTATGGATCACTGAATTGCCTCCGCTTTTTCAGCTGAGTTAGCCGGTGGTGGCTCAATTCCCATTTCTTTGAGGGCGCTGCGGCAGCGACCGCAGACGTTTTCCCATGCGCCGTAGTTGGCTGTGTCTTCAGTAAAGTTCCAACAGCGGTTGCACTTGGTGCCGACGGCGGGGATAACTTTTGCAGCTAACGCTTCACCGGCCTTGGTTTCAATGACGCGAACTCGGGAGACATTGAGAGCTTCTTTGAGGCTGTCGGCGTAGCGCGTGAGGAGAGCGTGGAGTTCGCCGCTAGCTGAGATTTCAACTTCGGCTTCGAGGGCTTTACCTATGCGCTTGGCCTGGCGCTCCTCTTCAAGGATGCGGAGTGCTTCGTCGCGTGCGGTGAAGAGTTGCTTCCACTCGGCTAACAGCGCGGCTGTGTCGCCCGCAAAGATTTCTCTTGGCTCATGGAATTGCGCAAGGTGCACGCTCGCTTCGCGGCCTTCGACCGCGGGCAAGTGCTCCCAGACTTCGTCCGATGTGAATGTGAGTATGGGAGCAACAAGGCGGACGAGAGTTTCAGTGATCTGCCACAAAACAGTCTGCGCGGAACGACGCGCAACACTCGTTGGTGCAAATGTGTAGAGGCGATCCTTCAAAACATCGAGATAGAAGGAACTCAAATCCACAATCGCGAACTCGTTGACCGCGTGATAGACGCGGTGAAACTCAAAACTTGCGTACCAGCCACGTACTTTCTCGGTGAGTTCGCTGGTGCGGGCGAGCATGTACTGATCCAGCGGAAGCAAATCGTTGAAGGCGACCTGATCACGCGCCGGGTCAAAACCGTTCAGTGTGCCGAGCAGGAAACGGAAAGTGTTGCGCAGTTTTTTGTAGAGCTCGGCGCAGCGCTGCATCAGGTTTTCGCTTGCGGCCATGTCTTCGCGGTAATCGACGCTGGCGACCCAGAGGCGTACGATTTCTCCGCCGAGGCGCTGTGCGATATCGACGGGGTCAACGCCGTTGCCTAATGATTTGCTCATGGCGCGGCCTTGCTCATCGAGGGTCCACCCGGCAGTGGCAACGTGCGAGTAAGGTGCGCGGCCACGCAGAGCCACTGATGTCAGCAGCGAAGAATGGAACCAGCCGCGATGCTGATCGCCGCCTTCGAGGTAGAGGCACTGAGTTTTGCCTCCGGATTGGAAGTCCTTGTAGATGGCTGAGAGTTCGGGGTCGGATTCACAGACGGCAAACCAACTGGTGCCGGAATCGAACCAGACATCGAGAATATCGGTTTCTTTGTGGAAGGTTGTGCCGCCGCAGTGCCCACAGGTGGGATTTTTCGGCGCGAGTTTATCGGTGGCGTCGGAGTGCCATGCCTCTGCGCCTTCCTGCTCAAAGAGGTGGATGATGGTGCGATTGAGTTCGGCGTCGATGATCGGTTGATTGCATCCGGAGCAGAGGAAGACGGCGATTGGCACGCCCCAGATGCGCTGGCGGCTGATGCACCAATCTGGTCTAGTCGCAATCATGTTGGTGATACGCTCTTTGCCCCAGGATGGATCCCAGATGACTTTATCGATCTCCTCGATGGCCAGTTGGCGGTAGGTTGTGTCGGAGCCGTCGGCTCTCTGAACGGGGGTTTCAAGCGAAATGAACCACTGCTCTGTGGCGCGGAAGATGACGGGCTTGTGGCAGCGCCAGCAATGCGGATAGGAGTGCTCAATTTGAACGTGCGCCAGGAGGTGGCCGGATTTCTCTAGCATCTCGACGATAATGGGATTTGCGGCGAATACTTTTTTGCCTTCGAAGGGCGCGGGTTCTGGGCCTGGCCATGCGGAGGTGTCGACGCTGATGTGTCCTGCGGCATCAACGCGGCAGGTTGGGTCTAGGTTGTAACGGACGCCGGTGTAGAAATCGTCTGCGCCATGTGAAGGCGCAGTGTGGACTGCTCCGGTTCCTGTGTCGGCGGTGACGTACTCCGCAGTGACGCCAAGCAGGCTGCGATTCAGGAATGGATGCTGATAGGTGGTGTGCTCAAGCTTGCTACCCTTGAAGCGTGCGAGCTCAACAAGGGGCTTGCCTTCAGGCGTGAGTTTGCATGCGGCGTTGACTGAGGCGGCGAGCTCGGCGGCAAGAATATAAACCTTCGCATCTTTGTCATTGCTAGCGGCAACAGCAACATAGTCGAAATCAGGATGGAAGGCGACGGCCATCGATGCTGGAAGTGTCCAGGGAGTAGTGGTCCAGATGATGGTGGCGAGGCTGCGGCCTTTGAGCGAAGTGTTGATATTTTCCGGTGCGCTCGTGAGATCGTAGCGCACGTAAACGGAATCGGATTTGTGGTTGGCGTACTCGACTTCAGCTTCGGCGAGGGCGGTGCGGTCGTGGATGCACCAGTAGACGGGCTTGAGACCGCGGTAGACGAAACCTTTCTCGAGGAAGCCATAAAAGGCCTCCAGCGTGCGGGCTTCATAACCGCGACTCATGGTGCGGTAGGGGTCGGCCCAGCGGCCGAAACAGCCGATGCGCTCAAATTGCGAAGTTTGCAGGTCGATATATTTTTGGGCGTATTCGCGACATGCCTTCAGAACATCAGCGGCTGGCATTTCCAGCTTTTTGCGGCCGAGCTGCTCGTCGACTTTGATCTCGATGGGGAGGCCGTGGCAATCGTAACCGGGAACGTAAGGAGAGTCGTAACCGCTCATGGTGCGGGACTTTACGACGAAATCCTTCAAGCACTTGTTGAGGGCGTGGCCGAGGTGAATGGGGCCATTTGCATAGGGTGGGCCGTCATGGAGGAGGTAGGTGCCGTTGGGCTTCCCAGACCCAGCTTTGCGAATCTGGGCATAGAGGTCAATTGCCTTCCAGTGTTCAAGGCGAAGTGGTTCATTCTGCGGCAGATTAGCCTTCATGGCGAAGGTGGTTTGGGGCAAGGTCAGGGTCGCCTTCAGCTCGGTTGGCGTCACCTTCAGGTCAGATTGCTTCGCCTTTGGCTCAGATGGTGCGGACATCGTTACTCCCATGTGTCGAGTCGCTAAAAACTCTGAAAAATTGCGTCAGTAGTATAAGTGTAAACCGAAGAAACGAGTATTTCTCGGTAACGGGCTGGCGGCGAGTTCGTCTATTAAAATATGGCAACGCTTCTTAACCTCCAATACGAGACAGAAGAGGGTTCGGCGAAGGATAATAGTAGGATGGATTCGGATGGGGCCGCAGAGGATGGCAGCACCCCGGATTCTTCACTCACGATGACAGAACAAGACAATATAACGCCGGAGATTGTGAACTCTGTAGCGGCTCCCAGTCTGGAGCCGGGCTACGAGATTGACAGTTTATTGGGCCAAAACCTCAAGGAAAAGGGTGTCTTTGCAGATTTGTATGAGAATCTGCTGGATCTCTTTTTCCCGCCGCATCTTCCTCCGCTGGAGCTGACTTCGACGCCGATACCTGTTGAGGACAAGATGGCGGTGAAGCGCAATCCTGTCTCGGTGGCGATTTCTACTGTCTTCAATGTATTGCTGCTGGTGCTGATTGTGTGGGTTGGCAAGGCATTTATTTCACCTCCTCCGGTTACGACTGTGGTGCCTCTGGATTTGGATGCGGATACAGTTGCGGAGTTGAATATGAAGAACGCCAACCACGGCGGTGGCGGTGGTGGCGAACACAACAAGATTGAAGCTGAGATTGGTAAGACCCCAAAGGCTGATTTGCATCCGCTGGCTCCGGTTTCTAAGCCAATCGAAAATCCGAAGCTGGCTGTTGACCCGGCAGTTTTGGTGCAGCCCGATATCAAGCTGCCGGATAACCCGAATATGCCAAACTTCGGCGTGAAGAACAGCGCGAATGTGACGCTGGCTTCTGCAGGAACAGGTGGCCCGGCGGGATTGGGCGCCGGTAGTGGAAACGGCGTTGGCACAGGCAGTGGCTCAGGGTATGGACCGGGCAGTGGTGGAAACTACGGCGGCGGCGTTTACCAGATTGGCGGAGATATTTCAAAGCCTCAGGTGATCAGCAGCGTGGACCCCGAATTTACCGATGAAGCAAGACGCGCGAAGTACCAGGGCGTTGTTTTGGTGGGATTGATCGTGGATGCGCAGGGTAATCCGCAAAATGTGCACGTGGTGCGCGCGATTGGGTATGGACTGGATGAGAAGGCTGTTGAAGCGGTGAAGCAGTACAAGTTCAGGCCGGCAATGAAGCAGGGTAAGGGACCGGTTCCGGTGCAACTTTCGATTTATGTGAACTTCAGAATTTATTAGAAAAGTTGAGTGTGAAGAGTAAAGCCTCCGGGAAATCGGAGGCTTTTTATTTTTGGGTGGAAAGATTGTTCAGGCGAGGTTGACGTAGGTTGTGTAGCTTTGGTCTTCGATGGAGGTGAAGGGGAAAAGTGTGACTGGGCCTTGGGGTGTGCTGATTTTCCATGCGGATTGGTTGGGGATTTGCTGTATGTTGAGAAGCTGCTCTCGCGTGAGTGTAAGTTGGCCGTCGCTGGTGAGCGGGAAGAGAACGAGCGGACCGCGAAGTAGCGCGACGGTGTTGGGATGCTCCGGGTCGATGGATTGAAGGCGCAAATTCAGCGGGAGAGTGAGTTCGATTTTGTCGCTGCGCTTCCAATCGTGCGTGATGGTGGCAAAACCATTGTGCACTTCCGGGATGATGCGAACTCCGTTGACGCGGAGGGTAAAACTCTGTTGGGAACGATCGTTGGCCCATTCGGGAATGCGCAGGTGGAGTGGAAAATTGATGGGGCGCGAGGCGTTGAGCGTGAAATTGATTTTGCCTTCGAAGGGGTAATTGCTTTCTTGTGTGAGCGTGAGGTGCGTGCCGTCGGCGTGTATCCAGCGAACGGTGGAGGGCAGGTAAAGGTTGACGAAGAGTTCGCGGTCGTTGTGGAAGTAAGTGAGGATGCGGTAATCGGCAGCGACTTGCGGCATAGTGCCGGAGCAACAGGGCCAGCGGTCAGGGAAGTAAACTTTTTTGCCGTTGAAGTTGTAGTCGGAGTAGTAGAAGGTGTGGCCATCGGCGAGCAGTGGCTTGGCGCCGAGGACGGTGTTGTAGAGAACGCGCTCCATGCTATCGCCATAGCGGCCATCTTGCGTCACACGCAGGAGCGAGCGCGTGATTTTGAAGTGGGCGTAGCTGCCGCATGGAGTTTCAAAGCCGGAGTGAGTCTTAGTCAGGCTGGCGTGGAGTTTGCCGCTGCCGGGTGCGACGAAAGATTCATCAGGACCCCAGCCACCGGTGGCGAAGCTCTGCGCCTGAAGCATGTCGAAAGCGTTGGTTGCAGCGTGAAGATGCTTGCGGCTGCCGGCGGAGAGCCATGCCTGCATCGCGGAGCTCAGCGAGTTGCAGAAGCTGTAAGCATGGTGGTCGGCGAGGACGTTTTGATTTTCAGAGAGCGGGTCAAACCAGTTTTCGTCGAGGAGGTAGCGGGGAGCCATTTTCCGATAGCGCTCTCCGGCGCCACGGTCGGCGGCGAGGTAGAGATTTTCAGCCATGGTGTAAGACTCATCCCAGGTCCATCCGTCGGTGGTGGGCTCACCGATGGAAGCACGCCATTTGCGCTGCGGCTCGCCACGATCGATCGCGTGAGGCGGAAACCAGGGCTCTGCGGCGTCGGTGACCTTGTTGAGCAGGTCGAACGCGTTGGGCGTGCCGAGGAATTTGTGCGCGTCAATGAGGGCGATGACGGTCTTGTCGTAGTTGTACGCAGGGTAGGGAAAGTTTTTCCAGAAGAGTGGCGAGATGGTTGCTTGAAAGAGGGCGAGAATGTGCTCGACTTTAGCTTTTGCCAAAGGATTGCGGGTGATGGCGTAACCACGTGAGAGAGCTGAAATCCACTGTCCAAAGGCCTCAGCCGGTGCAAATCCCTCGCCGCCGCTGGGCGTTTTGTGGGGAGGAACTTCGTCGTACCAGCCGCCCATCTGAGGCCCGGGGGCGGGAAGTCCTGCTCGCATGCGCCAGGGCTTGAGCATGGAGTCTTCATTCATTTCGAGCAGTACTTTTTGGGTTTGCTCGAATTGAGTTTGTGCAGGGCCGGGAGCAAGATCGACTGCGGAGTAATCGAATTCTTTAAGCGGGAATCTTGGGAGTGCAGGGGAGGGGGATTCGTTGGCAAGGAGTGAAGTTGCGGGAGTGGATTTGGCGCAGAGCGCGGCGGCTGCGGCGGAGGCGGTCAAAAGAAATGTGCGACGGGTCGTCATAGTAGCTCCCGTCGCACATTCTAGTTCATTGGTGTTTCAGTTGTAATCCATTCTTATGCTTTTGCGGTTTTGATTGCTTCAGTCAGTGCGGGGACGATTTCGAAGAGGTCGCCGACAATGCCGTAGTCTGCGACTTCAAAGATTGGCGCGTCGGGGTCCTTGTTGATGGCGACAATGCAGCCCGAGGCCTTCATTCCGACGAGGTGCTGAATGGCGCCGGAAATTCCAACTGCAAGGTAGAGTTTAGGTGCAACGGTTTGGCCCGAGCTGCCAACCTGGCGCTCCATCGGAAGCCAGCCGGCATCGCAGATTGGGCGCGATGCGGCAAGCTCTGCGCCGAGAGCTGCGGCAAGCTCTGCAACGATGTGGAGGTTATCCTGCTCCTTGATACCTCGGCCGACGCTGACGATCATCTGCGCACTGCCGAGATCGACTGTTTGTGCAGAGGCGCGGAAGGGCTCACTGGGACGGGTGCGTATTTGCGCGGCGTCAAGAGTGGGAGAGAAGGTGGATATTTCAGCAGTGCCTGTGCCGAGAGTCTCGGCGCGGAAAGCTCCTGCCTGAACGGAGAGTAGGGTGAGTGAGCCAGTGCTTTTGTAGCTGCCGATCAAGCGGCCCTGCATGAGTTGGCGAGAGAATGTCGGGCCTTCAGAAATGTTGACGACGTCGCTGACAAGAACCTCTCCGAGTGAAGCGGCGAGTGCCGGTGCGAAATCGCGCACATTGTAGGTGTGCGGAAATAGAACGAAAGCGGGGCTCTCGGCTGCGATGAGCTGCGTCACTGCAAGCTTGTAACCGTCGGATGTGTACTGCGCGAGGAGTGGATGCTCGACGCGGATTACACGGCGGATATTTTTGGCGGCTACTTCAGCGGCGACGGCTTCGGTATTGGCGCCGAGAAGGACAGCGTCGACAGGCGAGCCCGTGAGCTTGCCGAGTTCGACTGCTGCGGCGAGAGACTCGAGGTTGATGCGCGCGAGTTTGCCTTCGCGATTGATTTCAAGAACGACAAGAATGCTGCTCATAGTACGCGCACCTCGAATTTCAATTTGTCAGCAAGAGCGGATGCAGCCTCTTTGGGCGAGCCGGTAAGAATCTGCGTGGATTTTTGTTTTTGCGGAAGAGCAATTTTCTCAAGCACAAGAACGGGCGCCGTTGCGGCTACGAGATCGGCTGCAACAAGTGATTTGTACTCCTTCGTCTTGGCGCGCTTGATGCCCATCAGCGTTGCGTAGCGGAGCTTGTTGCCACCTGATTGGATGGTGAGCACGGCGGGAGTGGGAAGTTCGATGTGCTGCGACCAGCCATCTTCGAGTTCGCGCTTGACCTTGATGCCGCCCCCTGCACTTCCAGCCTCGCCCTGCTCGACTGAAAGAACCAGCGTGACGTGAGGCAGATTGAGCAATTCGGCGAGAATAACGCCCGTCTGACCCAATCCCAAATCGTCTGATTGCAATCCAGTCAGCACCAGATCCGGCGACTCGGGCTGAATCGCAGCGGCGAGAAGGCGTGCAACACCGAGTGCGTCACGGCTGCCGAGATCGGTGGCTTCAATGTGAATGGCGCGGTCGGCACCCTTCGCGAGTGCTTCGCGGATGGTTGGACCAAGGCGCTCAGGTCCGGCGCTGAGAACAACGACTTCTCCGCCAACCTTCTCCTTGAGTTGGAGTGCTTCTTCCAGGGCGTATGCGTCGGATTCGTTCATGGCCCACTCAAGATTGGTTTCGTCAATCCACTTGCCCGCTGCGTCGATGCGAATTGCGGCGTCGCGGTCAGGGACTTGTTTGATGGCTACGATGATTTTCATTCTGGCTCCGTTAGAAATTATGGCTGTGTTGATGATGATTGGACTGGTTCAGGAAGATTTCGTGCAACAAGTTGTGCAATGTCCATAAGCTCAGGCGGCGCTGCGCGGTTGGCGCTCAACGCTGGATTCGTGGTGAGCGCGTCGCGGAACATCGAGTTGCAGAAGGGGCACGCCGTGCCAATGGTGTCAGCGCCAGTGGCGATTAATTCTTCCGCGCGGATGTTGCTGACTCTCTGACCCGACTCTTCGCCGATAAAGGCGAGCCCACCGCCGGCTCCGCAACAAAAGCTGCGCTCGTGGGAGCGTGGTGCTTCAACAAGGGTTCCGGTGATTTGGACGACGGCGCGTGGTTCATCCATGGTGCCGCGATAACGGCTCAGGTAGCAGGGATCGTGATAGACGATTTTTTCTGTCTTCTTCTCCGGCATCAACGCGAACTCGTGCCGCGCAATAAACTCGCTGTGATGTTCAACGATGGGTGGTGTGCCGAAGTCTTTCCAATCTTCTTGAATGGTGCGCACGCAATGGGGGCAGATGGAGATGACTTTCTTGACTTTGTTTTGGGTGAAGGTTTCGAGGTTGGTTTCGGCGAGTTGCTGATAGACGAGGTCGTTGCCGAGACGGCGGACTGGGTCACCACAGCATTTCTCTTTGCGCAGAACGCCGAAGCTGGTGCCGAGATGATTCATGATGCGAGTGAAAGCGACGATAATCTCGCGGCCCTTGGGATCGTAGCCACCCATGCAGCCGAGCCACAAACAATAATCCTGACTCCCGTCGAAGATCGGCAGTGCTTCTTTCTGAATGAACTTGTCGCGCTCGCTGGTGCTGATCCCCAATGCATTAGACCCTCGCTCGAGTGCGAGGAAGAGCTTGCCGCCGTGTTCGTCTTCCCAAGCGCCTGAATTGACTGCGCCGCGCCGCAAACCGACGATCAGCGGAAGATGCTCGATGCCGACAGGGCACTGGAACTCACAGGCGCCGCAGGTGGTGCACTGGAATGCCGCCTCTTGCGAGTTGAATTTTCCGAGGAGGGGTTGGTCGCTCTTGGGGCCGAATTCGTTGAGATAACTGCGCAAGCCCAGGACGATCTCCTTGGGGTTAAGGAGCTTGCCGGAGTTGGCAGCAGGGCAATGCTCGGTGCAGCGGCCACACTCGACGCAGGAGTAGGCCTGGAGGCTGGCTAGCTGGGTGAGGTCGGTTCCGGCAATGAGGCCGAAGTCTTCATCGCCGACTAGGGGTGGAATGTCACTGAAGCCGCCACGGGAGAGGAAGACGGTGGCCGGGCTCATGATCAGGTGCAGGTGCTTGGTGTGGGGAATCAGAGGGAGAAAAATGAAGAGAGCAAGAGTGTGAATCCACCAGAGGGCGAGCGCAGCGGTGCCGGCCTCGGGGACGAAGAAGGTGGCGAGGTAGGTCGCCATGAGAGTGAAGATGAGGAAGGCGATGAAGCCGGATTCATACGAAAGATGAGTCCCAAACCAGATGGGGCGCAGGAAGAATCGGCGAATGAAGAGATAGAGGATTCCGGCCGCGCAGGTGATGGCGAAAAGCGCGGCGAAGTAAAAGTAAAAGCGTCCGAATATACCGGTAGGGGAGAGAAAACCCACTCCGAAGGCGACGGCGCAGTGATTGAGCGTGACCAGCGCAAAGGCCAGAAATCCCCAGAAGACAAAGGCGTGCGCCAAACCTGGTAAGGGACGCTCCCTGATGACTTTGGATTGAAATAAAACTTGTGACACGAACTCCCAAATGCGGCGTCCCAGGGGCGCGAGGCGGAAGTTGGGGTCTTTTTTGGAAGCGAGAATCTTGCCGAGGACGACACCGAAGCGGCTCCAGAAGAGCCCAAGCGAAGTGAGCAAAATTGCGGCAAAAAGGAGCTTCTCCAGGAGCGAGAAGGCGGCGGGTTCAGCTAGAGTGAGCGAAAAGAAGTTCATATGTAACCAATTGAAGATACAACAACGGCTGGGTGGTTGTCAGTGTGTGGGTAACACGACGTTTTTCTGGTCAATCTCGATCTTCCAGTACGCAAGTTTTTCTTCAAATTGCATCGCGGCATGTGCGGGGCTGGTGGATGGGAGGCTAGCGAAATGGATTTTGTCGGGGTTGAGAGTGAGCGTGGGGAGAACTATACGGCGGAAAAGTTTTTCAGCGAATTGGCCGTTGAAGCAGATGAGGCGAATATTTTTGTGGGATTTCAGGAAGTTTTGGAAATCATTGGGGATTAAAGTTGCTAATTTAATGTTGCTGTCAAGGCTGCCATGGCGCTCGGCGGAGCGGCAGACGTCCCAGAGTGCGATGTTGTTTTTGAGGAGAAGTTGCTTGCGCTGTGCGTAGCTGAGCGTGAGCGGAGTGTTGGTTAGCGCGGCGATGATCTTCCAGAAGGCGTTTTGCTTTTGCGCGTAATACTGATTGGCTGCGAGTGAAGCCTGTCCGGGCAGTGTGCCGAGTATGAGGAAGCGGGCACGAGCGTTTGAGATGGGTGGGAAGCCCGTGCTGTGAGCGGTTGCGGTGGGTGATTTGGCGGCCAAAGAAAAAACCTCAGCAGCGAACGATTTTGTCGGAGACGATTCCCTTGGTGGCGTTGCGGGTGTCAACGACGAGCTTGGCTTCTTTGACAATCGCTTCAAAATCGTAGTTCGAATGGTCTGTGACAATCACGACCGCGTCATACTGGCCAAGATTTTCAAGCGGCGTGTTCTTCATGTTGAGGTCATAGTGGCGACCACGGCCAACGGTGGGGAAGTAGGGGTCGTTGTAGCTGACGATTGCGCCTTTTTCGCGCAGCAGTTCGATGATAGTGAGCGACGGCGATTCACGCAGGTCGTCGATGTCGCGCTTGTAAGCGAGGCCGAGGACGAGAATATTTGAACCCTTGATGGAGTGGGAGTGGTTGTTGAGTGCGTCGGCTACATTCTCAATAACAAAGTAGGGCATGTCTGTGTTAACAGCTCCGGCCAGCTCGATGAAGCGGGTGCGGAAATCGAATTGCTTGGCCTTCCAACTGAGATAAAACGGATCAATCGGGATGCAGTGACCACCAAGCCCAGGGCCGGGATAGAAGGCCTGAAAGCCGAAGGGTTTGGTTTTGGCGGCGTCGATGACCTCGTGAATGTCAATTCCCATGCGCATGCAGAGTTGCTTGAGCTCGTTGACGAGGGCGATGTTGACGCAACGATAAATATTCTCAAGCAGCTTGGTCATCTCCGCTACCGAGGGCGAACTGACAGGAACGACACGGCGGAAGATGGAGCCGTACATGGCGGCGGCGAGCTCTGAGGCTGCGGGGCCGCATCCACCGACGACCTTGGGAATATCGTGACGCGCGACTGTCTCATTGCCAGGGTCCTCTCGCTCGGGTGAAAAAGCGACATGGAGCCCTGCGTCGTTTATGGTTCGAGCCACACGCAGTCCATGCTTGTTGCCCGCTTCAACAAGCGGGACGACGACTTCTTCAGTGGTGCCGGGATAGGTGGTGCTCTCAAGGACGATAAGCTGCCCAGCGTGAAGGTGTGGCGCAATGGATTGGACGGTGCTGGTGACGAAGCTGAGATCCGGCTCGTGGTACTCATTGAGCGGGGTAGGGACACAGATGATAATGGCGTCCATCTGAGCGATTTCGGAGTAATCAGATGTCGCGCGGAAGCCGGATTTTTGCGCGGATTGAATCAGTTGGGATGGGATGCGAATAATGTACGAGCCACCCTCGTTGAGGGTTTTGACCTTGGCAGGTTCAATATCGAAGCCAGTGACGTGGAAGCGCTGCTCGCTGAAGAGCAAGGCGAGTGGCAGCCCAACATAGCCCATGCCGATAATTCCGATGCGGGCCTCGCGGGTTTCCATTTTGTGCTTTAACTGAGAGAGTGTTTCATGCGTCTCTGCGGCCATCTTTTCATTGTAAAAGACGCGGGGGGTATAGATTTGTGATTGATATTACATTCCCGCTTTGATGTCACTGCATCATTTGTTGAGCAATTGCTTCCTGGGCAATTGGTATTTTTGCAGAACAGGATTTTGTGCATTGCCCCGGCTTCGGTAAAGTGGTGTGGGGGAGATTTACGTGGCCATGTATCTTGTAACTGGTGCAGCGGGTTTTATCGGGCGTTCGATTGCGGCGGAGTTGCTCAAGCGCGGGGAGTCAGTGCGCGGGGTTGACAACTTTGTGACAGGCAAGCGGGCTAACTTGGTTGGGCTTGAGGGGATGGAGTTTATTGAGGGCGATCTGGCCGACCAATCGGTTTGCAAGCGGGTTTGCGCTGGCATCGAAGTAATCTTCCATGAGGCGGCGCTCGCCTCGGTACCGCGCTCCGTTGCTGATCCGGTGGCAACGAACACAGCTTGCGTGGACGCCTCGCTTTATCTACTGAATGAAGCGCGATTGGCCGGTGTGCGGCGTGTGGTCTATGCGGGTTCGTCCTCTGCCTATGGGGATACGCCTACGCTGCCAAAGCATGAGGGGATGCTGCCGAAGCCAATTTCACCGTATGCGGCAGCGAAGATGGCGGCAGAACTTTACATGGGCGCCTTCGCACGTGTCTACGGGATTGAAACGGTGGTGCTGCGCTACTTCAATGTTTTTGGGCCTTATCAGGATCCGACTTCGCAATATTCAGGAGTGATGGCTGTTTTCTGCCGCAAGATGCTTGCCGGAGAGCAGCCGACGATTTTTGGCGATGGCGAACAGAGTCGCGACTTTACTTTTATCGAGAATGTGGTTCATGCAAATCTGCTGGCGGCTTCAGCTCCGGCGGAGAAGGTGAGCGGGCGCGTAATGAATGCCGCCACTGGCTCTCGTATCACGCTGAATCAGACCTTTAAGGCGCTGGTAAAGTTGACTGGATATGCAGGGAAACCGAATTACGAAGCGCCAAGAGCCGGGGATATTCGTGATTCGCTCGCTGATATCAGCTTGGCGAAAGAGCTTTTGGGTTATGAGCCTCAAGTGTGTTTTGAAGAGGGCTTGAGGAGGACTGTGGAATGGTACAAAAGCGGCGGCGGTAACTAAAGTTGTAGCACCTAACTAATTGATAAACAGGAAGATATGTGATCTACGTAATTGACGAAACCGCTTGAATCAAGCAAACTTCTATGTTCACTCCCTTGCAGGTAATTTTATCGCTCTAATGGTTCTTTTCGGGGCTCAGCCGGCAAGGAGGCTTGAGGAACCGAGGTGTGCGCCCTTTGTCGGTTAATCACATTTCTAATCAGGGAACTTCTAATTCATCTTCAATTCGATCGATGATCGAGCTGCTGAAGCGTCGCCGGATTTTTTTCTTGAGCGTGGTAGGCGGCTTGCTCCTGCTCTGCCTGCTCTACTGTCTGATTGCGCCCAATCAATATGAGGCAACAACCAAAGTCGCGATGCGTGTGCAATCGGCTTCGTCGTTGAATCTGGAAACGGCGGAAAGTTTTGCGCAGGCGTCGATCCTTTCTGCTCCATTGCAACTTGAGACGCTGGCGAATGTCTTCCGCAGCGACCGCCTGGCGTGGAAGGTGATTACCGAACTCAGGCTCGACCAGCAAGCGGCATTCAGTGGGAGCTTTAAAGAGAAATTTCCAAATTTCAAACTGGAAAATCCAACCCCCGAAGCGCGACAGTATTTAATTGAGCGATTTCAAAAGCGGCTGAAGGTGCAGGCTCTTCCGCGCACACTTTTGCTTAGCATTAGTTTCAGAACTAAAGATGCGGCGCTTTCAACGAAGGTCGCGAATGCACTGGTAGCCGATTACATTCAACAGGAAAGCGAGAGCCGGATTGAAGCAACATCGCAGGCTTCGCAGTGGTTGGTTGGGCAACTGAAGGATTTGAAGGCGCGCGTTGAAGGCGATCAGCAGAAGCTGGCGAATTTTCAGCGCGATCACGGGCTGCTAGGGAAATCAGATACTGCGGCCGACGGCCAGGCGAATCTGAGTGTACGCAATCCGACTCTTCTCGAGGTTGAAGATCTGAGTCATCAGTTGGCATTGGCGACCTCGGATCGAATTCTTGACGAGGCAATGTATCGCTCAGCGCAACAGGGAACTCCTGAACTAGTGCTGGCTGGAAATCCCCAAATTCAAATAGCGAGTGGTCTTTCAACGGAGATGTTTGTGCAACTCCACAACAAGCGCAGCGACCTCGAACAAGAGCAGGCGAAGTTGAGCGCGGAGTACGGGCCTACTTACCCGCGCGTGGTGGAGATTCAGCATCAGCTTGCTGATGTGGAAACGCAGATCAAGACTGAAAATGCGCGTTTGATGGAACGCTTTCACAGCGCATTGCAGACAGCCGAGGATCGCGAATCGCTGATCAGGACTCAGCTCATGGAGCGTACTAAAGCTGGCCTCGCGCAGAATCAGGCGACGACACGGTATGCGCTGATGCAACTGGAGGCGCGATCAAGCAGCGAGTTGCTGGCGCATGTAAGTTCGAGGCTCGAAGAAGGCGGTCTCGCGGCGGGAATTCACTCGTCGAGCATTACGATTATTGATCCAGCGTATGAGCCTTTCAGACCGGTGACGCCGGATCTGCCGCTGTATTTGGCAATCACATTTTTTGTGAGTCTCTGGCTGGCGTTGGGAGGTGCTCTCTTGCTCGATGCTTTGACTCCATTGAACGGTGGGCCGAAAGTTGCGCGCACACTCTCGGTGATTCTCATTTGTACCGTTGCACTTTCCTTTGCGGCATACTCAGGAGCGCAAGCGCCAACTCCGAGCACGCAAGGAATTCCAACAGGGGTCACGCAGCCGGTACTTCCTGCGAAGGAACAACGCACGTTGCCGAATCCGAAGGAGGCTCCAACCGTTTGGAATACTCCTTCCGGGTCTACCGGGCAAAATACAGCAACCAATGAATCAGGCCTAATTCAAGGGACGCCGATGGCTGCGCCTCTTTCGCCTGGTGATGTGCTGGATGTGAGCGAGTATCATACGCCGGAGTTTCATTCGGTGGTGCACGTGGCTCCAGATGGAACAATCAATCTGCCGCTGTTGAGAGATGTGAAAGTTGTCGGCCTCACCGAGCAGGCAACTGCGCGCGCGATTGAAAAGGCGCTTGCGGATGCCGGTGTGCTTCTGCATCCCCAGGTTTCAGTGCTGGTGCTCGCCTTTGCAGGACAGGATGTAAGCGTGCTCGGAGAGGTTACGCGTCCCGGTGTTTATGCGTACACGGTGCATCATCGGTTGCTTGATCTGATATCAGCTGCACAAGGACTCTCACCCGCTGCTGGGCGACTGGTGAATATCTTCCATAGGAACGACCCGCAAACGCCGCACCCGGTCGCGCTTGACCCCAACGGAGAAGATGTAAAGCATTTACATAACCCCGAGCTTGAGGCCGGGGACACAGTCCAGGTGAGCCGCGCTGGCTTGGTCTACGTGATGGGGGATGTGATGAGGCCGGGTGGCTTCCCTGTTGATCCTGTGCAGGGGCTGACAGTTGTGCAGGCAATTGCTCTGGCATGGGGCCCGACACAGAATGCTGCAACGGGTAAAGCGCTTCTGATACGAGAGCAAAAAGGCGGCCGAACGCTGACCACTCTAGACATCAAGAAAATGATGCACGGTCAGGAACCTGATTTGCCGGTCCATGATCGCGATATCCTCTTCGTACCTCACTCAATGTCGAAGGCACGGCTCAATCTAGCCGTGGATGCGGCGATTCAATCTGCAATCGGTGTGAGCATTTATGCGGGCATGGTTTACTCGCAGAGGTTTTAGCTGATGCTCCGCTCGCTCGCATGCGCGCTTCTTCTCGCCTACACATTCGTTGTGCCGTGGGAGTACTCGCTGGACCTGGGCGAACCATTTGGAAATATTGCGCGCTTTATTGGTTTGCTTTTGTTGCTGGTTGCAATTCCGGCAATACTCGAAGCCGGCCAGTTGCGCAAACCCGGCGCGTTGCAATGGGCTGTGTTGGCCTTCTATCTTTTTTGGCTGGCCAGTGCGTTGTGGACAGTTGACCCGCTGGCTACCTTCGAGAAGATCCGCGCATATTTTCAAACCATGGTTTGCGTATGGCTGCTCTGGGAACTGATGGAGCGGCCCGGTGATCTGCGCAATCTCCTTCGTGCGCTTTTTGCGGGCTCATGGGTCTTGGCGATTCTGACGCTGATGAACTTTGCCTCGCCTGAAGCGAATGCTGCCGAGCAAATTCGCTTCGTCGCTGAGGGGCAGGATCCGAATGACGTTGCACGATTCCTTGCTTTGAGCTTTCCGCTTGCCGCTTACCTTTTTCGCGCTGATCCTCGGTGGCTCTTCCGATTGCTTGGAATCGCGTTTCTTCCACTCGGTCTCTTCGCGATTCTGCTGACCGCCTCACGCGGAGGAGCAACCGCTGCAATGATTGCTATGTTTGGCTCACTCGTAATTCTGGCGAAGGGGCGCGCGAAGGCTACGCTGAAGATTTCTCTTGTGCTGCCGATCTTGCTTGCGGCAATTTGGTTTGCACTGCCTGAAGGTGTGATTCAACGGCTTGCAACTTTGCGTGAGGAGATTGCGCTGGGCAATCTGAATGAACGCGTCAATATTTGGAGTGCAGGCTGGCGCGCATTTCATTCTTCTCCATGGTTAGGTGCCGGTGCGGGTGCTTTTGTCTCTGCCGCGCACACTGCGCCGGCTGACACGGCTCACAACACACCGCTTGCAATTTTAGTTACGGGCGGGCTCGTGGCTTTCGCAATGGCAATTCTTATTTTCTTGTTTGTTATTCGCGCCGCACTGCGCACACAAGCACTGATGCGTATTGCTCTTTTGACAACACTGCTGGTTTGGTTTGTGACTTCTTTAGTTGGCACTGTCGAAGAAAACCGAATGACCTGGCTGATCTTCGGCCTTATCGCAGTGGCTGGTCGAGTGAACGACGAGAAATCGGCACACATAGAAACAGTCTCCGCCGCTCATAGTCAAATCGCAGAAAACCCGGCCTTTTGATCCAAAGGAGATGATTCAATCCGGCGAATGAACTGGCTAATCACAGCGAAACGGAATTTGCTTGATTCGAGTTTGAATCAAAGCATCTTTCGTGCTGCCTCGTTGGTTGCTTTTGCCGGAGTCTTCGTAAAAATTATTGCAACCTTTAAGGAGTTCGTAGTCGCGGGTGTTTACGGGCGTTCGGATGCTATGGATGCATTCCTGATCGCCTTTCTGATTCCGAATCTCCTCATCAACCTCATCGCGGAATCGATGAACCAGGCGCTGATTCCCACTCTGGTCAGGGTCAGGGAACTTGAAGGCCGCGAGAACGCGCAACGCTTGCTCGCTGGCTCGATGCTGTGGATCACAGTGCTGCTGGGTGGTTCTATGCTGGTGCTCGCACTCTCTGCGCATGAGCTCTTTCCTCTGCTCGCTGCTCACTTTCCCGCTGCCAAGCTTGCACTCACTGAGCGGATCTTCTACGCACTCTTGCCTGTTGTGCTGCTGACTGGTTTAGCGACGAATTGCTCCGCAGTCCTCAATACCCTCGATCATTTTGCATGGCCCGCCGTTGCTCCTGTCGTAACTCCGCTGGCCATCATGCTGGCTGCATATTTCTTTGGCGCGCAATTTGGCATTTGGGCCATTGTTTATGCAACAGTGGCCGGTTCCGCGCTCTACGCAATCCTGATGGCATGGATGATGAACAGCCATGGTTACAAATTTCGCTTGAGTTGGTGCGGAAAAAGCGAGGCGACTCGTGAAGTGATGCAACAGTACGGCCCGGTATTCTTGAGCGGACTCGTTGCATCGGGTGGCTTGCTGGTTGATCAATCGATGGCTGCGTGGCTGCCGTCAGGCAGTGTTTCTGCGCTTGTTTATGCGGGCCGTTTTGTCTCGGTTTTGTTGACGTTGCTTGCGGGCGCAGTTTCTACGGCAATTGTGCCATATTTTTCTCGGCTCATCGCACATCGTGATTGGCAGGGTTGCAGAGAGACGATGCGAAGTTGGGTGTGGATCACTGCGCTAATTTCAATTCCGCTGACACTCATCCTGATGGCAGTAGCCTATCCATTGATTCGCCTCGCCTTTCAGCATGGCGCATTCAAAGCGAATGATACGGACGTGGTTGCGCCCGTGATGATCATGTACGCGATTCAAATTCCGTTTTATGTCGTGAGCCGCGTCTTCTATCGTTTCATTGTCGCCATGCGGAGAACAGATCTGGTCTTTTACTGTGGTGCCATCAATCTCGTTCTTGATATTGCTCTGAATATTATTCTGATGCGCCTGATGGGTGTGGCAGGAATTGCGCTGGCAACATCGCTGTGGATGGTGAGCACCTTTGTTCTGCTCTTCTACTGGGCAAGAAAACTTTTGCGCATGGCATGTTTGCATATTGACAGCAAGGTGAGTGCATGACGAAATCAACGGCGCAGTACCTTCTTCGCTTTGATGATCTCTGCCCGACGATGGAACGTCTGAACTGGCAACGCTTCATACTGCTGTTTGCGAAATTCCAAATCAAGCCCATTCTCGCAGTTGTTCCGGATAATCAGGATTCCGCTCTGAACTATGCCTCGCCCGACCCCGAGTTCTGGCAAATGATGCGAGAGATGAAGTCGGATGGTGCGACGATTGCGCTGCATGGCTTTCGTCACAACTGTATTAAACGCGGCGTAAGCCTGATTCCACTGCATCGTGAGACGGAGTTTGCCGGTGTTACAGAGCAGCATCAACATGAATGGATTCGCGCTGGAATTGAGATTCTTTCAAAGGAAGGAATTAAGCCGCTGCTCTTCGTTGCTCCGCGTCATGGATTTGATCGAGCGACGCTGCGCGCACTGAAAGCTGAAGGGATTTCGATCCTTTCGGATGGTTTTGCCAATCGCCCATTTGTGCGTGAAGGTATTGTGTGGATTCCGCAGCAACTCTGGGGACCTCAAGAAAAGGTGAGTGGGTTATGGACGATTTGTCTGCATATGAACACGGCGACTACTGATTTATTGAAGCAGATGGAAGAATTCCTTGAAATAAATTCGTCAAAATTCACTACAGTAGAACACGTTTTGGAAGAGTATCCACAGACTCCGTTGAGCCGGCTGGAATCGGTTCAATCGCGGTTGGCGCTAGCTAAGATTCGTTTACGCAAATTCTTGAACTTTAAAACGCAGTAAAGAATTAGCGCGGCCAGCGACGCGGTGTTGGGCTCTCAGTGAGCAACTTTTCGTACAGAGCTTCCCATTGGTCCATGATTTTTCCGTGACTGAAATTATCTCTTGCGAATCTGAAATTTAGTTCTCCTGATTCTCTGCGCTCTTCCTGCGTTAACTCCATCATCCGCTGCATAGTTTCGCCGAGTGCGTCTGCATTTTTTATTGGAACGAGCCACTTGCCGCTGCTTTCTGGCAGCGCTTCTCGCACTCCGGATGTATCTGTAGCAACTACGGGCAAACCATGAGCAGATGCTTCAAGTACTCCAACCGGCAAGCCTTCCCATAACGATGTGAGAACGTAGGCGTCCACCGCTTGCAGCCACGGGCTCAAATTTTCAACATAGCCCAGCCAGCGAATGCGACTTTGAATGCTTAATTCATCAGCCAATTTGCGTAACGCACTCTTATCACTTCCAACTCCTGCTATTGAGAGTCTTGCGTTTTGCGTAAGCTTCGCAAAGGCACGGAGCAGGGTGGGATAATCTTTCACATACTCGAGCCTGCCGATGGCGAGCCATTCGAAGTTGTTGCTTAAGCCAGGACGTTTGCATACGGTCTGGCGCTCAGCTTGTGAAGTTGGTTGCTCTCCAACCTCAATTCCATTCGGCAAGATTGATATTTGCTTTTCACTGGCCATCCGCGCGTGCAAGTAATTTGCTGCCGCGGATTGACTCACTGCGGTTACGCTATTCGGCAACCAGCGACTGATTAGATAGCCAAATCTGCGTCCCCACGATCCGGTCGATGATGTATGGATAGTATCCAACTGCACGCGCACCGGAGCAAGAAGACGGGACCAGCGAGCGAGCCAGGCAGCGTGTGGAAGATGCGCATGGAGGACAGAGGGCCGCTCCTGGCGCAGCCAGCGAATGAAGTGTAGCCACCCAGCCGGATCCTTGAGTCCATGCTTCATCTTGAGCAGTACGCAATCGATGTCTTCGAGTTTGTTTTTGGCAGCACTGGCGGTTCCAGAAAGACAGACGACGCTCACCCACCAGCCGCGATTCCGGAGAGTATTTGCGAGCAGCAAAAGTTGCTTCTCCGCGCCTCCGATTTTGTCCAGTGTGGGAATGACGAACGCAATTTTTTTCATCGTGACAACTCCTCATCGATGAGGCGTTCGTATGCTTTGATGGCGCGCGCAAATCGGAATGGCTCAAGGAATTTGTGTTCAAAGCGTTGGCCGGGTTTCACTTCTGCTAGTGCGGCTTCCATCGCGATAGCCAAATCAGCTGCTGTTGTGGAGTCGGCAAGCCATGCGCCAGGTTGATTGCGTAGAAGTTCGACAACGCCATCTGAGCAAGGAGTTGAGACGATGGGAAGACCGTGAGCTGCGGCTTCGAGAAGCGCGTTAGGCATACCTTCAAATCGCGAGCTTAGAACAAAGATATGCGCGCCTGCGAAGGGTTGTTGATGGAATCCGCTAAAGTTGACATTTTGATTTAACTGAAATCTCGCGCAAAGCGCGCGAAGGTTTGCTTCCTCCGGCCCGGCTCCTGCAATTCGCAATTGCAAATCGGGGTACTTAGGAAGCAGGGAACCGAAGGCGTGCAGTAGAAGATCGAAGCCCTTCTCATGCGCGAGTCTACCAACTGCAAGGAATTGAATGTCCCCGTCCATTTGTGAAGAAAACCCTTTAACTGGAACCGGAATCTCGATTGGGTTCAGCAAAACGCGCGTCTTATCGGGCAGAATGTGCAGAGTCTTTTGCAGATCTTCAGCCATTGCGTTGGACTGGCAGAGAATCCGGTCAGCGCGATTCAAGAGATGGCGATAGAGTAAGCGAGTGTAGAAGGGAACGCGCCCGTAATTGAGGACTGAAGAAACGGTTGTGTTTTGCCGGGTCAGTATGCGAGTGCTGCGCGGAAAGAGTGGCCGCAAAAACAGTACCAGAAAATTCAGGTGTGCCATTCCTGAGAGGATAAGTTGAGGTTGCAATTGACGGATGAGACGCAGGAGTCTAAATGTACTCCAGCGGACACGCGTTGCTCCGAGGGCATGAATCTGCACGGAGCATGGAAAGTCTGCGGTTATAGTGCCTGATCGCGTCACAAGCCCAAGATGGATTTCATAATGATCTGAAGAGAGCCCGCGAGCAAGTTGCTCGACCACTTTCTCTGCGCCGCCTCCACCGAGGTGCGGGATCAGCAACAGTATTCGCTTGCGCGGTTCGTTCAAAGCGAGTTTCCTTCATGCATTTCAGGCACAATGAGTATATGTCAGAATCGCTCACAAGGAAGTTTCGCTGATCACACCGAATTGTTGTATCCTTGCTTTGCAGCGTGGCAGGCCATTCGGAATTGCATGAGTTGGCCGCCTGAATTTTCCTTTCCATCTCCCAAAATCTGCATCTCACTTTTGAGCCCAGGGTCGTTTAATGTTCGCAAACGCCAGTGCAGATTCTCGCGTAGCATCCAAGCCGATAGTTAATGCGCAGCCACGGATGGTTATTGGCGTAACGCATCCTCAGACCTGCCTGATTTTGACTGGGAGATTGCGTGCACTTCGTGAAGCAGGGTTTAAAGTCACGCTGATCTGCTCCCCTGGTGAGTTGCTCACGCAAACAGCTGAGGCAGTTGACGTCGACGTGATGGCAATTCATATGAGCCGGCATATTTCGCCATGTGCGGATTTGCATTCGCTCTGGAAACTCTGGAGAGCATTGCGGCGGTTGCGTCCTGATGTCGTCGAATTCAGCACACCGAAGGCGGGGTTGCTGGGTACTCTCGCTGCGTGGATGGCACGCGTGCCAAATCGCATTTATTTTTTGCGTGGCCTGAAACTCGAAACTGCATCTGGACTCAAACGCCGGATTCTGTTGACGGCAGAGAGAGTCGCCGCTTACGCTGCAACTCTGATTTTGTGCAATAGCGAAAGTTTGCGCACGGTCGCGTTCAACTTGAGAATCGTGAAGGCGGAAAAGATCAGAGTGTTGGGTGATGGGAGCAGTGCAGGCGTGGATTTGCTGCGATTTTCTCCCGGAAATTCAAATGTGCGCAACGAATTATCGATTCCTGATGCAGCTCAAATTGTGGGGTTTGTGGGGCGTCTGACTCGTGACAAGGGTTTGCCGGAATTGATTTTGGCTTTCAAAATGATTCTGTGTGCTCGGCCTGATACTTACCTCTTGCTTGTTGGATGGTTTGATGCATCTGAAGATGCTCTCGACAGCCAACTCATTGCCGAAATCAGAGCACACCCGCAGATTCGCACAACGGGCATGGTCGTTGATACGGTGCCGTATTACCGTGCAATGGATCTGATGGTGCTGCCGACCCGGCGAGAGGGATTTCCGAATGTGGTTCTTGAGGCGTCGGCATGCGGAATGCCAGTGATTACGACACACTCAACTGGCGCGCGCGATACAGTGGTGCCGGAGGTGACGGGATTGCTGATTCCGCCTGGGTACCCAGAGGCAATCAGCGAGGCGCTGTTGAAACTGCTTGCAGATGCGAGCCGGCGCGGAAAGATGGGCTGCGCAGCGCGAGCATGGGTTAGCGCACATTATTCTACAGAAAAAGTTTTAGGCGAGAATATTGAATTTTATCGGGGCTTAGTCGGCGCGTATAGAAAATTAAAAGGCGCAGATCCAGTGTGTGAATCTGCGCCCAACCAATTTGATAACTCTACTTCAGAACCGTTACGCCAGTTGCGTTAGATGCAGGTATGCTGAATTGGAACATGGAGTGCGGCATCAACTCGTGTGCACCTGCTTCTGCGCCGCGTAATACTCCGCCAGGAATAATACCTAGTATCAGCGTTGCGGCAACAGTGAGAAAGAGCGCCGCGCCGACAGCAACACCGATCGGCTTGTTGGCCACAATTGGCGCGTCAGCTTCAGGCTTCTGAGCTGCTGTGACGAGAAGGCGCAGATAGTATGCCGCCGCGATGCCGGAGTTCAAGAGGCCGATGATGGCGAGCCAGATGGCGCCGCCGCTGACTGCAGTGGAGAAAGAGTAGAACTTACCAAAGAATCCGCCGGTGAACGGGATTCCAATGAGCGACAGCAGGAAGAAAATCAGCAGGCTGCCGAGAAGTGGCGAGCGGAAGAGCAGCCCGCGGAAATCCTTAACGAATGGCAGACTGTCATCGTAACCGCTGACCAGAGTGACGACAGCGAAGATGCCGACGTTCATCGCAGCGTAAGCGGCGACATAAAAGCTCGCTGCGGCAATCCCCGTATTGCCAACTCCGGCAAAGGCTGCAAGCAGGTAACCTGCGTGCGCGATAGATGAGTAAGCCAGCATGCGCTTGACATTCTGTTGACGCAGCGCTGCAAGGTTGCCGACAGTCATGGAGAGAACGGCAACGATCCAGAGCAGAGGCGTCCACAACGCGATCAACGATGGGAAAGCCTGGTAGACGACGCGCAGCAAGAGCGCGAAAGCGGCGGCCTTGGGTGCGGTCGACATCAGCGCGACGACGGGCGATGGTGCGCCTTCGTAGACATCGGGAGTCCAGACGTGGAAGGGAGCCGCAGAGACTTTAAAGAGAATTCCGACGAGCATGAGCCCAAGTGCAAGAACGAGTAGGCCATGGTTTTCAGCGATCGGCGCCTTGACTGCGATCTCGGAGATCACCGTTGAACCCGTCGCGCCGAAGGCCATCGCAATTCCGTAGAGGAAGAAGCCGGTTGCGAATGAACCAAGCAGGAAATACTTGATAGCTGCTTCAACGCCGCGGCCTGTTTCTTTGCGATAGCCGGCCAGAACGTAAGTCGAGATGGAAGAAATTTCAAGTGCGATAAAGACCACCAGCAATTCAACCGCCGAGGTCATCAAACACATTCCAACTGCGCCGAATGCGATGAGCGCGAAGTACTCGCCCTTGTGGTGGCCGTTTTCCGGGAGTGTGTCGAGCGCGATGAGTAGCGCGACGAGAATGATTCCGCAGATGAGCACGTGGAAGAAGACGCTGAACGAACTTGTTTCGACAGTGCCGTAGAATCCGGTGCGCTCGGGAAGTTGAAGTAGCTGTAGTTGAGCAAGACTGGCCCAGAGCGCGATGGTAGTGCCCAGTGCGGCAACCCAACCAAGATTTCGGCGATCAAGATGTTGTGGAAGTGCAGCGTCCGTCAACATCACCAGCACGCCGGTCAGGGTCAGCACAACCTCTGGCAAAATGCGGAAGAGATCCGTGGGAAGTATGCTCAAAAGATCGATGTTCACTGTTGAACCTCCCCAGTTGTTGCCGGTCCTGATACGGTGGTTGCCTGTGGCGTGGCGTAGAGAATTGAGCCTGAATGAGCTACTCGATTCGCGATTGGCGGAGCTACTCCGCTTTCAATGGCTGGCAGCACGCGATTTGGAGCGAGGCCGAGAACCAGCATCAGAACCGCAAGGATGCTGAGCATTGTGAACTCGCGCAGGTCAAGGTCTTTCGCGTTTGGCATGTTGAGAGTGAGTCCGGCTTCAGGGCCGTAGAAGATTTTTTGCACTACGCTGAGCATGTAAGCAGCGCTCAGAATCACGCCCAGAGTAGCGGCGATGGCCCAGCTGCGACTGTATCCAGTGAAAGTGCCCGAGAGAATCAGGAACTCGCTGACGAAGCCATTAAGCATAGGCAGGCCGATGAGCGAGAGCCCGGTAATGACGAAGAAGGTCGCAATCTTGGGCTGCTTTGCAGCGAGTCCGCCGTAGGAGTCAATCTGCGAGTTGCCATAGCGTAGTTCAAAAACGCCAAGCAGAAGCAGCAGCGCGCCGTCTGTGACTCCATGATTGAGAATCTGGAAGACTGAACCAGCGAGACCTGTGCCTGTGAAGCCATAGATGCCAAGCGTCGCAAAGCTCAAGTGACTGATGGCGGCGTAGGCGGCGAACTTCCACAAGTCGCGCTGAACGAGAGCCAGGGTCGCGCCGTAGAGAATGCCGATAACGGCAAGCGCGACGAGTAGAGGGCCTATCTGATGAGCCTGTACTGGAAAGAGAGCGACGTGGAAGCGCAGCATTGAGTAGAGGCCGAGTTTTCCGGCGACGATCATGGAGAGCGCAACGGGCGCTTCGCTGAAAACGTCGGCCAGCCAGCCATGGAGTGGAAAGACTGGAACCTTGACCGCAAATGCGACCAGGAAGGCGAGTGCCGCCCAATGGAGCGGACCAACCGGAAGCGATCCGTTCGCGATGGCGGTTTGCAGTGTGAAGAAATCAAAGCTGCCCGTCTGCGCGTAGAGCCAGAGAATAGCGACGAGCAGTGGAGCCGATGGAATGAATGTGAAGAGGAAGAATTTCAGTGCGGTCTTTGGACCATCCTTGCGTCCGAAGAAGGCGATGAGCACGGCCATCGGAATCAGCGAGAGCTCCCAGAAGCCGTAGTAGAGCATCAGGTCGAGCGAGACAAAGACGCCAAGAATTGCCGTCTGCTGCAGCAGGAAGAGCGTGTAGAAAAGCTTGCTGCGTTGCTGAATAGCTTTCCTACTGGCGACGACACCAACCGGGCCAAGCACACCTGTAAGCACGATAAGCCAAAGGCTCAGTCCATCGACGCCGAGGTGATAACGAATCGCAGGAAAATCAAGCCATGCGCGATTGATTTCGTACTGGAAGCCTGGCTGACCCTGAACGAAATGGTAGGGCAAATGGAGAATCAGGCCGAGAGTTGCGAGCGTGGTCAGTAGCGCAATCCATGCCGGCAGCTTTCCGCGGTCGGGGATAAGCACAACCAGCAGCGCTCCCACGAGCGGGGCCAGAAGAATCAGGCTTAAGATTTGTTCATTCATTGAATCTCTCTCCTAGTGCGCCAGATTCTCGAGGTGAATGTCGCCCAGTCCAACTGGAAGCTGGTGCGCGGAGTACAAAATGAAGAGCAGCAATGCCGCTGCACCGGCCGCGAGCCATGCCGCGTAGGAGCGGATGTTGCCCGATTGCCAGCGTTGCAGAATCGCACCGAAGAATTGCGGAACTCCAGCGAGTATCCAGACGATCGCGGCGAGAATTCCTTTTTCTAAAACCCATTCAATCAGATATTTCGAAATTCCAAAAAGCGGCCTGACGATGGTGGCGCCGTAGATTTCGTCCACGTAGTATTTGCGTGAGAGCGTTGTGTAAGCAACTGGCAGTGCAGCAGAAAGCTTCTCCGGCGCATCGGACTTCTTGCCGTAAAACTTGTACGCTACAAACCATCCCAGCAGAGCAGCAGCAACGGCGGCTCCGGTCAAAATCATTTCAAGTTGCGCGTTGCCGGTATCGACGCGAAGGCCGACGGATGGCTCAAGGAATTTCCCGAAGCGCTCCATGCCAACCCAACCGCCTGCGATGGAAAGCCCAGCCAGAATCACCAGCGGCCCCAGCATCGACCACGGGCTCTCATGCGCGTGCACATTCTCGCTGCGGCTTTCGCCCATGAAGGTGAGGTACCAGAGCCGGAACATGTAGAAGGATGTCAGCAGCGCAGTCACCAGGCCAACAAACCAGAGTACCTCTCCGAGCGGCCCTTGAGTAAAGGCCGCGTAGAGAATTGCGTCTTTGGAGTAGAAGGCTGCCAGCAGCGGGAAGCCCGCGATGGTGAAGACGCCCACTGTTGTGACCCAGAAGGTAATCGGCAACTTTTTGCGCAGGCCGCCCATCTTGCGCAGATCCTGCTCGCCGTTCATCGCGTGAATCACGGAGCCCGCAGCCAGAAAGAGCAGCGCTTTGAAGAAGGCATGAGTCATCAGGTGGAAGATCGCCGCCGAGTAGGCAGCAACACCAGTGCCCAGGAACATGTAGCCGAGCTGCGAGACCGTGGAGTAGGCCAGCACGCGCTTGATGTCATTCTGAACGAGGCCGATGGTCGCAGCAAAGATCGCCGTTGCAGCGCCGATGATGGCGACGACCATGAGCGCGAAGGGCGAACGGTCAAAAATAAAATGTGTCCGCGCGATCATATAAACGCCTGCTGTGACCATGGTTGCAGCGTGGATGAGAGCGGAAACCGGAGTCGGTCCCTCCATCGCATCAGGCAGCCAAATGTAGAGCGGCAACTGCGCGCTCTTGCCCGTTGCGCCAAGAACCAGGCAGAGTGCGATTGCTGTCAGTATGCCGCCTTGAAGCCCAGGATTCGCTGCGAGATTTGAACTGATCGATGAGAAGCTCAATGTGCCGAAAGTTCCTATCAGCAGGAACATCCCAATCAGGAATCCGAAGTCGCCGATGCGGTTAACGACGAAAGCCTTTTTGCCGGCTGCGGCTGCGGAATTCTTATTGAAGTAAAAGCCGATGAGCAGATACGAGGCCAGACCAACGCCTTCCCAACCGACAAACATCAGCAGCGCGTTCTCAGCGAGAACCAGGACGGTCATGAAGAAGAGGAAGAGGTTGAGATAAGCAAAGTAGCGCCAATAACCTTCTTCATGCTTCATGTATCCGACTGAATAGATGTGGATGAGGAAGCCGACGCCGGTGACGACGGCGAGCATCACCATCGTCAGCTGATCGAACGCAAAGTCGAAACCCACATTGAATGAGCCCACATGAATCCAGCCAACAGGGCAATGCTCAACGTACGGAAGGCTCGTAGCATTGGCGATGGCCTTGGCTACAACAACAAGCGAGCCCAGTGGAAAGAGCAGCGCAATCGCGGAGACCAGCGGCTTTGGCAAGCGTGAGCCAAAGAGCCCGTTGATCAGGAAGCCAACGAAGGGCAATAGCGGAATCAGCCAGAGATGCAATGTACCGTTCATAGTTTCATCAGGTCGATCTGGTCGACGGCCAGCGTGGCGCGAGCGCGGAAGACAGCAATTATGATGGCCAATCCAACAGCTGCTTCAGCCGCTGCAACCATCATCACGAAAAACACAAAGATCTGACCCTTCACCGGATTCAACTCGTGGGCAAAGGCGACAAAAGATAAATTCACCGCATTGAGCATCAGTTCAATCGACATGAAGACCGTAATCAGATTCCGCTTAATCAGGAATCCGATCACTCCAAGCGAAAACAAGGCGCCGCTCAGCAGCAGATACCAACTGATAGGAATCATTGGCCGCCCTTCCTTTCTCCATCACCGCGGCGTGCCAGCGCGACCGCGCCGAGAATTGCAATCAGTACCAGAACCGATGTGACTTCAAAGGGTAGCACCAATTCTTTGAAGAGCATCGCGCTCAACTCCTGCGTGGATGTGATCTTGTCAGAGAGATGGACCGTGCCGAGCCCCTGCGATTTGATCAACACAGAAGCGATCACAGCGAGAATCACGGCAACAGCAGGGAAGCCCACTGACCATGAGGCGAAGCTGCCCAGTGTGCGCTCTTCCTTGCCCGCGTTGAGCAGCATCACCACGAAGGTAAAGAGAACCATGATCGCGCCGGCGTAAACAATGACCTGCGCCGCAGCCAGGAACTCGGCGCCCAGCGTCAGATAGAGCACAGCCAGCGAGACCATGACGACAATCAGCGAGAGCGCGCTGTTGATCGGGTGCGTTTGCAGCAGCAAATTAATTGCGCCTGCAAGGCAGAGTCCGGCAAAGAGGATGAAGATGATTAAAAGCATGATCCCATCTGCACTACGAGTGGTAAGCAAACCAGAGGCTTGAGCCCACAATGTTCAGGATGGTCAAGGGCAGCAGAACGCGCCAGCCAAAGCCCATCAGTTGGTCGTAGCGGAAGCGGGGCAATGTGCCGCGCACCCACACATAAAGAAAGAGGAAGCTGAAAACCTTGATCACAAACCACATAATTGGTCCGAATGCCTGAACTAAACCAAGCAAAAACGTATTGTGCGGCATCGGAACCAAATTGCCGAACGGGCTTGTCCAGCCACCGAGGAAGAGCATCGTCGCAACGCATCCGACGGTAATCATGTTGGCGTACTCGGCCATGAAGAACATCGCGAATTTCATCGAGCTGTACTCGGTGTGGTACCCGGCGACGAGTTCACTCTCCGCTTCAGGCAAATCGAATGGTGAACGATTGGTTTCGGCGTACGCGGCCATCAGATAAAGAAAGAAGGCAAAGAATTGCATTCCGCCGAAAATATTCCAGGAGAGCAGGCCCTTATTAGAGGTCTGGCTCTCAATAATCACACGCAGATTGAGTGAACCCGCGCGCATGACCACGCCGACCAGCGAAAGACCGAGCGCCAGTTCGTAGCTGATCATCTGTGCCGAGGAACGCAGCGCGCCAAGCAGTGAGAACTTGTTATTAGACGACCACCCTGCAAGCGCAATTCCGTAGATTCCAATTGAAGTGATGCCTAGAATAACGAGCAGGCCGAAATTCACGTCTGAAATTTGAAAAAGATTTGGGCTGCCCCAGATGGTGAAAGGTCCACCAAAGGGAACGACTGAAATTGAAATCAGCGCGCAACCGAGGGCAATGATCGGCGCAATCAGAAAGAGTGGCTTGTAAACGTTGCCCGGGATGAGCTCTTCTTTCAGAAAGAGCTTTGCGCCATCGACGAGCGGCTGCAAGAGACCGAATGGCCCAACACGATTGGGTCCCCAGCGATTTTGTATGCGGCCCACCAGCTTGCGCTCGAGCAGCACCGTGTAGGCGACGCCGATCAACAGTACGACCGTCACCACCACGCACTTCAGCAAGCTCCAAAGAAAGAATGTCAATAACGGACTCACGTGCTCTCAGCCTTTCTCGTAATCCTCAATCTGCTGCAACGGCCTTCTTCGGCGATTCGTGCTCAGCCAACTCGGCAAGATATTTGCTGTACTGGCTCAAGCCGGCGGTTGTGAACAATCCATCTATCGCAGGACGAACCAAATCCGCCCGCTCACCCGTCAATGCCGAGACAGGAACAAAACTGGGATCCGTCTGCGTGTCGTTTCCTGCAAACAAATTCAATCGGTCTAGTTTGTATCCGGCGACTAGACGTTCAATCTCGTCTAGCATTGCCATCGGATCAAACGGGCTCAGCTTAGGTTCAAGATTATTTGCCACCAGCCAAACCGAATGACGATCCGCTTCGCCAGCCTGCGCGCCGCGCGATTGCCCGAGGTCCGCAGTCAGGCTGCTCTTGCCGAATGGGACAAGCGATTTCACATCCACGCCCATCGCCCCGGCGATTCTAACCAGTATCTCGTGGTCGGCTTTGACTCCCGAACGATCCGCAGCCTTCTTCACCGTCTGCACATCGCCAAATGCATTGGTGACTGTGCCCGACTTTTCGTAAAGCGTTACAGCGGGTAGAACCACATCGGCGATTGCAGTCGTCCTGGTGTTGAAGGCATCAATGACAACAACGAATGTGTTTTTCAGCGTTGCGGCATCTACTCCGAGCGAGCCAACCGGATCAGCCCCGGAAACAATCAGCGCACCGAGTTGTTTCTTGAGCATCTCGTCGAGGTTGAGTCCCGCCTTGCCGGAAAGCCCGGCATACTCTTCAGTAAATGCTCCTGGCTCACTGACCGGAACGTAACCCGGCAGCAGATCAGGGAAGAGCCCCATGTCGGCTGCGCCACGTGAGTTGACGGCAGAACCGAGCAGTGCAAATTTCACACCCTCACGGCCCAACCCCCAGTTGAGCAGTGCATCAAGTGCCGCGCCATTGACCTCAGCGCTGAGAACAATGAGCAGATTTTCTTCCGCGCCAATTGCTTCCGCAAAAGCATCGCCCTTCGCACTGAGTTTTTTCGCAAGTCCCGCATAGCCATCTGCTGCAATCTTCAGTGTTGCTTTCGCCTGGCGTTCAAGGCGGATCGTCTCATGATTCGCAACATAAAGACGCGCCTGATTCAAACGAACATTAGTCCGGAGATTCCATGCAAGCAGCGGATGCTCTTCCGTAGGATTGCCACCGACAAGAAGTATCGCTGGCGCTGTTGCTGCGTCTTTAATGCTTGCAGCGCGTCCACTCTTGCCCGCCAGTGCCTTCGCAAAGCGCGCGTAGTCAGCCGTGCGTTCATGGTCAATATTGTTGGTGCCAAGCACTGTACGGGCAAACTTCTGCAGCAGATAATTTTCTTCGTTGGTTGCGTGATTCGACCCGATGACGCCTATCGCCTCACCACCCGAAGCGGCCTTCACAGCCTTTAGCTTCTCTGCAACTGCGCGAATCGCCTGCTCCCAGGTAGCTGCTTCAAGCTGACCCGCTGTGTTGCGCACCATCGGCTTCGACAATCTCTCCGCGCTATCGACAATATCAAATCCAAAGCGCCCCTTTGCGCAGAGAAAATCTCCATTCATTCCGCTCTTGTCGCGATTATCTGCACGCAAAATCTCCGCGCCTTCGCTGTTCTGCTTCACGCCGAGCGTCACCTTGCAACCATCGGCGCAATGCGTGCAGACCGTCGAAACGTGGTTCATCTCCCACGGCCGCGTCTTGTAACGGTAGCTGCCGCTGGTCAATGCGCCCACCGGGCAAACGTCGATGCACATCCCGCATTCTTCGCAATTCAGATGGTCGCCATTATTCGGAGCAATCACCGAACTCGATCCGCGGTTCTGAATTCCCAGCGCCCACACGTCCATCCCCTCGCCGCACATTCTCACGCAGCGGTAGCAGAGAATGCAGCGTGGGCGATCATAGAAAACCGCTGGCGACCACTGCTGCTCCTCCCGATGGTTCTTGGCTTCGGCGTAAAGGCTTTCACCGGCGCCGTACTTGAAAGTCATGTCCTGCAGTTCGCACTCGCCGCCGGCATCGCAGACCGGGCAATCAAGCGGATGATTGCCGAGAAGCAATTGCAGCGTAGACTTTCTAGCCTGCGCAATCTCCGCAGACTCAGTGACAAATACCTGGCCCTCGGCCACCGTCGTCGTGCACGCCGTCTGCAGCTTTGGCACTTTCTCCTGGCGCACCACACACATGCGGCACGCCGCCTGCAAGCTCAGCCCCGGATAGTAGCAAAACGCCGGAATCTCAATGCCCGCCTTACGGCAGACATCAATCAGCAGCGTCCCCGCGGGCGCCGTGAGCTTCTTTCCATCGACTGTAATTGTTACGTCTGCCATCCGGTCACTTCCTGAAACTTTTTGTTAAACCACTGCCAGTTCTACATGCTTTGCATACTTGCACGGCTGTCCATTCAAGTGGTCTTCAAACTCTTTGCGGAACTTCTTCACAAATCCGATGATCGGCATCGCAGCCGCATCGCCAAGCGGGCAGAACGTCCGCCCCAGAATGTTCTCCGCAATGTACTGAATGTTGTCGATGTCCTTGCTCTCGCCAAACCCTGCGTTCACTCTCGAAATCGACTTCTTCAGCCAATCCGTACCTTCGCGGCAGGGGATGCACCAGCCGCAGCTTTCATGCTGATAGAAGCTGATTGTGCGCAGCGCAAATTCAACCATGCAGGTCTGATCATCAATAACCACCACGCCGCCAGACCCAAGCATCGAACCCGCCTTACCCACCTGGTCAAAATCCATGCCGAGGTTTTCAATCTCTTCAGGCAGGAAGCATGGCGTTGACGATCCACCCGGAACCACAGCCTTCAACTTCCGTCCGCCGCGTACTCCGCCCGCCACGTCGTAAATAATCTTCTTGAGGTTGTACCCCATCGGCAGTTCGTAAACGCCGGGCCGCTCCACATGCCCGCTCACGCCAAACAATCTTGTGCCGCCGTTGCGCTCCGTACCCACCGCAGCATAAGCCGCCGCGCCCATCGCAAAAATGTGAGGAACAGTTGCGATTGTCTCCGCGTTATTAATGACCGTCGGTCCGCCATACAAACCAACCACGGCAGGGAAGGGCGGCCTGATGCGTGGCACTCCACGCTTGCCCTCGAGCGACTCCATCAGCGCCGATTCTTCGCCAACCTCGTAAGCGCCAGCGCCGGACTGCACGATGACATCAAACGCTGTATCCGAGCCAAAAATGTTCTTGCCCAGAATGCCTTTTGCATAAGCATCGGCAACGGCCTTCTCCATAATCTCGATCAGGTAGCGATACTCGCCCCTCAGATAAATGAAGCCCATCTTCGCACCGACCGCCAGGCCGGCAATCATCGCACCCTCAATAATTGAATGTGGATCATGCAGAAAGATCAGATGGTCTTTGCAGGTACCCGGCTCGCTCTCGTCACCGTTGACCAAAATGTATTTCGGCTTTGCGCTCACCTTCGGCACAAAGCTCCACTTCATTCCAGTAGGGAATCCAGCTCCGCCACGGCCGCGCAGTCCACTGGCCTTCATCTCGTTGATGATCCAATCAGGCCCCTGCGCCAGACAGATTTTGGCTTGCTCATACCCACCAAGCTCAATGTACTTCTCAATCTTCGCCGCGCCCATTCCAAAGCGCTTCGTGACGATCTTCACTTCATCGGGATGCGAAACCAGACGTGGCATCACTTGCCCCCTTTGTCTTGATTCTTCGCCCGGTAGTCGGCCAGAATCTGATCCACGCTCTCCGCTGTCAGCTCGTCGTGGAAGTCGTAGTTCACCTGGATCGCCGGCGCCCAGCAACAAGCCCCGATACACTCAACTTCTTCAAGCGAAAACAATCCATCAGCAGTCACGCCCTTGTGTCCGATTCCGAGCTTTTCCTGGAAGGTGTCAAAAATCTCATACCCGCCGCGCAGCATGCAGCTGATATTCGTGCAGACCTGTACGTTGAATCGTCCCGCCGGTTTGAACCTCAGCATCGAGTAGTAACTCGCCACGTTCCGCACATCGAGTTCCGTGATGCCGATACGATGCGCAATCTCGCCGATGACCGCGTCAGAGAGGTAGCCAATCTCATCCTGCGCGTAGAGCAGCATCGGTACCAGCGCCGAGCGACGCAGCGGATATTTCTCGACGAGCAAGTCGAAGCGCGCCGACAAAGCTGGCGAAAAGACCGACATTGTTTCGAGATTCGCGTTTTTCGTCATTTCATCAACTCCCGCGCCCACTCTTCTGCCTTCAGATCCATCTCTTCCTCACCGTTCAAACTCTTCAGCCGCCCATGCTCGGTCAATTCCAGCAGTCCTTCTTCAATCGCGGCATCCAACCCAAACTTCTGTTGCCACTCAACTCTCGCTCCATCACGCTCAAGCCGCAACCATCGCTCGCCGTGACGCACCGTGATCAATGTCTCGCCCAACTCCACCGTCGCCTGACGGTTGCCATTCAATCCATGCGCCGCTGTGTAACTGCGCAGGAGCGAAGCAAGCGAAACCCAAAGCTCAACGTAAACCTGCTCTGCATCAATCGTTGCCAAATGCGTCCTGTTCCCGAGCGGCTAGTCTTAAGTGCGTAGGCCCTGATCCCTGACATCTGATTCCTGTACTACCGGTCGATCTCTCCCAGCACAATATCAATCGACCCAATCACAGCAACTGCATCGGCAATCATCCTTCCCGCGCACATCGTATTCAGCGCCTGCAGTGTCGCAAACGATGGATACCTCATATGCACGCGATACGGTTTTGCCGTTCCATCGCTAACCACGTAGTAACCCGTCTGTCCGTGTCCCGCTTCAATGTCCTGGTAAACTTCACCGGCAGGAACCGCAAACCCCTCAGTCACAATCTTGAAGTGATGAATCAACGCTTCCATCTGCGTCTTCATCTTTTCGCGCTCCGGCAGCACAATCTTCGGCGCATCGGCCGTGTATGAAGCGCCCTCGGGCATTCCATCCAGAGCCTGGCGGATAATCTTGATGCTCTCGTACATTTCAATCAGACGAACTTCATACCGCGCCCAGCAATCGCAGTCGTTCGAGGTCGGCACCTTGAATTGAAACTTCTCGTAGCCCGAGTAGGGAATATCGCGCCTGACATCGAAATCCACACCTGACGCGCGCAACGGCGGTCCGGTCACTCCGAGAGCAACTGCATTAGCAGCGGACAAATACCCCACACCCTTCAAACGATTCCTGAATATCGGATTTCCCGTCAGCAGATTCTCGTACTCCTGAATGCTCTCCGGAAGCCGCGTAATGAACTGATCGACGCGCTCAAAAAAATCAATCGGCGGTTCCATCGAGACGCCGCCAATGCGAATGTAGCTGGTCATCATGCGCTGGCCTGCAACGGCTTCAAAGAGGCGCAGAATATCTTCGCGCTCGCGGAATGTATAAAGAAAAATCGTCAGCGCGCCAATATCCATCGCATGCGTGCCGAGCCAGATCAAGTGCGAGTTCAGCCGGCTCAGCTCCGCCAGAATCACGCGCAGATACTGCCCCTTCGCCGGAATCTCCAGCCCCAGCAGCTTCTCAACCGCGAGCGAGTAGCAGAGATTATTCGAGAGTGGATCAAGATAGTTCACGCGATCAGTCAGCGGAACCACCTGGTGATAAAACTTTGCCTCGCAGGTTTTCTCAATGCCGGTGTGCAGGTATCCCAAATCCGGGTACAACCGCACAATAATCTCGCCGTCAAGCTCCACAACCACGCGCAGAACGCCGTGTGTTGCCGGGTGTTGCGGGCCCATATTCACAATCATGTGCTGGTCATGAGCGCCTTCCGCAATGGGAGCTTCCAGAATGTGTCTTGTCGTCATTATCTGTAGCCCTCCACCGGGTAATCCTTGCGCAGCGGGTGGCCCTCAAACTCCTCGGGCATCATGATGCGAACCATATTTGGATGATCATTAAATTGGATTCCGAAAAGATCAAAGACCTCGCGTTCATAGAAGTTTGCAGAAGGCCATACGGGAACAATCGAATCAATCCGCGCATCGGCCTCAGCCACAAAGGCGCGCAGACGAATGTGCTCTTTATATTGATGCGAGAGAATGTGGTAACTCAGTTGAAAGCGCGGCTCAGAAGGGAACCAGTCCACCGCCGTCATATCTTCAAAAAAGTTGTACCCGGCAGCCTGAACTGTGCGGGCCGCGGCGCGAATCCGGCTCGCTTCAACGGTTACCGTCAGCTCATTGCGGTCATACTTCGCGTCCACAAACCACTCCGGCTTCCATTCATCACTCGCCGTCGTGAGCGCTTTCACGGCAGGATGCTCCGCAAGCCCGTTCACAACCGCCGCCTTATCCAGCAATGCTTCCTTCATTTCTTCCGGACTCCACTCCTGCTCAAAATCCACTGCTAATGTGCATTTCTTCGGATCTTACGTGCCAATCCCAACTCACAATTGTGGCCACGAACACAGTTGAATCAACCCAAACGTTTGCCTGATTACGGGCTATAGATCCGCCCTGTCCTTCGACCAATCCAGAACACCCTTGCGAATGATGTAGAAAAGACCCACGCCCACAAATCCGAGGTAAACTATCATCTCCCAGAAGCCAAAAAACTGTGAGCCCGTCAGCGCCGGAAGCTTTTTGTAAATCACAGCCCAGGGCATCATGAATACAACTTCAACGTCGAAGAGGATGAAGAGCATGGCTACCAAATAGAAGCGCACACTGAAGCGGCCGCGGGCATCACCCTGCGGCTCCATGCCACATTCATATGTCTCTTGTTTGGTCTTGGAGAAGCGCTTGCGGCCGATGAACCAGGAGGCGATCACCATGAACGCACCCATTCCAAAGGCAACCAGAATATCCAGCATGAGCGGCAAATATTGCCAGTGATAGGGGGTCGTCATCTGAATGCTCCTCTGATTCTGTACAATCTGGTGTTCAACGCCCAAGCTCTGGGCGCTTTCTACCGGGCTGCGTTTTGAACGACCGAGGAAGTGCCATTCATGAGCAACAGACCGCTGAACTCAGCTTAGGTTCCGATACGCTCTCCAGTCAAGGAAAGGAAAAAAAAACAGTTGGATATTTCCCGCTCAATCAGATATTTCCGGCGATTTATCTTGGCCTAGCCTGTTAACCTCCTATTCACCCATTTCAAATTTCATCAAGGTGGAAAAATATGATCTTCCCCACTCTATGCAGGACAGAAACTCTCCGTAAATTGATGACTAAAGTTATGCCGCTTCTGCTTCTTCTTTTAACCGTCAATGCATTGAGTGCGCATGCCCAGCAAAGCGAGAACGAAAAAGCTGTCTGGAAGCTCGAGCACAACTACTGGGAATATGTGCAAGCCGCAGATCTTGAAAATTACAGAAGACTCTGGCATGAGAACTTTGTCGGTTGGCCCTCCATGAGCTCGCAACCTGCGCACAAAGACCATATCACTGACTGGATTTCAGCGCAGACTGTAAAAGGCAACCACATGCAGTGGTTTTCGCTTGAGCCAGCCGCCAGTCAGGCGACTGAAAATCTCGTTGTCACTCATTATTGGATAACAGCGCGCTGGGCCGACATGGCCGGCAAAGGCGAACCGGAAACCTCACGCATCACCCACACCTGGATTAAAACCCCCGCTGGCTGGCAAATCATCAGCGGCATGTCCTCTCCAGTTCCTGCAAATTAACCCTGCTCGTTTCGGGCTATCATGAATACGCATGAAAGCCCCGCGCAAACCCCTAAAGCCAAAGCGGAAAGCACCCCCGCACGCCTTCGTCCTTGAAGCTCTCGCGTCGTTGGAACCCGAGGTCCGGCCCATGTTTTCAGGCTTCGCCGTCTACCTCGGAAACAAGATCGTTTTCATGCTGCGGGATAACGTCAAATCTCCCCAAGACAACGGAGTCTGGCTGGTCCTATCAGAAACCGTTGACCCCGCCGATAAACGCCTGAAGATAGACTTTCCATCACTCCGGAAAATTAAATTGCTGGGCGGTGTAATCGCCCACTGGCTCCTCATCCCCAGCGACTGCCCAACCTTTGAAGAGGAAGCACTCCATGCCTGCGATCTGATTTTGCAGCACGATTCGCGCATCGGCCGCGTTCCTAAATCCCGTCGTTAAACTCACTTTATTGCTTAAAGAGTACCTTCGCCCAGCCGATAATGCGATAAATGACGCGGTTCCGTTTCAGAAACGAACACTCTGTCCAGTTCCCAAACAGGGATTAGTACCCCTGTACTCTCGCAGAAAAACTCCAATGCGCTGATGATTAAGGTGAGGATGAATTCATGCATGCGAACCCTATCATTGCTGCATCCTACCGCGCTACTCTGCACACTACTGCTTTGAGTCCAGCGGTACCACTCCCCGCAACGAACGCAACCCATCGCGCCGTTCGCCACAACATCTCTCCGCAGGCCGGCCACGCGCTTGAGATCCTCGGCCATGCAATCGAGTACCTCGCTGACGAGTACGTTCATGAGCGCGGCTTCCTCAATGCCGACGACGAGCGCATGGAGACGGTTCAGCTTCTCGTGAAGCTCAATCGCCAGGTCTATTCCGAGTGTCCCGTGATTCCTTCCATCGGCGATCGTTGCCTTTCTATTCTGCACCGCGTCTTCCACCACAACCAGCCGCACTCAACCCTGGCATAATTGCTTTCTCCAACTCGCCGACGCTATAAGTTTTGCGCTCCTGATAATCTATTTGTGTGAGCAAAACGGCAAATCTCTCGCGCAATTTCTTTTTTACGCTCTGCAGCTTATTGTTTTTATTGATCTATTCACTAATCACATACTCAATTAATGCTCAGGAAGTATCCAAAACACAAAGCTCCTCCATTAAGCCCACCCTCGTCTTTCCTGCTTTTGACCCCGCCAAACCCATGCGCATCGTCGCCTATGGAGACATGCGCTTTGCCGACCCAGTCATCACCACAGGAACCAACCCCCGTGTGCGCAAGTGGCTAGCCGGGCGAATAGCTGAAGAGAAGCCGCAGCTTCTCCTGTTGACCGGAGACATGCCTTTCATCGGCTCGGACAGCAATGATTGGTATGTTTTTCAATCCGAGACGGCACCCTGGCGCGCAGCCAACATTCTCACCTTCCCCACTCCCGGCAATCACGAGATGCGCAACAATCCTGTGCTGGGCAACAAAAACTACCTCGACAATTTCCCGGCCATCAAGCGTCATCGCTTCTACTCTGCGCTCGTCGGTAATGTTGAAGTCATCTCGCTGGATATGAACTTGCCTACCGGTCGCAGCAGTGATCAGGCCCACTGGTTTACTGACCAACTCGAGCATGTCCCCCCCCAGGTTGACTTTCTCTTCATCCTCTACCACTTGCCGTGGATGGCCGATCAGCAATCGCAAGTCTTTGCCGATCTGCCCTCCAAAGGCTGCATCCAGTTGCGCGAGATGCTTGAAGCCCGCTTGCCCAAGATTCACGCTCAGGTGGTAGTCTTCAACGGGCACATCCACAATTACGAACGCTTTGAGCAGAAGGGTGTGGAGTACGTCATCACCGGCGGAGGAGGGGCTGAACCCTACCCGATCCTCTTCCGTGGCGACGCTGACCTCTATAAGGACACTGCTTTCCCCGTCTATCACTACCTCACTCTCGACATAGCCAACGGCCAACTCACCGCAACCATGTGGAAAGTTCAGGATCCGGATGCAGCCACACTTAGTGTTGTTGCCATGGACCACTTCATGCTGAAGGCCCCTGCAAAGAAGCACGTCATACGCAAGGCTGACTCGCATGGAGTGCATTGAATCAGAGATGCTTACTGCGCAAAGACCAACAGTGAGAAAATAATCATCCACATCGCGCACATCGAAAGCCAGAACCACGCCGTCGCATCCACTGCAATCTGACGCAGTTCTATCCGCTTCAATCGCGGCAATACAATGACACCCGCCATAATCGCCAATATTCCCAGAAGCAGATGCAGCATCTGAAATCCAGTCAATATATAAAATGTATTTCCGGCTGGCGTCACGTGACGGAAAAAGCTGACCCCATGCGCCACCAACTGCCGCCACGCCTCCAACTGACCAGCCAGAAAAATCATCCCCAAGAGCAGTGTTGCGCCAAGCCACGGCAGCGAATGTTTGAGCGCCGGTTTGCCCAACCCCAGCCACTCATCCATCACGTCAATCTCCTTGAAAATCTTCCGCCGCGCAACTTCTACCGTCAACACGCTCAGAACTATCACCGCCGTATTCAAATAAAGAATCGGCGGCAACTCTATCGGGTACCACTCAGGCACAAACTGTTGCCCGAACCGATCCCAATGATGTGCAGTATGTCTGACATAAAAGAATGCGCAAAGAAAAAGCAAAGCCATAAAATCGCCGGCAATCGCAGAAAGCAGCGCCAGGCGAATGATCTTCAGATTTGACCGTGGTCCACTGCGCCTCTCCTCCCATTCATCTCCTCCCTCATCGCGCCCACCCGTTGGCGGCAGCTCGACCGGAGGCATCGCGCCACCACCTGAATGAAGCCTCTCGCGAAGCTCTTCTTGCGTCTCACTGGTCGAGTTTGGGGTATGCACAGGCATAGGATTCAGCTTAGCAGTAGTTTAATCGCTTAAATATATACTTGAATTATCGCCTACAAATCACTGAATCCACAAAGTATTTGTGTACGCGTCGGTCAACTGAAAGCTCCGGATGAAAAGTTGCAGCCATCACCTTGCCCTCGCGCACCAGCACCGGATCATTGCCGCGTTTGGCAAGCACCTCAACCCCGCTTCCCAGCTCAATCAACCTCGGCGCACGAATAAAAACCATCTCCAGTGGCCCGCCTGGCAGCTCAGTTTCAGCCGTCAAAATCGCCGAATCAATCTGCCTTCCATACGCATTGCGCTCGGCCACGGCATCGAGCGCTCCCAAACTCTCCTGCCCGGGATTTCTAACCGCACGTGAAAGTAGAATCGCCCCCGCGCATGTCCCAAAAACCGGCGAACTGGAACAAAATTCCTTCAACTGAGCAAAAAAATCATTCTTCTCCAGGAATCTCAGAATCGTTGTCGATTCGCCACCGGGCAATATCAACCCATCAATCCCCGCAAGTTGTTGCGGCAGACGAATCTCCACCGGCTCGGCGTCAGCCTCGCGCAATGCCTCTGCGTGGGCCGCATAATCCCCCTGTATCGCCAGCACGCCCACCCGAGGCAAATGAACTGCGCTCAAACCTTCCTCCAAATTGAATAATGCATGTGCGAGCGACTAGCGACCGTCTGCCAGCTATCCCAGATATTGCTTTTGAGACCTGCGATTCGACGAAGCTACTGCGAGCGAATAGCGAGCGATTGCCTGGACGGCCAGTCCTACCAGCCGCGGGTCTGAAGTTGGTCCTTCTCTTCAATCGCCGCCGCAGCCAGGCCCTTCATCGTACCCGTAACCTGCTCACTGACTTCAGCCAGAATCTTCGCATCGTTAAAGTGTGTCGTCGCCAGAACAATCGCCTTGGCGCGGCTGATCGCTTCTGCACGCTCCTTGGGATCATTCTCCACATCAAGCGGTGTCGCGCGTTCCTTCATGAAGATCCCCGAGCCAACAAAAACAGCCTCAGCGCCCAGTTGCATCATCAAAGCCGCATCGGCCGGCGTTGCAATACCACCTGCGGAGAAATTCGGCACTGGCAGCTTGCCTGTCTGCGCAACCATCCGGACCAGCTCAAAAGGAGCCTGATGATTCTTCGCCGCCGCGTAAAGTTCCTGCTCGCTGAGCACGGTCAACGCACGCATCTCTTGCGTAATCTGGCGCATGTGCTGCACTGCATGAACCACGTCGCCGGTTCCAGCCTCGCCCTTGGTTCTGATCATCGCCGCGCCCTCGGCAATCCTGCGCAATGCCTCGCCCAGATTCCTCGCACCACAAACAAATGGTGTCGTGAACGCATGCTTGTCAATATGGTGTGCCTCGTCAGCCGGAGTCAGAACTTCGCTCTCGTCAATGAAGTCAACGCCCAACTCCTGCAAAATCTGCGCCTCAACAAAATGCCCAATGCGCGCCTTCGCCATCACAGGTATTGAAACCGCCTTGATAATCTCTTTAATCAGGCTCGGTTTGGCCATGCGGGCCACTCCGCCCTCGGCGCGAATCATCGCCGGCACCCGCTCCAACGCCATCACGGAAGTCGCGCCCGACTCTTCCGCAATGCGCGCCTGTTCCACATTCATCACGTCCATGATCACGCCGCCCTTGAGCATCTCGGCTAGGCCAATCTTCAGGCGTAGTGTGGTGGAGGCCGGCGTATTCTTACCATTCGATTGAGACATCTTTAAACCATCCTTTTCGGCTCAGGACCAGGTGGGGAGATATGCCTATGCAATCACAACCAGTCCAGGTAATAGTTTAACAGTGAACTCATTCTCTGCGCGAACCGGTCTCTCACTCAGACTGATTTGAGCAGTATGGAACGACTTTTCCTCAACTGCGGCTTTTGAATCTCCTCACACGCATCCGCATTTCAACATCAACTTCCACTAGAATCAACTCAGTCATGGCTTCCGAATTCACCCACCTCCATTTGCACACCGAGTACTCCCTCCTCGACGGCGCTTGCGACGTCAAGAAGCTCATTGACCGCGTCGCCTCGCTCGGCCAAAAATCCGTCGCCATGACCGACCACGGAAACATCTACGGCGCAGTCCACTTTTTCGACGCCGCCAAAGCCAAGGGCATCAAGCCCATCCTCGGCTGCGAGCTCTACATCTGCCAGGCTGAAGATCATCGCGCTGAATCACCGAACGACAAGTACAACCACCTACTCGTCCTCGCAGAAAACGAAGAAGGCTACCGCAATCTGATTCGCCTCACCAGCGAAGCCTCGCTCCACGGTTTCTATCGCAAGCCGCGCGTCAGCAAAAAATTCCTCGCTGAAAATTCCAAAGGTCTCATCGGATTCTCCGGCTGCCTCTCCGGCGAACTCTGCGAGCGGCTGCTGGAAGGGAATTACAAAGGGGCCAGGGAATCCGCCGGCCAATATCAGGAAATCTTCGGTCGCGGCAATTTCTTCCTCGAGATTCAGGACCAGGGTCTCCTCGAAGAAAAGAAAATCCATACCGATCTCTTCCGGCTCGAGCAAGAACTCGACATTCCCCTCGTCATCACCAATGATTCGCATTACCTCTGCGGTGACGATTCCCACGCCCACGACGTGATGCTCTGCGTGCAGACCGGTTCAAAACTCCACGACGCCAAGCGCTTCAAATTCGATGGTGACCAATTCTTCGTCAAGAGCGCCGACGAGATGGCGCAACTTTTTCCTGATAATCCTGAAATCCTTTCGCGCACCATGGCCATCGCTGAGCGCTGCAATCTCAAGCTCACCAAAATCGAAAATCCCTTTCCGGAATTTGCCGTTCCCGCAGGCCACACCATCGACAGCTATTTTGAAGAAGTCTGTCGCGCCGGTTTGCGGCATCGGTTGGACACAAAAGTCCGGCAACTCGAGCTCAGTGGAATTCGCCGGGCCCAGATACATGAGTACGAATCTCGGCTTAACTATGAGATCGGCATTATCAAGCAGATGAGTTTCGCCGGGTACTTCCTCATCGTTTGGGATTTCATCAAGCATGCCCGCGAAAAAGGCATCCCTGTCGGTCCCGGGCGTGGTTCGGCTACCGGCTCGCTCGTTGCTTATGCCATGGAGATCACCAATGTCGATCCGCTCCAGAATGCGCTTCTCTTTGAGCGCTTTTTGAATCCCGAGCGTGTGCAAATGCCCGACGTTGATGTGGACTTTTGCCAGGACCGTCGTGGCGAAGTCATCAAATACGTGACGCAAAAATATGGCCGCGAGCAGGTCGCGCAGATCATCACCTTCAATACCATGGCTGCAAAAGCCGCCATCAAAGATTGTGGCCGCGCGCTCGACATGCCCTATGGTGATGTTGACCGCATCGCCAAGCTCATCCCCGCAACCGTCGGCGTCACCATCGATCAGGCCCTCAAAGAATCGCCTGATCTCGCCAAAGCTTACGAGAGCGACAAGCAAATCCGTGAGCTCATCGACACGGCAAAAAAGCTTGAAGGCTTGGTGCGTGGCTCCGGTGTGCACGCATCGGCTGTCGTAATTGCGCCCAGGCCGCTGACTGAACTTGTCCCACTCGCCCAGGCCAAAGACGACGTAATCGTCACCGCCTATGACATGAAGGCCATCGAGAAGATGGGGCTTCTCAAAATGGACTTCCTCGGCCTCGCCACGCTAACCGTCATTAACGCTTGCGTCAAGCTGATCGAGACGACTCGCGGCGAGAAACTCGATATTGAGATGATTCCCCTGGACGATGAGGAGACTTTCAAGCGGGTCTTTCACACCGCTCTCACTTCAGGTATTTTTCAATTTGAATCAAGCGGGATGCAGGACATTTTGCGCCGTTATAAGCCTGATTCAGTGGAGCAGTTGACCGCGCTGAACGCACTCTACAGGCCCGGCCCCATGAGCATGATCGATGACTTTGTCGAGCGCAAGTGGGGGCGGCGCAAAGTGGAGTACTTGTTGCCCGAACTCGAACCCATCCTCAAAGACTCGCTTGGTGTCATCGTCTATCAGGAGCAGGTCATGCAGATCGCCAACGTCCTTGCCAGCTACTCGCTCGGCGAAGCCGATCTGCTGCGTCGTGCCATGGGTAAGAAAAGCAAAGAGGGGATGGCTGAGCAGCGTGAGCGATTCATGAGTGGCGCCGCAACTCTTGGCCATCCCAAAGTCATCGTCGGCGAGATATTCGATCAGATGGAAAAATTCTCCGGTTACGGCTTCAATAAATCCCACTCCGCCGCCTACGCACTCCTCGCATACCAAACCGCTTACCTCAAAACGCACTACCCGGTCGAGTTCATGGCCGGATTACTCACCTCGGAAACCTCAAAACCGGAGAATGTCGTCAAGTACATCAGCGAGTGTCGCGAGATGGGCATCAGCGTTGAACCACCCGACGTCCAAATCTCCGGCGCAAAATTCACACCGCACGGTAAGGCCATTCGCTTCGGACTTGCCGCAGTCAAGAACGTTGGCGAGAACGCAATCTTGGCCATCGAGAATGCCCGTAAAGATGTCGGCGGAAAATTCTCCAGCTTCTGGGAATTCTGCGAGAAGGTCGACCTGCGCGTCATGAACAAGCGCGTCATCGAGTCGCTCATCAAATCCGGCGCGCTCGACGCGCTGGGGCCCCGTGGCGCCATGATGGCCGCTGTTGACAAAGCGATGGAGCAGGGTCAAAAAGTCCAGCGCGATCACGAGCAAGGTCAGCACGGGCTCTTCGGAATCTTCAATGACGATCATGCCACTGCAGATGGCGTGCAACCCCTCCCGCGCGTACCTGATTGGGAAGAAGGCGAACGGCTCGCCGCAGAAAAAGAAGTCCTCGGCTTCTTCGTCTCCGGCCACCCGCTGGATAAGTACGCAGAAAAACTCAAAAACCTCGGCGGCATCATCACCGTCGCCAACGCTCTCGAGCGCAAACCCTCTGAACGCAAATGGGGTCAGCAGGACGATCCAGCCGACCAACTCCAAATCGCAGGCATCATCCACGGTCTCAAAGTTCAAGCCAGCCGTCGTGATCAAAAACTTTACGCGCAAGCCTCGCTTGAAGACACAACCGGAAAAATCGAACTCATCTGCTTCTCCCGCGATTACGAGAGACTCTCCGCGCAGTTGAAAATCGAAGCCCCTGTCCTGATTCGCGGAATTCTGATGGGCGAAGAAGATTCCGCACCCAAGATCGCCGTCAACTCCATACAGCCTCTCGAGGCCGTCGAAGTCAAACTCCCCGCAGGAGTGCGTCTGCGCCTTAACCTCGACCTCATCTCCGAAGCTACTCTGAACCAGATCAAAGCTGAGGCCGATGCCGCGCCCGGCCCCGGCAAAGTCATGATCCACCTGAAAAAGCCCGGCGAGTTTGAAGTCATCCTCGAGCCCGACCAAATGAGTGTCGCCGCCGACCGCAGTTGGGTCGAGCGTGTCGAAGCCATCGTTGGCCGCGGAGCTGTGCAGACTCTGAATTAATTTCGTAGCAGGTTTCTACTGTACGGCAAACGAATCCCCGCTCACCCCTCGGCTCATCAACTCGTCATTCGTCCATCCCGAAAGACCTTTCGGGTTTATCGTCGCAACCACGGTCCCGATCGTTCGCGCCATAAAACAAAATCCTGACAGCCCCGGCTTCTTCGGATTTGCGTGTGCCTCATACGCCATCGCTCCAGCCCACAACGTATACGTGTAATTCGGATCTACCTTATTCGGATCAAATTTCAAATGCTCATGTTGGCCAGAGCTGGCCAGAGCCTCCTGAAACGTGCAGGCCCGCTGCATATTCATTTGGCAACTCCGCTCAATCTCTTCGATCGCGCTCATGAACATATACGCAATCTCTTCCTCCCGTTTCAGTGTGATCTTCCCCTTGCTGTCTTCAATCTCTATCTTGGCCGTAGTCGCAAACGGCCCCGTCGCCCCCGCTTGTGCTCTCGTTTTAATACTGCCACCCGACAAAATCACCCCAGCCATCACTGCGCAAACCATAGCAATACGGCGAATCATCATCTCTTTCCTCCATTCTTTCTTTTGAACACTATTCGCAAAATTCCTCCCCTGTCACTAAAATTCGCCTCGCTGAATCGTCAGCAAATACCAGGTCTTAAACTGTGAGATTTTTAGCGGAATCTCTCCCAAATTATGCAATCGCGTTTCACTTTCACCACTCCGCTTCCGGATAGCATAGAATCTTTTATGGGCCCCACTGGTTCGGGCCTGACGGTACAGAGAACACATGAGCGAAAAGCAGACAGCACTTTCCCAGCCGCCAGCCCCCTCGCCTGCCCAGTCACCAGCTTGGCTGAAGATTGAGAAGGCGCGCCACCCACAGAGACCTCTTCCAATGGACTTGATGGGCCACATTTTTACCGACTTCAGCGAGATTCACGGCGACCGCCTCTACGCAGATGATGAGGCCGTAGTTTGTGGTATGGCACGCCTCCCTGGTACTTCGGGCGATGCCCAGGAAGTTCTCGTCATCGGCAACCGCAAAGGCGGCACCACCAAGGAGCGCATCCGTCGCAACTTTGGCATGCCTCACCCCGAAGGTTATCGCAAGGCTCTGCGCGCGATGAAGATCGCCGAAAAATTCAACCGCCCCATCATCTCTTTCATCGATCTCCCCGGCGCATTCCCCGGCCTCGGTGCTGAAGAGCGCGGCCAATCGGAAGCCATCGCCCGCAATCTCCGCGAAATGTCCCGCCTCCGCGTTCCAACCATCTCCATCATCAGCGGTGAAGGTGGTTCCGGCGGCGCACTGGCTCTCGCCGTTGCTGACCGCGTGCTCATCCTTGAGAACGCTCTCTACTTCGTCATCACACCGGAATCATGCGCGGCCATCATGTGGCGCGACGCCGCCCACAAGCAACTCGCCGCTGAAGCCATGCGCATCTCCGCTGATGAAGTCAAAGCCCTCGGCTGTGTCGACGAAATCATTCCCGAGCCGGCCAACGGCGCGCACACCGATCACGAAGCTGCCTCGGCCATGGTTCGCGCAATCATTGAAAAACACCTAGCCGCTCTCAGCAGGATGACTCCCGAAGAACGCGTCACTACGCGCCAGGCCAAGTTCCGCAACATTGCGCAGTTCTACACGGAAGTCTAAAGGTTGACTTCCATGAGCACACCCTCAAATCAATTTCCTGTGGTCAACGAAGCCGGCGTCAGCCGTCTACGCCAGTTTCTGCGCATGGTTCTTGCGCTCATTTATTTTTACGTCGCCTGGCGTTTCGCATCGCTCGGTGCAGCGGGTCTCGCCAATGAACGTTGGCTCCCGCTTCTTCAATCAGCAATGCTCGCCTTCCTCCTGCTGATTGGCTACGCCGGCTTCGGAATCGTCTTTGACCGCCAGCAACAACCCCTCGTCGAGCAAGGCCTCCCGCGCCGCCCGGGTTTTCGCGGCGAATTTGGTCTCGGACTCGCCTTCGGTTGGACTCTCGCGCTCTTCGCCGTCCTCCCTCTCGTTTTCATCGGCGGCATCGTAATCCGGCTCTATACCGGCGCTTCAGATTGGCTCGCCCTCATCGCTGAGGCGGCATTCTTCTTATGCGCTGCTCTTGTTGAAGAGCTCGTCTTCCGGGGCTACCCCTTCCAAAAACTCATCAACTCCGTCGGCTCTCTCAACGCCGCAATTCTCTTTGCCGCGCTCTACACTGTCATTCAAGCCACCACCCCAGGCTCAACCGTCATCAGCACAACCATCAGCGCACTTTTTAGTCTGCTTCTCAGCATGGCTTACCTCCGCACCCGCGCTCTATGGCTCAGTTGGGGATTGAACTTCGCATGGAAAGCCTCACGCGCACTCTTATTCGGTTTAGCCATCGCCGGTGTCAATACCCATTCGCCCGTCGTTGTCGGCGACCCAGTCGGTCCCTTCTGGCTCACCGGCGGCGGTTTCGGCCTCGATGGCAGTTGGACCGCGCTCATCCTCTTCCTCATCGCGCTACCCGTCCTCTATCGCCTCACCCGCGAACTCGACTTCATCCACAACGCGCCCATCATCATCCCCGGCGGCATTCCCGTCGAACTCGGCGCAATCGCACAGAGTCAGCATGATACCGCCATGAGCACCGTTGCTCCTGCCGCGCCAACCCTTGTCCAGATCGCCCCCGTCGCCACGCCACCGCCCCTGCACTCAAGCGACCTCCCCGAATAGCGCATATCAAAATCTCCTCTTCTACCCCCGCTTGACCGCAAATTTAAACAGAGTTAAGCTCATAGCATTGCTGGATAGAGCACATGGGAGGTAGACCCATGATCGCGTTTTCCTCGCACCTTTCCCCGCGCCGTATAACTCGCCGCAATACTGTGGATTACTTCGCCCCAAAATTTAATCTCTTCCTCACTCTCATCCTTTTTCTCTTCTTCCTTTTCCTGCTCCTTTTCCTCGCGCTCTCCGTCACTCACGCACAAGTCATCACCGTCGACAAGAACGGAAATTTCTCCACCGGCAATTCCGCCCCTGTAGATCGTCGCTTCGCTCAAATCCAGCCCACCAACGTCGATCTCCCCAAAGCCTCACTCAACTCCGAAAGCTACCAGGCTCTCCTGCGAGCTCTCATCTCAGAACAGGGTTTCGCCATGCGGCCTTTTCCGCGCGGTCATCGCGGCCTTGAACTCGTCGCCAACGGCAAACTCAAACCCGCCGGTGAAGATTACGTCACCATGGTCACTCAGCAGGGTCTCGCAGCCAAACCCGGTGAGCGCCTCCTCATTACCAACATCAAAATCGAAAACAACAAAATCATCTTTGACTTCAACGGCGGCCCTGACCCCAGGCATCGCTTCCTGCGCCACATCAGCATCGGAATGGGCCCTGACTTGGACACTCCCATTGTCCAGGGGGATGAGCAGGCGCCCACCGGCGCGCGCCTCACTCTTGCATTCAAATCGCGCATCCCGCAACTCACGCCCGATCAGGTCAAAGCTCTCCTCGCGCCTCTCATCTCCTTCGGCGTCAAATCGCCACTTGAAGCCTTCACGGATACACTTCCACCCGTTCTCAAAGCGGCCATCCTCGACCATCATGTTCTTGTCGGCATGAGCACTGAAATGGTTCTCTTCACCGTAGGCGAGCCACTCAAAAAATCGCGCGAGATGGATGGTCAAATGCCCTTCGAGGAATGGATCTACGGTCAGCCTCCTGCCGACGTAGAATTCGTCCGCGTCAACGGAAATCGTGTCATTCAAGTCGAAATCGCAAAAGTAGGTTACCCGCCTCGCATCTACACCAAGGACGAAGTCGCCGGCCTCATGCGCACCGACGGCTCTCCCATAATTACCGAGAAACCAAAAGAGCACACCATCCAACTCGGCGACGTATACCGCGATCCCAACACGCAATCGCCAGCACCCGCACCCTCTCTCGCCAACCCCGGCGAAAAAATCGATCAGCTTCCCGAGCAGCAGCAAACCGGTAAAGTGCGCTTCCCCAAGCATGACGATTCAACCAACACCACTGGAACTTCAGCCGGCAATGGAACTGAAACCAGCTCATCAACTCCAAATACAACTTCTACCGCGCCTTCAGCACCCACCACTCAGCAACCCTCAGACCAGGGCGAAGATCAAAAGCCCAACCATTTTCTTGAAGGCAGCAGAGTTTGAAAAGAGCAGGGAATCGTCAGCGGTGCCGCAAGATATCATCTCCGCTTTCATACTGCTTTCCCATCAATAAAATCACTCTTGCACAATCAACAAACCCGCCAACTTGCTAGCTCGCCATCACCGCGAAGCGGTGGCCAACTCGCCGCCTCAATCCCAAAAATAATCTTTTCCTCTAATTCCAGGCTCGCTCTCACCATCAAACGAAAAAGGGCCGTTCAGAATGGCTTTGCATCCATCCTGAACGGCCCACACTCTTCAATCAACTTTATTTCTTCGCTATCGTCTTCTTCACCGGCGTCGCCGTCGGAGCAGGTCCAGCCATCGCAAACGCCTGGTCAATCGACGTATACAAATCCTTGTTCACGTCATGCACCTCAAGGTACGACGCACCCTTGCTGTTCGCAATCACCACAAAAATAGTTGGCGTCTGGTGTATTCCCGTTCGGCTGCCAATCTCTACATCCGCCTTGATCGCCGCAGCCAGTGTTCCTTGAGGATCAATCGAGAACGGCATCGCAATTCCCTTACTCTGCGCAAACTTGTTGGTAAAATTACGCAGCGCATCCAGATTGTAAATCGACCGCTGATTCTCAAAGACCTGGTCGCGATACTCATCCCCTAGCGCTTTGCTCTTCGTGTCAAACCAGCGCGCATTCAAAGCCGCAGTCGGGCTCCAGATGTGGCCGGGAATCACAAAATCATGTCGCATCAGCGGTATCTTGTACTTGATCGCAGCGTCTCTGACGATAGGATTGGCATGAGCGCACGCCGGGCACTCCAGGTCGTAGAACTCGACAATCGCTACCCGCGCGCCCGCTGGCGGCCGCAGCGCAGAGGAATCCAATACCTGCGTCCCTGAAAATTGCGCGGCAGCAGGCCTCGCACAGCCCATTGCCGGCAGAAGCAACAAAGCCAGTGAAAAACTCCACAGTGAAAACTTGGTTTTGGGGATGTTGAAAATCATTCTTGTGCGACTCTCCCGATTCTGGTTTCTTGCACCAGAATAACCGTTTAGACGCCTAATTCTGAAATCGGCTATCTTTCACCGCCTGTTGTAAACTAATTCAAGCGAGCCTAGGCCCAATTGATACCAGGCCAGCCGCGCCGTTGAAGCCGCGGTACAAGTGAAACTTGTCCGCGTGTGCAGAGACAACCCCAAGAAGGAGAAACACCCTAAAAATGGCAAAGATTGCAAAAATTGCAGGTCGCGATAAGGTCATGGACACCACCAAGTCCACCGATTGTCCCAAGTGCAGTAAGCCCACCCGCATCGTCAAGCGCGTCAAGGACCGTGAGCGTGGCGTCCCCGGCGGAGTCTACATCTCCTGCTCGGCCTGCGAGTTCTACGAGAAACTTTAATCCACGCTCTAACCTGAATCGAGTAATCGTAACTGGAACCCGGGCCTGGCGCCCGGGTTTTTGTTTTCCCTGATATACCGCATGGTTTTGTTTGATATTTCACATGTTTTTGTTTAAACGGAGGGAGCAGGGCCTTCAGGCCCCTGAATAGAGCTTCAACATCACGCGGCCTTTAGGCCTGGGAATTTTCTCACCCCAATCAACCGCATCATCCACTGGAACTCGGTAGCTACAGCCTTTAGACCCTACATTTAACCATCCCTTTGCACCCCACCGAGGTGACCCTGTGCCCCCGTGGCTCTCAACTCATCTTGTTCATTTCCATTCAAAAAAACTCACGGCCATTATCTATGCACATCAAAAGACGCTATAGGTTGACTGATTGAACAATTTTAGAGAGATGCGTTTGCAGATCATTTCACTGATTTCAGCCATACTAATCAAAATCGACTTCACTCTGCCTTGGTTGCTTTTCAAAAGCCTAAAAGAGTGGCTACCCCCCCCTCC